>ERZ1066118.7-NODE-7-length-354551-cov-31.367353_pt1 | contig 354551 bp, 315 predicted proteins | sample MGYA00382765_ERZ1066118 | MGnify/ENA primary metagenome ERZ1066118 (study PRJEB33369, sample SAMEA5778348) | biofilm metagenome | biome: Industrial cooling water; feature: Water cooling tower basin; material: Biofilm | place: United Arab Emirates | collected... | reverse complement strand
TTAGTAGCCCGACCAGGATTCGAACCTAGACAAACAGAACCAAAATCTGTCGTACTACCCTTATACTATCGGGCTATCCTGTTTTGCGAGTGCAAAGATAGCACCTTTTGTCCCTTTCTGTCAAGGAGACAGCCAAAAAATGTTAAAAAGCGGCATTGGACCGCCTCCCTGCCTAGCGTACTTACCTATAAACCAGCCGTTTCTACCTGCGGACTGATTTTCTTGACCAGGCCCTGCAGCACTTTACCCGGTCCGCACTCGACAAAGACCGTCGCCCCGTCGGCCACCATCGCCTCCACCGACTGCGTCCAGCGCACAGGTGCCGTCAACTGGGCAACCAGATTGGTCTTGATCTCGGCGATGTCCGTCGAGGGCCGGGCCGTCACATTCTGGTAGATCGGGCAGCGGGGTGCGCCGAACGGCGTGTTTTCGATGGCCTGAGCCAGTTCCTCACGGGCTGGTTCCATCAGCGGCGAATGAAACGCCCCGCCGACGGGCAGCGGCAGCACCCGCTTCGCTCCGGCTTCCTTCAGCTTTTCGCCGGCCAGCCGGACGCCTTCCATCGAACCCGAAATCACGACCTGACCCGGACAGTTGTAATTGGCGGCCACCACTACCTCACCCGAAGCAGCAATGTCGGCGCAGATTTTCTCGATGATTGCATCGTCGAGTCCCAGCACGGCGGCCATCGTCGAGGGCTGTCGTTCGCAGGCTTTCTGCATGGCCGAGGCCCGCTGGGCAACCAGCCGCAGGCCGTCTTCAAACGACAGGGTTCCTGCCGCCACCAGGGCCGAAAACTCACCCAGCGAATGCCCGGCCACCATCGAGGCTTCCGACGCGAAGGCATCGAACGTCAGCGCCTGCGCCACCGAGTGAATGAATATGGCAGGCTGGGTGACGTTCGTCTGCCGGAGTTCCTCATCGGTTCCCTCAAACATGATTTTCGTTATGGCGAATCCCAAAATGCCGTCGGCCTGGTCGAACAGCGCCTTCGCCTGTCCGGACTGCTGATACAAATCCTGCCCCATGCCTCTGAACTGAGACCCCTGGCCGGGAAAAACATACGCTTTTTTCATAGAATGCTAATGGAAAAGTTAGTCGCGGGAGCAAAGGTAAGGCCCCCTTCGGTCGGCTAAAAAAATTTATATTTCAAAATTTTCAAAAACAAACAAATTCTGAAAACAGGCTGTTACCCGAATAGCGACTAACCAACACATACTCTACGTGGAATGAGTTTAAATTGTAGGTTAATTATTGTTTCAGAACGCTTTGTGCTTTAGTTTTGGCGGGATTGAGTTGTTCTATTTTCTGCTGTTCACTAACGTAATTTCAGCGTACATTACCATCATGTCCTGGTTAACACAAACACTATCCAGCTCGCTTGGCCGCAAGGTTATCATGGCACTGACCGGGCTGTTCCTGTGCACGTTTCTGGTCGTTCACATGGCCGGAAACTTACAATTATTCAAAGGAGACGAAGGGCGGGCGTTCAATGAGTACACGTACTTCATGACGCACAACCCGCTCATCATTACGGTCTCGTACCTGCTTTATGCGTCTATTCTGATTCATACGACGATGGCCCTGATTCTGACGCGGCACAACCAGGCATCCCGTCCGGTCCGGTATGCTTTCGAGCGTCCGGAAGCCAACAGTCCCTGGACCTCGCGCAACATGGGCATTCTCGGAACGGTCCTGTTCATCTTCATTCTGATTCACATGCGGACGTTCTGGTACACGATGCACTTCGGTTCTGTTCCGCTGGTGCAGTATGAGCAGGACGGTCAGATGTATAAAGACCTCTATAAAGTGGTGACGCTGGCCTTCTCCAACGGCTGGTACACCCTGTTTTACGTTCTGGCGATGGCAGCCCTGTCGTTCCACCTGGTTCACGGGTTCAAAAGCGGCTTTCAGTCGCTGGGCATCCGGCACAAAAAATATACGCCGCTTATCGAATGGCTGGGCATTTACGTTTTCTCCATTCTGATTCCGGCCCTTTTTGCCGCCATGCCGGTTTATGTTTATTTAAAAGCCCACGGTTATATCGGATAGGTAGTCAATCAAACTCTGTCTATGGTCACTACAGTCAATGGACAGGAAACCAGCATCAAGCTGGATTCCAAGGTTCCCGAAGGCCCGCTCGCCGAAAAGTGGGCGCGTCATAAATTCAATCTGAAGCTGGTCAATCCGGCTAACAAGCGGAAATACGATATCATTGTGGTCGGCACGGGCCTGGCCGGGGCATCGGCGGCGGCATCGCTGGCCGAACTGGGCTACAACGTCAAGGTATTTACCTTTCACGATTCGCCCCGCCGCGCCCACTCCATCGCCGCTCAGGGAGGTATCAATGCGGCGAAAAATTACCAGAACGACGGCGACAGTGTCTTCCGCCTGTTCTACGATACCATCAAGGGCGGCGACTACCGCGCCCGCGAAGCCAACGTTCACCGTCTGGCCGAAGTCAGTGTCAGCATCATCGACCAGTGTGTGGCGCAGGGCGTTCCCTTCGCCCGCGAATACGGCGGTCTGCTGGCAAACCGCTCGTTTGGGGGCGCGCAGGTGAGCCGTACGTTCTATGCCCGGGGCCAGACGGGCCAGCAACTGCTGCTGGGAGCCTACAGCGCCCTGAGCCGTCAGGTTGCCAACGGGAAAGTGAAGCTTATCACCCGCACCGAAATGCTGGACCTGGTGGTCGTCGACGGCAAAGCCCGGGGCATTGTCACCCGCAACCTGATTACGGGTAAAATCGAGTCGCACTCGGCCCATGCCGTACTGCTCTGCACGGGCGGCTATGGCAACGTCTTCTACCTCTCGACCAACGCCATGAACTCCAACGCCACGGCGGCATGGCGGGCCTACAAAAAAGGGGCTCTGTTTGGCAACCCCTGCTTCACGCAGATTCACCCGACCTGTATTCCGGTCAAGGGCGACTACCAGTCGAAGCTGACGCTGATGTCGGAGTCGCTGCGGAACGACGGTCGCGTGTGGGTGCCGAAAACACAGGAAATGGCCGAAAAAGTCCGGAAAGGGCAATTGAAGGCTACGGACCTTAAAGAAGAAGATCGGGATTACTTTCTGGAGCGCCGGTATCCGTCGTTCGGGAACCTGGTGCCCCGCGACGTGGCCTCGCGCAACGCCAAATACGTTTGTGATGAAGGCCGGGGCGTGGGCGCTACGGGTCTGGCGGTTTTCCTCGATTTTGGAGACGCCATCCGGCGCGATGGACGCAAAACCATCGAGGCCAAATACGGCAACCTGTTCGAGATGTACGAGAAAATCGTAGATGATAACCCGTACGAAACGCCGATGATGATTTACCCCGCCGTTCACTACACGATGGGCGGTCTGTGGGTCGATTACAACCTGATGACGACCGTTCCGGGTCTGTATGCGCTCGGTGAGGCCAACTTCTCGGATCACGGTGCCAACCGCCTCGGCGCCTCGGCGCTCATGCAGGGTCTGGCCGACGGCTATTTCGTCATTCCGTATACAGTCGGTGATTATCTGGCAACGATTGGCCCCTCGGATAAGGTGGCTGTCGACCATCCGGCATTCCGCGAGGCCGAGCAGGCCATAACGGACCAGATCAAGACGTTCCTTTCCATCAAAGGCTCCCGGACGGTCGACGACTTCCACCGGCAACTGGGCCATATTATGTGGGAATACTGCGGTATGTCGCGCAATGCCGAAGGTCTGAAGAAAGCCAAGAAAATGATTCAGGATCTGCGGGCCGAATTCTGGAAGGACGTGCGGGTGCTGGGCGAAAACGAGGAAATGAATCAGTCGCTCGAACAGGCCGGTCGTGTAGCCGACTTCCTCGAACTGGGCGAACTAATGGTCGACGACGCTCTGAACCGCAACGAATCCTGCGGCGGTCACTTCCGCGAAGAATACGCCACCGAGGAAGGTGAAGCCAAACGTGACGATGCCAACTACACCTATGTGGCGGCCTGGGAATACAAAGGACCCAACCAGCAGGCCGAACTCCATAAGGAAGAATTAGTCTTCGAAAACGTGAAGCTGACGCAGAGAAGTTATAAATAAGTTTTCAGTTTGCCGTTTGCGGTTTTCTGTTGACAGGCCTATGCATTTAACGGAAAACGGCAAACGGCAAACTGAAAACTCCAAACAGAAAACCAGATCATCATGAATCTGACACTTAAAGTCTGGAGACAAAAGAATAGTCAAACACCAGGAAAACTGGTGGAATATAAAGTGACCGACATTTCGCCCGACATGTCCTTTCTGGAGATGTTCGACGTGCTGAATGCCGACCTTATCCGGCGGGGCGAAGACCCCGTCATCTTCGACCACGACTGCCGCGAAGGTATCTGCGGAACGTGTTCGATGTACATCAATGGCCGCGCCCACGGTCCGCAGACCGGCTCGACGACCTGTCAGCTCCATATGCGCAGCTTTAATGACGGCGACACGATTGTTGTCGAACCCTGGCGGGCCCGGGCCTTCCCGGTCATCAAAGACCTGATGGTCGACCGGACGGCTTTCGACCGGATTGTGCAGGCGGGGGGTTACGTATCCGTCAACACGGGTTCGGCACCGGATGCCAACGAAATTCCTGTTCCGCGTGAGATTGCCGATGAGGCCATGGACGCCGCTCAGTGCATCGGCTGCGGTGCCTGCGTAGCTGCCTGCAAAAACGCCTCGGCCATGCTGTTTACGGCGGCTAAAGTGTCGCATCTGGCCGTACTGCCGCAGGGTCATGCCGAAGCTAAAATGCGGGCCGAACGCATGGTGGCGCAGATGGATGCCGAAGGGTTCGGCGCCTGCTCATTCACGGGTGCCTGCTCGGTCGAGTGTCCGAAGTCGATTTCGCTGGACCACATTGCCCGCCTCAACCGCGAGTATCTGGGAGCCAAGCTGACGTCGACCAACGTCTGATATACTTTTTCACTAATAAAATTGAAAGCCCGGCCATGCGGTCGGGCTTTCAATTTTACGTGATAGTCATCAGGCAATTCTCTGGAGGGTTGAAAACCAACCCCCACTCATCTTCGTCACGGCAGCAGCACCTGATCGATAGCGTGAACGACGCCGTTGGTTGCCAGCACATTGCCAATGACCACCTGCGAAAATGACCGATTACCCGCCCCACGAACGATACCCAGCGGCGGCGTGGCCCGCGTTGTCAGCGTATTCGAGGGGGCGTCGGCGAGCGTCGTCTGGGTGCCGCTAAAACCAAGATCCGGCGTAAACACGCGGTTTGCCAGTACGTGGTAGCGCAAAATGTTACCCAACGCACTGATGGTTGCCGGGTCGGTAATGGCTGAAATGTTGGCAGCGTTGTTAAACGGAGCCGGAAGTTTGGCAAAGGCGTCGTTTGTTGGAGCGAATACCGTGAAATCACCTTCACCGGTAAACACGTTCACCAGGTTAGCTTTCGCCAATGCCGCAACCAATGTCGAGAACGCCGGATTTCCGACCGCAATTTCGGCAATCGTCTGACTGGGCGGCAGCAGGACGGAATTGATAACGTGAATAACGCCGTTGGACGCATCGACGTCGGCCGTGGTGACTAGCGAGTTACCATTGATGGTCAGAAAACTCTCCCGCTGTTTGAATAGATAAATCGTATTATCGTTGCGGCTGCCTTTCGGCTTCAGGGTCGTAGCCGACGAAGCGCCGTTTGCCACCTGCGCCAGTTTGACTTCCGCCCCAAGAACGTGGTAAAGCAGTACATTCTTTAAAAAAGCAATTTGGGCCGGGTTCGAGATGGCCGAAATATTCGCCGCACTGTTGAATGGAGTGGGAAGCTGCGCAAACGCATCATTAGTGGGCGCAAAAACCGTTAGTGAAGCAGACGGGTCGCCGAGTGGCCCGGTCAGGTCTGTTTTGACCGCAGCGGCAGCGAGAGCAGTAAAGGCGGGGTTAGAAGCCGCAATTTCCAGAATCGTTTGACTGGAAGTCGAGGCAGCCCGGCGCGTACCGCTTGCCGACCCATCCTGCGGCTGAAGTTCGGAAGGCTGCTGACATCCGGACAGCCAGAAAACAGAGGTGGTAATAAAGAGAACTGGGGCGCTAAGCAGGGATTTTAGAAAGACTTTCACGGTGAAAATACGTTTAGAGATGAGAAATAGGTTTACAAGAATATCCCTTTAACCTATTGATTACCATGCATGTTTGACGTATATAGACCGTTTTTTTTGATAGCCGAAACGGCTTGACAATGATAACCGGCATACTAGTGCGTGCCGTGGACTTTATAAACCCCGATGAAGCGCCTGGTACTGCAAAGGCGTGGTACCGGTCTGTTCCTTAAACTGCCGGTGAAAATGGGAAATGTTGTTGAAACCGCATTCAAGGGCCGCCTCGCCCACGTTGACGTCCGACTCAATCAGCAGTTTCCGGGCGTGACTCACACGCAGTTCGTTCAGGTATTCGATGAACGATTTGCGCGTCCGTTTTTTAAAATACCGGCAGAAGGCAGCCGGTGCCATACCCGCCACCGAGGCAATGTCGTCAATTCGGATTTCACGCCGGAAGTGGGTGAGTGTATAATCGAGCACCCGCTTCATACGCTCGGTATCCGCCTCACTGACTCGCAGTTCGTAGTTTCCGCTCGCCAGCAGGTCGGCGCTCGTGTCGGCAGACAGGTGTGTGAGAATCCGGAGCAGGCTCAGCACAGCTTCCATTCCCCCCTGCTCCGGCATACGTAACAGCAGTTCCCGCACGGAAGGGTGTCTGTGCACGTCGAAGCGCAGTCCGTAACGGGCACGGGTTAGCAGCGCGGTCAGCCGGTCGGCCTCCGGAATGACCGACAGCCAGGTAGCGCCTACGTGCTGCGCAAACTGGATGACAATGGCTTCCGCCGCCAGAGTATCACCGGCATCTTCAGCCTGATAATATACCTCGTCATTCCGCCAGAAGTGAGGCAGGTCCGGACCAAGCAATACCAGATCACCGGCATCAAAATCCTCGATGTGGTCACCCACGAACCGCTTTCCCCGGCTGCGCAGGATATACGTAAGCTCGTATTCCGGATGAAAATGCCAGGGAGCATCGAAGTAGGGCAACCGGACATGCTTCACCAGCAACGACCGCTGCTCACCCAGTTCAACCCGTTCGAAGAGCGCTTTCATACGGCGTAGCAGTGTACGGACTTACCATATTGTAAGAGCCTAAAGGTAAATATTGGTCAATTTAGTATATAAACCCGCAAAAACATGGGTTGTTTTCAAGAAAAAGTAGCACCAACTTTGTATTTCACTATTCCTAAACCTTTTTTTGATTTTCACAGTATGCTGCAACCTGTTTTAGATAAAAAGTCGCTGGTGGGCGAGCTAAACGCCGACTATGACCTGAAGCCCGAAGCCATCGACTTCTACCGGGAGAACGGGTACGTGAAGCTGAAACAGGTGCTCAGCGAAGAGGTCATTCAGTACTATGGCGATCTGATAACAGAGCAGGTTTTCCGGCTCAATACGCTCACCAAGCCGATGGAGGAGCGCACAACCTATGAGCGGGCTTTTCTCCAGATTATGAACCTGTGGCGGGAAGATGAAGAAGTACGGGAGTTTGTCTTTTCCCGTCGACTCGCCAAAATAGCCGCCGATCTGATGGGCGTTCAGGGCGTACGGCTCTACCACGATCAGGCGCTGTATAAAGAACCGACGGGCGGTTTCACGCCCTGGCACGCCGATCAGTTTTACTGGCCGCTGGCGTCGCCGCATACGGTCACGGCCTGGATTCCGCTACAGGCGACACCCCAGGAAATGGGGCCGCTGGCCTTCGCCGAAAAAAGTCAGATCGTCGAGATTGGCCGGGACGTTGAAATCAGTGACGACAGCGAAAAGCTGCTGGCCGAAGAACTCGCCCGGCTGAATTTCCGCGTCAATGACACGCCGTTCGAACTGGGTGAAGTGAGCTATCATGCCGGGTGGACGTTCCACCGGGCCGGGCCCAACACTTCCGACCGGCCCCGCAAGGTGATGACAATGATTTACATGGATAAAGACCAGACTATTTCTAAACCCAAAAATACCTATCAGCAGAACGACTGGACCACCTGGCTCGACAGCTATCCTGTGGGGCAAAAGCCCGAAAGTGCGCTAAATCCGGTGCTGTTCAGTTATGTCTGATATTTTCTGACTGTTTACAGTAGTTTCCCGCAAACCCATTCTTTTTCAATCAATAAGACATTAAGAGTACCTTATCATAGGTTGGTTGTGCTGAACACCCCGCCGGGAGCTCCCGGCGGGGTGTTTTTTTGAATTTGGATATATTTTTGCAAAATCAATGTTGTAGGGGTACACGTTTGCCCCATCCGCTATGAAGCGTTTCGTCCTCTTTGTCTTTTTTCTTCTGCTAAGTCCGGGCCTTCTTATGGCCCAGGTCCAGAATCACGCCACCTGGACATTTACTACCGATAAAACAAGCCTGAAGGTGGGCGACGTGGTGGAGTTGCGCCTGACGGCGGCCATCGACCCCGAATGGTACCTTTACGCCAGTGATTTCGACCCGAATCTCGGCCCGACGCTCACTACGGTCACCCTGAAATTGAATGGAACGTTTCAGCCTGTGGGGAAACTGGTCTCGGTAGGTGCAAAAGAAAAATTCGATGAAGTCTGGGGGGGTAATATCCGCTATTTCGTTGGAAAAGGGCTTTTTACGCAGAAAATAAAGGTAGTAAAACCCAATCCGGTTATTGAAGGCACCATTGAATACCAGACCTGTTCCACCGTCAACGGTCTTTGCGTACTGGGTTCGGCTGATTTCCGGTTCGACCAGTTAAAGGTCACGACGGCGGAGACGGCAACACCTGCGACGGGTACATCGACGAACACGGCAGAACCCGCTACCGTGGTTGCTACGGCAACCACCAATCTGAATCCTGGCAATAACGACAGCGCCCGGGCGGCGGTCGCCGTGGCGCCCTCGGCCCTGCCGACGCAGAGCGATACGGAACAGATAGCCACGGCGGCTGCGGAGAAACTGAAACCGGAGCCCCTGCCCGCCCAGCCGGGACAGAATGAGGACGAGTCGCTGCTGGGCTTCGTGCTGGCGGCGTTTCTGTCGGGTCTGGTGGCCCTGCTGACACCCTGCGTGTTCCCGATCATCCCGATGACAGTCAGTTATTTTACCAAACAGGATCACGGTATCATGAAAGCTATCCTGTACGGGCTGTTCATCATCGGTATCTACGTGCTGGTTGGAACGCTGGTTTCCCGCATCAACGGTCCGGCGTTTGCCAACTTCGTCAGTACGCATTGGCTGCCTAACCTGCTTTTCTTCGCTGTTTTCTTCGTTTTTGGCCTTTCCTTTCTGGGATTGTTTGAGATTGTTCTGCCCAACTCCATCATCAATCGGGCCGATGCCCAGGCGGAGAAAGGCGGCCTGATCGGCATTTTCTTTATGGCATTTACGCTGGTACTGGTGTCGTTTTCCTGCACCGGCCCGATTGTCGGCAGCCTGCTGGTGGCCTCGGCGGGCGGCGAGGTAGTAAAGCCGATTGTGGGCATGGCGGCGTTTTCGTCGGCTTTCGCCGTGCCTTTCACTTTGTTTGCCGCCTTTCCGCAATGGATGAAAAGCCTGCCCAAATCAGGCGGCTGGCTCAATTCGGTCAAGGTGGTGCTGGGTTTTCTGGAATTGGCGCTGGCACTGAAATTTTTGAGTATTGCCGACCAGGTCTATCACTGGGGCCTGCTCGACCGCGAGGTATTCCTGGCTTTCTGGATTGTTATTTTCTCCCTGATCGGGTTTTATCTACTGGGCAAAATTCGGCTTTCGCACGATAGTGAGACGAAAGTTGTCAGTATTCCGCGGCTCATACTGGCAATTCTGACGTTTGCCTTTGTGGTGTATATGATTCCGGGGCTTTGGGGTGCCCCACTGAAAGCGCTGGCGGGCTATCTGCCTCCTGAAACGAGTCAGGATTTCAATCTGACGAGTCAGCGGTCAACGGCAGCAGTCAACACGCTTCGGGAGAAGCCAAAATACGGCGAGCTGTTCCGGCTTCCGCATGGGATTCAGGGTTTTTTCGATTATAAGCAGGCCCTCAGCTACGCCCGGCAGGAGAACAAGCCGGTGTTCATCGACTTTACCGGTCACGGTTGCGTCAATTGTCGGGAGATGGAAGCCAGGGTCTGGAGCGAGGCCCCGGTGCTACAGCGGCTGAACGAAGATTTTGTGGTGGTGGCGCTGTATGTGGACGATAAAACCGAACTGCCGGAGTCAGACTGGTACGTGTCCAGCTATGACCAGAAGCAGAAAAAAACCATTGGCGCTCAGAACGCCGATTTGCAGATTACGCGCTACAACAATAACGCCCAGCCTCACTACTGCATCGTCGATCATGACGGTAAACTGTTGATTTCTCCAAAAAACTACGATCTGAACGTCGACAATTTCGTGGCATTTCTGGAAGATGGGAAGGCAAAATTCCGGCAGTTGAGCACTATGTAAGTAGTGATTGGATAATTGGATAAATCGTTGTCTACTAATGACATACCTGTCTCTCCACCAACCAGTTACTTATTTACCCAATCAACCTGTTACCTATTTACCCAAACACAAAAAAAAGCCCGGATCACTGACCCGGGCTTTTCGATCTCAACTTAACCCTTAAACACACAAACTACTCACTACTATCGTTATCTTCCGATGGGGAAGGAATAGCCTACAGAAACATTGACGCCCCGGTTACGGATGGGCAGTTGCACGACGGGCAGATCATACTGCCGGGTGAAACCATGCTGGTAGCGCGCTTCGGCGAAAAGCTTTCCGGCTCCGGCCTGAGCGCTGATGCCCAGACCCGCAATGCCGCTGAAATCCCAGCGATTGGCCGCCCAGCCGCCCATCGGTATCCCGATGTCGAAGGGCTGGGTACGGAACAGGCCGCTGGCCCGGGTACGGACCCGCCCGTCGAGGGCGTAACCAGCCGCTCCGCCAGCCAGAAAATAAGGCTGCACAGGGCCGTCGCTCAGCTTGAATTTGAACAGCAGAGGAACCTCCAGATTATAGGTCTGATAGGCCACCCGCGCTCCCAGAGGCAGATTGATACCACTGCCCAGATTCAAATCCAGACTTTCATTAATTAAAAATCCTTTTTGAATAAACTGTACTTCGGGGCGGATCGACACCCGATCGCTCACCGGAAATTCCAGAAAGACAGCCCCTGCCGGTCCCGGTGACAGGCGAAACTCAGGAGAGAACTGTTCAACAAAATCAGGCTTCGATACAGCTCCCCAGTTGGCCCCCGCCCGGAAACCTGCTTCTACCTGAGCTGTGGCTGTCTGACATAAACCTATCAGCAGCGCGGCAATTCCTGCAAGTGTAAATCGTTTCATCTTTACGGAAAAGAATAATGTCCTAATGCGTTCAGAAAGCAGTTACCGAATGAGGCCTCAAACGTTTCGGCTGCCTGTTTTCAATTCTTGGACATATCTGCTGACGTAAGGATTAATCGGATTGAAAATATTTTTATCATACCGTTTGCTGTCCGGCGGGCTCTGCCACAGGCACCGATGGTACTTTTTTTTGAAAACATTGCATCCCGTTTGTAGCTTTACCGTCTGAGTACGCTTAGTGTGCAGGCTTGCCAATGAATACTAAACCACCTTCCCGATTCAGTTATTTACCCAGGCCGCTGGCCGCTATCGACTTCCTGGGGTTGTTCGAACGCGATCCGTTTGGCAATTCGCTTTTCGTCCGCCGGATTCTGATTTCCATTCTGGGCTGGATAACTTACTTCAGATATACGCTTTATAATCGCATCAGGATTGAAGGCATGGAACATCTGGCCGATCTGCCGATGAACAACGTCCTGTTTCTATCGAATCACCAGACGTATTTTGCCGATGTCATCGCCTTTTTTCACATTTTCTGCGCTGTGAAGTGGAATTACCGGAACACGATCTTTCCTCCATTCTATCTGCTGGCTCCCCGCGCCCGTAACTATTACGTAGCGGCCAGCGAAACGATGAAGGGGGGGCTGGTTCCCCGAATTTTTGCGCTGGGCGGGGCCATTACGGTCGAGCGCTCGTGGCGGGCCAAAGGACAGGACGTACAACGAGAGGTGGACCGTTCGGCGGGTGATAAAATTGTTCAGGCGCTCGAACACGGATGGGTCGTGAGTTTCCCGCAGGGCACGACGAGTCCGTATGCGCCCGTCCGGAAGGGAACGGCTCACATTCTGAAAGACACGAACCCGATTGTCGTTCCTATCGTGATCAATGGCTTTCGGCGGGCATTTGACAAAAAAGGACTTCGCTTCAAGAAACGAAACACTATCCTCTCCGTGACGTTTAAGCCGCCAATGGTCTACAGTGCCGACGAGTCGGTTGAAGCACTCACCGACCGGGTTCGGGATGCCATCGAGCAGAACATTCCGAAAGAGAAAATGACCTGGATGTAGAACACGGGCCGGGGTTCCTGCCCTTTAATCGCTGCGGGATTTAGCCCCTAAATCCTCTAAAGGGAGGCCGCGGGGCGTACCACCCGCCGCTGCGGGACTTTGCCCCTAAATCCCCTAAAGGGGCGGTTCGCCGCTGCGAGACTTTGCTCCGCTATAGGCCACCATCCTGAATGAGCGAAGCCAAGTCTCGCAGCGGCGAACCGCCCCTTTAGGGGATTTAGGGGCCTTTTGCGCTAGCCCTGCAGAGAGGGCGGACTGCTCCCTGACGAAGTTAAAAAAGCTTCTTTTACAAAATCCAGCGTAGCAGAATGTAGAGTGTAAAGGAAAGCAGGATAGATACGGGCAGAGTTAGCAGCCACGCGAGCGCGATGTTACGGACGGTGCCGCCCTGGAGGTTTTTGATGCCTTTGCTGGCAACCATACTTCCGGCAATACCCGACGACAGAACGTGGGTCGTGCTGACGGGCACGTTCAGCGCCGAAGCCAGACCGATGGTACTGGCCGCCACCAGCTCCGCCGAGGCTCCCTGTGCGTAGGTAAGGTGCTGTTTACCAATTTTTTCGCCCACCGTAATGACAATCCGTTTCCAGCCGACCATCGTCCCCAGACCCAGCGACAGAGCTACCATCAACAACACCCAGGTGGGAGCGTAGTCGGTGAAGCGCCGCAGTCCCTCTTCTTCGTTCAGGCTGGCTTTCAGGACGGCTTCATCGTTGGCACTGAACTTAACGCTCTCGCTGTCCATCAGTTTTTTTAGGTTGTTATTAATCAGCAGCAAATCCCGGCGCACGTTCAGACGCTGGGTCGGCGGAATCTGTCCGTTTTCGAGCGGCTGCTGCAGCGTGACCTTCAGTTCGTTCAGTTCTTTTTTCACTTCGGCCATTCGCTCCACGTCGTTCTGCGACATCCCCACCGGACTCACGCCTCCAATTACCTGCTCGATTCGTACGAGGTTCGACTGCATGGTGAGCGGATCGACGGCGGAATTAAGGGCAAAAAAACCGGGCGTAATGCCGATCAGAATGAGCATGATAAGCCCTACCCCCTTCTGTCCGTCGTTGGAACCGTGAAAGAAACTTACACCTGTGCAGGTCAGGATCAGAACGGCCCGAATCCACGCAGGTGGTGGCGTATTTTTCTTGGGTTCCTTGAAAAGCGTATCGTTCTTTACCGTCTTTTTGAGAAGATACATCAGCACAACGGCCATGCTGAAGCCAAAAAGCGGCGAGAACAGCAGCGCCTGACCCGTTTCGGCAGCTTTGGTCCAGTTGACAGCCGAGGCACCGCTTTTGTTTTCGGGCATGAGTGTAAAGGCCAGGCCAACGCCCAATATGGAACCGATGAGCGTGTGGGAACTGGAACTGGGCAGACCAAAATACCAGGTGCCGAGGTTCCAGGTGATGGCGCTCAGCAGCAGGGCCAGCACCATGGCAATGCTATGATAAACGTTTTGGTCGACAAGCAACTCGACCGGCAGCAGATTGACAATTCCCATGGCTACGCCAATGCCGCCAGCCAGAACACCCACGAAGTTACAGATGCCCGACCAGACAACGGCAACGTTGGGTTTCAGGGAGTTAGTGTAAATGACTGTAGCTACGGCGTTGGCCGTATCGTGAAAACCATTGACAAATTCAAAAGCGCAGGCAGCAAAAAGACAGAGCGAGAGAAGAACGAAAATTTCCGTTTCGAGTCCGAACATGTACGGTACAAGTCTGTTATGAAGAACCCTTCAGGTCTATTAATCAAAACTATACCGCAAAAGTACGGGAAACTTTTCAGGCCAATGTTAAGCCAATGTTAACACAAGGCCTCCGCCGTGATCACTTCTCCTTACCAGCCAGTTGCCCGCAGGCAGCGTCGATGTCTTTTCCCCGGCTGCGGCGAATGTTGACCACCACGCCCCGATCTTCCAGAAAACCGGCGAATCGGTCGAGCGTCTGCGGATCGGTGTTCCTGAAACTGGCTTCGGATATGGGGTTATACTCGATAATATTGACTTTTGCGGGGACTTTTTTGGTGAATTCCCACAGTTCACGGGCGTCCTGTAGCGTATCGTTGAAATTATAGAAGACGATGTATTCGAACGTAACGCGGGTGCCGGTCTTCCGGTAAAAATAAGTTAGCGAGTCGGCCAGATTCTTCAGCGTGTTGCTTTCGTTGATGGGCATAATCTGGTTGCGTTTTTCGTCATTGGCAGCGTGCAGCGACAGGGCCAGATTGAATTTAACCTGATCATCACCGAGTTGCCTGATCATTTTGGCAATGCCCGCCGTCGAGACCGTGATACGCTTCGGCGACATGCCCAGCCCGTTCGGGGAGGTGATGTGGTCTACCGATTCGAGCACATTTTTGTAGTTCAGCAGCGGCTCGCCCATACCCATATAAACGATATTGGTCAGCGGGCTCTGGTAATACTGATTCGCCTGCCGGGCAATCGCCACCACCTGATCGTAGATTTCAGCGGCATCGAGGTTACGCTTACGATCCATATAGCCGGTGGCGCAGAATGTACAGGTCAGTGAGCAACCCACCTGCGACGACACGCAGGCCGTCATGCGCGATGCGCCGGTGCTGTCATGCTCACCGGCGTCGGTCTCACGCAGTGCCGGAATTAATACGCCCTCGATCAGATTCCCGTCGTATAGTCGGAAGGACGACTTCACGGTGCCGTCGCCACTGCGCTGCTCCTGCGCAACGCTAAGCGACCGGATCTCAAAATGAGCATCCAGCAAATCGCGGGTCGATTTGGACAGATTGGACATCTGCCCGAACGACGTGGCCGACTTTTTCCAAATCCACTCTTCTATCTGCTTCGCCCGAAAACCCTGCTCCCCCTGCTGCGTCAGCCAGGCTTTCAGTTGCTCAGTCGAAACTTTCCGTATGTCCTGTCGTTGTGTCGTCATTCTACTGTCTGGGCCGGGTCCTCATCGACCGGGCTTTTTTCCGTTATTCCTGAAATATACTCCCGGCTTTGTTCCAGCAGTTTATTCCCCATGGGAATCCACTCGGACGTAACTGCCATGATTTTCGGGGCCAGCGGTACGACCAGCGGATACAGGTATGTCTCCTGCGTCTGGCGAACCGGCATCTTAATCCCCATCCAGCTTAACAACCAGAACATTACACTAATTCCAAACACCCACGTAAAAATGCCGACGGTCGCTCCGGCCAGGCTGTCGAACGAGCCAAGCAGCGTTGTGCGCATCATTCGACGCAGGGAAAAGCCCATCTGGTTGATCAGGAAGACGGTGGGAAAAAACAGCACGGAGAATCCCAGCCAGGGCAGAATTTTTCGGGCCAGTTCCAGGCTGATATACGGAGCCAGCAGTTCGATACCGAAACTCAGGAATTTGAAACCGACAATCATCGCCACCACGAAAGCGACAATGGCGATGATTTCAATCAATAATCCCTTGCGGTAGCCGTTGTAGGCCCCGTAGAGCAGAGGGATCAATATAAGGATGTCGAGGAATTTCATCTATATCGTAACCCGGAATGCTATTCCGGGTCTGAGCGAAGCTCAGGATTTTTTTCTGCCTTCGGCAGACCCGGAATAGCATTCCGGGTTACGTTAAAAGCTGTTTCACCGTGGCCGAGATGGTTTTGCCGTCGGCCTGACCGGCCAGTTCTTTGGTGGCAATGCCCATTACTTTGCCCAGGTCGCCCGGTCCGGATGCCCCCACGCGGGTGATGATCTCCCGAAGCAGGGTGTTCAGTTCGTCTTCCGACAGTTGTTTGGGCATGTATTTTTCGATGACAGCGATTTCAGCTTCCTCGTTCTTCAGCAGGTCTTCACGGTTCTGCTGCCGGTAAATGTCGGCGGAATCTTTGCGCTGTTTGACAGCTTTTGTCAGCAGCCGCAGTTCGTCTTCCGGCTTCAGTTCGCCCGAAAAGCCTTCTTTGGTCTCTTCCAGCAAAATCAGTGATTTCAGCGCCCGCAGCGCCCGTAGCCGGTCTGCTTCTTTGGCCTTCATGGCTTCTTTGATATCGGCGTCGATTTGTTGTTTCAACGACATACTTTTGAGAATGTATAATGAATAATGAACAATGTATAGGTAGGATGATTGTACATTCGTAGTCAATATTGACTCTCGAAGTGCCGTAAAGTTACAAAATCGGTTGAGATTCGTTAAAAGCTACCTCATTCAGAAAACCAGTCAATGTATTATTCATTTTCTATTAACTGATGACCCGATTAAGCGTCAACATTAACAAAATTGCCACATTGCGGAATGCAAGAGGCGGCGACAACCCGAATGTAGTCAAAGTCGCCATTGATTGTGAACGGTTCGGAGCCGAGGGCATCACGGTCCACCCGCGCCCCGACGAGCGGCATATCCGTTTTCAGGACGTACTGGATCTGAAGCAGGTGGTCACGACGGAGTTCAACATCGAAGGCAACCCCGACGCCCGTTTCATCGACCTGGTCACGCAGGTGCGGCCCGCACAGGTGACGCTCGTGCCCGATGCCCCCAATGCCATCACTTCCAACGCGGGCTGGGACACCATCCGCCACCGCGACCACCTCCGTGACCTGGTTGCCCGATTTCAGGAGCAAGGCATTCGCGTGTCCATCTTTGTCGACCCCGACGAACGGATGGTGGAGGGTGCCCGCGAAGTCGGCACCGACCGGATTGAATTGTATACCGAACCTTACGCCGCTCATTATTTCAAAAACCGGGACGAAGCCGTAGCGCCTTACGTTCGGGCGGCCACGCTGGCAAATGGCCTCGGTCTGGGTCTCAATGCCGGTCATGACCTAAGTCTCGATAACCTGCGGTTTTTCCGGGAAAACGTGCCCGGTTTGCTGGAAGTATCCATCGGCCACGCGCTTGTCTGCGACGCGATTTACTTTGGTCTGGAGAACACGATTCAGATGTATTTGAAGGAATTACAACACCATAGTGCTCCGTAATCTGTAACCCGGAATGCTATTCCGGGTCTGTGCGAAGCACAAACTATTCTGCCTTCGGCAGACCCGGAATAGCATTCCGGGTTACAGGTTCCGGCTTACACCAATGCCATGATGACATCCTCTTTAACCGTTTCCGAATTCCTGCAAAAAGCCGGGACGCTGCCCGTCATCGACGTGCGGTCGCCGGGCGAGTATGACCATGCTCACATTCCGGGAGCGGTCAATATTCCGCTGTTCGACAATGAGGAACGGGCGAAGGTCGGGATACGCTACAAACAGGCGGGCAAGGATTTGGCCGTATTGCTGGGTCTGGAACTGATTGGGCCGAAACTGGCCGATTTTGTCCGGCAATCGAAAAAGCTCAATCCGGCGGGCAAAGAAGTGCTGGTGCATTGCTGGCGGGGCGGGATGCGCAGCGGCTCGTTCGCCTGGCTGCTCCAGACCGCCGGACTGAGCGTTTCGACGCTGGAGGGAGGATACAAGGCTTATCGGAACGCGGTTCTCGACACGTTCGCCCGGCCCTGGAATCTCGTCGTTCTGGGCGGCAAAACCGGCAGCGGCAAAACGGATATTCTGCATGAACTGGCCCGGCAGGGCGAGCAGATTATCGACTTGGAAACTCTGGCCCACCACAAAGGGTCTTCGTACGGTGCCATCGGGCAATCGCCGCAGCCATCGTCCGAGCAGTTTGAAAACGAACTGCATCGGGAAATAACGAAGCTACATGCAAACCGCCGAATCTGGCTGGAAGACGAGAGCAAAAACATCGGCACCTGTTTCATCCCGCACTCGCTATGGCTGCAGATGCGGGCAGCGCCCGTTGCGTTTCTGGACGTCCCGAAACCGGTGCGGATCGAGCGGCTGGTGCGCGAGTATACGGGCATTAGCCACGAATTGCTGGTCGAGGCTACGGAACGCATCCGCAAACGTCTGGGCAACGACGTGACCAAACACGCCCTTGCGGCGCTGAGCCGTCAGGATTACGCCACTGTTGCCGACGTTACGCTCACTTATTACGATAAAGCCTATCTGTATGGCCTTTCGCAGCGTGGCCCCGAAATGGTCTATACGCTACCAGTAGCCGAAGATAACCCGGCGCAGACGGCCCGGCAGTTGATAGCGTGGGCGAATGAGATTGTGGGGCAGGCTGTCTGACATCATGGATGCCATCGCTTTGAGCGATTCGGACCGCCGCTGCGGGCATCCCTATTTATCCCAGAGTTACTTCCCCTTCTGCGCCGTTGCCGACTTCGACCAGTTGACATTGAACTTGCCGTCGGTGATTTTCATCTCTTCATCCGTCACCATGCGGCGGGTGTTGTCGTGGTCGTGCGCATCGCTTTTTACCAGCATACCGCCCCCGGCAGCGGTGATAACTTTATCTTCGATGTTCTGCCGGAGGCCGAATCCGCTGATGGTGTCGAGCGCCCGTTTCTTGTAGTTTACCACTCGCAGCGTGGCGTCGAAGGTTCCTTCCACACTGGTTTCGGTGGCTTTAGTGAGCGTAACGGTCCCCTTCATCGATTCGCCGTCGCGGAAGGCGTGACCCAGCCCTTTTGTTTCTTCCGTATAATCGACGGTGGCGAACAGGACATTCTCGCCCGAAGTCCGGATTTGCTTTTCAATATCCCGTTCGTTGGTCGGGATAACCGTGTAGGTGCCCGGCTTGAGCTGGTCGACATAATAGAACCGGATCCAGAGCTGCACGTCGGGTTTGACGGCCATACCTGCCACGGCCAGGTACTTGATACCCGTAAAAGGGATGTTCAGCCGCTGGGCCGGTGCCTGCCATTCTTTACCGTCGATTTTGGCCGAGAAGGTGTTTTCGGGGGTCTGGGCATACGTCAGGGAACCGGTAAAAAGGGCAAGGAAAACGAATAATTTCTTCATGGTAAACTTGTTTGAGGAAAGGTTTTGACAGGCAATAAAGATACTGGAATAATCCAGTAAAATACATGGTTACTGCTTTTTAGTTAGCGCTTTTACGTTAATCCGGCGGATGACCTCCCGTCGGTTGAACACCACCCGCCAGATCACAAACGGGAGAGCGGCGTCATTGGTGCAGGTGCGGCAGATTATGCTCGTCGCGGGTACGGCGGCGTTGTATACCAGTACCGTATCGGCAATCTTCTGTACGTTTGGCGACTGTTCAAGGCCTTTCCCGGCGTTGTAAAGGTAGGCCTCCAGCACCTCGCGTTCCTTGGCGGGCAGGGCTGGATTGCTGGCGTCGGCGGCGGTCAGGAGTTCGATTCGGGCGGCATATAGCGTCTCCAGTTTCCGGATGGCGGGGAGCCGGTCGGGCTGGCAAAGCGCCGTATCGGGACGTTTTGAGAGTTGGGCAGCCAGCGCCTGCTGGGCCTGCGTCACCGCCGTTTGCCCCCACTCGTCGACAATCGACGTCACCTGGGCTGAGGTAACCCGCTTGATCTTGCGGTCGTTCATCTCCTGCGCCAGTTGCTTCGAGTTCTGGGCAGGCTCCAGGTTACAGGCACTAAGCAACAGAAAGACAAGTGTATAGCGTCGCATGGCGGAACTTGTGGGAGAGTTAGTTTGTAGATACGTTGTTACACAGAGTTGATCAGAAAACATCAGAGACAATCAGAGCAAACATTTAAATTTCATCTCTGGTGAACTCCGATGTTCTCTGATCAACTCTGTGCAACAACCACAAAGGTAACCACTGCCGGTTTTTTCGTACCTTTGTCTATTCAGAAAACAGAATATGATTCACCAGTTAGAGTCCATAAAAGAACGATTTGACGAGGTATCGCAGCAAATCATGATGCCGGAGATTGTCTCCGATCAGAAGAAATTCATGAAGCTGAGTAAGGAATATAAGGACCTCGATAAAATTGTCAGACAATATCAGGCTTATCAGAAACTTCTTAAAGATATCGAAGGCGCCAAAGACCTCATTGCCAACGAGAAAGACGAAGACCTGCGCGAGATGGCAAAGGCCGAACTCGATGAGTTGACGCCCCAGCGCGAGACAATGGAGGAGACGCTGAAGGAAATGCTGATTCCGAAAGACCCCAACGACAGTAAAAACGTCATTCTGGAAGTCCGGGCCGGCACCGGCGGCGACGAGGCAGCCATTTTTGCGGGCGATATGTTCCGGATGTATCAGCGTTTCTGCGACAAAATGGGCTGGCGGATGTCGCTCGTCGATTACACCGAAGGCACCTCCGGCGGCTACAAGGAGATCATCGCCGAGGTCGAAGGTGAAGACGTCTACGGCAAACTCAAATTCGAGTCCGGCGTTCACCGGGTACAGCGTGTTCCGGCCACCGAAACCCAGGGCCGCATTCATACCTCGGCGGCCAGCGTAGCCGTGTTGCCCGAAGCCGAGGAAGTCGACGTGGAAATTAATATGAACGACATCCGGAAAGACACGTTCTGCTCGTCGGGTGCGGGGGGTCAGTCGGTCAACACGACCTATTCTGCCGTGCGCCTGACCCACATTCCAACCGGGCTGGTGGTGCAGTGTCAGGATGAGCGGTCACAGTTGAAAAATTTCGATAAAGCTCTGACCGTACTGCGCTCACGGCTGTATGAAATGGAGTTGCAGAAACACAACGACGCTATTTCCTCCCAGCGGAAATCGATGGTGGGCAGCGGCGACCGCTCCGACAAAATCCGGACATATAACTACCCCCAAAGCCGCGTCACCGACCACCGCATCGGCCTGACCGTCTATAACCTCCCGGCAGTCATGGACGGCGGCATCGAAGACTTCATCGAGCAGTTGCGCATCGCCGAAAACGCCGAGCGGCTGAAAGAAGGCGCAGTGGTGTAATTTACCTGACTATCAATCTCCAGGAACGGGCCGATTGATGTAAGGAAACGCCTAACGTTTAGCTTATCATGAAAGTAATCCCTCTGCTCCTGCTTTTCTCTTCAGCTCTGCTCCACAAACCAGTCACTCCACTGTTCGACGGGCGAACATTTGCAGGTTGGGTGGGCGATACAAGCCTCACCTGGCGCGTGGAAAACGGTGCGCTGGTTGGCGGTTCTCTCACCCGTTTCGTGCCGCATAACGAGTTTCTAAGCACTCAAAAGACTTATGGCAATTTTGTTCTAAAGCTCAAAATGAAACTAGAGGGCACGGGGTTTGTGAACGCAGGTATCCAGTTCAGGAGTCAGCGTGCTCAAAATCCCGCCTACGAAATGATTGGTTATCAGGCCGATATGGGCGATAATTATTGGGGCTGCCTTTACGACGAAACCCGACGTAACAAAGTGCTGGCCGGCCCCGACCCATCAGTTATGAAACGCCTCGTTCGAACCAACGACTGGAACGAGTACGAAATCCGATGCGAGGGGCCGCGCATCCGGCTTTACCTGAACGGTACCCTTACTGTCGATTACACGGAGCCTGATGTCAATATTCCGCAAACTGGCTTAATTGCCCTACAGATTCACGGCGGCGGTAAAGCACAGGTACAATACAAGGATGTAATGATTGAGGAGTTGTGACAAGTAAGCCATGTCTGATGAATTCGGCGAAGGCATTGAAAACTGAGTAAGTACCTTTGCGCTTTAGCTATAAGCTTCCCAAGCGCGGATATACGAAATGAAAATTCCGAAAGCGTACACTGGCTGTTCGTCGCCGGACAGCCAGTGTACGCTTTCGGACAATATGCACAAACGAAAAACCGCAATTACAGCCAGTAATTGCGGTTTTTCGTTTGTGGCAGTCTATTTGTTCTACAAAAATTAATCTTATCCGATAAACACATGCGACGGAGTTATCTGGGCGAGTTTGAAGAAATCGTACTGCTGACGGTGGCCGTGTTGGGCGAAGGGGCCTACGGCGTGGCTATTACCGACGAACTGGACCGGCAGACGGGCCGGTCGGTGAGCATCAGCGCCGTTCATGCAGCCCTGCATCGGCTGGAAGAAAAAGGCATGCTGCGTTCGCATATGGGCGAAGCCACCGCCGAACGGGGCGGTCGCCGGAAGCGGCTCTTTACGGTAACGGTGCTCGGCAGCCGGACACTCCACGACATCCGGGCCGTGCGCGAACAACTCTGGAAAGCCATTTTACCCCATTCACTTCCCGCCATTAGTCTATGAAGTGTTCAGACTCCCCATCTTCACGACCGCCGCGCTGGGCCGACTGCCTGCTGGAACGGTTCTGTGCGCCGCACCTGCTGGAAGAGATTCAGGGCGACCTGCACGAACGGTTTCAGCGTAACGCAGCCCTGTTGGGCGAACGAAGCGCCCGATGGCACTACGTCCGGGAAGTGCTGAGCTTTATGCGTCCCTTTGCGTGGAAACGAAAAAAAGAACCGTATTCATCACCATCATACTTAAATACTGACATGCTTCGGAATTATGTCAAAATCGCCTGGCGCAACCTTGCCCAGAACCGATCCTTTTCGGCTATCAACATTCTGGGTCTGGCCCTCGGCATGGCCTGTAGTCTGCTTATTTTCCTCTGGATTCAGGACGAATATAGCGTAGACGCTTATCATGCCAACGGCCCACGGTTATACGTAGTGATGGAACGCCAGATGTATGACGGGAAAACAGAGGCCTCGCCCGGTACCCCCGCCCTGCTTCCGGACGAACTGAAACGACGGTTTCCGGAAATTGCCTACGCTGCCGGATTATCGTGGGAAGAGAAACACACCTTTGCCGTTGGCGATAAACTGAATAAGGAAAAGGGCCGATCAGTAGGTGCCGACTGGCTGCGGATGTTCACCGTCCCCCTGCTGGCGGGATCGGCAGAAACGGCACTCAATGCACCCAACAACCTGGTCATTTCGCGTACACTGGCCGAGAATTATTTCGGAAGCCCGCAGGCAGCCATCGGCCGGAGCATCCGGCTCGACAACCAGCAGGATTACCAGGTGACCGCCGTTTTCGAGACTATTCCCGAAAACAGTTCACTCAAATACGACTATCTGCTTAGCTGGCAGGACTTCCTGCGGCGCAACGAATGGCTCAAAGAGTGGGGTAATCATGTTCCTCAGACCTACGTTCAGTTGCAGACCGAACGAAACGGGCAACCGGCGAACGCCGACCGTCTGGAGGCGAAACTGAAAACGTTCCTCTACGAAGTCAGTCCGAGTCTTAAAAAGGGAACGTTCGACATTCACCTCTTTCTCCAGCCCTTTCAGGAAGTCTATCTGCATTCCAATTATAAAAACGGCTATCCCGACGGGGGTCGGATCGAGTATGTCCGGCTGTTCGGCATTGTGGCGGTATTTATCCTGCTGATTGCCTGTATCAATTTCATGAATCTGGCAACGGCCCGTTCCGTCAAACGGGCGCGTGAGGTGGGCATCCGGAAGGTTGTCGGCGCTGCACGCGGCCTGCTCTTCGGCCAGTTTATGGGTGAGGCCCTGCTGCTGACAGCGATAGCGCTGGTGCTGGCTCTAGGTGTCGTCTGGCTGCTGCTGCCTGTGTTCAACGAACTGACCGAGAAGAACATCACCCTGCATCCAAATCAGGGCACCTTCTGGATAACTATCCTGATTATCACAATGTTGACCGGCCTGATCGCCGGAAGCTATCCGGCCTTGTTTCTGTCGTCGCTCAACCCGATTCGCGTACTGAAGAATAGTCTGCAGTTAGGGGCAGGAGCCCGGCTTTTCCGGCAGGGACTGGTGGTGTTTCAGTTCGTACTGTCGACGCTTCTTATCATCGGCATGATCGTCATCTACCGGCAGATGCAGTACATCCAGACCAAAAATCTGGGCTTCGACCGCGAAAATCTGATTTATCTGCACGCGGAAGGCGGAGTGGCGGATCGTTATGCGGCATTCCGGCAGGAACTACTGAAGTCATCCGGCATTCAGTCGGTTACCTACATGGATGGCACACCGACCAACGGTTTCGGCAGCACGGGCAACGTGCATTGGCCGGGCAAAGACCCCAACACCAACATCCAGTTTCAGTTTTCCACCGTCGATTACGACTTTACAAAAACGCTGAAACTGAACGTGACCGGCCGGGATTTCTCTCCGGCCTACGGGCTGGATTCACTTGGCTACCTGATCAACAAAACGGCGGCCCGGCGCATTGGCTATACCGATCCTATCGGCAAACCACTTACCCTCTGGGGACAACAGGGGACGATCATCGGCATCGTCGATGACTACCATATGGCTTCGATGCACGTTGCCATCGAGCCGCTGATTGTTAAACTAAATCCCAAAGTCAGCGGTAAGACGATCATCGTCCGGACACAGCCCGGCCAGAGCCAGGAGGCGCTGGCGAGCCTGGAAACCTTGTGGCGCACGTTCAATCCCAAAATACCGTTCACCTATCGGTTTGCCGACGAGGAATTTCAGAAGCTATATCGCCGTGAAATGACGGTTGGCTCGCTGACTGGTTACTTTGCCATTCTGGCAATTTTCATCTCCTGTCTGGGTCTGTTCGGGCTGGCCGCTTTCATGGCCGAACAGCGGACCAAAGAAATCGGTGTACGAAAAGTATTGGGAGCATCGGTCGTCAGCATCATGTCGCTGCTGTCCGGCAATTTCCTGAAACTGGTAATTATTGCCATCGTGATTGCCTCCCCCATTGCGGGCTATGCCATGAATCAGTGGCTGCAGGACTTCACCTACAAAATCAGCCTCGAATGGTGGATGTTCGCCGGGGCTGGCGGGCTGGCAGTATTCATTGCGCTGGTAACGGTAAGTTTCCATAGTATCAGGGCCGCTCTGATGAATCCGGTAAAAACGCTGCGGTCAGAGTAAATTATATCAATATATTCATAAATTATACCTAAACGGATAGCTGTAGTTTACGGCCATCCGTTCGGACTTTATCTATCGTGAATCATCATGATGCATGAAGTCTGGGATATGGTAATTATTAAAATTTTTTATTATCAATAACTCATTGATTAACAAATTGTTAATATTGCAAAATGATTGATCACGCAAGCGATCGTTTTTATTTAGAGTAAGTAGATTTTATCTCTTCCTTTAGTGAATTAAGTCCTTTTACCTACCCAATTTCTCGTTTCTTACAACGGCTGCCCTGACAGTCATCCAAAGCCAATGAGTACACCTCTACTCTCCTCCATCCGTCCGTACAGATTGGTGGGAGCCACAGCTCTCTGTCTGAGCCTGGGCCTCTGCTGTACGCCCCTGACCTACGCCACGGCCGCGCCTGACCGCGTCGGCACCATGCATGTCTCCGCAGAAACCGCCGACCGAACCGTTTCGGGCCGGGTTGTCGACGAAAGCAACGCCGGTCTGCCGGGCGTGAGCATCGTTCTGAAAGGTACCTCACGCGGCACCGTTACCGACGCCGACGGACGTTATCGCATCGACGTTCCGGATCGGGGGGCCGTACTGGTATTCTCGTTCGTGGGTTATCAGGCGCAGGAAGTGCCCGTTGGTGACCGAACAACCGTTAGTCTCACCATGACAGCCGACAATAAGCAATTGACGGAGATCGTCGTGATTGGTTACGGTACGGCCCGCAAATCGGACCTGACGGGTTCGGTGGCCTCGGTCAAAGCCGAGCAGCTTATGGAACGCCCGGCACCCTCACTCAACCAGGCGCTGGCGGGTCGGATGCCGGGGGTGCAGGTGAACACCAACTCAGGCCGCCCCGGCGGACGCACAACGGTGCGCATCCGGGGTTTCAGTTCCATCAACTCGTCCAACAACCCGCTTTACGTAGTCGACGGGGTGCAGTTGCCGGTTGGTAACCAGGCCCAGTTTGGCAATGCCATCGACTACATCAACCCGAACGACATTGCATCGGTGGAAGTACTGAAAGATGCCTCCTCGACGGCCATCTACGGAGCGCGGGGAGCCAACGGCGTCATTCTGATCACCACCAAAAAAGGCAAGTCGGGCGAAGGACGTGTATCCTACAACGTGGATTTCAGTGTGCCGGGGGGGGTTATCAACCGGGCGCAGGTACTGAACGCCAAAGAATACCTGGCCGTCGAGGATTTGGCCTACGCCAACATTGCCAAATATGACCCAGCGGGCTGGGCAGCAGGACGGTATGCGAACCTGAACCCCCGCATCCGGCGTGAAGCCCTGCGGGCGCAGCGCCCCGACGTGTTCGATGCTAACCTGAACCCGCTCTACGACACCGACTGGTTTAAGGAATCGACGCAGCACAAACTCTCGCAAAACCACCAGTTGAACTTCAGCGGGGGCAGTGAGCGGACCCAGTATTCGCTTTCGATGGGTTATCGCGATGATCAGGGCTTATTGAAAACCACGTTCCTGAAACGGTATTCGGGCCGGTTCACCATCGACGATCAGGTGAACCGCTGGCTCAAAATTGGCGGAACGCTCAGCTACAACAACCAGTCGGAGCGGCTGTCGGACATCAACGATGCCGTGCCCCGTCAGATTGTGGAGGACTTCCCGTTCCTGCCCGTCAGATACCCCGATGGCACCTACGCCAACAACCGCGACTACCCACAGGCGGAAGGAACGTTCAGCTCGGTTCACCGGCTGGAAGGCCGTCAGTGGATTCTGAACACGCAGACCCTGACCGGAAGCCTGAATTCGAACATCGCGCTGGCAAAAGGCCTGACGCTCAGAAGCATCGTGGGCACCAACATCATCACGCAGGAGACCAACACGTCGCAGACCCGCACACTGGCGATTGCCAATCAGGGTGAGGCCTCGGCCAACAACCGGAAGGAAACGTTCTGGTCGTTCGAAAACTTCCTGACCTACAACAAGCAGTTTGGCAGCCGTCACTCGTTCGAGGGTCTGTTGGGGCTTTCGTGGCAGGAAACCGACATCTTCAGCTTCGGGGCCAACGTGCGGACGTTCGCGACGGACTATTTCGGATTTAATAACCTCGGTGCGGCGGCCGTACTGGGCGGTATTGGCTCAGGCGCTGAGCGCGAGGCTTTCAACTCGTATTTTGGACGATTCAATTACAGTCTGGACGACAAGTACCTGTTCACGTTTACGGGCCGGGCCGATGGTTCATCCAAATTTGGTGAAAACAACAAGTTTGCCTTCTTCCCCTCGGCGGCTGTAGCCTGGCGGGCCTCTGAAGAAGCCTTCCTGAAGAACAACCCCGTTATTTCGAACCTGAAACTGCGGGCCAGCTACGGCTTCTCGGGTAACTCCGAAATTCCGCCCTACACCTCGCTGCCCCTGCTGAGCTCCAACTACGCGGCGGTGATTAACGATCAGCGCGTGACCGGAACGGGTCTCTCGCGCCTGGCAAACCCCGACCTCCGCTGGGAGCGGACGGCGCAGGCCGATGCTGGTATTGAACTGGGCCTGTTCAAAGGCCGGGTGTCTCTCGAAGCGGATTATTACTACCGCAAGACAACCGACATGCTCCTGGATGCGCCCGTACCGCTGTCGAGCGGCTACTCGACCATCCGCCGGAACGTAGGCTCCATGCAGAACAAAGGGGTTGAAATCGGACTGAATACGGTCAACATTGCCACCAATGACCTGACCTGGAATACGAGCTTCAACGTGTCGTTCAACCGCAACAAAGTGCTGACGCTGGCAACACCCTCCGATATCTTCAACGTGGGCGGCCCCAATTTTACCAACCCCACCAACATCATTCGGATTGGTGAGCCGGTGGGTTCGTTCTGGGGCCTGACCCGCCTGGGCGTGTGGAGCGAAGCCGAGCGCGAAGAGGCGGCTAAATTCCGTTCGTACCGAAATAACCTGACGATTCTGCCCGGCGACATCAAGTATCTGGACGTCAATGGCGATTACGCCATCACGGATGCCGACCGGAGCATTATCGGCAACGGCAGTCCGCTGGCCTGGGGAGCGATGAATAACACCGTTCGCTACAAAAACTTCGATTTGACGGTTGAGATGCAGTTCTCCTACGGCAACGACATTATGGACATGACCCTGCACCCCAGCGAAGACCGGCAGGCCCTGGCAAACAGCTACCGGACGGTGCTGGATGCCTGGACGCCGCAAAATCAGGACACGCAGATTGCCGAGATTCGGGAAACGCGGGCGGGCTACGTGACCAACGTCGATACGCGCTGGATCAAAGACGGGTCGTTCCTGCGGGGCCGCAACCTGCTGCTGGGCTATTCGCTCCCTGCTGAACTGACAAGCCGGATCAAAATGAACCGCTTCCGGGTCTATGCCACGGTGCAGAACTTCTTCCTGCTGGTCAACAAGGACGTGATCGGCGATCCCGAAGCTACGCCGACTAACCAGGGTAATGGCAACAGCGCATTCTCGCAGGGGATGCTCTGGCACGGCTACCCGCGCCCGACGATCTACATGCTGGGCTTCCAGATTGGACTGTAATTCAATGTATAATGAAAAATGGATAATGTAAAATGAACGAACATATGCGCCGCTGCGGCTCATTCTTCATTTTTCATTATTCATTATACATTTCTCTAAAAGAATCATGACTCTCAAAATAAACAAAACTGCCAGTCTGCTATTGCTCAGTGGAGCGATGCTGCTCGGCCCCACCAGTTGTAAAGACTTTCTGAATGAGCAGGCGCCCTCGGCCCTGACGCCCGACAGTTTTTACACGATCCCCGATCATGCCGAAGCCGCCATTGCCGCAGTCTATGCCGACCTGCGCTTAATTTACGGTGGTGCTGGTATTTTCTCGTCCACCTGGCAGATGCTCGAAGCCCCCACGGGCACGTCAGCTACCGAAACGGCCCAGAATTCCGACCTGAACAACCTATATGCGCTGGTGTATGACGGTAATACGGGTCACATTATCAATATGTGGCAGGGGTTGTATCGGGTCATTGCCAACGCCAACCTGGTGCTCGAAAAAGTGCCGCCTATTACACCGATGGATGCGGCTCAGAAAAGCCGGATTCTGGCCGAAGCCCGGTTCCTGCGGGCCTGGGCCTATTTCCACGCCGTGCGGCTCTGGGGCGACATCCCCCTGATTACGACGCCCCAAACCACCAGCACGGAGCAGTTTCTGCCCGCCCGGACTCCACAGGAACAGGTGTATACTCAGATTGTGGCGGATCTGGTGGAAGCTGAAAAAGCCCCGCTGGCCTGGATGAACGCCAACGGGCGCGTGGGCATGGCGGCTGTTAAAACGCAGTTGGCGAAAGTCTACCTGACGATGGCGGGCTTCCCGCTCCAGAAAGGTGCCAGCCATTACAAACTGGCCGCTGACAAAGCGTTCGAGGTAGTTACCTACGCCAACGCCAACCCGGCCTCGGTGGGTCTGTTCCCGACTTATATGGACGTTCACGACGAGCGGCTGGAAAACCGGCTGGAGCATCTGTTCTCCATCCAGTACAACAACTCGGTCGGGGTGGCCGGCAATCCGATGGGGAACATGTTCCCGAACTTCAAGCCGGTGACCTTCAACGGCCCCGGCGGAACGGGCAGTACCGTTCCCTGGCTGGGCTTCTACCAATCCTATGAACCGGGCGATCTGCGGACCAAGGATCAGGATGGCTGGTTCTATACCACCTACTTCACCAATGGCAACGGAGCGCGGTTCGATTTGGGAGCGCCGTATATCTTTAAGCACTTCAATTTTATCGCCAATGGGCGTGAAGGCGTAGCCGGAACGCGGAACGACAACCTGAACGTGCCGCAGATTCGTTACGCAGAAACTCTGCTGATTTACGCCGAAGCCCAGAACGAAGTGGGCGGACCGAATCAGGCCGCTTACGACGCCTATAAGCGCGTCCGCGACCGGGCTAAGCTGACGACGCCAGCGCTGGGTACGTTCTCGCAGGCCAGCTTCCGCGAGGCCGTCTGGCGTGAACGCTGGTGGGAGCTATGCTATGAGCAGATTACGTGGTATGACATGGTGCGGCTGCGGAAAGTGTTCGACGAAAAAACCAAAGGCTTCAACAACTTCGTGGGGCATCAGAATCTCAGCGCCAAAGCACCGTTTCAGGAGCGGCATCTGCTGTTCCCGATTCCCCGGCCTGAACTGCTGAACAACCCGAACCTGAAAACGCAGAACCCCGGTTATCCGAACTGAGAATCTGAATCGACAAAAAAGCCCTTCCGGACGACCTGGAAGGGCTTTTTGTCGTTTAACAATCATAAGCCGCCCGTTTTTCCGCCATCGACGGGCAGGTTGATTCCGGAAATGGAACCGGCGGCGGGGGTACAGAGAAACGCCACGGCGGCAGCGACCTCCTCCGCTTCGGCGAAACGTCCCAGCGGAATCTCGCGCTCCATTTTTTCGGCATATTCACCGACGCCCACTCCTGCATTGGCCGCCCGTGTTTGCAGCAGCGAATCCAGCCGGGCGGTTTTTGTGTAGCCCGGCAGTACATTGTTGACCGTAATGCCGAACTGCCCCAGTTCCAGCGAGAGCGTTTTCGCCCACTGCGCCACCGCCCCCCGAATGGTGTTCGACACGCCCAGACCGACGATGGGCTGCTTGACCGACGTGCTGATGATGTTGACGATGCGCCCGTAGCCCGCCTGTTTCATGCCCGGCACCACTGCCTGCGTCAGCAGTTGATTGTTGATCAGGTGCGCCTGAAACGTATTCAGAAACTCATCGGGCCGGGCGTCGATGAGCGGGCCACCTTTGGGACCGCCCGTATTGTTGACCAGAATATGGATGATCGGCTGTTCCGCCAGATAGGCCTCCAGCACCGCTTTGACCTGCTCTGGTTGCGCAAAATCAGCCACCAGATAGCGGTGCGTCTGCCCCGACTCCCTGTTTAGTTCGGCAACTGCTTCCCGAAGTTTTTCCTCATTTCGGGCGAAAAGCACTACGTTAGCGCCCAAACCCGCTAATTCGATGGCCGAGGCCCGGCCAATGCCCTGCGTACTGCCGCAAACAAGGGCCGTTTTTCCTTGAAGAGATAGATTCATAATTTGGAAATTCAAACCAACTCCGGAGATTTGGCGTATATAAATTATCATCCGTACTGATTCCAAACTTACAACATAATGAAATCACTAAACCTGATTGGACTGCTCTTTCTGCTACTGCTTTCCCCATTGGCTCAAGCCGACGTGAGTCATGCCATTTTCGACGGTTTGCTGAAAAAACACGTCGATGAGAAAGGCATGGTCGATTATAAAGGCCTGAAGAAAGACGAGAAAGACCTGAAGCGGTATCTGGACCTGCTGAGCAAAAATGCCCCGCAAAGCAACTGGAGTAAAGACGAACAACTGGCCTTCTGGATTAATGCCTACAATGCTTACACGCTTCAGTTGGTACTGGAACATTATCCCGTCAAGAGTATCAAAGACATCGGCTCTTCGATCAAGATTCCGTTTGTCAATACGCCCTGGGACATCAAGTTCATTACCATCGGCGGGAAGAAATACGACCTGAACAACATCGAGCACGGCATCATCCGGAAGCAGTTCAACGACCCCCGCATCCATTTCGCGCTCGTGTGTGCAGCCATGTCGTGTCCACCCCTGCGGGCCGAAGCCTACACGGGCGCTCAGCTCGACAAACAGCTTGACGATCAGGGCCGCCGCTTTCTGAACGACCCCTCGAAGAACGTCGTTTCGGGCCAGAAAGCAAGTCTGTCGAAGATTCTGGACTGGTATGGCATGGATTTCCGCAAAAACGGCCAGTCGGTCGAAAGCTGGGTCAATCGCTACGCCAGCACCAAACTGGCTCCGAAGGCCAGCATCTCCTACATGACTTACAACTGGGATCTGAACGAACAGAAATAAGCTCAGCCGTTGCGCTGAAACATTTATCGCCCGAAATTCATTAACAAAATGAATTTCGGGCTTCTTTATGTAGAGTGGTGCCGCGCCCGGTGCGGTGGCGCCACCAGGTCCGCTCGAACGTATTTCGGCCATGCGCATTCTCTACTGGTTCCGTAATGATTTACGCCTTCATGACAACGAAGGTTTCCTGAAAGCGACCGGACAGGCCGACGAAGTGATTCCGGTCTACTGTTTCGATCCGCGTCAGTTTCGTTTATTACCCGAATTCGGTTTTCATAAAACGGGGCCATTCCGGGCGCAGTTTATTCTGGAAAGCGTAGCCGATCTCCGCCAGCAGTTCCGTCAAAGCGGCGGCGATCTCCTCATCCGCAGTGGTCAGCCGGACCGGATACTGGCCGAACTCGCCCGTGAACTGGGAGCCGACGCCATTTATGCCAGTAAGGAAGTCACGCAGGAAGAAACCGATCTGGAGGCTTCGCTGACCAAACGACTGAAGGCCGATAACATCGATGTGTCGCTCTTCTGGGTTTCTACGCTGTATCATGTTCGGGACCTGCCGTTCAGCCTTGTCAAACTGCCGGACATTTTCACTGAATTTCGGAAGCAGTTGGAGCAGTCTGTTCCCGTCAGGTCGTCATTGCCCGCCCCGGAAGTCATCCGCGTCCCGGCGGAACTCGACGCGGGCGAGCTTCCCACACTGGCTGATTTAGGTTTTCCGGCCCACCGGTCTGCCGACGAACGGGCGGCGCTTCAGTTTCGGGGCGGCGAAACGGCAGCCCTGACGCGGCTGGAAAGCTATTTCTGGCAAAACCACCGGCTGCGAACCTACAAGGAGACTCGTAATCAGATGCTGGGTGAAGGTTTTTCCTCGAAGTTCTCCGCGTGGCTGAGTCTGGGCTGTCTGTCGCCCCGCTTCGTTTATGAGGAAGTGAAGCGGTATGAACAGGAGCGCGTTGCCAACGAATCTACGTACTGGATCATTTTTGAGCTTCTCTGGCGGGACTATTTTCGTTTTGTGGCGTTAAAGTATGGAACGCGGATTTTCAAACCAGGCGGCATCCGTCACAATCTGCACCGACAGTATTCCGACGATCCGGCGCTGTTTGGGAAGTGGATAAACGGGCAAACTGGTATTCCGTTCATCGACGCCAACATGCGGGAACTGGCCCTGACGGGATTCATGTCCAATCGGGGCCGACAGAACGTAAGTAGTTTTATGGTGCGGGACCTGAACCTGAACTGGACGATGGGCGCCGCTTACTTCGAAAGCATGCTGATCGATTACGACGTATGCAGCAACTGGGGCAACTGGAACTACATGGCCGGCGTGGGCAACGACCCGCGGGAGAACCGCTACTTCAACATCTATTCGCAGGCGCTGCGTTACGATGAACAGGGTGACTACGTCAGACACTGGCTGCCGGAACTACGAAACGTCCCCACCGACCGTATTCACCGGGTCTGGACGCTCACGCCGGACGAACAGAAGCAGTGCGGCGTTCGGCTAGGTATCGATTACCCGCTGCCGACCATCCATGCCGATAAATGGATTAGAAACGAAAAAATCCGATAATGTAATTTTTTAGGGTCAAAGTGGTAGCTTTGACCATATTTGAATCAGGTAAAACCTACTAAACAACATGTCAAGAGGACTCATTATTGTCATTGTCATAGCGCTGATTTTCGGCTTCTTCGGATGCAGCACCTACAACGGTCTGGTATCGAAAGACACAAACGTGGATGCCAAATGGGCACAGGTGCAAACCGACTACCAGCGTCGGGCCGACCTGATTCCCAACCTTGTCCGGACGGTTCAGGGAGCCGCCAACTTCGAGAAGAGTACGCTTCAGGCCGTCATCGAGGCCCGGGCCAAAGCCACCAGCATCAACCTGAGCGCCGACCAGTTGACGCCCGAAAACATTCAGCGATTTCAGCAGGCCCAGGATCAATTGAGTGGTTCGCTCTCCCGCCTGCTGGCCGTCGCCGAGAACTATCCCCAACTGAAAGCGACGCAGAACTTCTCGGAGCTACAGGCTCAACTCGAGGGCACCGAAAACCGGATTGCCGTTTCCCGGAAGGACTTCAACACGTCGGTGCAGGACTATAACCAGTCGGTCCGGTCGTTTCCGGCCAATATTTTTGCCGGAATTTTCGGTTTTCAGCGCCGTGGTTTCTTCGAGGCCTCTCAGGCCGCTCAGCAGGCGCCAACGGTTCAGTTTTAATAGTTACTTGAGCTTCGGGTTGGGATGCATATAATCATCTCAACCCGGCTATGAACCTGCCAGATGTCTGCCATTGACCTTTTCTCTGCTGAAGAACAGAAACGCATCGTCGACGCTATCCGGGCTGCCGAACTGAATACGTCGGGCGAAATTCGGGTCCACATCGAACCGATTTGCCCCGAAGACAATGTTCTGGACCGTGCCGTTCAGGTATTTTACCAGTTAGGCATGGAAAAGACCGAGCAGCAGAACGGCGTACTGTTCTATCTGGCAACCGACAGCCGCAAATTTGCCGTATTGGGCGATAAGGAAATGGACAAACGGGTTCCGGAAGGATTCTGGGAATCGACCAAAGACCTGATGCGGCACCATTTTCGGCAGGGGCAGTTTGCCGAGGGCTTCTGCCGGGGCATCGAACTGGCCGGTCAGCATCTGAAACAGTATTTTCCGAGACTCAGCGATGACAGAAATGAGCTTTCGGATGAACTTTCTTTCTGAATGAACCACCAACCTGATCCGCTGCGCCGGACCCACTTTTTGCGTTACGGCCTGACCCTGCTGCTTCTGCTGTGCCAACTGCTGGCGCTGGGTCAGGATATTCCGCCCCGGCCCAATCCGCCGCGACTGGTCAATGATCTGGCGGGCATCCTGAATTCGGAGGAACGCGGGCGGCTGGAGAGCAAACTCCGGGCCTATAACGACTCCACGTCGACTCAAATCGTCATTCTGATTGTCAAAACCACTGAACCCTATCCGATTGGCGACTACAGTTTTCAGGTCGGGCGGGCGTGGGGCGTCGGTCAGAAAGACAAGAACAATGGTCTGGTGCTGACCTGGGCCACCGATGACCGTAAGGTATACATTGCTACGGGCTACGGGCTGGAAGGGGCCGTTCCCGACGCCATTGCCAAGCGCATCATCAGCCAGATCATCGTCCCTAATTTCAAAAATGAGCAGTGGTTTACGGGCCTCGACGAGGCGACCGACGAGATTATCAAACGCCTGAACGGTGAATATCAGTCGGAAGGCACCGAAAGCGCCGATTCGGAAGGCAGCCCACTGGGTTTCCTCATTATTTTGTTCGTCGTCATTCTGATTATCTACTTCATCAGTCGGCGGGGTGGCGGCGGCGGAACGCGCTATCGGCGTCCGGGCGGTATTTTCCCATTCCCGTACACGACGTTTTCCGGCTGGGGGGGCTCATCCGGCAACTGGGGAGGCGGTGGCAGCGGTGGTTTTGGCGGCTTCGGCGGCGGCAGCTTCGGCGGCGGCGGTGCTGGAGGAGATTATTAAATGAGTAATGGATAATGAATAATGTACAATGAAGATGAAGCATTATCCATTGTACATTATTCATTATCCATTACTTTCCCGCTGACCATGAAGGGCTTGCGATCCAGCCAGATTAATTGCTGAAAGCCTTCGATATAATATGTTTGAAGCTTACCCGCCTGCGCCTGTAATTCCAGATTTCTGACCGATTCGTAAAGATAATTTTTGGTGGTTAGCGTCGCCTGAACCAGCCGGGGCTGTCCGCTGACTGAGTCCACCTCGATGCGGAGGTAACGAACGGGCAATTTTTCGCCCGGTTTGAGACGATACTCATAAGTCAGGGAGTCGGGCCGCACCGTCTGGTAGCTGGCCTGATACGCCGCCTTATTGATATCGGCCTGTAGGAACAACTCCAGCTCACGGCTCCAGTCAATGTCCCGCGTGGTCTGTTTCTGCTTCTCGTTATTCAGTCCAACCTGTTTATCGACAACAGGTTTCTGCTGGCTGAGTACTGTAATCTGCTTATCGATAAACGATTTCAGATCGAAAAACAGACCCGATGGCGCCTTCTGCTCAGGGTTAGAACAAGCAGTAAAAAGAAGAAAAAGTAAACTCCAGAAGCGATACATATAATGGTGGCCGGGTGTCGGCTGGTTAACGAACGCAGGCATTCTTATAAAAGTTTACGAGCGTTCGGATGGCGTTGCCGACACCCTCTCTGCCTCTACCGATTTAATCAGCGACAATCAGGCTTTCACCCGTCATTTCGGCGGGCTGAGGAATGCCCATCAGCGTCAGGATGGTCGGCGCAATGTCGGCCAGCTTGCCGTTTTTGAGCTTCGGATGGAGTTGGCTGTCCACCAGGATGCAGGGAACGAGGTTGGTAGTGTGGGCCGTATTCGGCGTTCCGTCTTCATTAATCATATAGTCAGCGTTGCCGTGGTCAGCAATGATGATGGACGTATACCCGTGGTTTAACGCCATCGTCACAACCGCTTCTGCACACTGATCAACCGTCTCGGCGGCTTTCACGGCAGCCTCGAACACCCCCGTATGCCCCACCATGTCCGTATTGGCAAAGTTCAGGCAAATGAAATCCGCTGTTTCATTTTCCAGTTCCGGTACAATCACATCCCGGATGTCAAATGCACTCATTTCGGGCTTCAAGTCGTAGGTGGCGACTTTGGGCGACGGACATAGCAGCCGTTTCTCTCCCTCGAACACTTCCTCACGCCCTCCGGAAAAAAAGAATGTGACGTGTGGGTATTTTTCCGTTTCAGCAATCCGAATCTGTTTACGGCCTGCCTTTGCAACCACTTCGCCCAGCGTATTCGACAGATTATCTTTATCGAAGATGACCTTTACGCCCACAAAATCGCTGTCGTAATTGGTCATGGTGACGTAATACAGATTCAGTTTATACATTCCTTGTTCCGGGTAGTCGACCTGCGTGAGCGCCTGGGTTATTTCGCGGCCCCGGTCGGTCCGGAAATTGAAGCAAAGCACCATGTCGCCCTCCTGGATAGTCGCCAGGGGCGTTCCGTCCGCATCCGTGGCGATTACTGGCTTGATAAACTCGTCCGTGATACCCTCTTCGTAGGATGCCTGGAGCGCCGCCAGCACGTCGGTTGTATGGACGCCCTCACCGTTTACCATGGCGTCATAAGCCAGTTTGACCCGTTCCCACCGGTTGTCCCGGTCCATAGCGTAATAGCGACCGATCACGGAAGCGATCCGACCCGTTGAGGCGTCCATGTGCTGCTTCAGATCGTTCAGGTAGCCATATCCGCTTTTCGGGTCCGTATCGCGTCCGTCCGTAAACGCGTGGACATACACGTCCGTCAGGCCGCGTGAGGCCGCAATGGAGCAGAGCCCCTTCAGATGATCGATATGGGAGTGAACGCCACCGTCGGAAACCAGGCCGATGAAATGGACCTTCTTTCCACTGCTTTGTGCATAGTTCAGCGCTTCGACCAGCACTGGTTCCCTATCCAGCGTATGTTCCTCGACGGCTTTATTGATTTTCACCAGATCCTGATAGACCACCCGACCAGCGCCGAGGTTCATGTGCCCCACTTCCGAATTGCCCATCTGACCCGCTGGCAGCCCCACGGCCAGTCCGGAAGCTTCCAGTTTACTATGAGGGTAGTTTCGGTAGAGGGAATTGATGAATGGCGTCCGGGCCTGGTCGATGGCCGATACTTCCGGTTTAGTTGCCAGCCCCCATCCGTCCAGAATAATCAAGATGACCTTTTTGTTCACGATTTTTTAACCGATTGATTGTGATGATTTTGTTGGGGCGTAATGGCGTGTTGTTCCATCAGGTAGTTGAGCAGATTGACACAGCAGCGGTAGACAATCTGGTAGACCTGTTCGAAAAACTGGGCATCTTCGTAATACGGATCAGGAACGGCCATGTCACCCCGGCCGGTCCCGACCGGTTCGGGGTCGAACTCCCGCAGAAGAAAGGTATTGTCGTCGGTATTGGGCAGACCCGTGCTTCGCTGACACAGGCTGAGGATATTCTCAAAATTGGCCTCATCCATCGCCACGAAGTAATCAAACTGCGAGAAATCCTCTCCCGACAGGCGGCGGGCGCGGTGGGTCAGGCGGAGGCCGTGTTCGAGCGCGTTCTCCCGCGTGCGCCGGTCGGGCAGTTCGCCGATATGATAGGCCGCTGTCCCCGCCGAATCGCACTGTATTAAGGCCTCAAGGCCGCGTTCGGCCACTAATTGCCGGAAAACGCCCTCTGCCAGCGGCGAGCGGCAAATATTCCCCAGACATACGAAAACTACGCGGATCATGAGTAAAAATAACTCCGCCACCGATGGACTTTCCCTCGATGACGGAGCTCTATTTTTCTATCGGTTCATTATTCTCGTCCACCAGCACATACACATCTTCACCGGGTTTTCTCATCAGATAATTCTCCCGGGCGTACTTCTCCTGTAGACGAAGGCTGCCGATGATCGTCTGCCGCTGTCCCTGTATCTCCTTTACTTTCTGCTGATAATACGCCTTTTCGGCTTTTAGATCACGCAGTTTCCACGCATTACGGGCTTGGGAAATCAGATCATTGGTGTCAAAAAATAACATCCAGATCAGCAGACCCAATCCGGTCGCTACGTAGAAGTTTCGGCCAATTCGAAGCAGACGGGCGAGCATAGCCGTTACATTTGGTTAGAATTTCATCCCCGGAAAATACGCCGTATCGCCCAGTTCCTCCTCAATGCGCAGCAGTTGATTGTACTTCGCCATCCGGTCGGAGCGGGAAGCCGATCCTGTCTTAATCTGACCCGTGTTGAGGGCGACGGCAAGGTCGGCAATCGTCGCATCCTCGGTTTCGCCGGAGCGGTGCGACATAATGTTTTTGTACGAATTGCGTTTTGCCAGATTCACGGTGCTGATGGTTTCGGTCAGGGAGCCAATCTGGTTGACCTTCACCAGAACCGCGTTGGCAATGCCCTGCTCGATTCCCTGCTGCAGACGCGTCACGTTGGTTACGAACAGGTCGTCGCCCACGAGTTGAATTTTGCTGCCAGTCAGGGTGGTCAGTTCCTTCCAGCCCGCCCAGTCATCTTCGGCCATACCGTCCTCAATCGACAGAATTGGGTATTTTTCGACCCATTCTCTCCAGTAATTTGCCATTTCAGACGAGGTCAGCTTATCGCCGGTGGATTTTTTGAAATGGTAGGTTCCCGTCTCAGCATCGTAAAATTCCGAAGTCGCCGCATCCATAGCGATGAAGATGTCTTCGCCGGGGCGGTAGCCTGCCTTCTCGATAGCCTGGAGAATGATCTGAATGGCCTCTTCGTTAGAGGGAATATTAGGCGCAAACCCGCCTTCGTCGCCCACGTTGGTCGACATGTTTTTCCCCTTCAGCACTTTTTTCAGTGAGTGAAATACCTCCGTACCCATCCGCAGCGCTTCAGAAAAGCTTTGCGCATTGGTCGGCATCACCATGAACTCCTGAAAATCGATGGAATTGTCGGCATGGCTGCCGCCATTCAGGATATTCATCATCGGTACGGGCAGCGTATTGGCGCTGACTCCGCCGATATAGCGATAAAGCGGCATTCCGGCTTCTTTAGCCGCAGCCTTAGCCAGAGCCAGCGAAACACCCAGAATGGCGTTTGCTCCCAGCCGGCCTTTATTGGGCGTTCCATCCAGGTCAATCATGATGCGGTCGAGCAAGTTCTGCTCAAAAACCGACATGCCTACCAGTTCCGGAAAGATAAGTTCGTTGACGTTCTGAACGGCCTTCAGTACGCCTTTTCCGACGTAACGTTTCGGGTCGTCATCGCGCATTTCAACGGCCTCGTGTGAACCAGTCGAAGCGCCCGACGGTACAGCCGCCCGGCCCAGAAAGCCATTCTCGGTGCGCACGTCGACCTCAACGGTCGGATTACCTCTTGAGTCCAGAATCTGTCGGGCATGAATGCTCTGAATGATACTCATTGCGTGTTTCAGGATTAGATATTTTGACAAATGGGAAGCATGGGCCATCCGGGCCGTTTTGCTAATTTATTGAAGGTCAATTCCGAATAAATACAACAAAATTGGGCGTCCGGGCCTTTTTTACCCCACAAAGTAAATGATTTTTTTCTGATAGTGTGGGAGATGCTTTGTAAATTGCCTGTAACCTTTTACCAACGCAGGTTATGAAATTTCATCTTATTGCGGGGCTGCTCCTGGCGCTGACATCCCTGCGTTCACCGGCTCAGGTCGTGAAACTTACGTCCCAGCAGGCTGATTCGCTCTTGCGGGCAACACCAGGTCTTCAACTACTCGACGTTCGTACACCCACCGAATTTGCTGCTGGACATCTCAAAGCCGCCCGCAACATCGACATCCGCGATTCTACGTTCATCCGGCAGCTTGCTCAACTGGACCGCTCGCGGCCCATTCTAGTCTATTGTCTGGTGGGCGGACGCAGCGCCAAAGCAGCCACCCTGCTTGCAGATGCGGGCTTCGAACGTATTTATGACATGCAGGGTGGGTATTCGAAATGGAGCGCGGGCGGCAGGCCCGTCGAAGGAGAATCGTCATCTGTCAAAGGGGCGATGACAATGGACGACTTACGGAGGCAGACTGCCGGGGTAAAACCCGTTCTTGTCGATTTTTACGCCAAATGGTGCGGTCCCTGCCAGCAGATGCTGCCCATGATAAACCGTCTGAAGACGGAGCTATCGGACAAAATAACGATTCTGACCGTCGATTATGACCAGAACCGAACGCTGGCCCGGCAACTCGGCGTCGATGAAATACCGACATTCCTTCTGTATAAAAACAGTCAGATTCTCTGGCGGGGACTCGGACAGATTGAAGAGAAAACGTTTCGGGAGAAAATACAGTCCGCTCAGTAGGTGAATGGGTAGCAGGGTAAACAGGTAACTGGTGAAACTGGGCGATTTCCGAATACCAGAGTACCTGTTTACCCAATCATTTATTTACTTTTTTCACTTCTTCAGCATTCCGACGAATTCATCGAACAGATACCGCGAATCGTGGGGTCCGGGTGACGCTTCGGGGTGATACTGCACCGAAAAGGCTGGTTTGTCTTTCCGGCGAATTCCCTCGATAGTTTTGTCATTCAGATTGACGTGAGTCAGTTCCACGTCCCGATGATCCATCACTTCCTCGGCCCGAACAGCAAACCCGTGGTTCTGCGAGGTCACTTCGCACCGACCCGTGATCAGGTTCTTGACCGGATGATTCAGACCACGGTGCCCGTTATGCATTTTATAGGTCGACAGTCCGCTCGCCTGCGCCAGAATCTGGTGTCCCAGACAAATTCCGAACAGCGGCTTGTTGGTATCGAGTGCCTGCTTCACGGTTTCAACCGCGTAGGGCATGGCGGCCGGATCGCCCGGACCGTTGGAGATAAAGTAGCCATCGGGATTCCATGCAGCGATTTCGCTGAATGGCGTTTTTGCCGGGAACACCCTGCATTCGGCTCCCCGGTCAGTGAGATTCGACAGGATGCTTTTTTTAACGCCCAGATCCAGAACCGCCACCCGAAATTCGGCCTGTTTACTGTCCAGGTCATAAATCGTTTTCGTACAGACCTCCGAAGATAGTTCCAGCCCCTCCATGTCCGGGATGGCCCGCAGGCGCTCCAGCAGAATGGCCGGGTCAAGAATTTCGGAGGAAATAATGCAGTTCATGACGCCTTTGTCACGGATGTGACGCACGATTTGCCGCGTATCGACAGCGCTGATGCCAACGATGTTCGCCCGTTCAAAATAAGCCTGCAGCGAAGAATCCGCCGTGTGCCGGGAATGAATCTGTGAAAAGAAATTACAGATCATCCCGCTGATTTTCACCCCGTTGGATTCCTCTTCGTCGTGGTACTGCACACCGTAGTTGCCTATGTGCGAAGTCGTGTTGACAATCACCTGACCATAGTACGAGGGATCGGTGTAGATTTCCTGGTAGCCGGTCATTCCGGTATTGAAACAAATCTCGCCACCGGCTGTACCGATCTTACCTAAAGCCAGCCCCTTAAAAACTGTTCCGTCTTCCAGAACCAGGATAGCCTCTTCCTGTTGTGTCCGCTTGTGCATCGAGTGAGTTTAGCGTTAAACGTCTGAGTTTATTACAAAGATTTAACAAAATCCGTTTGTGGGTCGATCCGGTTAAAAAAAAGGGCTTAACCGAAACGGCCAGCCCTTTTCTTATATTGCATTGACGATTTCAATTACTCTTTCGGTGTTTGCGTTTCGTCCGTTTCTGTTGAATCAGCGGACGCCTCTCCAGCCGCCTCTGCCTCAGGAGCATCCGTAGCGGCCTCAGCTACTACAGGCGTATTTGCAGCAGCCGCCTCAACGGCAGCAACCGGAGCAGCAGCGGGAGCTTCTGTAGTTGCATCGCCTTTCTTGCCTCCCCGACGGCTACGGCGGGTGCGGGTCGCCTTCTCTTCAACGGCGGCCAGCAACGTTTCATTGAAGTCAACCAGTTCGATAATGCAGCGCTCCGCATTGTCGCCCAGACGGTTACCCAACTTGATAATGCGGGTGTAGCCGCCGGGACGGCTGGAGATTTTATCCGCCACCGCTCCGAAGAGTTCCTTCATCGTTTCTTTATTTTGCAGATACGAGAAGATAACCCGGCGGTTTTGATATGAATCTTCTTTGGAGCGCGTCAGAATCGGTTCAACATATTTGCGCAGCACGCGGGCTTTCGACAGCGTGGTCTCAATGCGCTTATGCAGAATCAGCGACGACGCCATATTCGACAGCATGGCCTCCCGGTGAGAGTAGGTTCTGCCTAAATGCCTGTCTTTTTTACCGTGTCTCATTGTTTTAGTGAAGGGAATAAGGGGAGAATGGAGGAAGAAATATGGGTTTCGCCTTTTCGCTCTTCACTCCTTTCGTCCGTTATCCCTATCGGTTTTAATCTTCGTCCAGTCTGTATTTTGAAATATCCATACCGAAGGTCAGGCCCTTCTCGACCACAAGCTGCTCAAGCTCTGTCAGCGACTTCTTACCGAAGTTACGGAACTTCATCATGTCCGATATTTCGAGCTTTACGAGGTCGCCCAGCGACTTCACGTCGGCTGACTTCAGGCAGTTGTAGGCACGAACTGACAGATCCAAATCCGCCAGAGGAGTTTTCAGCAGCTTGCGCATGTGCAACATCTCCTCGTCAACGACGTTATCTTCTTCCGTCCGGGCCGTTTCGAAGGTCATCGTCTGATCCGAGAACAGCATAAAGTGCTGAATCAGAATGTGAGCAGCACCTTTGAGGGCTTCTTCCGGATGGATGGAACCGTCAGTTTCAATGTCGAGCACCAGCTTTTCATAGTCCGTTTTCTGCTCAACACGCGTATTTTCGACGCTATACCGCACGTTTTTAATGGGCGTATAGATGGCATCGATGGGAATATGTCCAAACGGCAGTTCGTTGGCTCGTGGTTCATCAGCCGGAACATAGCCGCGGCCTTTCTCCACGATAATCTCCATCTCAAATTCCTTCGTGTCGTCGATATGGCAAATCTCCAGATCCGGCGTCAGGATGTCGAACGATGACGTAAACTTGGCAATGTCACTTGCCTTCAGTACGGACTGGTTTTTGACCGTTACCGTAATCTTGTTATCAATCATCTCCGAGATTTTCTTGAAGCGAACCATTTTCAGGTTCAGAATAATCTCGGTCACATCTTCAACGACGCCTTCAATAGACGAAAACTCGTGCAGTACACCGGGGAACCGTACGCTGGTAATCGCGTAGCCCTCCAGTGAAGACAGTAAGATTCGCCGCAGTGCATTCCCAATCGTCACGCCGTAACCTTTCTCGAGCGGCTTGAACTCAAATAGCCCGTGAAAATCGTCAGCCTTTTCCATGACGACCTTATCAGGCATTTGGAACGCTAATATTGACATACGATTTCGTAGTTAGATGTAAAGCGGCCAGAGCCGCTGTTGGTGTTAAACTGACCTGCGCCGATAAGGCAAGGTCACAACAGCGGAATATAACCCTGTCCAGAGTTATATTCCGCTTGTATATTACTTAGAATACAATTCGACGATGAGCTGCTCGTTCACGTTCTCCGGAATCTGGTCACGTTCCGGATACATCGTGAATTTACCCTGTAGTTCCTGGTTATCCCACTCCAGCCAGTTATAACGTTTGGCATTACGGGCACTCAGGCTGCTGGTAACGGCCTCCAGTGACTTCGACTTTTCCCGCACGCCAATCAGTTGGCCGGGCTTCAGTGAATAAGAAGGGATGTTGACCACTTCACCATCGACAACGATATGCTTGTGGCTTACTAACTGCCGGGCTGCCCGACGGGTGGGAGCAATACCGAGGCGATACACCGTGTTATCGAGGCGGGATTCACAGAACTTCAGCAGGTTTTCACCGGTAATGCCCTCCTTGATGACGGCCCGATGGAAAATACCCCGAAACTGGCGTTCCAGAATACCGTAGATATATTTTACTTTCTGCTTCTCCTGAAGCTGCGTAGCGTATTCCGACTGCTTGCGCTTGCGGCCACGGCCATGCTGACCGGGTCCGTAGTTTTTCTTTTGCAGCGCTTTAGCCGGGCCGAGAATCGGTTCTCCGAACTTGCGCGAGATTTTGGCCTTGGGGCCAGTGTACCTTGCCATTGTTTTTTACTGATTAATGAATAACGTTTGAACGATGAACAGACACAACTGAATGTCGCCTGCTCTTATTCATTCTACTGTCATGCGTTCGTCTTACACCCGACGACGCTTCGGCGGACGGCAGCCGTTGTGAGGCAGCGGCGTGATGTCTTTGATGGACATTACTTCGATACCGCTGTTCTGGATCGTACGGATGGCCGATTCCCGGCCAGCGCCTGGTCCTTTCACAAATACTTCAGCCTTGCGCATACCCAGGTCGTGGGCGACGATGGCGCAGTTCTGTGCGGCGGTCTGTGCGGCATACGGGGTATTTTTCTTCGAGCCTTTGAAGCCCATTTTACCGGCCGATGCCCACGAGATAACCTGGCCTGTGCTATTGGTGATCGAAATAATGATGTTGTTGAACGTAGCCCGGATATGCACCTGACCGACTGATTCGACAACCACCACCCGCTTTTTCGCTTTGTCTTTGCGTTTTGCTTGAGCCATTGCTTTTGGTTTCAGTTTCCAGTTTCCAGTTTTCAGTTAGTCAGTTTTCGATCAGTTGTATATCAGAAAACGGCAAACTCAAAACTGTCAACTTTTTTTACTTGGTTGCCTTCTTCTTGTTGGCTACCGTCTTACGCTTACCCTTCCGCGTACGTGAGTTGTTTTTCGTCTTCTGTCCGCGAACCGGAAGACCTTTCCGATGGCGAAGACCTCGATAGCAACCGATGTCCATCAGTCGCTTGATGTTCAATTGAACCTCCGACTTGAGCGCACCTTCAACCTTGAATTCCGAGTTGATGATGTTACGGATGGCGCTGGACTCTTCATCGGTCCATTCACTGACCTTCTTATCTACGCTGATACCCGCCTGATTCAGAATGCGGGTGGCCGAACTGCGGCCAATGCCGAAGATGTATGTCAGTGAAATCTCGCCGCGCTTACGGTCGGGAATGTCGACCCCTGCAATACGTGCCATATTCAGTTATTAACCTTGTCTTTGTTTATACCGGGGATTCTTCTTGTTAATCACGTAAAGCTTACCCTTCCGGCGAATCACTTTACATTCAGCACTGCGCTTTTTGATGGACGCTTTGACTTTCATTGCCTTACACTGTTTAGAGTTTCAGTTTTCAGCCGTCCGGAGACCCTGCCTGCGAAGGTGTGAACTCTGAAGCTGCTTACTTATTTATACCGATACACAATTCGCGCTTTGGTCAGGTCGTACGGCGACATTTCCAGCTTTACCCGGTCTCCCGGCAGAATTTTGATGTAATTCATCCGCATCTTACCAGAAATGTGAGCGATTACTTCATGCTTGTTTTCCAGTTGCACCCGGAACATGGCATTGGATAATGCTTCTACAATCGTACCATCCTGTTCAATAGAGTTTTGTTTCGCCATACTATGGTTTACGCTATTGTCGCTTCATTAGTTCCAATCATTGGGTTGGTGTTCATAGTCACTTCCTCAATGTACTGGAACGTCGTCAGTATTTCCGCCTGTCCTTTCCGGATAGCCACGGTGTGTTCAAAATGGGCGGAAGGCTTGCGGTCGGCGGTGCGAATAGTCCATCCATCCCGTTCCTGCACAATACCTTTTTTGCCCAGGTTAATCATTGGCTCGATGGCAATGACCATACCTTCCTTCAGTTTTGCGCCCTGGCCCCGTTTTCCGTAATTGGGTACCTCCGGGCTTTCGTGCAGACTTTTACCGATACCATGCCCAACCAGTTCCCGAACGACCGAATAGCCAAACTTTTCGACGTATGTCTGAATAGCGTAGCCAATATCACCGATACGACTACCGCTCACGGCCTTTTCGATTCCTACGTAGAGCGACTGCTTCGTGCGCTCAAGAAGTTGCCTGACCTCCGGAACTACCTCGCCTACCGGATAGGTATAAGCACTATCGCTATGGTAGCCGTTCAGTTTGACGCCGCAGTCAATCGAGACAATATCGCCCTCCTTTAATTCGTACCGGCTCGGAAAGCCGTGTACTACCGTCTCATTCACAGAGATACAAAGTGCAGCAGGAAATTGATTAAAGCCTTTAAAAGAAGGAATTCCTCCGTTGTCGCGGATGAATTCCTCAGCAACACGATCCAGTTCCTTCGTGGTTATGCCGGGCTGAATGCGTTTGGCAATCTCAGCATGCGCCTTTCCCAGAACCTGAGCGCTTGTCTTTATAAGTTCAATCTCCTGATCGGACTTCAGATAAATCATATCGAGTTAGGCGGCTACACTCTCTGTGCGGCCCTGCACACGTCCTGACTTCATCAACCCCTCATACCGACGCATCAGCAGATAGCTTTCAATTTGCTGGAGCGTATCCAGAACGACGCCCACCATGATAAGCAGCGACGTACCTCCGAAGAACTGAGAGAAATTGCGGGTCATCCCCAGTAATACGGCGATTGAAGGTAGTATGGCAACCACTGCCAGCATGATAGCACCTGGCAGCGTAATGCGATCGAGTACCTGACCGATGAACTCAGAGGTCATAAAACCTGGCTTCACGCCCGGTATGAATCCTCCGCTCCGCTTCATGTCATCGGCAATCTGATTAGGATTGACCGAAATGGCAGTATAAAAGAACGTAAATACGACGATCAACAGCGCGAACAGCACGTTATACTGCCAGGACGTATAATCCGAGAAAATGGTAGCTACCGTTCCGGCAAAATCACTCTTCTCAGCAAATAATCCGGCAACCAGCGACGGGATGAACATCAGCGCCTGAGCGAAAATAATCGGCATAACACCGGCGGCGTTCAGTTTCAGTGGCAGGTATTGACGCTGCCCCCCCACTACCTTGTTGCCAACAATCTGCTTGGCATACTGGATGGGAATTCGGCGCACTGCCTGTGTCAGCAGCACGGCACCCATCACGACGAAAAACAGAGCGACGATTTCCAGTACGAAAATCAGTGCGCCGGCTGAACCCCGTGACATGGCCTCACCAATGATAGCGCCCGGAAAACGGGAAACAATGCCGATCATGATGAGCATGGAAATACCATTGCCAATACCTTTATCCGTAATCCGCTCACCCAGCCACATACAAAAAATGGTACCTGCCGTCAGGATAAAGACAGAAACGACGCGGAACGTCACAGGATTAATCAGAATGGCTTCCGTCGGAATCGTCGTTGTCAGGTAAGTGGTTGCCTGCACTGCCGTAACAAAAATGGTCAGCACACGCGTTATCTGATTCAACCGCTTGCGCCCCGACTCGCCTTCCTTCTGCATTTTCTGAAAATACGGCAGGGCCAGCGTCAGCAACTGAATAGCGATGGACGCCGAGATATACGGCATGATACCCAGCGCAAAGATGGACGCCTGACTGAATGCTCCGCCCAGAAATGTATCCAGCAAACCCAGCAGGCCCTGCGGATTCAGGTCCAGTTTATCCGGGTCGACACCCGGCAAGACAATGTATGACCCGAGTCTGAAAATCGTAATAAACAACAGGGTGTTGAGAATACGCGTTCTCAGTTCTTCAATCGAAAATATATTTTGAAGGGTTGTGATGAATCGTTTCATTGTCTATTTTGCTAACGCCACCGGGTCCAAAGTTACGATCATTTAAACGGTTTACCTACTGGACACAGTAGACGTTCAGAGCTTCACTGCCTTACCTCCCGCTTTCTCAATGGCTTCGACGGCCTTTACGGAGAAGGCATCCGCCGTTACTTCGATAGCCGTACTGAGTTCACCCCGGCTCAACACCTTCACTTTATCCTTCTTGCTGATCAACCCTTTATTGAGCAGCAGTTCGCGGTCGATAACCGTAACGTTTGCCGCCTCTGCCACCTGCTGAAGGGTATCCAGATTGATAGGCTTGTATTCAACCCGGTTGATATTTTTGAAGCCAAACTTTGGCACCCGGCGCTGAAGGGGCATCTGACCACCTTCAAAATTTTTCTTGGCACTGTAGCCTGAGCGGGACTGGGCCCCTTTATGACCACGGGTCGACGTACCACCCATGCCTGAGCCAGTACCGCGGCCAACCCGTTTGTTGACGCGAACTGAACCTTTGGCCGGTTTCAGAGAGCTTAAGTTCATGGTATATCAGATTTCTTCTACCTTAACCAAATGTTGAATCTTACGAATGATACCGGCTAATGAGTCGTTATTTTCCAACTCGACGCTGCGGTTAATCTTACCCAGACCCAGTGACTTAATAGCCTGTTTCTGGGTTTTGGGGCGGTCAATCGTACTACGGACCTGTGTAATTCTTACCCGTGCCATGTTTACTTTGCTTAGCCGTTAAACACTTTGCTCAGTTCGACGCCACGCTGGTAGGCTACCTGGTGAGGCGCCCGCATCTTCAGCAGTGCATCGACCGTTGCCTTGACTACGTTATGCGGGTTCGATGAGCCTTTTGATTTAGCCAGTACGTCACGGATGCCGGCGCTTTCGAGCACGGCACGCATGGCACCACCGGCAATAACGCCCGTACCGGGTGAAGCCGGTTTGAGCAGCACGAAACCACCGCTGAATTTGCCTTCCATCTCGTGGGGCACCGTATGCTTCAGCAGCGGAACCTGCACCAGATTTTTCTTGGCATCCTCAATCCCTTTGGCGATCGCGTCAGTCACTTCGTTGGCTTTGCCTAGACCGTAGCCAACCACTCCGTTACCGTCGCCAACCACGACGATGGCTGCAAAACTGAACCGGCGGCCACCCTTCACCACTTTCGCTACGCGGTTAATGGCTACTACTTTCTCTTTCAGTTCCGACTCGTTAACCTTCGAGGGTCTTGTATTCGTTACCATTTTTCGCTTAGAATTGAAGGCCGGCCTCCCGGGCTCCGTCTGCCAGAGCTTTCACCTTACCATGATACAAATATCCGTTTCGGTCGAAAACGACGGCTTTGATGCCGTTCGACAGGGCTTTCTCCGCCAGTTTCTGGCCTACCTGAGCTGCCGTTTCTACGTTAACACCTTTCTTTTCTTTCCCGGTTACTTCTACAGATGAGGCGCTAACCAGTGTACGGCCCTCCTCATCGTCAATAATCTGGGCATAAATCCGGCTATTCGACCGGAATACCGACAGCCGGGGCCGTTCGGGATTTCCGGCAACTTTATTCCGGATAGAACGTTTAATTCGCAGTCTTCTGCTTTCTTTCGTGACAGCCATTTTCGCCTGTGCTTATTATATGGTTCACCAATTACTTCTTGGAAGCAGACTTACCCGCCTTACGACGGACCACTTCACCCACAAAACGGATACCTTTTCCTTTGTAAGGCTCGACTTTACGCAGCGACCGGATCCGGGCAGCGACCTGTCCGATAAGTTGTTTATCGATACCTTCCAGGATAACTTTCGGGTTCTGGCCTTTCTCCGTTACTGCCGAAACCGCAATTTCTTTCGGTACGGCCACGAAAATATTGTGCGAATACCCCAGGTTCAGTTCCAGAATGTTGTTGCTGGCGGTGGCTTTGTAACCCACGCCAATAATTTCCAGTTCAATGCGGTAACCCGTGCTGACACCCGTCACCATGTTATTCACCAGGGAACGATACAGACCGTGCATGGCTTTATGCCGCTTCTGATCGGAAGGACGCGTCACTTTGATCTGACCATCCACCACTTCCACCTGAATCTGCGGATCAACGACCTGCGACAAGCTGCCTTTGGGTCCTTTCACCGTAACGACGTTACCCTGTTCGACCGACAGAGACACCTTATCAGGCAGTGCAATTATTTTATTACCTACGCGTGACATGGTTCGAGATTAGTATACGTAACACAAAACTTCGCCGCCCACGTTCAGCGTACGGGCTTCCTTGTCGGTCATGACGCCTTTGGACGTCGAGACGATGGCAACACCCAGGCCATTGAGGATCCGGGGCAGGTCGGCTGAACCGCGATACTGACGCAGACCAGGCTTACTCACCCGCTGCAAATCAACGATTGCTGGCTGCTTGGTGACCGGGTTGTATTTCAAGGCAATTTTGATAGAACCCTGAGGACCGACTTCATCGAACTTATAGTTCTGAATATAGCCTTTGTCAAAGAGTACTTTCGTAATCTCCTTTTTGATGTTCGAAGCAGGAATTTCTACAATCCGGTGCTTCGCACGGATGGCATTTCTGATACGAGTCAGATAGTCTGCTATGGGATCAGTTATCATTTCTTCCTGAGTATTAGCGCAAACCCTGCTACGGTCTCTGCCTCGTGGCGGCCGTTTTTCAAACGGGCTTGCAAAATTACGGAATCGTTTTTACAATAGCAACCAGCCTGTCGGAAAGACAGACCGTGCCGGTTCTTACCAGCTTGACTTCGTTACACCAGGAATCTTACCAGCGGATGCCATTTCCCGGAACGTTACGCGCGAGATACCAAATTTGCGCATGTACCCACGAGGGCGACCGGTTAGTTTGCAGCGGTTGTGCAGGCGCACCGGTGAGGCGTTTCGGGGCAGTTTGTCCAGTCCGATATAATCACCGGCTGCTTTCAGGGCCGCCCGCTTCGCAGCGTATTTAGCCACCAGACGTTCCCGCTTGCGTTCTCTTGCTTTGATTGACTCTTTTGCCATGTTGTTATGGAGTTATCGGCAAACGTTATTTCTTCATATTTGCAAAAGGCATTCCCAGCGCTTTGAGCAGTTCGTAGCTCTCTTCATCGGTATCAGCAGTAGTTACGAACGTGATGTCCATACCTGAAATGCGGGATACTTTGTCGATGGAGATTTCCGGGAAGATGATCTGCTCCTTCACACCAAAGGTATAATTGCCTTTACCGTCGAATCCTTTGTCACTGACGCCTTTGAAGTCACGGACACGCGGCAGGGCCACGGCCGTCAGGCGATCCAGAAACTCGAACATCCGCTCACCACGCAGGGTTACTTTGGCGCCAATTGGCATACCTTCGCGGAGTTTGAAATTGGACACGGCCTTCTTGGCAATCGTAGGGACTGCTTTCTGGCCCGTGATCAGGGTGAGTTCATCAACCCCGACATCGACCAGCTTCTTATCGGCGACAGCCGCCCCAATGCCTTTGTTGACAACGATTTTTGTCAGACGCGGCACCTGCATCACCGAAGAATACTGAAATTTCTCCTTCAGTTGGGGCACTATCTCATTGTAAAATTTCTCTTTAAGTCTCGGAGTTGCCACTGTTTTTCCGCTTTAAATGTTCAAAGCTCTTTTAAATGAAGTTGCCTGACTTCTTCGAGTAGCGCTGAAGCTTATTCTTATCGTTCAGCTTCCGGCCTGTCCGGGATGCTTCGCCCGTTGCAGGATCAATCACCATCAGATTGCTGATATGGATGGTTCCTTCACGCTTCTCAATGCTACCCTGAGGATTGGTTGCAGAGGGCTTGAGGTGCTTCGTGATCATATTCACACCCTCAACAACGGCCCGCTGCTGTGCTACCAGTACACGCAGTATTTTACCGGTCTGACCTTTCGAGTTACCTGAGATAACCTTAACGGTATCGCCCGATCTGACGTGCAGTTTGATTTTCTTTGTTCCTTCCTTTTTCATGGATTACAATACTTCAGGAGCCAGAGAAATGATTTTCATGAACTGCTTCTCGCGCAACTCACGGGCCACGGGTCCGAAAATACGGGTGCCGCGGGGCTCATCGTTGTTGTTCAGCAGTACGGCCGCATTATCTTCGAAACGAATGTAGGATCCGTCTTTGCGCCGTATTTCCTTTTTAGTCCGTACAACGACGGCTTTCGATACGGTCCCTTTCTTCATGTTGCTGGAAGAAAGAGCAGATTTTACCGTGACAACAATCTTGTCACCGACTGAAGCGTAACGCTTACCCGTACCACCCAGTACCCGAATGCAGAGCACTTCTTTTGCACCGCTGTTGTCAGCTACGCCTAATCTACTTTCTTGCTGGATCATGGGTTATTTCGCCTTTTCGATGATTTCGACTAATCTCCAACGCTTGTTCTTACTCAGGGGACGAGTTTCGGAGATGCGGACGATATCGCCAATGCCGCACTCATTGTTCTCATCATGAGCCATAAACTTCTTAGTACGGTGCATAAATTTGCCGTACATAGGGTGTTTGACCTTCCGGTCTACAGCAACCGTAATTGACTTGGTCATCTTGTTGCTGACAACTTTCCCTATTCGTTCTTTTCTAAGGTTTCTTTCTTGCTGCTCCATGGATCTCGCGTGATCTGGGTCGTTGCGTCTTAGCCAACTTGCTTTGTTTTCAGCGTCAGCTCGGTGTTCAGCCGGGCAATCAGGCGACGCGTCATGCGAATGCGCATGGGATTCTCAACGGGTGAGATGGCATGCGCAAACTTTAACTTCTGCAGACGGTCGGTTTCTACACCGATCTGCTCTTTAATCTGTTCAGCCGATAAGGCTTTGATATCGCTCTTCTTCATAAAGTTCCTGTACGAATTAGGTGAAACCAGTCCTTATACTTCCTGATAATCCCGCCGAACGACAAACTTGGTCTTGACGGGCAGCTTCTGGGCAGCCAGACGGAGCGCCTCGTTGGCAACATCCAGTGGTACGCCCGTAGCCTCGAACAGAATGGTACCGGGCTTGACAACGGCCACCCAATACTCGGGGGCGCCCTTACCTTTACCCATCCGCACTTCAGCAGGCTTCTTGGTAATCGACTTATCCGGGAAAATCCGGATCCATACCTGGCCTTCGCGTTTCATGGCGCGGGTAACCGAAATACGGGCCGCTTCAATCTGACGGGAGGTAATCCAGCCCGGTTCCAGCGATTTGATGGCAAATGAGCCGAAAGCAATCTGATGACCACGACCGGCAACGCCTTTTACGCGACCTTTCTGCTGCTTACGAAACTTGGTTCTTCTTGGTTGTAACATGGTTCTGTGTCGTTAAAGTCCGAAGCCTATCGGCTTCGTTCACCTGACTTTTGACTATCTTCTGCGGCCACCGCCCTGGCCTCCCCGGTTGCGATCATTACCACCACGACCGCCACGGCCCTGGCCCTGATCGTTACGGCCCCGACGACGCTCGCCGTCGCGTCCGCCCTCACGACCACCATCGCGTCCGCTTTCGCGGCCACCCCGGCGCTCGCTCCGATCACCACCGCGCTCCTGAGCGGCTGCGCTCATCTGAGCTGCCGGAGAAAGGTCACGCTTTCCGTAGACTTCTCCTTTGAAAACCCATACCTTGATACCGATTTTCCCGTAGATCGTCTGCGCTTCCGAAATAGCATAGTCGATATCGGCGCGGAGCGTATGCAGTGGTACGCGGCCTTCCTTGTACTCCTCCGTCCGTGCCATCTCAGCACCACCCAGACGGCCCGACACACGAACCTTGATGCCCTGAGCGCCAACCCGCATGGCGGAGCTGATTGCCTGCTTCATCGCCCGGCGATATGAAATACGTGCCTGAAGCTGCTGGGCAATGGTTTCCCCAATCAGTTTGGCATCGATTTCGGGACGCTTGATCTCGAAAATGTTGATCTGAACGTCCTTGCCGGTAATCTTTTTAAGTTCTTCCTTAATCTTGTCCACTTCGCCGCCGCCTTTACCGATCACGATACCCGGACGGGCCGTGTGAATCGTCAGCGTAATCCGCTTCAGCGTTCGTTCAATGACAACCCGGGCGATAGAACCTTTCGGAATACGCGCCCGTATATATTTTCTGATTTTTTCGTCTTCAACCAGCTTATCAGAAAATTCCTTACCGCCATACCAGCTTGAATCCCATCCTTTTACGATGCCAAGCCGCAGGCCAACGGGGTTTACTTTTTGTCCCATTCTGTTGTCTTATTTTTCTGAGTTCTCTGTCGTATTGTCGTCTTGCTCGGCCAGCAGGGGTTGGGCAGCGCTGTCGACCACAATCGTAATGTGGTTTGACCGCTTCCGGATGCGATGACCACGACCCTGCGGTGCAGGACGCAGACGTTTCAGCATCCGGCCACCGTCTACAAAGATGGTTTTCACGAAGAGGTCGGCATCTTCGATACGCTCGTCCTCATTTTTCTGCTGCCAGTTCGCCACGGCAGACAGCAACAATTTTTCCATTACGGCCGCACCCGACTGGGGCTGGTAGCGCAGGATACCCAGCGCTTTGCTGACCTTCTGACCACGAATCATGTCGGCAACGAGCCGCATTTTGCGAGGTGACGAAGGCACGTCTTTAAGCTTTGCGATTGCTTCCATTGTTAATGCTGAATTTTGAACAACGCCCTACCGGAAGAAAAACGGCGAACATTATTCTACAGTTGGTTAACGTCTGCCTTTGTCTTTTTTCGCCACGTGGCCCCGGAAGTTACGGGTGGGGGCAAATTCACCCAGCTTATGACCGACCATGTTTTCCGTCACATAAACCGGTATGAATTTATTACCGTTATGTACCGCAAACGTATGGCCTACAAAATCCGGAGAAATCATAGAACGGCGAGACCATGTCTTGATGACAGACTTCTTGCCAGAATCATTCATGGTATCGACTTTCTTCTCCAGACGAAAATCTATATAGGGACCCTTTTTAAGTGAGCGTGCCATTTACGTCTTATTTTTTGCGCTTGCTAATAATCAGTCGATCGGAGTACTTCTTCGGCGAACGAGTCTTCTTGCCTTTCGCGTACAGACCTGTACGTGAGCGCGGATGTCCGCCGGATGCACGGCCTTCGCCACCACCCATAGGGTGATCAATCGGGTTCATGGCTACACCACGAACGCGTGGACGAATGCCCAGCCAGCGGTTACGTCCCGCCTTACCGATGCTGACGTTCATATGGTCGGGATTGGATACCGAGCCGACCGTTGCCATACAAGTGGAGAGCACCATCCGCTGCTCGCCGGACGGCATCCGCAGAACGGCATACTTGTCCTCGCGGGCAACCAGTTGGGCGTAGGTTCCGGCGCTGCGTACGAGAGCGCCGCCTTTACCCGGCTTCAGTTCGACATTGTGAACGATCGTACCGATCGGCATGGCTGCCAGAGGCAGAGCATTGCCGACTTCGGGAGCGGCTTCGGGTCCTGAAATAACCTGCTGGCCGACTGTCAGACCCTGCGGAGCGATGATGTAGCGCTTTTCGCCATCTACGTAAAACAACAGGGCGATGCGGGCCGTACGGTTGGGATCATACTCGATGGTCTTCACCGTGGCCGGCACATTGGCCTTGTCGCGCTTGAAGTCGATAATCCGGTACTGACGCTTGTGGCCGCCACCAATGTAGCGCATGGAACGACGGCCCTGGTTGTTACGGCCACCGGTCTTTTTTATCGATACCAGCAGGCTTCTCTCCGGCTTGTCCGTCGTAATGTCGGAAAAGTCAGGCGCCACCCGAAAACGCTGACTCGGGGTAACTGGTTTGAGTTTCTTAACTGCCATGATTGCTAACTAATCGTTTAGACTACGTGGTTGGTTACCCTTATGCTTCCGAATAGATGTCGATGACTTCTCCTTCGGCAACGGTCACGATGGCTTTTTTAGTAGTTGATGTACGTCCGCGGGTCATCACACCTTTTTTGGTGCTTTTCGACTTCATATGTCCTATGCTGCGCATTGTGCAGACGTCGGTTACCTGAACACCGTACAGCTTTTCGACAGCTTTCTTGATTTCGATCTTATTGGCGTTCAGAGCCACTTCGAAACCGTATTTACCCTTCTTGTTAAGGGCCGTCATTTTCTCCGTGATAATCGGTCTTTTCAGTACGTTCATGACTATTCGGCAAGAAGAGATTCTAACTTGGACAGAGCGCCTTCGCTGATGAGCAGCCGGTCAGCGTGCATCAGTTGATACGTATTCACCTGATCCGCCGTTACCACGCTGGCTTTCTGCAAATTCCGGCTCGACAGTACGATGTTTTGATCTACATCGGGCAGGATGAGCAGGGTCTTGGTCGACATGCCAACCTGTAGTGCTTTCAGGAAATCAATGTAGGATTTTGTACGCGGAGCTTCCAGAGTGAAGTCTTCCAGCACCGATACGCTGTTGGCCTGCGCTTTTGCGGCCAGAGCAGACCGGCGGGCCAGTTGCTTCACCTTTTTGTTGAGCTTGAAGCTATAGTCGCGGGGACGGGGACCGAAAACGCGGCCACCACCGACAAAAACGGGCGATTTGATGGAACCCGCACGAGCACCACCCGTTCCCTTCTGTTTCTTAATCTTCCGGGTCGAGTGGGCAATTTCGCCCCGCTCCTTCGCTTTATGCGTTCCCTGACGCTGATTAGCCAGGTATTGCTTTACGTCCAGATAAATTGCGTGCTCGTTCGGCTCAATACCGAAGATGGCATCAGACAAGGCTATCTTTTTGCCTGTATCTTCTCCTTTCGAGTTATATACTGCTAATTCCATGAGTTTACTTCTCTAAGATGACGAACGAATTTTTTGCTCCCGGCACCGACCCGCTGATAACAATCAGGTTCTGTTCGGGCATCACCTTTAACACACGAAGGTTTTGTACCTTCACCCGGTTGTTGCCCATCCGGCCCGCCATACGCAGTCCTTTGAAAACGCGGGACGGAAACGAGCAGGCACCGATAGAACCCGGGTGGCGCTGACGGTTGTGCTGACCGTGCGTCTGCCCGCCGACCCCACCAAAACCGTGGCGTTTCACAACGCCCTGAAAGCCTCTTCCTTTGGCCGTTCCCACGACGTCCAGAAAGTCACCTTCCGCAAAAACATCCGTTACGCCCAGCGACTGACCCAGCGTCAGCTCCTGTTCGAACGTCTTAAACTCGACCAGCTTGCGCTTGGGCGTTGTGTTGGCCTTTTTGAAGTGACCTAACAGCGGCTTGTTCGTGCGTTTCTCTTTTTTCTCGCCGTATCCAAGCTGCACAGCCGAATAGCCATCTTTGTCTTCGGTCTTCACCTGGGTGACGACACAAGGACCGGCTTCAATTACCGTACATGCCAGAGCCTGCCCGTCAGCATTGTACAGACTGGTCATGCCAATCTTTTTTCCAATTAAACCAGACATGGTAAGTTGTTGTAAAGCAGGAAATTATGATGAATGAATAAAAAAATGGAGTGCAAAGTTAGGAATTAGCTGCTCGCTTTGCAAACCAGGCTTTCTTTTTCCCGGACAGCCCGTCAAAACAAAAAGGGTCAGATGAAGACCACCTGACCCTTTGATTGGTATGACCTTTTACAGCCTTACCTTTCATGTTAATGAGCCAGGTGTGGTTTCCGAAAGGACCTTCACCCGTTTTATGTTTTTACCTGATCGATGCAGTTTAGAAAACCAGCCTTCGATAACCGGGACGCAAAAATAGGCAAATTCCCGGAGAATCAAAAGGTTAATTACACTTTAATTTCAACGTCGACACCGCTCGGCAGTTCAAGCTTCATCAGGGCATCTACCGTTTTTGCGCTCGTCGAGTAGATATCGACCAGACGCTTGTAGGTGCAGAGCTGAAATTGCTCGCGTGACTTTTTGTTGACGTGCGGTGAGCGCAGTACGGTAAAGATTTCTTTGTCGGTCGGCAGGGGGATGGGCCCGCTTACCACAGCACCCGTCGATTTTACTGCCTTGACGATTTTCTCAGCCGATTTGTCGACCAGCATGTGGTCAAACGACTTAAGCTTAATGCGAATCTTCTGGTTCATTTTGGTTGGTTCGTTTATTTTTAACTGACTGACCGCGAAAGAACCATTTACTCCACGGTCAGGTTTAGGGGTGCAAAATTAAGAAAATCTGCCGATTATCAAAAACCAATCCTTTATTTACTGCAAGGATTATCAAAAAAATAGCTCCCCGGATGAGGAGCTATTTCTCAACGTATGGACTTGTTAGCTTTTGGCCTTCGATACAATGCCTTCTGCCAGGTTGGTCGGCACCTGCTCATAGTGCGAAAAGGTCAGGTTGGCCGTTGCGCGACCCGACGAAATCGTCCGCAGGTCGGTCACGTAACCGAAGAGCTCCGACAGGGGAACGTCGGCCTTGATAACCTGTGAGCCGCCCCGGGTGTCCATGCCTTTCATGATACCCCGGCGACGGTTCAGGTCACCGGTGATCGGACCCGTATACTCGTCCGGCGTCAGTACTTCGACAGCCATGATGGGTTCCAGCAGTTTCGGACCGGCCTGCTTGGCGGCCTCCCGGAAGCCCATGCGGGCGGCCAGTTCGAACGACAGCGAATCGGAGTCGACGTCGTGGTAAGAGCCGTGGAACAGCCGGACCTTCATCGAATCCAGCGGATAACCTGCCAGCGGTCCGTTGGACATCGCTTCGCGGAAGCCTTTTTCAACCGACGGAATGAATTCGCGGGGGATAACACCGCCCACAATGGCATTGATGAATTCCAGACCCTGCTTGCCTTCTTCACCCGGCATGATTTCAAACACGATGTCGGCAAATTTACCGCGACCACCTGTTTGCTTCTTATACACCTCGCGGTGCTCGAAGTTTTTGGTCAGCGTCTCTTTGTAAGCCACCTGCGGAGCGCCCTGATTCACCTCGACCTTGAATTCACGCTTCATCCGGTCGATAATGATTTCCAGGTGAAGTTCACCCATACCCCGGATAATGGTCTGACCGGTTTCTTCATCCGATTCAACCTTCAGGGTCGGGTCTTCTTCAATCAGCTTGGTAATGGCTTTCGAGAAGTTATCCTGATCGGCGGTTTTCTTGGGCTCGATGGCGTACCCGATAACCGGATCGGGGAAGACCATCGATTCAAGAACGATGGGGTTCTTTTCTTCCGACAGGGTGTCGCCCGTCTTAATGTCTTTGAAACCAACGACGGCACCGATGTCACCCGCCTGTAGACGCTCGATCTGGTTCTGCTTGTTGGCGTGCATCTGGAAAATCCGCGAGATACGCTCTTTGTTGCCGGAACGGGTGTTCAGGACGTAAGAGCCAGACTCCAGACTACCTGAATAAACGCGTACAAAGCAAAGACGGCCTACGTACGGGTCGGTGGCAATCTTGAACGCCAGGGCCGCAAACGGCTCATCCTTGCTCGGATGTCGAACAACGTCAGCACCCGTATCTGGATTGGTTCCTTTGATTTCGGGCTTGTCGACCGGCGACGGCAGCAGGGCCATCACATAGTCCAGCATCGTCTGAACGCCTTTGTTCTTGAAGGATGAACCGCAGAGCATCGGAACGATCTTCATTTCGATCGTAGCCTGACGCAGCGCCGCCAGAATTTCGTCTTCCGTGATGGAGGCAGGATCGTCGAAATACTTCTCCATCAGGGTTTCATCGTATTCAGCAACAGCTTCAAGCAGTTTTTCCCGCCACTCAGTTGCTTCCTCGACCATATCGTCAGGAATGGGCACTTCAACGAAGGTCATGCCCTTGTCGTGCTCGTTCCACTGAATGCCCCGGAAGTTCACCAGGTCGACAACGCCTTTGAAGTTCTCTTCAGCGCCGATGGGCAACTGCAGGGGAACGGCGTTGCTGCCGAGCATTTCCTTCACCTGACGTACCACGTTCAGGAAGTCGGCGCCAGCCCGGTCCATCTTGTTGACGAAGCCAATACGGGCAACATTGTAGTTGTTAGCCAGACGCCAGTTGGTTTCCGACTGCGGCTCGACGCCATCGACGGAGCTGAACAGAAACACCAGACCGTCGAGCACCCGCAGAGAGCGGTTTACCTCCACCGTAAAGTCAACGTGGCCGGGTGTGTCGATAATGTTAACGTGGTAATTCTGGTCGCGGTATTTCCAGTTCACCGTGGTCGCAGCCGAAGTGATGGTGATACCCCGCTCCTGCTCCTGCTCCATCCAGTCCATGGTAGCGGCACCTTCGTGTACTTCACCAATTTTGTGGCTTACACCTGAGTAGTACAGAATCCGCTCGGTCGTGGTCGTTTTACCAGCGTCAATGTGAGCAGCGATACCAATGTTGCGGAGGTATCGGAGATCAGTTGCCATAAAGTGTTATAAATTACTTGAGTTGATATATTCCTGAGTAACAGCAGAAAAGAGCGCAAAAGATATTCAGAAGGGCACTTTTCGCAATCAGAGCGCAAAGATACTGACTTTCAGCCGGAAAAACAACGTCGGCTCTTGTTTAAGGTTCTCCGGTGGACAAAAAAAGGCTTCCCGGAGAAAGCCCTTTTCAACAATCCGATGAGTTGTATTATTCTAAGGCTGTTTGGCGATGAGCTCGGAGGAGCGTCGTTTTATCTGCCGACGGGCCAGTTCCCGCCCTGAGACGCGGTTTAGCGTATGGGCGGCCAGACGGATGAGTTCCTCATTCTCGTCGGTGAAATAGTGCATGGCTCCGGCAAATCCGTGCAGCATACCCCTGAACTCCCTGTGCTGGGTCGCAATTCCGCTCTTTTTCAGTTTAGCGAGGTACTCGATTCCCTGATCGTGCAGAGGGTCGAATTCAGCCGTCACCAGCAGACAGGGTGGCAGGTTCCGAAAATCGGTGCTGAGCGAAGGGGATAGTTCCGGATTCCGGCAATCTGCCCCACCGGCATAAGTCTGTTGCAGAAACCGTAGCAGCGTCTCTGACATGAGGTAACCGTTATACTTCTGGATCGAAGGCGATTTCTCGCAGGTCATGTCTACTGCCGGGTAAATCAGCACCTGCTGATCGATATGACCGGACAGACCTTCCGTTCGTGCCCGTTGGGTAACGACGGCGGCAAGATTACCGCCCGCGCTGTCGCCCCAGAGCACAATCCGGCTTGTGTCGCCCTGTTCGGCGGCGATGTTGCCGAGCACCCATTTAAACGTATCGTAACAGTCGTTGACAGCAGCGGGATAGGGATGTTCGGGGGCCACGCGGTAGTCCGGCGCAACCACCATCCAGCCCGTCTGATTTGCCAGATGCCGATAATACGCCTCCGCCATTGGGATAAAGTCAAAATAGAATCCGCCGCCATGATAGGCAATCAATACGGGCAGCGGCCCTTTGGCTTCCGGTTTATATATGTGTACCCTGAACCGGGGGAGTTCGATAGTACGGCGGTCGGCAACCGGCTCCAGATCAAATGTCTCCCGGTGCGCCCTCTGCCGGTTAGCGATCAGATGCTGCGTCGTCCACTGATCGGGATCGGCATGGTCAAAAAATCGCAGGAGAATGGCCGAACGAAGCGTCAGCCGACCGTGGGGCGTAAACTGTAGATTGTACAGCCAGGCCGCAAAGGCGAGTGTGATAATAAACAGGGCGTCCGCCAGTACCCTCAATAGCTTTTTCACGGAATTCATAAACCAAATGAGCTATCGACGTCGGGGTGTGGACCCTCCGCCGGGTTTACTAATCGATGAAAAGCTTAAGATTTGCCGACGCCGGGCGCCAGACAAATTGTTTAGGAGTAATCAGCGGTGTCGTATAACCACGTCCTAACTACAAGTTGAGAAGAGAAAATGTTTGGCTGCAACGCCCTGAAATACGCGTATTTATCCTTGATCGGCCATTATTTGAGTAAACGGTCAGGCGGGGGCTACCAGTTGATAATTCCTTTGGCAATCAGATAGGGAATAATAAGCCAGAGAAGCCCCTTGATGAGGAAAAACAGAAAGCCCAGCCAGCCAACCCGTTTGAGCCATGTGCGGAAGCGGTTATTCATAGATCAGTCCGGGTTCTGAGAGATGGTTTTGTTCGATAACACAATCTGCCCCGAACCAGTTGCATCGGTCCGCCAGTTCGCTACGGATTAGCGTTTACCGCCTCATGCAGGAAAACCTTCAGACGCTGTCGACTGGTGCCCTGCGTCAGTTCCAGAATATATTTTCCCTGCTGAATCTGAAACAGATGCTGATGCATGCCCTCTGCGAATGACCTGCTGTCGATTAATTTCCGGACTTCCTTTCCCTCTTCATCCAGAATTGCCAAACCAACCGGCGCCGTTCCGTTCACGGCGAAATCCAGTACGAAAGCGCCCTGATCCGGGTGTTTCCACAGGTCGACGTAGCCGGTGCGGAAGTCGGGGGCGTAGGCGTAGAAGCCCGTGGGATGTGTGGGTCGACGGATGCCCATTTTCTGAACGCCCGCCCAGAGTTCGGGAGTCCTCTCACCCAGTTTCCAGAAGAGGCCTGAGCGATAGTTCTCCATCATCACCACAATAGGTCCCTGGTCGATGGCTAAATACTGATTCGAATACCAGTTCAGGTTTTTATTGTAGGCGTCGTAGAACCCATACGGTCCGAATAACCGGCTGCCCTCCCGCAGATACAGGTTTCGCAGCACCTGCATGGAATAGTAGGGCGTGTAGGGAAAAGCCGAGAGCGCCGCCGTGGGGCTGATGGTGCCGTTGTCGTTGGCGGGCGAATGGGCATCGTAGAAATTGTAATCATCGCTGGCGGTTAACCCCCAGTTGCCCACGCCGTAGCCAAACATGGCCTGGCGCGGCTGCAGGCAGTGAGCCCGGTTGATGAGCGTATGGTGCAGATTCTGCGTCCAGTAGTAGACATTGTCGTCCTGCATCAGCCGGGGGTCGAGCGTCAGCCATGAATAATGGGTGAAAAACAACGGCCCGCCCATATCCATGCCCAGCGGCAGTTTATATCCGAAATACGTATTGCCGTTTTTGTAATAGGAACTTTGTTTGTAAGTGTTCTCATAGACCTGCGCCGCAACCGGATGCGTGGGCGATCCGCAGGCCAGCACATAGGTAATAAACGTTTCATCGAAACCCCGAATCGGGTGATTCATCTTCCAGCCGTGGTTGGGCGACCAGTGCCAGAGCAGTTTTCCGTTCTGAACGTGCCAGTCCCACTCGACCTCTCGCCACATTTTATCGATTCGCAGCCGCAGGTCTTTTTCACTCGCATTATTTTCGCCAAAATATGTTCGGGCGCTCAGCAGACCATTGACCAGAAAGGCCGTCTCGACCAGGTCGCCTCCGTCGTCAAACTGCGAAAACGGTACAACCTTCCCGGTCCGCCCATCGAGCCAGTGGGGCCATACACCGTGAAAGCGGTCGGCCTTTTCCAGAAAGCCGACAATTTTCTGCAACATCTGTGTGGCCTCGGCCCGACTTATCCACCCTCGTTCGGCTCCGGTGATAATTGCCATGATGCCGAAGCCGGTGCCCCCGGTGGTGACGATATTGGGCGTGGCTGTGCGTTCGGGGGCCATGCCCGACACGGGGTGGGCAAAATCCCGGAAATAGCGAAAGGTAGCTTTTTGAACCGTTTCAATATACTCGCCGTATTCGTTGGCGATGGGCGGAGGGGTTGATGTCAGGGACTGCGCCGTCGTGACTGGCGCTTTCAATACGAACAGCACAAAGGCGATGCAGGGCAGAATGCCAATTCGAAAGCTTATTTTTTTTACCTGGTTATTCATCGACATCTATAGGTTGGGGCTTTGAAAACCGAGGTTTTTCAGGCCTCGTTTGGTTTCCGGCGCACTCATAAACAGATTCCAGAGAAGACCTGAGCGGTGGTTTTCGATCATGATGATGATGGGTCCCTGATCGATAGCCAGAAACGAGTCGGCAAACCAGACATTCGTCAGATTGAAGGCATCCACAAAGCCGTATTCCTTCCAGATGCGGTCACCGAGTTTGTAATAAAAAAACCGCAGGGCCTGCATCGACGGATCGGGCGTGTAGGGGAAGGACGCCAGTGCCGCCGTGGGGGCGATGGTGCCATTGTCATTAGCCGGGTCGCGGGCGGCGTAGCCCTGCTGCTGGTCGCTGGCCGTCAGGCCCCAGCAGTCGGCCCCATAGCCGACAAACTGTTTCGGATTAGCTTTGGCGTAATTGTAGTGAATAAGCGAATGGGCCGTATTCTGCTGCTCGTAATTGGCGTAGACATCCGACAGCCCATTGGGGTTGATGCCCAGAAACGAATACTGGGAGAAAAACAGCGGACCGCCGTAAGCCGGTCCCAACGGCAGTCTGACGCCGTAATAGGTATTGTTGTTCGCCATTCTGCCATTCTGCGCCCAGCCGTTGTCATACACGGGTTTACCAATCGGATGCGTATTCGATGCGGCGGCCAGCACATAGGTTATTAAAGCCTCATTCCAGCCTCGGATGGGCAGGTTCATTTCCCAGTTGTAGTTCGGTGACCAGTGCCAGTACAGATTCGTTTCGGTGCCATTTTTCGTAAACCAGTTCCACTCCACGCCGTCCCAAAGAGCGTTAATGTCCTTCCGCAGGGCCATCTCCTCCGCATTTGTGGAACTATTGAAATACTGCCGGGCGCAAAGAAGCCCCTGCATCAGATACGAGGTTTCGACCAGGTCGGCCCCGTCGTCTTTCGGGCTGAACGGTACGGTGGCCCCTGTCGCTCCATTGAGCCAGTGCGGAAAGGCTCCGTGGTATCGCTTAGCCTTATTGGTCAGAAAGTCGACCATCTTCGTCAATCGAGCCAGGCCTTCCTGCCGGGTGATAAACTTACGTTCTACAGCCACCAGTATAGCCATGATGCCGAAGCCCGTTCCGCCTGACGTTACGACATCGCCCGACGTATTGCGCTCGCGGGCCATGCCCGACACCGGGTGGCCGAAGTCCCAGAAATAACGAAATGTCTGTTTCTGAACCAGATCCAGCAGGGCAGCATCGCTGATACGCGGAAACTTATCCGTGCTGTCGAGGGCGGTGGTCAGGCTGACAGTTAGGGTGGCGTTGAGCGGATTCGCACCCGCCGACATCAGCGAGGGCAGGACGTCGAGTGTGTAGGCGGTCAGGGGGGCTAGGGGCTGCTGCGGTTTAAGGGTAACGACCGTATCTTTTCCGGAAAAAGCGTACTGGAGCGGGATGGGCTGGTCGCTACCCCGCCGCTTCAACTGAATGGCTTGCGGCACGGACTCTTTCTGCAGCGCCGATGAAAACGACACGGCAATCTCCGGGCGGCGGCTTACATTCCGGAAGTTCAGATCGACGGCCGTCTGACCGTCTATAGCTACCGAGCGATAAAAAAACGGTGCGGGCGCTTCGGTTTCCTCCGATGTACAGGCATACACGATCAGCAGTCCAGAAAGCAAAAAAAGTTGCAGAGACTTCATCCGGCGATTTTCATAACGGAATAAAAATCCCCCGCACGGTGACGCCGTGCGGGGGATCTGACATATTTAGCGGCCTGCCTGTTCCAGTTGATACAGGGAGCCAATTTCTCCGGCGGTCAGCGCTTTGCTATAAACGCGGAGTTCATCGACCTGTCCGATCATGGTTTTCTGCCAGGCGTCCGGTGTGCGGCCCGGCAGGTTGGTACCGAATGCACCAATCAGAGGCCGGTTAGGCGTCCGCAGGTTGAGCGGCCCGGTCGTTCCCCGCTTCTCCCAGTCAGGATTGCTGATTTTTTTGCCGTCGGCATACACCAGGAACATCGAATTCGGTCCGTCGTAGGTAACGACGATGTGTGACCATTTTCCGGCCCCTCTGAACGCCTGGTCGCCGCCTTTCTTCGGATCATTTACGCTATCCTGGTTGGAAGCATCCCCGGTGGCCGTCCGCTGCGACAGCAGGCCTTTGATTACCAGCGTATCCTTGTCGGGTGAGTAGCGGCCCGTTTCCGCCAGGAGGTTGATGTTGCCAATCCAGTCGTCGGTGCGCGGCAGCGAGAAAATCATGGTCGGGTTGTCACCTGCCGGGGTGCGGTTGTTCTTCACATTGACCCAGGCACTGATGCTGAAGCTCGCCAGGGCACCGGCCTGTCCAAATGCGGCCATTTCCGGGTAATAGAGGTAGCCTGAAGCCAGACTAAGCGCGTTTCGCTGTCCGCTGGCACCAGTCACAAAGGTTGCATTGACGGCGGAAGCTGGTGCCGTGTTAGAGATGCGCTCATTGTTGGAGCCGTCGAAGGGCCAGTGAGCCACCAGGTTACCAGCGGCTACTTCGTTGGAACTGTTGAAACCACCAATCGGCGGCAGGCTGGGTGTGTCGTCGTCGTTGCTGCAGGAGGTGATTACACCAGTCAGTACAACACCGGCCAGCAGCCATACAGCGAATTTGTTCGTTCTCATAATTGGTTATTGGATTGATTGTAAATTAGTTATACGTTCTTACTAATCAGTAGCCCGGATTCTGGTCGAGCTTGCCGCCACTGAGCTGAATCTGTAAAGATGGCACCGGCAGCAGTTCGTGTTTGCCTGCCACAAAGTTCTTTCCCGCCGCCCGCATGACCTGCGCCGCCCGCCCCGTCCGGACCAGGTCGAAAAAGCGGTCGTGTTCCAGGGCCAGTTCAAACCGGCGTTCGTTCCAGATAGCTTCCCGTACACCAGCCTGTCCGGCGGATCTGGTCGGGGGCAGACCGGCCCGTGTCCGAATCTGGTTGAGCAGCGTAATGGCCGCTGCGGTTTGCCCGAGTTCGTTGGCGGCTTCGGCAGCCATCAGCAGCACGTCGGCATAGCGCAGTAGCCGCACGTTTTTCTGTTTACGGTCGCGATTCCCCAGAAACGGCTCTATGGCGGGGTTCTCGCTCGCATATGCCTTATAATTGTAATAGTTGTTCTGCACTGAATCCCCCGACGGAATCCGGAACCCATCATACAGCACAGTTCCAACACCCCGTCCACTACGGTCGATAACGATAATGGTCGACGCCCGGCGTTTATCGCCCGGCTCGTAGGCATCGACTAAATTCTGTGTGGGTGTACAGAATCCGAACCCCAGGTCGGTCCACCCGCCTCTTGGCCCGACGCGTGGCCCCTGCCAGGTACAGTAGCCGCCTACGGCAATGTCGGAGTTGTTGAAGGTTCCGCTCTGGGTCTCAAAAATCGACTCGATGTTGTTGTTCCCCGCGCTCCGCCAGATAATCGAATAGTCGGGTACCAGCGCATACTGCCCCGACTGAATAACCGCCTGCGTGAGTGCCTGCACCTGCTGCCAGTTTTTCCGGTGCAGATACGTCTTCGCCAGCAGCGCCTGGGCCGAACCTTTGTTGGCGTGTCCGACAGCCGCCCGTGATCGCAGGGGTAGATTGTCGATGGCAAACTGCAGATCCTGCGTGATGACATTGTAAATCGTATCCACCGGAGCACGGGTCTGGAACGCGGGGTCATCGTTGGCGTCCTGGGCGCTGGTCGGCACACGCACGACTTTGGGCACTTTACCAAAAAAACGAACCAGATTGAAGTAATAATACGCCCGGATGAAGCGCACTTCGCCAATTAACTGATTTTTGGTCGCCGTCGGCAGACTGGCGGTTGCCAGAGCAGCCAGAGCCTGATTGGCCCGCGATATGCCGCTGTAATACCCGTCCCATAGTGCTGCCACAAAATTGTTGGTCGGCGTGGTGTTGAAATTATCGATGTCACCGATGGATGGTTGATCGCCGGGCGTACTGCCCTTATCGGCATCATCCGAAATGATGTTCGTGGCAGAAATGAAGCTGATGCCGTGAATGTCACCACCTGCCCCGCCGAAGGCCTCGCTATTGTAGAGGCTGTTATAGACGCCCGTAACGAGGTTTACGGCCAGGTTGGGATCGGTGGCGGCGGTAGCCTGTGCCTGTACCGGAACATCGAGAAAGTTTTTCTGACAGGAAGCCGCCAGCAGCAGGGCCGAAAAAGCAATGCCAGACAGTATATAGTTTACAACAGGCTTCATAATCGACATAGCATTTTAAAAATTGGCGTTCAGACCCACAGCCAGAGTCTGTGTAGTTGGATATGCGTTCAGTTCGATTCCCTGACTGGTGGGGTTGCCGGGTAGTTCCGCCGTAAACCCTGAGAATTTCTGCAGCGTCAGTACGTTCTGGGCGGTCAGGAACACCCGCAGGCTCTCGATAAACACTTTTTTTGTCAGCGCCGCCGGAAGTGCATACCCCAGCGTAGCGTTGTTGACGCGGGCAAATGACCCTGACTCGACAAAGTAGGTCGAAGGCGGCAGATTTCCGCCATTGGCAGCCGGTTCGGTCTGCGATCCGTTGGCCGAGGTCCAGCGGCTGTAGGCCATCGACTTTTCGATGTTGTCGAGCACGTTCTGCCGGAAGGCCCGCTTGCCGTTATACACCTGATTGCCTACGTTGCCGTAGAGGTCGACGCTGAAATCGAAACTACGATAGGTCACACCCAGATTCAGGCCGAAATAGGCTTTTGGCTGATAAGAACCCACAAACACCCGGTCGTTGTCGTCGATGCGGCCATCGCCGTTGGTGTCCTGATATTTGAAATCACCAGGCGAGGCGGCGGGCTGAATGCGCTGTCCGTTTGCGTTGACGTAACTGCTGATGTCGCCATCGTTCTGAAACACGCCCAGCACCTGAAGCACGTAGAAGCTACCCACCGGGTGGCCGTTGTCGGTCCGGGTCGTGTACTGCTGATTGGCCCCGATGCCGCCGTCGAGAATAGGCTGACCGCCATTGAGACCGATGACGCTGTTGCGGTTCAGAGTCGCATTACCGCCGATACGGTACGTAAGGTCATCGCTGACCCGACCCCGCCAGTTCAGCGTCAGTTCAAGGCCCTGGTTGCGAATGGAAGCGGCATTGGTCAGCACTACACCGTCGGCATCACCCGCAACAGAGGGTATTTTTACGTTGATAAGCAAGTCGCGGGCCTTCTTGTCATACACATTGATTTCACCCGAAAGGCGTCCCTGCAGGGCTCCAAAATCCAGTCCTATGCTGGTTTCTTCGGTAGTTTCCCATCTGAGGTTGGGATCCTTGATTTGCGTGATGGCGCTGCCCGGCGTTGCCACACCGCCGCCAAATGGGTAGGCCAGATTGGGCTGTACGGTAACCGTGTACGAATCAGACGGTACGCGGTCGTTGCCCACCCGCCCCCAGCTTGCCCGCAGTTTCAGCACGTCGAAAATGCGCTGACCCTGCATGAACGCTTCATTGGAAAGCAGCCAGCCTACGCCGACCGAAGGGAAATAGCCCCAGCGGTTACGGGCCGGAAAGCGCGATGAACCATCGGCCCTGATGGTGGCTGTCAGCAGGTATTTTTCATTGTAATTGTAATTAATCCGGCTGATATACGAGTTGCGGGCGTATTTGTCGCCAGTACCGGAATTGGTCGAGGTGTTGGCATTGCCGGTATTGATATACCAGAGGCTGGGTGTGGCGGGCACGTCTCTGCGGAAGGCCGAAAAGTTCGTCAGCGTATACTGCTCTGCCGTCGTACCGACCAGAGCCGTCAGGGCGTGTTTGCCAAACGCCCGGTTAAACGTGATGAGATTATCCCAGGTCCAGTGGAAAATTCGGGTATTATCCAGGCTCAGGATGCTGTTGGGGTTCCGCTGGTTACCGCCGGGATTGATAAACGTCGTTGTGTCGTTGTTGAACTGATAAACATACACCCGGCTGTTCCGGTTAATCCAGTCGCCGCCCATATTGCTCCGGAACGTCAACCATGACAGGGGCTGAATCTGCAGATAGGCCGATCCCAGCAGCCGGTTGTCGATAGCCTTATTGTTGTTCTTCTCAATGTCGAGCACCGGATTGCCCACATTCTGATAAACCGACGTGTTACCGTACTTCCCGTTTTCTTTGGCCGCGATAATTGGGGCGGCCCGGTAGGCGTTGTTGTAAGCTGTATTCAGATTGGCGATCTGGTTGTCGCCATTGGCATACGAAGCCGATATGCCTGCCTTTACGATTTTGTTGAACGTAAAATCGTTGTTGGCACGGATAGAGAGCCGTTTATAAATATTGTCGATAACAATGCCCTGATCCGTGAAATAGCCAGCGCTCAGAAAGTAGGTCGATTTATCGGAGCCGCCGCTTATCGAGAGTCCATGATTCTGCTGAAAGCCGTTTCGCAGGATTTTGTCGTACCAGTCGGTTGAAATACTGCCGGGCTGGATCAGGCTCCCGCTGGCCGTGCTGACATAATTGGCGTATTCGACGGCATTAGCCATTTCGACCAGATTGGCAGGCAGCCGAAACCCCACGTTGCCGGTGTAGTTGATGGTCATCTTGCCGGCAACACCGCGTTTGGTCGTGATAATGACCACGCCGTTGGCTCCCCGTGCGCCGTAGATAGCCGTTGCCGAAGCATCTTTGAGCACGTCGATGTTGGTGATGTCAGCCGTGTTGATATTCGATATGTCGTCGGTCAGTACGCCGTCGACGACGAACAGGGCGGCGGTTCCGGCCAGGGCCGTGCTTGTGCCCCGAATGCGTATAACGGGCGAAGTGCCGGGCTGGCCGCTGCTGATGATTTGCACCCCGGCGGCTTTGCCCTGCAGAGCCTGTGTGGCGGTCAGCACCGGTTGTTTGGCGAGTTCTTCGCCTTTCACAGTCACGGTAGAACCAGTTACGTCAGACTTCCGCAGCGTCCCATAACCGACTACGACCACTTCACTCAGCTCACTCGCCGATGGTTCGAGCGCGATGGACAGTTCGGTTTGACCACCAACTGTAACCGTTGCTGTTTTATAACCAATAGACGTAATGACGAGGGTGGCATTCTCGGGTACAGTCAGGCTGAAACGTCCGTTTACATCGGTGACCGTTCCGGCGTTCTGGCCCCCTGTGCTGACGTTCGTCCCGATTATTCTGACGGTCGCTCCGATGACAGGTTCCTTATTGGAAGCATCGCGAATGATACCGCTGATGGGTTTGTCTGCGGAAAAAGCCGCCACTGCCCACAGGAGACATAGCGCGAAGCTCAGGGTTTTGCTCAAGCGAGTTGGTGTAAATAGTCCCATTCTTAATAGCGCTCAGATTGGTTAGTAGCGAACTAGTGCCATGCCTGATGTTCCGCGATTACCACCCAATGTAGTGATCGACCGACTCCATCATTATTTCAATATTTTATACTCCATTCCATAGGTCAAAGGTAGAGCACTTTTATTGCCATTTCCTATATTTGTTCTACATCACTACTACATCATTTTAACTATTTTTATAGTTTTTCAGACAAAGCTATTCATGTACACACCTATAAAATTCTTATTTTCAATTAGTTATTTATAACTCTATCTTACTTTCGAAATTTCGTCTATACATCATGCGGTGTTTACTCGCAACGGCATCACGATGGTTTTTCTGTCTTATAGGGATAATAGGTATTTATGTATCCCCGGGTATTTGCCTGGGGGCTGCTCCTGCTTACCCGCCCTATATCCGAAACTTTTCGAAGCATGACTATCAGGCGCTGAACCAGAACTGGTCCGTTTGCCAGCATCCGTCTACCGGCTTCGTATATGTAGCCAATTCAAAAGGGCTGCTGGAATATGATGGTACTCACTGGCGGACGTATCGACTGCCGGATCGGCAGATTGTCCGGTCGGTGGCCGTCGACGGGCAGGGTCGCATCTTCACCGGGGGACTGGGCGAGTTTGGCTACTGGTCGCCTGATTCGTCTGGCTCGCTTGGCTATCATTCGCTCAATCGACTTATCAAAACCAGTCGATTCCGGAAGGAGGAAATCTGGAACATCGTTACCGGTCCTGATTTTGTATTTTTTCAATCCTTTTCAACAGCCTTTCTCTATCAGCGTGGACAAATCAGAGAACTGAGTCTGCCGGGAAATATTCTGTTTCTGTTCCGGGTCGGCGATCGTTTTCTGCTGCAGGCTATCGGGCAGGGTTTATACGAGCTGGCCGGAGGGCGTTTCCAACCGCTGTCCGGCACTGAATCTCTTTCCCGTACGGCGGTTCACACCATTTTGCCGTTCGGTACCTCCGATTTGCTCATTGGCACTCAGGCTCACGGTCTGTTTGTTTATCAGCAGGGAAGTCTAACCCCCTGGATAACGCCTGCCAGTGCATTTTTACAGAAGTATCAATGCAACAAAGGCATCCGGCTACCCGACGGCCAATACGCTCTGGGAACTATCCTGAACGGGCTGATAGTGACCGATTGGACAGGGGCTATACACACGCACCTGAGTCGGAAGGAAGGGATGCAGAACAACACGATTCTGGCACTGGCGCTGGATGCTCAGGGCCACCTGTGGACCGGGCTGGACGACGGTCTGGACGTTGTCGCGTTTCACTACCCACTGGCCTATTTTTCGGATGCGAACGGACAGTTGGGTACGCCCTACGACGCCGTTCTGCATCAGCAGAAACTCTTCTTAGGTACTAACCACGGCGTTTTCTGGTGCGACTATCCCATTATCGGCACCCCTGTCTACCATCTGATTGAAGGCTCACAGGGGCAGGTCTGGAAGCTAACAGTACTGAATGGGGATCTGCTCTGCGGTCATAATATGGGCACCTACCGCATTACGCCCTCCCTGACGTGGGAGCCGGTTTCCAATATGGCGGGCGGACGGGCGCTGCTGCCGCTTAAGGATCGCCCTGACCTGGCGGTACAGGGTACTTATACGGGATTGTGTCTGTATAAATTTGAGAAAGAGAAGTGGGAACTGTGTCACCGTCTGCAGGGGTTATCCGAGCCAATCCGTGAGGTGTGGCAGGATTCGGACGGGCAGTTATGGCTCCAACATGCGCATCGGGGTCTTTACTGTGCCCGTCTCGCCGACGATCAGAGCCGCCTGACCAACATTCGTTTTGTACACCATTTTCGGGAGTTTCCACGAGAGGTTGATTTCAGCGCCTTTCTGCACCGGTATCCTGCGGCCGTCGTTACCCGGCAGGCCTTGCTGAGTTACGGATCGGTGAAAACCAGAGGCCAATCCCGGCAAGCCTACGCCTTACCGGACAGCATCCGGCGGCTGTTCCGGGGCATTTTCGGGGAATACCTTTTTCTGCGCCACGATGGACGGCTATTGCTTTCCCGCCCCAACACATCTCTCATTGAAATTCCTATCAGCCGTTTCGCCTGGATGGAAGATTACGAAAACGTCGTTCCGCTGGACTCCGCGCATTATCTGCTGTGCTTTGAAGAAGGATTCGCGTTGCTGCCCCGCAGTCAGTTTGACCTGATGAACCGCTGGCAGCATACGTCTACGCCCCTCATCCGTCAATTGACGATCCGGACGGAGAAAGACCAGAAAGTTTATACGTTTCAGCGCCCGGCGGATGTCACCGCTTTCTTTGCCAGCCTAAGCGCCCGGGAAAATCAGGTACAGTTCACGTTCAGCCAGCCGGGGGCCATCCAGTCGACCCGGTTCAGTTTTCGACTACAGGGCCTGGATGATCGCTGGTCGGATGCGGCACAATCGACATCTAAGGAATACACGAAGCTGCAGCCGGGCAGCTACGCATTTCAGTTGCGTTCGGGTGATAGTGGCCCGATAAGTACGCTTCGCTTCGAAATTCTTCCTCCCTGGTATCAGAGTCCGTGGGCAATGTTCGGGTATGTCCTGCTGGGCAGCGGCCTTGTGGTGACGGGCTGGCAAATCCACCGACGGCAGTTACAGAAGCAGCAAATCCGCATTCATCAGCAAATGGAGGCGAAGCTCCGTCAGGAACAGGAACTGCACCGCCAGCAACTGGTGCAATTGCAGAAAGAGAAACTGGAACTCGATGTGATTGCCAAATCTGAAGAACTCGCCAACACGACAATGAACCTGATTCAGAAAAATGAGCTGCTCTCCCGATTGAAAAGCGAAGTTGAGTCACTGAAAGAAGAAGTGCAGCAGCGGCAGGCGCTGGGTCAGGCTACCGGACACATCAACCAGGTCATTAAGCTCATCGATGCCAGTCTGACCAGCCGACAGGACTGGAAGGTATTTGAAAAAAACTTCAACAAGGTCCATGAGCGTTTTTTCAAACGACTGCTCGAACAGTATGATTCTCTAACCACCAGCGACCTGCGGCTTGCCGCTTATCTGCGCATGAATTTATCGAGCAAAGAAATAGCCAAGCTCATGAACATAACCGTCCGCAGCGTCGAGTTGAAGCGGTATCGGCTGCGCAAACGACTGGGGTTGCCTCCCAATGCTAACCTCAACGAATTTATGATTGAATATTGAACGCGTAAAAAAAGCCTCCCTAAACCGGGAGGCTTTTCAGCAATAATATGCGAATACGTTTAGAAGCGGAAGTGCGAGAACGCCTTGTTGGCTTCGGCCATCCGGTGCGTGTCGTCTTTCTTCTTAACAGCGGCGCCTTCCCCTTTTGCTGCGGCAATGATTTCAGCAGCCAGACGGTCGACCATGGTTTTTTCACCACGCGAACGGGCATACTTAATCAGCCATTTCATGCCTACGGATACTTTACGGTCGGGGCGCACTTCGGTCGGCACCTGGAACGTGGCTCCACCCACGCGGCGGCTCTTTACTTCTACGGAAGGCATGACGTTGTTAAGCGCCTTCTTCCAGGTATCGAGGCCGTTCTCGTTGGTTTTCTTTTCGACGATTTCCAGAGCGTCGTAGAAGATAGAGTACGATATACTCTTTTTGCCCTCATACATGAGGTTATTCACAAATTTCGTTACCAGCGTCTCCTTAAATTTCGGATCGGGCAGTACGTATCTTTTCTTAGGTTTTGCCTTTCTCATGATCTTCAGATGGTTAGTCTTACTCTGGACGCAGCGGCTGTATGTTGGTCAGCGTCCAGTTCAGCTAATGTTGTTGAATGCCGCTTGGGCGACTGCCTGCGGCTGCGCCGGTTCGCCGGAGCGGTCTGATTACTTTTTCTTACCTTTTGTGGGGGCGGCAGCTACCTGACCTGGTTTCGGACGCTTGGCGCCGTACTTCGAGCGAGCCTGTTTCCGACCGTTTACACCGGCGGTATCGAGAGCGCCACGAATGATGTGGTAGCGAACACCCGGCAGGTCTTTCACCCGGCCACCGCGAATCAGCACGATAGAGTGCTCCTGCAGGTTATGGCCTTCGCCCGGAATGTAGGCGTTGACTTCTTTCGTGTTGGACAGACGAACGCGGGCCACCTTACGCAGGGCCGAGTTCGGCTTTTTGGGCGTCGTGGTGTACACACGCGTACACACGCCGCGACGTTGCGGGCACGCATCGAGAGCCGGAGATTTTGATTTAAACTCCAGCTTTTCACGGCCTTTTCGTACTAACTGTTGTATCGTAGGCATTGTAGAGAATTATGTAAAAAACAGTATTCCGCAAAAATGGGAGTGCAAAATTAGCGAAATAGCAGAAGACTGCCAACTACCGTTGCCGAAAATTTCAATAGTATGCTCATTTTCACCCTCTTCCGATGGGTAACCCTTCACTCAATCACCGCAGCGGCGGACCGCCCATCCGCTCAACCACTCAATAATTTATGCTTCCCCTATCGGGCCGCTGAATTGCGAAGGGAATCGGTAGGCTTCGTCGGCACCGCTGATATCGCCGAAGGTTTCTTCGTATTTGCGGATGTTTTCCTTGAGCGCTCCCAGCAGCCGTTTGGCGTGTTCGGGCGTCAAAATGATGCGGGCTTTCACTTTGGCTTTGGGAATGCCCGGCATCAGGCGGATGAAGTCCACGATGAATTCGCTGTTGGAGTGGGCAATCATCGCCAGGTTGGCGTAGGTGCCCTCGGCTATGTCTTCGGTCAGCTCGATGTTAATCTGACCATCGGGTTCGGCAAATTGGTTTTCCATGCGCGTATACGGACAAAAAGCCGAATATACGACAAATCGCCCGAAAAGAGCGGGTTGGCGTAGATTCGGCCTGGAGTATCAGCCAACTATCGTTAATAATCTGTCGTTATTTCAATAGGCAAATACTCATTCTTTCTATCATACTCGCCTATGTTTTTGTCCGGTACATAAATAACGCGTCCGTGAGTTTCAAAAGAGGCGACCTGTTGTATGGGGCCACTTTTCAGTTCAATTTAAACTCATAAACACATGATCGATGCAATTCGACAGAATAAGTGCCACCTCCAACTAGCCTACAGCCGTATGAGAAATACAACAAGAATACTATCAAGTGCTTATTGAATCCATAGCCTTTCATAATTTTTTGTTGTCTTTGGTGGTCCTGTTTCGCTAGTAACTAAGGGGCTGATAGAACGATTTGATAGCACTCCCAAAAACAAAACAGGGCCAGACCCTGCGGACTGACCCTGTTGGTTATTCACTACTCGTAAGCTACTTATACTGTTTCGCGCTTGCGGCGGGCGAACTTATCGCGTGACTCGACCAGCGTATCGTACTCCTCTTTCGAGGTGACAATAATGTTCTGGTAGCGGCGCAGTCCCGTTCCGGCAGGCACCAGATGTCCAACAATGATATTCTCCTTCAGGCCTTCGAGGTGGTCGGCTTTGCCCCGGATGGATGCTTCGCTCAATACCTTCGTGGTTTCCTGGAACGAGGCCGCCGACAGGAAGCTCTCCGTACCCAGCGACGCCTGCGTAATACCCAGCAGAGTCGGCTGCGAAACGGCAGTCATGGCATCGCGGAACTCGACCAGTTTCTGGTCGCGGCGTTTTAGCGAGGAGTTTTCATCCCGCAAACGGCGCACCGACACGATCATACCGGCTTTCAGCGTCTCGGAATCACCCGGCTCCAGAACGACTTTCATGTTCATGATCTTGTCGTTTTCTTCGCGGAATGACCACTTGTCGACCACCTGGCCTTCGAGAAAGTTGGTGTCGCCGGCGTCGATAATCTCGACTTTCTGCATCATCTGCCGTACGATGGCCTCGATATGCTTGTCGTTGATTTTCACACCCTGCAGACGATATACCTCCTGAATCTCGTTCACCAGGTACTCCTGAACGGCGGTTGGGCCTTTAATCGCCAGAATGTCGTTCGGCGTGATAGCACCATCCGACAGCGGATCCCCCGCCCGAACAAAGTCGTTGTCCTGCACCAGAATGTGCTTCGACAGCGGCACGAGGTATTTCTTGCGGGTACCGTCTTTCGATTCGATGTAGATCTCGCGGTTACCACGCTTGATGGTTCCATACGTTACTACACCGTCGATTTCGGATACGACTGCCGGGTTCGATGGGTTCCGGGCCTCGAAGAGTTCCGTGACACGGGGCAGACCACCCGTGATGTCGCGGGTTTTACCGACGTTGCGCGGAATCTTCGCCAGTGGCTGACCGGCTTTAATCTCACCCTTGTCTTTTACGACCAGACGGGCGCCCACCGGCAGGTTGTAGGCCTTCTCGGTGGTGTCTTCCAGCAACGTACTCGTGCCATGAACCTGAATGGCCGGATTCTTGGTCTTGTCGCGGCTTTCGATGATTACCATCTCCTGGAAGCCAGTCTGTTCGTCAAACTCCTCGCGGTAGGTGATGCCTTCCTCGATCGAGTCGAACTCAATCTTACCGGTCAGTTCCGACAGAATCACGGCGTTGTAGGGGTCCCAGGCACAAAGCTCGTCACCTTTCTTCACCATCTGGCCTTCCGTTACCCGCAGGAATGCTCCGTAAGGAACGTTGTTGCTGATAAGTACAAGGCTCGGATTGGTCGGGTCGACAATTTTCACTTCGCCTGAACGACCCATAACGACCGTTACGGTATTACCTTCATTGTCGACTGATTCAACCGTCCGCATTTCCTCGAACTGAATCTGACCGTCGAATTTAGCTTTGATAGCCGCATCGACCGCGATGTTGGAGGCCGTACCACCGACGTGGAACGTACGGAGCGTAAGCTGCGTACCCGGTTCGCCGATAGACTGGGAAGCAATAACACCTACCGCTTCGCCTTTGTCGACCATCCGACCCGTTGCCAGGTTCCGTCCGTAACACTTGGCACAGACGCCTTTTTTCGACTCGCAGGTCAGTACCGAGCGGATTTCAACCGTTTCTATACTTGTCTCGTCGATGCGGGCAGCAACCTCTTCCGTAATTTCCACGCCCGAAAGCGTGATAAGCTCTTTCGTCAGCGGGTCGTAAATATCATGTACCGACACCCGGCCCAGAATACGCTCCGACAGCGGTTCAACGATATCTTCGTTGTCCTTCAGCGCCGAAATCTGGATGCCGCGCAGCGTACCGCAGTCTTCTTCGGTGACGATAACATCCTGGGCCACGTCGTGCAGACGGCGGGTTAGATAACCGGCATCAGCGGTTTTCAGAGCCGTATCGGCCAGACCTTTCCGGGCACCGTGGGTCGAGATGAAGTACTCCAATACGTCGAGGCCTTCTTTGAAGTTCGACAGAATTGGGTTTTCAATAATCTCACCAACCGAGCCCTGCAGGTTTTTCTGAGGCTTAGCCATCAGACCCCGCATACCACCCAACTGACGAATCTGTTCGCGAGAACCACGGGCGCCGGAGTGCATCATCATGAAGATAGAGTTGAACCCTTGCTGGTCGGCCTCCAGTTGCTTCATGAGCGTCTCCGTAATCCGGGAGTTGACGCGCGTCCAGATGTCGATGACCTGGTTGTAGCGTTCGTTCTCCGTAATCAGACCCATCAGGTAGTTCTGCCATACGCCTTCCACCTCCTGCTTGGCTTCCTCAATGAGCTTTTCTTTGGCCTCAGGGACTTTTACGTCGTTCAGACCAATAGACAAGCCACCTTTGAAAGCCATCTGGAAGCCAAGTTCCTTGATGTCATCGAGGAACTGCGCCGTACGGGCAACACCGGAGATTTTAAAAATATAGGCAATGATTTGCTGAAGCTTTTTCTTCGTCAACAGCTCATTGATAAAGCCTACTTCTTTGGGAACGGCCTGGTTGAACAATACGCGACCGGCGACGGTCTCGATTACCTTCGTTTCCAGTTCGTTGTTTTCATTGCGAACTTCCGTCCGGACTTTGATATTGGCGTGCTTCGAAAGTTTGCCCTCATTAATGGCAATAATCACTTCTTCAGCCCCGTAGAAGGTCATGCCCTCACCGGCAATCGTATATTCGGGTGTACTGCGGCGACCTTTTGTCACGTAATACAGACCCAGAACCATGTCTTGCGACGGAACCGTAATCGGTGCGCCATTGGCCGGGTTCAGAATGTTGTGCGACGCCAGCATCAGCAGTGACGCTTCCAGTACAGCCTCCTGACCCAGCGGTACGTGAACAGCCATCTGGTCACCGTCGAAGTCGGCGTTGAAGGCCGTACAGACAAGCGGGTGCAACTGGATGGCTTTACCTTCAATCAGCTTGGGCTGGAACGCCTGGATACCCAGACGGTGCAGTGTCGGAGCGCGGTTCAGCAGAACGGGGTGACCTTTCAGTACGTTTTCCAGAATGTCCCAGATGATGGGGTCTTTCCGGTCAACGATTTTCTTGGCCGACTTTACCGTTTTGACGATACCCCGCTCGATGAGCTTCCGGATAATGAACGGCTTGAAAAGCTCAGCGGCCATGTCTTTAGGCAGACCACACTCGTTCAGTTTCAGTTCCGGACCCACCACGATAACCGAACGGCCCGAATAGTCGACCCTCTTACCGAGCAGGTTCTGACGGAAGCGCCCCTGCTTGCCTTTCAGCATGTCGGACAGCGACTTCAGCGCCCGGTTGCCTTCCGAACGAACGGCGTTCACTTTACGGGAGTTGTCAAACAGGGAGTCGACGGCTTCCTGGAGCATTCGCTTTTCGTTGCGCAGGATCACTTCCGGCGCCTTAATCTCGATCAGGCGCTTCAGACGGTTGTTCCGGATAATAACCCGACGATACAGGTCATTCAGGTCGGAGGTGGCAAAGCGGCCACCATCCAGGGGAACAAGCGGACGCAGTTCAGGCGGAATGACAGGCACCATCCGGATGACCATCCATTCGGGCTGGTTCTGGATACGGCCATTGGCCTCCCGGAACGCCTCGACCACTTTCAGGCGCTTCAGGGCTTCGGCTTTCCGCTGCTGCGACGTATCGGTAGCAGCGGCATGACGAAGCGTGTACGAAAGATCATCCAGTTGCAGACGCGACAACAGCATCTCCAGCGCCTCGGCTCCCATTTTAGCAATAAACTTATTGGGATCCTTGTCGTCGAGCATCTGGTTTTCGCGCGGCAATTTGTCGACAATGTCGAGATATTCGTCCTCGGTCAGGAAATCCAGCTCAGAGATACCATCTTCTGCCTTGATACCCGGCTGAACGACCACATACCGTTCGTAATAAATAATCTGATCCAGTTTTTTAGTGGACAGACCAAGCAGATAACCTATTTTGTTCGGAAGGCTGCGGAAATACCAGATATGGGCAACCGGTACCACCAGTTCGATATGGCCCATCCGTTCCCGACGCACCTTTTTCTCCGTCACTTCTACGCCGCAGCGGTCGCAGATAATACCTTTGTAGCGAATCCGCTTATATTTTCCGCAGTGACACTCCCAATCCTTGACCGGCCCGAAAATGCGCTCGCAGAACAAGCCGCCCATTTCAGGCTTATAGGTCCGGTAATTAATCGTTTCCGGCTGGGTAACTTCCCCATACGAACTCTCCAGAATCGACTCGGGCGACGCCAGACTGATAGTCACGCTGGAAAAGTCGCTGTTGAGTTTCTTGTTCTTTTTGAACGACATTGGTTGGAGATTTAACAAGTGAAGTTTACAGTCTTTTGTTTACAGTTTTCAGTTGGCTACCGCCGAAAATGCTTGCGTCAGCCAACTGAAAACGGAAAACTGTAAACTGAAAACTTTTTACTCTAACGTAATTTCAAGCGCCAGACCCCGCAATTCGTGTACGAGGACGTTGAACGATTCCGGAATATTTGGCTTCGGCAGGTTTTCGCCCTTAACGATGGCTTCATAGGCTTTCGCCCGGCCCACCACGTCGTCAGACTTAACCGTCAGAATTTCCTGCAGGATGTGTGAAGCGCCGAAGGCTTCAAGCGCCCACACCTCCATCTCGCCGAACCGCTGACCGCCAAACTGGGCCTTACCACCAAGCGGCTGCTGCGTAATGAGCGAATAGGGGCCAATAGAACGGGCGTGCATCTTATCATCGACCAGGTGACCCAGTTTCAGCATGTAAATGACACCCACCGTTACGGGCTGATCGAAGCGTTCACCGGTAAGACCATCGAAGAGGAACGTCCGGCCAAAGTGCGGCAGACCCGCCTCGTCCAGTTCCGCCTTCACTTCGCCCTCCGTTGCACCGTCGAAAATCGGCGTGGCATATTTTCGGCCTAATTTCAGACCGGCCCAGCCGAGTACGGTCTCGTAAATCTGACCGAGGTTCATCCGGGAAGGTACACCCAATGGGTTCAATACGATATCAACCGGGGTTCCGTCCTGTAAGAATGGCATGTCTTCATCCCGCACGATCTTAGCAACGACACCTTTGTTACCATGACGACCGGCCATCTTGTCGCCCACTTTCAGCTTGCGCTTCTTAGCAATGTAGACTTTAGCCAGTTTCACGATACCCGCAGGTAGTTCATCACCCACTTCTAGGGTGAAGCGTTCCCGCTTGTACCGTCCGGTAATCTCGTTTCGACGATTATTGTAATTCTTGACCAGTTGGATCAGCAGACGGTTCGCTTCTCCATCCTCCGTCCATCCTTCGACCAGCAGGTCCGCCAGCAGGTTGACCTCTTCAGGCACGGCATAGCCGCTTTCATCGCGATACGGGTTTTTATCAGGGAAGAGGTTCTCCGTAATATTCTTACGGGTAAATTTCACTCCCTTACTCATGATGTCGTCACCAAACCTGTGCTTGATGCCCTGACCGGTCCTGCCTTCCAGCAGCGTCGTAAGTTTATTGATCATCCGCTCCCGAATGTCGATCAGTTCGCGGCTATAGCGCTTCATCAGCACTTTGATCTCCTCCTTGTGCTTCGACCGTTCATCTTTGTTGGGACGGGAGAAGAGCTTTGTGTCGATAACAACGCCCTTCAGCGACGGCGGTGCCTTTTTGGAGGCATCTTTCACGTCACCGGCTTTATCTCCAAAGATGGCCCGGAGCAGTTTCTCTTCCGGCGTCGGGTCGCTCTCCCCTTTAGGCGTAATCTTGCCAATCAGAATGTCGCCCTCTTTTACTTCCGTTCCAACGCGTACGATCCCGCTCTCGTCAAGATTACGAACGGTTTCCTCCGATACGTTCGGGATTTCAGCCGTCAGTTCTTCTTCGCCGCGCTTCGTATCGCGCACTTCGAGTTCGAATTCCTCGATGTGAATGGAGGTGAAGATGTCTTCACGCACAACCCGCTCCGAGATAACGATGGCATCCTCAAAGTTATAACCCTGCCAGGGCATGAAGGCTACCTTCATGTTCCGGCCCAGCGCCAGTTCGCCGCCCTGTGTGGCGTACCCCTCACAAAGAACGTCGCGCTTCTTCACCCGCTGCCCCTTGAGGACCATCGGCTTCAGATTGATGCAGGTATCCTGGTTGGTCCGACGGAATTTGATAAGGCTGTACTCTTTTACATCATCATCGAAGCTTACCAGGCGCTGGTTGTCTTCGAGATCATAACGAACCCGAATCTTGGTCGCGTCGACGTAATCGATAACACCATCTTCTTCAGCGATGTAAAGCGCCCGGGAATCCACAGCCACCCGACCTTCCAGACCGGTTCCGACGATGGGCGACTCCGGACGCAGCAGCGGCACAGCCTGCCGTTGCATGTTCGAACCCATCAGCGCCCGGTTGGCGTCATCATGCTCCAGGAACGGAATCATCGAAGCCGCTACCGAGACAATCTGATTGGGTGCGATGTCCATGTACGAAACCGTAGAAGGCTCCGAAATAGGGAAGTCACCCTCGAAACGTGATTTGATTTTATCGACCTTGAAATTACCCTTCTCATCGATCTGTGTATTGGCCTGAGCGATGTAGTGCGAGTCTTCTTCTTCCGCTGTCAGATAAACAACCGGCTTTTCAACCACTGCCCGTCCGTTTTCAATCATTCGGTACGGAGTTTCGATGAAGCCCATGCTGTTGACCTTCGCATATACGCAAAGCGATGAAATCAGACCAATGTTAGGTCCTTCCGGGGTTTCAATCGTACACAGACGACCATAGTGCGTATAGTGTACGTCACGAACCTCGAAGCCAGCCCGCTCGCGGGACAGACCACCCGGCCCCAGCGCCGACATCCGCCGTTTGTGCGTAATCTCGGCCAGCGGATTAGTCTGGTCCATGAACTGCGACAACTGGTTGGTACCGAAGAACGAGTTGATCACCGACGACAGCGTCCGGGCGTTGATCAAATCGACCGGCTTGAAATCTTCGTTATCCCGCACGTTCATCCGCTCCTTGATGGTCCGGGCCATACGGGCCAGACCAACGCCGAACTGAGCGTACAATTGTTCGCCAACGGTCCGCACCCGGCGGTTGCTCAGGTGGTCGATATCGTCGACTACAGCTTTCGAGTTGATGAGGCCAATCAGGTATTTGACAATGGAAACGATGTCCTCCGTCGTCAGAACCTTCGTGTCAGCAACAACATCCAGCCCCAGTTTTTTATTGATCCGGTAACGACCTACGTCACCGAGATCGTAGCGTTTGTCTGAGAAGAACAGGCTCTGAATAATCTCACGGGCGGTCTGCTCATCGGGCGCTTCCGTATTCCGAAGCTGGCGATAGATCTGCTCAACGGCTTCTTTCTCCGAGTTGGAGCTATCTTTCTGGAGCGTATTATAAATAATGTTGTAATCGGCTACGTTCATATCCTCCTTATGAAGGATAATCGACTTCGAACCTGAATCAACAATCACGTCGATGTCTTCCGCAGCAATGACCGAGTCACGCTCCAGAAGTACTTCATTCCGGCTAATGGACACGACTTCACCCGTATCTTCATCCACGAAATCCTCCGTCCAGGTGCGCAGCACCCGGGCGGCCAGCCGACGGCCCACCACCTTTTTCAGGTTAGCCGGCGTTGCCGGAATCTCCTCAGAGAGGCCAAAGAGGTCCAGAATTTCCTTATCAGAGCCAAAACCAATGGCCCGCAGCAGCGTCGTCACCGGAAACTTCTTCTTCCGGTCGATATACGCATACATGACGTTATTAACGTCCGTTGAGAACTCGATCCACGAGCCTTTAAAGGGAATAATCCGGGCCGAATACAGCTTTGTTCCATTGGTGTGTTTGCTCATGGAGAAAAACACACCGGGAGAACGATGAAGCTGGGATACAATAACTCGTTCGGCACCGTTGATAACAAAAGACCCCTTCTCGGTCATGTAGGGAATATTTCCCAGAAAGACCTCCTGCTCGATGGTTTCAAAATCCTCATTATCAGCGTCATTACACGAAAGGCGCAATTTCGCTTTCAGAGGAACGGAGTAGGTCAGCCCCCGGTCGATACACTCATCGACCGAATATTTCGGGGGATCGACTGAATAGTCAATAAACTCCAGCACGAAGTTTTCGCGGGAGTCAGAAATGGGGAAGTTTTCCTGAAAAACTTTAAACAAACCCTCCTGGGAACGGTTATCTGAGGGAGTGTCGAGCTGAAAAAAATCTTTGAACGATTTTACCTGAACATCCAAAAAATCCGGATATTCGATCACTGATTTTATTTTCGCAAAACTTTTACGCGTTATTGTGTTCGTAGCCAAGGCCTATCTGCGTTTAGTTAAGTGATCGATTAGTATTTGTCCGCAATAAGGTGTAAACGGACAACGCATATTTCCGGAAAATAGTTTAAGATTCCGGCTGTAAACTTCATGTCTCTCCAAACAGGAAAAGACCTGACGTTGGTCAGGCCTATCCCTTAAGGAATCTGCAGATTCAACCGGCAGATTTATTTAACTTCTACTTCTGCGCCAGCTTCTTCGAGTTGCTTCTTCAGCGCATCCGCTTCGTCTTTCGCTACGCCTTCTTTAACCGGCTTCGGAGCTCCGTCTACCAGTTCTTTGGCTTCTTTCAGGCCCAGACCGGTCAGGTCTTTCACCAGCTTCACAACAGCCAGTTTACCTGCGCCGGGGCTCTTCAGAATTACGTCGAACGACGTTTTCTCAGGAGCGGCTGCAGGGGCGTCACCACCTGCCGCACCACCTGCTACCATGACCGGAGCAGCGGCTGCCGGCTCGATGCCGTACTCATCTTTCAGGATAGCAGCCAGTTCGTTAACTTCTTTTACCGTCAGGTTGACAAGCTGCTCTGCGAACGCTTTCAGATCTGCCATTTTCGTATTCTTGATTAGATTGTTACAAAATGATTTTAGTTGTAGCACGGAAGGTTATTCCGTGTAATCTTTGTCGAATGAGCCAACGCATGCGGGATGATATTCCGCGATACATCAGGCCGCTTCCCGCTCCGACAGCGTTTTGAGGATTCCCGCCAGTTTGCCGCCACCACTCTGAAGACCAGAAATAACGTTCTTGGCCGGTGATTGCAGCAAAGCAATGACATCCGCAATAAGTTCGTTTTTGCTCTTCAGCGTCAGCAGGGTGTCCAATTGGTCTTTTCCAATGAACAGACTGTAGTCTACAGAAGCACCTTTCAGCGTCAGCTTATCATTGCCCGACTCACGGCGGTAATCTTTGATAAGCTTTGCCGGAACCTTGCCCGACTCAGCATGGAACATTACGGCTGAGAATCCTTTCAGAACAGATTCTTCAAACGAGGAATAGTCGGTATCGAGCGTTTCCAGCGCCTTTTTAATCAGCGTGTTCTTGATGACCCGGTATTCTACTCCGCGCTCGAAGCACATCCGGCGCAGTTTGTTCACTTCTTCAACGGTCATGCCACTGGCATCGGTGATGTAGAAGTAAGGAATTGTCTTGAACTTCTCGCTCAATTCCTCAATAATGGCTCCTTTTTCTTCCCGTGTCATGATTACAGTCCAGCTACCGTCGTTTTGTCAATTACTACACTCGGACTCATCGTGCTCGACAAATGAATCGTCTTCACATACGTACCTTTCGCCGAAGAGGGCTTCAGACGCATCAGGGTTGCAATAATCTCCTGTGCATTCTCGGCCAGCTTATCCGGGCTGAAAGACACTTTGCCAACGCTGGTGTGAATGATACCAAATTTATCGACTTTGAAATCGATTTTACCGGCTTTCACCTCTTTTACAGCCTTGCCAACCTCGGTGGTAACCGTGCCTGACTTGGGGTTCGGCATCAAACCACGCGGACCCAGCACACGACCCAGTTTACCTACTTTAGCCATTACGTTTGGCATCGTGATGATAACATCGACGTCCGTCCAACCCTGCTCGATTTTCGTAATGTACTCGTCGAGTCCGACATAGTCGGCGCCAGCTTCTTTTGCTTCAGCCTCTTTGTCGGGGGTGCAGAGTACCAGTACACGGACGGTTTTACCCGTACCATGCGGCAGTGTTGCCACGCCACGAACCATCTGATCGGCTTTACGGGGATCTACACCCAGACGAACGTCAATATCAACGGATGCGTCAAATTTCGTAAATGAGATTTCCTTCAAAATCTCCGCAGCCTGCGCTAACGAATACGTCTTAGCCGAATCAAATTTCGACAGAGACTCCTTCTGCTTTTTCGTTAATTTTCCCATGCTCTTGTCTGAATTTGAGGCCGTTACTAATTTTCCCAGGGAGCTTTACCCGAAATGGTAATTCCCATGCTACGGGCCGTACCGGCAACCATCTTCATGGCTGACTCTACTGTGAAGGCGTTCAGATCGGGCATCTTGGTCTCAGCGATCTGACGAACCTGATCCCAGTTTACCGAACCTACTTTGTTTCGGTTCGGCTGGGCCGAACCGCCTTTCAGTTTTGCCGCTTCCATCAACAGAACGGGGGCGGGCGGAGTTTTGATGACAAAGTCGAACGACTTGTCTTTGTAGTACGTAATCAGTACGGGCAGCACCATTCCCATCTTGTCCTGCGTCCGGGCATTGAACTGCTTGCAGAATTCCATGATATTCAAACCTTTGGAACCCAGCGCCGGACCAATCGGAGGTGAGGGGTTGGCCTGGCCGCCCTTTACCTGTAGCTTTACGTAGCCACCTACTTCTTTTGCCATTGCTTCAACGTGTTACGCTAAGCCCTGCTAACGACTGTCCGACAGTGGGAAGCATGTCGGACGGACCGCTACTGCGGTCGTCTCGGGCATAGCCAATTAATTTTCCTTTTCTACTTGTGCGTAACTCAGCTCTACAGGGGTATTTCTACCGAAAATCTTGACGACTACGTTCAGCTTCTTACGCTCATCGAATACTTCTTCAACCGTACCGATGAATCCACTGAACGGACCATCAACTACCTTGACCGACTCACCTCTCAGGAAGGAGACTGTCGGCACCACCACTTCCTGGGCAACTTCATCGACTTTGCCCAAAATCCGGTTTACTTCCGACTGCCGCAGGGGTACGGGAATCTTGGAAGCACCGTCCGAGTTGCCCAGAAAACCCAGCACACCCGGCATACTTGTAATCAGGTGCATGACCTCACCGTTCGACAGATCGGCAGAGATCAGGATGTAACCCGGAAAAAACGTTTTCTCGCGAACCCGCTTCTTACCGTTCCGCATTTCAAATACTTTTTCAGAAGGAATCAGAATCTGCGGAACGTAGTCACCCAAACCCTGCCGGTGGATTTCGTTGTCCAGGTAGGATTTAACCTTTTTTTCCTGACCGGAAACGGCTCGGATCACGTACCATTTGATACCACTTTCCATTCTGATTCTGCTTAATTTAAGCGAAGAGCCTCAGTTAAAACGACTGATAGAAGACGTTAAGGCCGTTCTCAAATACGAAGTCAATCAATCCCACGAGCAGGGCGAAAATCAGAGAAGCGACCAGCACCAGCGTTGAACTGGCCTGCAAATCGCCAAACTTAGGCCATGTTACGTTGTGCTGAACTTCCTCCCAGGAAGCTTTCAGGAACGAAGAAATCTTGTCCATCTTTGTGTGATTGGCACGGGTGGAGAGATTCGAACTCCCATCAACGGTTTTGGAGACCGCTATTCTACCCTTGAACTACACCCGTTTGTTCAGAAGAAGGAGAAAAGAAGTCAGATAAAAGACAAACATAAAACGTCCTTTATCCTGTTTCTTTTCTCCTTCTTCGAAAAGCCCGCCGAAACGGACTGCAAAGTTAGCAAATAATAAGAAAAAACAAGTGCACCCCCCGAAAGAAATGCACTTGTTCTCAGTTACTTACTTAGTCGAGGATTTCCGTTACCTGACCAGCGCCAACCGTCCGGCCACCTTCGCGGATAGCGAAGCGAAGACCTTTCTCCATAGCGATTTTGTTGATCAGAGATACTTCAATCGTGATATTGTCGCCCGGCATAACCATCTCGACATTGGCCGGCAGAGAGATTTCGCCGGTAACGTCCGTGGTACGGAAGTAGAACTGGGGACGATATTTGTTAAAGAATGGCGTATGGCGGCCACCCTCTTCTTTCGACAGAACGTACACCTCGGCCTTAAACTTCTGGTGGGGCTTCACCGAGCCGGGCTTACAGATTACCATACCACGGCGAATATCGGTTTTCTCGATACCACGAAGCAGCAGACCTACGTTGTCACCGGCTTCACCACGGTCCAGAATTTTCCGGAACATTTCAACACCCGTTACAACTGATTTGAGGTTCTCGGCACCCATACCCAGAATCTCGACCGGATCGCCGGAGTTGATGATACCACGCTCGATACGACCGGTAGCCACCGTACCACGACCCGTGATAGAGAACACGTCTTCGACCGGCATCAGGAACGGCAGATCCGTCTGACGCGGAGGCAGCGGAATAAAGCTGTCGACCGCTTCCATCAGCTCTTCGATAGTTTTCACCCACTTGGCATCGCCGTTCAGACCACCCAGAGCCGAACCCTGGATAACCGGAATATTGTCGCCATCGAATTCGTAGAAGCTCAGCAGTTCGCGAATTTCCATCTCAACGAGTTCGAGCAGTTCGGGATCATCGACCATGTCCACTTTGTTCATGAACACGACAAGCTGAGGAACGCCTACCTGACGGGCCAGCAGAATGTGCTCACGCGTCTGGGGCATCGGACCGTCCGTAGCGGCAACGACGAGGATGGCACCGTCCATCTGAGCAGCACCCGTTACCATGTTCTTCACATAGTCAGCGTGACCAGGGCAGTCGACGTGTGCATAGTGGCGATTGGCCGTTTGATATTCTACGTGTGAGGTATTGATGGTGATACCACGCTCTCTTTCTTCCGGGGCATTGTCAATTGATGAGAAGTCACGCTTCTCAGCCAGACCTTTCTCCGCCAGTACCTTCGTAATGGCAGCCGTCAGGGTCGTTTTGCCGTGGTCAACGTGACCAATCGTACCGATATTGACGTGCGGCTTGGAACGGTCAAATGTTTCTTTAGCCATTGTTGGAAATGCTTAAAAGTACTTAATTATTGGTTTATTGGAGTGAAATTTGCCGTTTCAGAGCCTTCTATCGGATTTGAACCGACGACCTCTTCCTTACCAAGGAAGTGCTCTACCACTGAGCTAAGAAGGCTTGTTACTTAAATGAATAATGTATAATGAAAAATGGACAATGTAACTTATCTGCGGGTTGCCCCTATCCTACATTATTCATTCTACATTATACATTCTCCGGGAGCGGAAGACGGGTTTCGAAGTGGAGCGCCACCCCGGCCACAACCTACAGCCTGGAAGACTATTGGTTGCTGCTACCGGCTATCCCTCTTGAGCGGAAGACGGGTCTCGAACCCGCAACCTATAGCTTGGAAGGCTATCGCTCTACCAATTGAGCTACTTCCGCAAAAATCAGTTCCCAGTTAACAGTCTCCGTTTTTGCAATTGATTATCAAACCCGAAAACCTTGAACTGTAGACCTCAAATTTCTGGTGGGGAGTGAAGGATTCGAACCTCCGAAGGCGTACGCCAACAGATTTACAGTCTGCTCCATTTGGCCACTCTGGAAACTCCCCAGACGTTCATTCCTGTGAGATTATGACCCAAAAAAAGCGGTCTTTCTCAATGGAGTTGCAAAAGTACATGCTTTTCCTTTCAAGTCAAATCTTTGTCTTAAAAATTATTTGTTCCTGAAGCGCGGAAAGCCGCCCCGCTTCGTGATGAACCAGAACGGCTTTCGCTGCTAACAGATGCACGCTTACAGAGTAAACCCGAAACTCAATGCCCGGACGTCCGGCCCTCTGTTTTCCTTGAAGAGGGGCACTAAATCATATTTGACAAACAAACTCACACCTGCAATGCCCAATTGCCCAATTAGTCCATAGCGTAACTCGTTCAGGTGAAAGTTTGAGCGTAGCCGGTCTTTGTTTCCATCGTCAAATTTTAGCCGGGCATAACTGTCAATGCGGTAGTTGACGTATCCTCCCAGTCCAATATGACCGCCCCGACGTCCGTTTCGATTTATAAATGTCACTCTGGGCACGACGGGAATACCGATGGTGGCGACCGTAAGCTTTGACTTGTCGAGAGATTCTGTCACAATTGGGAATTCCACCCGGTCGGCGTTTTTCACGATAGTGTTGTTGTTCTCGAACATGAAGTTGTTCCAGGCCACTTCCAGCCCATAATACAATCGGAGTGAAGCTCCCCGTCCCCGGGCCAGCGTTGCCTTTTGACCCAGTGTCAGACTTACGTAGCGTGATCCAATCGGGCGAAGCTCATATTGTTCTGTTGTGTAACCGGGCTGGGAACTTTGTTCAACGAGGGTGTTCAGACCCAGGCCGATGGCAAAGTAGCTGGAGGAAGTTGCTTTATGGAAGCTGCGGCTACGGTTTCTCCAGCCCGAATCTTCATTTTCCCGTTCCCTGTTTTCATTCTGCTCCGATGATCTGTCGTCGTTCTGCGATTCCCGAATCGTTACCCGAACATTGCCGTCTTTTCGCGTGACAACGATGAGCGTATCCTGCAGATAGCGTACAGTGCTGTTTTCATCAACCGTCAGATACGCATTTTCTTTGCCCGAGGAGTCGAGTTTCATTCCCATATCACGGATAATTTTGTTGATATCATAGGCCGACAAAGCCCTGATGCCGCCGGGATCGGTTGTGTGAATGACCATACGGGTTTTATTGCCAAACAGCAGAACCAGCGAGTCACGATGTGCAGACGGGTTCATGGCCTGGGCCATTCCTGAAAGTAAAATGGCGAAAAAGAGTCCCAGAGATTTCATTAGCTCATTAGTTGTTGTTTTCGAATTTGTCTGTGGCCTGTTCCCGGAGATTTTCGTACGAGTCCAGCACCTTTTCTTTACCCTGCCGCACGGTCCGGCTGGCTTTTGCGAGCAGGTTGTCAGGGGCCAGACCCGCTTCCTGCCAGTCAATCTGTTCTCCTTTACGCATCTGACGGAGAAGACGACCCAGCCGGACTCGCTTTTTGGCTGTAGTCTCCCCAGTTTCTTCTATAAGTGCCGGTTCCGATTCGACCTGCTGCGCAACGATTACCGGCTCAAACTGTACGACGAGCTTCCGTTCAACTGGTGTCGCCGCCGTTTTTTCGGAGGTCATCAATTGGGGGGGTACATCCGGCATTGGTGCAGAAAGCATACTCGCTTCCGGTTGGGGCTGAGCTTCTGCTATGATTACCTCGTCGATTTTTTCCGGGACGCTTGGTTCGTCCATTGCCTCTTGTCGTTTCACGGCTGCTCCTCCAACTGGAATGACCCCGGGAGCAGGCGTCGGTACAGCAATTTCTGCCATAGGCTTTCCAAGGGGTTCATTTGTCTTCAACCGATCAGGCTCTGCTGATTGGGCTATCAGTTTATCGGCAGGCTGAACGGTATTTTCACTTCTCCAGTATAGCCATCCTGCCATCAGAACGACGGCTACTGAAGCGGCAACCGCATACCAGCCCCAAACCGGTTTTCTGGTCTGGGTTCTGTGCATCCGTTTCTGCATTTCGGCCCAGTTGGCTCGCTGGGGCGGTAGGCTGTGATCGTTTAAACCACGTGCGAAAAAATCATCCAATGGGTGCCGATTCATAAAGCTTACTGTTTTTTTTTCTGCTCATTTCGCTCAACTGGCGCTGCAGGACAGCTCTTGCCCGGTGTAATTGCGATTTCGACGTACTCTCGGAGATGTTCAGCATCCGGGCAATCTCCGTATGACTGTATCCTTCGATAGCGTACAGGTTAAATATCGTCCGGTATCCCTCAGGCAGGGCTTCAATCAAACGGAGCAGTTCTTCGGAGTCCAGCGTCAGGTGATAATCCGCTTCATCCTGAACCTCTGGTGCTTCATCGAGAGCCATTTCTGCCAGCCAATGTTTATGTCTGCGCAGATACATCAAAGACTCGTTCACCATTATCCGGCGCATCCACCCTTCGAAACTGCCTTCGTTTTTGTACTGCTCAATTCGTTCGAAGACGCGCATAAAACCGTCCATCAATACCTCTTCGGCGGTGTAGCGGTCGCCAATGTAGCGGGCGCATACTGCCAGCATACGTCCGGCATACCGCTCAAATACTACCTTCTGAGCGCGGGCCTCTGCCTGCCTCAGCCCGGCAATCAACTGGGCCTCCGACGCGTATAAGGGTAGTATTCGAATCATACTGGCTGGTTTCAATGGATAGATGCAACTCGATAACCTTTGGGTTGCATCCGATTCATTTGTTACGCAATAAAATTTGAGGGCCCGACTGAAGATGCAGGCAGGCATCCACAATCAGGCCCTCAAGTTGGTGATAATGAGCGTACTTTTCAACTAATTCATCCAGTACCGGCACCCGGCTCATACCGTATTCCGGAAACGTAGTGCAGCCACACAATCCGGGATATACGGAAATTCAGCGGTGCAAACAGAAGGATTGCCGGGCAGATAATCCCAACGTACGTCCATTCGCTGGCATCCGGAAGGAGAAGAGAAATCAGGAAACCCATCGCCAGGGCAATACCCCCAGACAAAGCATAACTGACATACATTGCCCCGTAAAAATAACCCGGCTCAATTTCGTACCGTAGCCCACATACCGGACAATGCTGGAACATCCGGTCGAACTTGGTGAGGTGATAAAACGAGTACTGAAATATTTTTCCTCTGCGACACCTAGGACAGCGCCCGCCGAACACGGCTTCTAATTTCGATGCGTTGTCCATATTCTTTTTTACTGTTTCGATACCAGAGAAACCCAATAATGGCGACCAGCAGATACGGCGTCGCCAGCAGGTACAGAATACCAGTATTCAGGCCGGTTGCGGCCAGGTTGCGGCCATTACTCATTGTGCTCTCCACCGCCCCACGGCACATGGCACACTGAGCCAGCAGGTCAGAGCCTGTCAGTACGAGCAACAGAATGGCGCTAATCAATGTAATTCTCCACGACCTATTCATTTCCATCAGTGGTTATAATAGGGTCTGATCATCAAATAGACGATCACCCCCGTACTACTTACGTACAGCCAGATTGGGTAAGCCCAGCGCACCACGCTTCTATGACGGGCAATCTGATTCGTCAGAGCATAATAGAGGGCTTTCAACACGAAATATACAACGCTAATCGAAAGCAGAATGTGCGAGATTAGCAGGAAATAGTACACAAGTCGTATTGTCCCCGTACCGCCAAAAGGAGTTGATTCATTTGAAATATGGTACAGCACGTAACTTACCAGAAACAACGATCCGAGGGCGAATGAGGTCAACATCATCGTCCGGTGAGCGGCGATATTGCGCTGTCGGATAAAATAAAGTCCCAGGAGCAGTGTCAGCGTCGTCAGGGAGTTGATAATACCGCTCAGGTGGGGCAGCAGGGTTGTCCAGCTTCCAAGGTCGAGTTTCTGACGAACACCCAGCAGAATGGCAACGACCACAGGTATGATCAGAGCCAGTACATTGATGGTTTTTTCGAGCCGGGGACTTTTCTCTAATTCAAGCGTCGCCATTGCTATAGTTCACTGTTTTGCGTACACATCAAGTAAAACCCTTATTTCCAGGATAAGCCGTTCCATTTCTTTCTTATCCAGCGCCCCATAGTATCCCCGAATATGACCAGCTTTATCTACTAAAATTAACTGGTCGGTGAACTGAAAAGTTTCCGAATTGCCAGGTTGCTGGTCTTTCAGCCGATATGCGTTCGTGGCAATAGCCGACAACTCATCCGGCTTCACCAGCCAGGTCTCCCACCGACCGGGCGCTATCGCATTATCCGTTTTAAGCTGGTGGATGAACGACTGAGGTCGGCTGGCGAAAGAAAGAATGATTACCTCTTTCTGATCCCGAAACAAATCAGGCAACCGGCTCAACTGGAATGCCCTTTGCCGACAGACGGAGTCGCAGTTATCTTCAAAGAAAGATACGATACTGATCTTATCGTTCAGTATTGCGGAATTGACTGGCCGGTTGCCTTCAGTGACGGCCTTTACCGACGGAACAGTATAGAAAACCGTATCCTGAACCATTCCTGAACCAGTAATGGCAGGTCGGCTTTCTGTTCGGACTTGCCCAGTTAGCGAATCCGTGAGCGGGTAATAGGTTTTTAGGGTAAAATGATTTTCCCCAAAAACTTTCAGGAAAATAAATACGAAAGCCGGGACCACCAGCACAAGCAGCAGGATCCCGGCTTTAATGGTTCGTTGCATTCTTATCTTGCCTGGAAGATGGCGCCTCCCTCCATCAGCAGGGCGAGAAGCAGCCAGACGACGAATATACAGGGCAGCAGAATAGACCAGATCAACGTCTTGACTTCATGCTTCAGGTGCATGAACTCGCCTACAATATAGAAGGCTTTGACAATGGTCATACCAACGAAGATAGCAATCTTCAGGGTTCCATGAGGCATCGTGAAGGCGATAAGGAACTCGAGGGCTGTAATGGCCGCCAGAATGTAGAACGTCCGCCAGATAGCCTTGGTTTGCGGCTCGGCTACTGCACCATGTTCATTGTCGTGATGATATGTATGTTCTGCCATGATAGGGCTGAATTTAAGCGTTAAACCAGATAGAAGAAGGTAAATACGAATACCCAGACCAGGTCGACGAAATGCCAGTACAAGCCAACCTTTTCTACCATTTCATAGTGTCCACGACGCTCGTAAAGGCCCGTCGCCGTGCGGTAGAAAATCAGAATATTCAATACGACACCGCTCAGTACGTGGGTTCCGTGAAAGCCAGTAATAAAAAAGAATAGATCGGCAAACGCAGGAGGCCCATACTGATTTTCGGTCAGGTTGGCACCAAACACCGTACGCTCTACCCACTGGCCGTTTACAATCTCGCGAATTATGGTTCCTTCATCGGTACCGTGAATAAAGTGACTCCACTCCCATGCCTGAGAACCCAGGAAGGTCAAACCGCCCACAATCGTCCAGAGCATATATTTTTCTACGGCGGGCTGGTCACGACGGTGTCCAGCCTCGACAGCCAATACCATAGTTACTGACGAGAAGATGAGGATGAACGTCATGATACCGACAAACACCAGCGGCAGCTCGACTCCATGCAGAAAAGGGACGGCTTCGTATACCTTTTCCGGAATGGGCCAGTAGAGCTGTGAAAATTTAAACTCCCCGTGAATAGCCGGATCGTAAGCCGGGTAACTAAACCGGATAAGTCCGTAGGTTACAAGTAGGGCTGAAAAGGTAAACGTGTCCGAGATGAGAAAAAACCACATCATCAGTTTACCATAGCTCGCCTTCATGGGTTCTACGCCCCCCATCCAGGTCTTCTTGTCGAACGCAGGTGCGTCGGTTGCTGCAGTAGCCGCCATACGGATAAAACTAAATCAATTAAAGTACAGTAAAAAGCCAAATAAATAGACCCATAGTACATCCAGAAAATGCCAGTAGGTCGAACAAATCTGTAACTGAGTCAGGTTTTTGGCATGGATTCGCATCCGGAACGCCGCCCGCAGCGCAAACAACATTACAATTAGACCGCTGATCAGGTGGAACGCGTGCAGACCCGTAAATACATACATAAACGAGCCAGCCGGATTTCCGACAAAATACACATTTTGGCTAACCAGATCGCGCCAGCCTTGAAACTGCATCGCCAGAAACGCTAATCCCAACGCAAAAGTAACAGAAATAGCTATTTTGAGAGTGGCAAAATTGTCTTTTTTTGCCGTCACCAGAGCCCAGTGCATCGATGCACTGCTAAGAATCAGCACTACCGTGCTGTACCAGAAAACGGCTGGTATGTTAAACTCCAGCCAGTCACCTTCTGCCCTCCGAACCAGATAAGCACTGGTCATCGAGGCGAAAAGCATAATGATGCTGACAATGAAAAGCCAAAGCGTAAATTTCTTTGGGTTCATCGAGAGCGTCTCCTGCGGCTCTTCCTGAAGCACCATCAATGTGTTTGTCGTGTCGCTCATAGTAGTTTCGTTACACTTTATCCAGCAGGAAGGCTATCTGCACTACCGGAAGATACAAAAACGACCCAAACATAATTTGCAGGGCAGCTTTGTCGGTACACTTCCTCATTAGATGAAACGTCTGCGCCAGAAACAAGATTCCTAACACCATAGCCGTGATGGCAGAATTGATTCCTGTCATCCCCAGTTCAAAAGGCAGCCAGCCTACAGGCAACAGAAAAAGCGTGTAGATCATAATCTGGAAAGCCGTGTTCACGTCTTTTGTTCCGGACGAGGGAAGTAGATTGAACCCCGCTTTTTTATAATCGTCACTTAACACCCACGCAATTGCGAAGAAATGGGGCAGTTGCCAGAAAAACTGAATGGCAAACAGAATTCCCGGTTCCAGTCCAAAATGATTGGTTGCCGCCACCCAGCCAATCATTGGGGGAAAGGCTCCTGGGAAGGCACCGACAAATACGGCAACCGGACCGACGCGCTTGAGGGGAGTATAGACGAACGCGTATAGAAGCAGTGACAGAACTGCCAGTGCTCCCGCCCGCAGATTGAAGAAGGCCAAAAATACGTAGCAGGCAAAAACAAACAGCACCAGCGCAAAAATTCCCGCTTCCTGAGCCGACAGACGGCCCGAAGGCAACGGCCGGTTTGCCGTTCGCTTCATCTGCCGATCCGATTCCTTTTCAATAATCTGATTGATTATGTTTGCTGCCCCCGTCATGGCAATCGAACCGGCAAACAGCAACAGAAGTTTTACCCATGAAATCTGACTACTGGCAAGGCTATAACCAAAAACACCTGACAGCGCAACGAACGCGGTCAGACGAAACTTGAGCAATTCGAAGTAGGCTTTCGACTTCTCGCCAAAAGTCTGGGATATGTTTCTATCAATGGATTGCATTAGATACTCCTGAATTATCAATTGACTGATACGATTTCTCAACTTTGTCAGCGGGCACCTTCGCCTGAACCCGCAGCAGCAGAACAAACTGAAGACCCAGTATCACAAATGCCAGCGTCAGGTGAACTGGCTGAGTAAATGCTGGAACATGCATGTATGCCATAATCACACCGCTCAGTATCTCGAGGATCACCAACCCCATTAGCCAGCGCGACGGCGTATTGAGTAAAAGTCTTCCGGGACCCTGCACATTTCGCAGGCGATACAGCAACAGCACGTGAGCTCCCAGAACAAGAATGGAAAATGACCGGTGAATGTAAAAAGGCAACCCTAACTGGTCTATCCAGTACGCTCTGCCAGATTCACCCATTCGCTTTATCACTTCATCCATCAACTCACGGACCTGTGTCCCAAGCACTACCTGTATGGCTGACAGCAGGATGGCAACAACCAGTGCCATTTCAAGCGGTCGCCTTTCCTTCTTGCCCAACCCGATAAAATAAGCTTCCTTACTGGAGCGTACATATACATAGAGAAGCGTAAAAATGACCCCAAGGGCAAGCAGCATGTGAATGGTCACCATGTAGGGGGCTAATTCCGTGGCTACTACTCTTGAGCCCAGCCAGCCGTTAAAACCAATCAGGCAGAATGCTCCCAGGCTACCGTAGAAGGCGGGCCTGTCGCTCCTGAAGAAATTAATGGAAAGGAGAAGGGTGGCAAAAACAAGTAATCCGGAGAAAGCACCAATCAGCCGGTTAACATACTCTATCCAGGTCTTAACGGCATTAAATTCGACCTCACCCTTAAGTTTGGCCCCGTAGATTTCCTGGTAATTTGGCGGAAGCTGCGAAATATCGGTAGGCGGTATATATTGCCCAAAGCATTTGGGCCAGTCCGGACAGCCCATTCCGGAGCCGGTACTTCTGACGACGCCACCTGCAATAACGATCAGGTAAACGCTGACGACGGTCAAAAGTGCCAGTCTCCGGAATAAGCGTGTACGGGAATTAGTGAGGTTGTTTGAACTGGTCATTATAGTTTTGTGCCTCAATCTCTTTTTCCATCGCAATCATTTCGTTCTCATGCGGCAGATTGGACTCAGGAGTCTGAGAGAAAGGAACGTTCTGAGGAATAAAGTCCTCAGGCGCATTAGGCTTGCTGTAATCATACGGCCAGCGGTAGACAGCCGGTATTTCGCCCGGCCAGTTGCCATGACCTGGATTGATAGGCGCCGTCCACTCCAGCGTGTTCGAACGCCACGGATTCTGCGGTGCCTTACGGCCTTTGAAAATGCTATAGAAGAAGTTCCAGACAAAGAGCCACTGCGCTGCAAAAGTCATCACCGCCGCGATGCTGATGAAAGCGTTCAGGTCGCCAAACGTCTTGAATGCATCATATGCCGTAAACGAATAGTAACGGCGCGGGAAACCAGCAATACCGATGTAATGCATCGGGAAGAAAATCAGGTAGATACCTACGAACGTAAACCAGAAGTGGATATATCCCAGCCGTTCGTTCATCATACGACCAAACATCTTCGGAAACCAGTGATAAACGCCCGCCAGCAGACCAAAGGCCGAAGCAGCACCCATCACAAGGTGGAAGTGGGCTACTACGAAATACGTATCGTGAAGCTGGATATCCAGCGCACTGTTACCCAGAATGATACCTGTCAGACCACCGGAAATAAAGAACGACACCAGACCAATCGAGAACAGCATGGCAGGGGTGAACACGATATTTCCACGCCAGAGCGTCGTGATGTAGTTGAACGCTTTCACCGCCGACGGAACGGCAATAATCAGCGTCAGGAACATGAAGATTGAACCCAGGAATGGATTCATACCCGTCACGAACATATGGTGCGCCCAGACGATGAACGCCAGGAAGGCGATACCCATCATGGAGGCGATCATAGCACGGTAACCGAAAATCGGCTTACGGGAATTGACCGCAATTACTTCCGACGTGATACCCAGCGCAGGCAGAATCACAATGTACACTTCCGGGTGACCGAGGAACCAAAACAGGTGCTGATACAGAATCGGACTGCCACCGACGTTCGGCAGGGCCTCACCGGCAATGTAAATTTCCGAAAGATAGAAACTGGTGCCGAAGCTACGGTCGAAAATCAGCAGCAGAGCCGCCGATAGAAGAACAGGGAACGAAATCAGACCCAGAACCGCCGTCAGGAAGAACGCCCAGATGGGTAGCGGAAGCTTGCTGAACGACATCCCCCGCGTCCGCAGGTTAATCACCGTTGTAATATAGTTGATACCTCCCAGCAGCGACGAGACAATGAACAGAGCCATCGAAATCAGCCAGAGTGTCATACCCATTTTTGAGCCATCGATCGCCTGAGGCAAGGCACTTAAAGGCGGGTAAACTACCCAGCCGCCGCCCGCCGGGCCGGTTTCCAGAAACATGGAAATAAACATGAACGTACTCGACAGAAAGAAAAACCAGTACGAAAGCATGTTCAGGAAACCAGAAGCCATGTCCCGCGCTCCGATCTGAAGCGGAATCAGGAAATTGGAAAACGTACCGCTCAAACCGGCCGTGAGCACGAAGAACACCATAATGGTCCCGTGCATGGTAACCAATGCGAGGTAAAACTCCTGATCCAGTTTACCGGCTTCCGTAATCCAGCCACCCAGCACCGGACGCAGCCATTCCAGTTTCATATCCGGGAAACCAAGCTGTAGACGGAAAATAACCGATAGAGAAGCCCCCAGGATTGCCCAGAGAATACCGCTAATCAGGTATTGTTTCGCAATGGTTTTGTGGTCTTCGGAGAAAATATATTTCCTCCAGAAACTCTGCGGCTCGTGATGATCATGTTCTGCAACATGAGCCACCGATGCGACATTCGTTTCAATCGTTGCCATATTTATTGAAATCTATAGAGCCTGTTAAATTCTACTGCATCGATGCACTTACAGCGGCACCAGCCGCTCCACCCTCAACCGGGGCGGCGGTACTATCCGTTGAGGCCGTTCCAGCCGCTGCATCTACGTATTTTGCTGCCTTTGCCTTCAGCTTCTCCGGCACGCGAGCCAGATAGTCCGGGTTCGTTGAAAGCCATGATTTCTGTTCTGACACCCACTTGTTATAGGCATCTTCATCGACCACGACTACGTTCATCTTCATGGAGAAGTGACCTCTTCCGCATACCTCCGTACAGGCCAGCTCGTATTTGAAATTCTGATTGCCTGTTTCATTTTTCATCTGCTCCGTCGTCTTGTCGGCAATGAACCAGAAGCGCGTCGGCATCCCCGGCACGGCGTCCATTTTCACGCGGAAGTGGGGCAAAAACACGCTATGCAGCACGTCGCGGGCGCGGATTTTCAACAGAACAGGTTTGTTAGCCGGGATATACAATTCGCTGGCAACAAAGTCATCGAACGACGCTTCGTCAGACAAATCGATGCCTACTTCATTGTTGGCGTCGATTAGTTTATAGTTGTAGTTACCCAGTTTATTGTCATCGGATCCGGCGTACCGGGTAATCCAGTTAAACTGTTTGCCCGTAATTTCGATAACCACTGCATCTTCGGGAGCTTCGGACATAATGTCACGCCACGCTCTCCAGCCGGTAAATACCAGCAGAGCCATAACTACCGCCGGGATAACCGTCCAGATAAGTTCCAGTTTATGGTTCTCAGGATAGTACGTTGCTTTCTTACCCGCCCGGTACTGGTAACGGAAAGCAAAGTAGAACAGCAGGGCGTTGGTTACAAAGAAGGCAACTGTGATAATTGCCATTGTCAGCCAGAACAGGAAGTCCGTGCGCCGTCCGTGGGGTGATGAAGCCTCCGGTAGAAAGTAATTGGAAGCATCGATGAACGACCACGCAGCGGCTATCGAGCCAAAAATCAAAAACGCCATGAACAGAATCGCGTTGATGCGATTGCTCATCCCAATGCGGCCTTCTGTCGCGCCGCCACCGAGCGTCTTCAACACAGACGTCATCCTTGAGAGCACGACAACCGTCAGTACCAGGAATACCAACGATATGAGTCCTACAATGTAAACCATATGATATGCGGGTAAATCGTACGTTTAAAACTGGTTAAATGTCATGGTGCAGGGATTCTTCCAGCATCGGATGATTTTTTGGTATCAAATTGGCCTTAGCCAGTTGGGTCGACACCGACCAGATGAATGCACTCGCAAAAATCAGGATCATACCAAATTCCAGAGGTCCGAAGCCACCATGTTCGCCCACTGTTCCGGGCATGATGTTGACGTAAAAGTCAAAGTAGTGGCCGACCAGAATACTCCAGCACGCAATCTTCAGAATGATGGGCGTCCGCTTGGAGTCTCTTGTCATCAGAACGAGGAATGGAACGAAAAAGTTTAGCAAAAGATTGATGAAAAACGGGGCTTTGTAGATCCCTCCATACCCGCTGAAACGCTCTCGATAATAGATGGTTTCCTCCGGAAGGTTAGCATAATAAATCAGCATGAACTGCGAAAACCATACATATGTCCAGAATATACTGAACGCAAACATGAACTTACCCAGATCGTGCAGGTGGCTCTCATTGACTCCCTGAAGATAGCCCTTCTCTTTCAGCGTTACGACAACCAGCGTAATGATCGCCAGGCCCGTCACGTGCCAGCTTGCCAGTGTATACCAGCCAAACATGGTCGAGAACCAGTGTGTATCGATGGACATCACGAAATCCCAGGCGGACGTAGATGACGTTACGGCAAACACAACCAGGAAAGCGGTACCGTATTTGATACTTTTTTCGTAATACTCTGTGCCGCCTTCAAGATCCTCACGAAGGGAGAAATTACGGACAGCCCGCCATAGCAGATACCAGGCAGCGAAATAGATGACCATTCTGATTACGTAGAACGGCGTATTCAGAAACCCACGCTTCCCGGCGATAATGGCATCATACTCCGGGCTGTTCTTATCGTAGAGTCCTTCGTGTGTCCAGTGAAACAGATCATGACCAGCAACGAAAAACGTAATCAGCATGATTATGCCTGTAACGGGCAGGAACGCAGGAAGCGCTTCGGGAATGCGTTTGAAAATGGCAGACCAGCCCGCCTGCGCCAGATAATTGTAGGCAACGAAGAACATGCCGATAACGGCAGCCCCCGTAAAATAGACGCTGTTCAGCCAGATATTGGCCCACAGACGAGTGGTCCAGTGATAGCCGTGGTGCCCTTCGGCAGCGGCAACACCCTGACCCACTTCCTGGTGGCCGTGGTCGCCCGCTCCGGTTGCGAGCAGAAAAGCACCGATGGCAACCAGAATTACACCGGCAATACCACCGATCATCAGGCGCCGTTTGCTCTCGGCGGTAAATTCAAATTGTTCGTCGACAGACGCTATCGTATGTGTATGAGCCATTACTACATAAATTAAAGCCTTGCTGAACTATCCCTCCTGCTGGAGTTTCTGAACGTAGTGAACAATCTTCCAGCGTTCTTCGGGAGTCATCTGTGAACCATGCGGCCACATACGGCCTTTGCCATGGGTAATGACGTGGAAAACGTGCCCGTCATTCATGGCAGGGAGTCCGGCATAATTAGGTACACCCTTATACTGCTTGGCTACCAGTCCATCTCCTTTACCACCCTCGCCGTGACAATGCTGGCAATAGCGTGCATAATACTCTTTTCCCTCAGCCAGCGTTTTTTCCGTCAGAGGAATTGGATTGGTCAGTACCTGTTCCGATACGCTGATGCTGTCAGGGTGAATATTGTACACCATCAAATCGCGCACCGTCTGCCCGGTAGAATCCGTGAACGAGGTATGATAGTTTCGACGGGATACAGTGCCCCGAACCGGCTCCCAAAGGTTGTTCCCATACTTATTGTACGGGTTTTTGAAGCCGTCGATCTGCTTATAAGGCTCGTAACCGACTGGATCGTACATGTTCGGTGCGAACTCAGATCCCGGATTATCGTGTCCACGCCTGCATGACGTAAATACGAGGCCAAAAATCGTTAAAAATACCAGTATACGGCTAAGACGCGTGAATTTCATGAATGCAGTAGTCATTAGAATTGTTTAACATTCACTTCAGCCGCCCCAGATGCTCTCAGCACCGAAGTGATTTGACTCTCAGACAGGTTATTTTTGCTCAAATCCACCGCCATGACAAATTTATTGTCCGTACTGCGCAGGTCGAACATCAGCGGCTTGACCGTAGGTCCGAGCCCGTTGGAAACCAGAAAAGTCCCTACCATGCCCAGTGCCGTGAAAAGAACCGTGAATTCGAACATCACCGGAATATAGGCTGGCAGTGAATAAGGGTCTTTGCCGCCAATAATCATCGGCCAGTCGAATTTCATGGTATACAGGGTGAGCGCAACCATGCAAAGAAATCCGGTCAGACCGAACAGGAAAGCGGCAATACCGATACGCGTACGGGGATGCCCCAGTGCCACGTCGAGTCCGTGAATCGGGAACGGCGTGTATACCTCATGAATCCGCACTCCGGCGTCTTTAACTTCCTTTACTGCTTTCAATACGACGTCATCATCGTCGTAAATGCCTACCAGAAACTTGCTGTTATGGAAATCTGCCATGCTGTTGTAGGTTTCTATCAGTCAGTTGCCAGCGAATGCCTCCCGGCGACCCGGCGCTCGCCGACTATTCTACGTTCTTGTTATAGGTTGGGTTGGTGATTCGTTCTCCTTTGGCTACGCCGGAAACCGAAGCCGGTAATTTCTCCGACGACGATTTAATGACGGCTTTCACCTCGAACATGTTGATTACCGGCAAATACTTGGCAAACAGCAGAAACAGGGTAAAGAACAGACCGAAAGAGAAAATGTAGTCGCTGATGTCGAAAATCGTCGGTGAGAACATCGCCCAGCTCGACGGCAGGTAATCGCGGTGCAGCGAGGTAACGATAATCACAAAGCGTTCAAACCACATACCGATGTTCACGATCACAGACAGAACGAACGTCCAGACAATACTGCGGCGAACAGAACGAATCCAGAACAACTGGGGCGAGATTACATTACAGGTCATCATGGCCCAGTATGCCCACGCATACGGACCGAACATCCGGTTCAGGAACGCGTAACGCTCGTATTCAACTCCTGAGTACCACGCGATGAAGAACTCCGTGATATACGCCACGCCTACGATGGAGCCGGTCAGCGTGATGATTTTATTCATCGACTCGATGTGCTCGAACGTGATGTAATCTTCCAGTTTAAACACGACCCGCGTCACCAGCATCAGGTTCTGCACCATGGCAAAACCGGAAAAGATGGCACCGGCAACGAAGTAGGGCGGGAAGATGGTCGTGTGCCAGCCGGGAATCACCGACGTGGCAAAGTCGAAGGATACGATGGTGTGTACCGAAAGTACCAGCGGTGTTGAAATACCTGCCAGAATCAGCGAGATATACTCGTAACGTGCCCATGTTTTGGCACCACCGTTCCAGCCCAGCGAAAATACACCATATATATAGCGTGATACTTTGCTGGTTGCCCGGTCGCGAATAGTAGCCAGGTCAGGCACCAGACCGATGTACCAGAAAACCAGTGAAACGGTGAAATACGTGCTGATGGCGAATACGTCCCAAACCAGCGGCGAGTTGAAGTTGACCCACAGCGAACCGAACGTGTTAGGCAACGGCAATGCCCAGTAGGCCATCCAAGGACGCCCCATGTGCATCAGAATGAAGCTGGCTGCGCAGATAACGGCGAAGATGGTCATGGCCTCGGCTGCCCGGTTGATGGAAGTACGGTACTTCATCCGGAACAGCAGCAGAATGGCCGAGATCAGCGTACCGGCGTGACCGATACCGACCCACCAAACGAAGTTGGTGATGTCCCAGGCCCAGCCGACAGTTTTATTCAGTCCCCAGACGCCCAGGCCTTCCCACCACGTCCAGAACAGACAGGCGGTCCCATAAATCAGGGTAATGAAGGAAATAGCAAAGGCAATCATCCATGCACGGGTGGGTTTACCTTCCACCTGTCTGCAGATGTCCTCTGTTACGTCGGCGTACGTCTTACCCCCGGTTACCAGAGGGGTTCTAACGGGTGATGTAACGTGCATATCGAGTTAAGTAGTTAATACTGCTTGTCAAACCTAATTCTCTCCGGTACTCTATCAGGCTTCCTGGGGTTTTGCCTCCTGACGCGACTCCTGCTTCGGATCTTCGTCTTTGTTACGAATCTTGGTCAGGTACGAAATCTGCGGTCGAACGTTAATCTCCTCCAGAACCTGGAAGGCCCGCCCTTCGTGCTCAGCCCGCAGCACTTTCGAAATCGTGCTGTCCTGATCGTTCATGTCACCAAAAATGATGGCATCCGTTGGACAGGCCTGTGCACATGCCGACTGGATCTCGTCGGGATACGGTCTCCTGCGCTCTTTCTTCGCCGTCAGTTTGCCCTCCTGAATTCGCTGAACGCAGAATGAACACTTTTCGATTACACCCCGTGAGCGAACGGTCACGTCCGGGTTGATGACCATCTTGCCGAGGTCATTATTGAAGTTGTAATCGAAATTATCGTTGTCGAAATACTTGAACCAGTTGAAGCGGCGAACCTTGTAGGGGCAGTTGTTGGCGCAGTAGCGGGTACCGATACAACGGTTATAGGTCATCTGATTCAGACCTTCTGCGCTGTGCGAGGTGGCAATAACCGGACAAACCGTTTCGCAGGGTGCGTTCGAGCAGTGCTGACACAGCATTGGCTGGAAAACGACCTCGGGATTGGCGGATGCAATTTCCAGGCCTTTCAGATCTTCGGCGTCTGCATCGCTGCTGTAGTAGCGGTCGATACGCATCCAGTGCATCTCCCGGCGATTGATAACCTCCTGACGACCGACCACCGCCGTATTGTTTTCGGAGATACAGCCAATAACACAGGCTCCGCAGCCCGTACAGGAGTTCAGGTCGATAACCATCCCCCAGGAGTGATTTGGCTTACCATACCCGTTCCACAAAGTAATGTCGGTCGGCGTAACCGGGCCTTCGGAAGTGACCACTTTCGGGAAGAAACGACCCGCTTTCGGATCTTTCTGGTAAGCCGCCAGACGGGCCTCCTGAACAACGGCCCGGCGGCCCATTACGGTATTATGCGTCTGCGTCTGAGCAATCTCGCGTGAGCCACCGGCCTTCGCCACTTTTACTTCGACTCCTGAGAACAGTATGTTCCCATTCACCACCGAAGCCAGCGGATACGCATTTTTACCGACACCGTCGGCTGACTTGCCCGCCTTCTCACGACCATAACCGATCGCAACGCCAATTGTATTGTCGGCCTGACCGGGCTGCACCAGCACAGGCAGTTCGATGGCGGGTTTGCCGCTTACCTCAATGCTTATAATGTCATTCTGCTCTACACCCAGTTCTTTCGCCGTTGCCTGCGACACGCAGGCATAATTGTCCCAGCAGGCTTTCGTAACCGGGTCTGGCAGTTCCTGTAGCCAGGGATTGTTTGCCATGACGCCCGTTCCTATACCAACTTTCTCATATAGAGCCAGTTCCATACCGGAAGCATTCGCTTTATAGCGCTGAGCAATGCCCGCCGATGCAGCGGATAGTGAAGCTGCGTTGAACGAGCCTGCTGTAGCAGCGGCCGTTCGGCCCGGTTCAAAAACGCCTTCGTGTAGTGATTTAATCCAGAAATTATCGAAGCTGTCAGCGCCGCCCGACTGCGAATACAGATTAGTCCGCCAGTAGCGTTTTATATATCCTTCGTAATCACCGTTCTGCCCGGCCCAGGTCAAAAGACTGGTCTGCGGCTGACGGGTTTTGAAGATAAGGCCAATCGTCGGCTGAGTCAGGCTATAAAAGCCGGGTTTTACCTCAGCATCGTTCCATGACTCCAGGTAGTGCGGAGCCGGACAGATATATTTGGCAAGCGATGCCGTTTCATCCGCACGGTCGGCGAACGAAATCGACAACGGCACCCGCGACAGTGCGTCGGCCAGTTCCTTACCACGCGGATGATCATAGACCGGGTTAGCCGAGTAGAAGATAACGGCCTGCACCTGACCGCCTTTCACCTCATTGATGAACGCGTTCATGGCCTGATCATTGCCCTGGCGCGTATTCAGGGGGCGGCCCAGGTTGATAGTCGTTCCGTAGCTGCCCAGAACGCTGTTCAGGGCGTTAACGACAATCTGCACGTTCGGGTCGTTGGAACTGCTGACTACTAGCGCTGCTCCACGGGCAGCAATCAGGTCTTTCGCCGCTTTATCCAGATTGGCTACCGCTACGGACGGGACACTCATTGCCGAGCCTCCGCCAAGCTGGGCTACCACCCGATTGTAGAGATTGGCAACCACCAGACCTTCCTGCGACGGCTTGATGGGTGTCCGATAATCCGCGTTGGCCCCCGTCATGGAGAGATTGCTCTCGAACTGGTAATGCCGCGACATCTGCTTCTTATTTCCCGAAGCTTTAACCGCACCCAGTTTACGAGTCTGGGCGTACTGCACCGAGAATTCGAGCGGGTTTACCCACGTACCCAGGAAGTCAGCACCAATACTGACGATCGTTCTCGCCTTACTGAAATCGTAGGATGGAACGACTGCCTGTCCAAAAGACGCCTGATTGGCCTGAATAATTCCTGATGCCGAATTTGCATCATACTGAATATGCCGGGTCGTAGGATACTTCGCTGCAAAGTCGGCGATGACGGCCTTCGTCGATGGACTCATGATGGTCGACGACACGATTCGGATGGCACCGCCACGGGCTGCCACTGCTGCCAGTTGCGCCGTGACTTCCTTATCGATAGTTGCCCAGTCAGTGTCAGCCGTGCCTTTTTTCGGACCTTTCAGTTTATCGATGTCGTAAAGTGACAGAATCGACGCCTGTACACGAGCCGTTGTTCCACCCAGCGTCAGGCTGGACGAAGTGTTCCCCTCTATCTTAATGGGGCGACCATCCCGCGTTTCCACCAGAACCGGGGCATAATCGCCGCCTTCGGCGAATGTCGACGCGTAATAGTCCGAAATAGAAGGAAATACCGTTTCCGGTTTATTCAGATAAGGAATGGCCCTTTTCACAGGGGCATCGCAGGCGGCCAGAGAAACGGCGGCCATGCCGAAGCCCAGTACTTTCAGAAAGTCGCGGCGGTCCGAACCGGTGCCGTCCACAATACTCTCCAGATCGGTATTGTTAACCTGCTGGGCGTCTGAAAACTCTTTGTGTGCGTTTTTAACAAATGTTTCGTCATTACGCAGTTCTTCCAGACCCCTCCAATACCGTTTATTATTACTTTCCATACAGTCCTGATTGTTCGTTCAAACAGTTTTGCACTAATTGTTAGACGGTGGGATTGCTTAATAGTGACACTTTGAACACTCCAGACCGCCAATATTGGCAACTTTGAGCGGCTCTTTGTTCTCTTTCCGATGCAGAGCCACCAGTTTGTCGTAGTAGGCATTGTCCTTCGTGTTCACGTCGGTCTTCCGATGGCAGTCGATACACCAGCCCATCGTCAGTGAAGACCGCTGTTGAACGACTTCCATTTTCTCGATATCGCCGTGGCAGGACTGACATTGAACGCCGCCCACATTGACGTGCTGCGCGTGATTGAAGTAAGCAAGATCCGGGAGGTTGTGCACACGTACCCATTCGATGGGCTGATCCTTCTCGACGGCCTGATAAATCTTCTGAATTTCCGGTGACTCCTTTTTGATGACCCCGTGACAGTTCATACAGATGTTGGCAGAAGGAATATGGGCGGATTTCCCTTTGTTGACTCCCGTGTGGCAGTAATTACAGTTGATCTGATACTGACCGGCATGGAGCTTATGAGAGAATGCGATCGGCTGTTTGGGGGCATAACCCTGCTGAATGCCAACGCTGTAGAGTCCGTCGATCGTCTGCTTTAATACGATGAAGGCAAAGACCCAGATAACAATAGAACGTAACGTGCTGTTGCCGGCAGCAGCGGCCAGGTTGGTTCTCAGGCGCTGGAAGAAGGGCGTAGTCGTCGTATCACCGGCTGCGCCCGGAGCGGCGTTGACCGCCTTGGAAAGAAGCGAAACGATTACCAGCAGTACGCCCAGTACGAGCAGCATGACCACCATCAGGGCAATCAGCACGAAGGTGAACAGACCCGACGGGCTTTCGCCGCCACCGGCATTGTTGACCGATGCACCACCGCCGCCCGTCTCCTGAGCAGCGCCTGGAGCGCCCGCAGCGGCAGCCGGAGCAGCGCTGGCCGATTCGACATACGCCAGAATTCCCCGAATGTCGTCGTCAGACAAGTTCGGGAAGCTTTGCATTACGGTCGGCGCATATTGATTGTACAGGGCAACAGCGTAGGCATCACCGCTTGAAATAACGGCCTGTGGATTTTTAATCCACTTGATCAGCCATGCCTCATCACGGCGCTGCAGAATCCCTTTCAAACCGGGACCAACAATCTGTTCCTCCGTTACGGCATGGCACTGAGCACACTGTGCGTTGAATATTTCTTTGCCTTTGGCTGCGTCACCGCCGCCAGCAGAAGCCGTCGCATTATCGGCGGGAGCACCTGTTGCGGCAGGAGCGCCTCCGGCCTGTGCCGTATTGTCCTGAGCGAGTGTCGGCGAATAGCCCCACAAAACAGAAAGTGCAATAACCATTGCACCACTAATCTGTCGGAATCGCTTGTTAATGAGAGAGATATTAAGAAAATCAGTATGCATGCTTACTATTAATTTTCTATTAACACACAAAAGTAATTCACGGTCGGTTCTAATCAAACACAAACGGTTTGATATTTTGGCGTGGACTTTTATTTATACTTCTTCTAATTGCAACGTCCTGAGGCCTTTTCAGGGCTTTCCGGCATAACGGCATGTACCTTTTTATGTTTAACAAAAATGCCATCCGGCCTAAGCTTTTCAGCCTCCCGGATGGCATTTCGTTGTAACCGATATACATCGGAATGGGTACGTCAATCAGGTAGATAATGCGAGCGAGGTCCCGAGCGGATTCGAACCGCTGTACGAGCTTTTGCAGAGCTCTGCCTAGCCACTCGGCCACAGGACCTTTTCGTTATCAGGCGGCAGCGTCACTGCCGCCTGATAAACCGGAAACGTGCCGCGAATTTACGATTAAAACCGATTCGGCGACACCTTTCCTTTAAATTATTCTGCTTTCGCCCGACCTTCCAGTTGCTCCTTCAGGGCAGCCAAAGCGTCGAGATCACCCAGCGTTGCCGTGCGCTCAGTGTCTTTGGCGGGCTTATCAGCTTTGGGAGCCGCTTTTTTCTCGGGCTTCCGGTCGTCGCCTTTTTCCTGCCAGGTTTTCGTATGCGACAGCATAATCTTCTTCTCCTCCTTGGAGAATTCGAGTACTTTGAAGTCGAGTGACTCTCCAACCTCACCCATCGAGCCATCTTCTTTCTGCAGATGCTTCAGTGATGCAAAGCCCTCGATACCGTAGGGCAGTTCCAGTGTCGCAACTTTGTCGTTCTTGGACAGGATCGTGCTCTTGTGAACCGAACCCGGCGTGAAGACGTCCTCGAACGTATCCCACGGATTCTCTTCCAGTTGCTTGTGACCCAGGGCCAGACGACGATTGTCGACATCCAGTTCCAGAACCACTACGTCCAGATTCTCCCCTACCTTGATGAAGTCCGACGGATGCTTCACTTTTTTGGTCCATGAAAGGTCCGAAACGTGTACCAGACCATCGATGCCTTCTTCCAGTTCAAGGAACAGACCGAAGTTGGTCAGGTTGCGGACAATACCCGTATGGCGGGTGCCGATGGCATACTTCGTCGTGAGTTCCTGACGTGACCAGGGATCCGCCGACAGTTGCTTGATGCCCAGGGACATCTTACGTTCCTGCCGATCGAGCGTCAGCACGACGGCCTCCACTTCTTCGTTTACTTTCAGGAAGTCCTGCGGGTTGCGCAGATGCTGTGACCACGACATTTCGGAAACGTGGATCAGACCTTCGACACCCGGCATGATCTCGAGGAATGCACCGTAATCGGCCACGTTTACAATCCGGCCTCTTACGCGGGAACCTACCTGAATGTCCTGAGACAGAGCCTCCCACGGATGAGCCTGTAGTTGCTTCATACCCAGTGAGATACGCTTCTTGTCTTCATCGAAGTCGAGGACAACCACGTTCACTTTCTGGTCCAGATGCAGCAGTTCGGACGGATGGCTGATGCGGCCCCACGAGATATCCGTGATGTGCAGCAGACCGTCGACGCCACCGAGGTCGATGAACACGCCGAAGTTGGTCATGTTCTTGATAACGCCCTCCAGAACCTGGCCTTTTTCAAGGTTGTTCAGAATCAGTTGACGCTGAGCTTCCAGGTCTTTTTCAATCAGTACTTTGTGAGAAACAACCACGTTGTCGTTGGCGTAGTTGATTTTCACCACTTTCACCTCCATTTTCTTGCCCACGAAGATGTCGAAATCGCGGATCGGCTTTACGTCGATCTGCGAACCGGGCAGGAACGCTTCGATGCTGTAAATATCGACAATCAGACCGCCTTTGGTACGGCGTTTCACAAAGCCCTCGATAACCAGGTCTTCGTCCAGCGCACGCTGAATTTTCTCCCACGCCGTGATTACCTTGGCTTTCTTACGTGACAGAACAAGCTGGCCGTTGGGGTCTTCCTGATTCTCTACGTACACTTCTACTTCATCGCCAATCTTCAGTTCCGGCATATCGCGGAATTCAGAAGCCGGCACCAGACCATCCGATTTAAAACCGATGTTCAGAATAATTTCCCGGTCGGTAATGCCGACGACGGTACCCTTCACTACTTCTTTTTCATTTACCTGCGACAAGGTGTCATCGTACAGTTGCTCCATCCGGTTACGTTCGTCTGCCGAATAGCCGCTGCCAAACCCCTTGTTGTCTGCCCGATCCCAATCGAAGGCAGGCAGTGTCTGCGTTTTGCTCATAAAAGTTTAGTTCTGACCCATTGATACATCAGCCCCCGGGTCTTCCTGGCTGATTTTTGGTTGAAAAAACGGACGCAAAAATAAGAATACTTCAGGGATTTTAGTGCACTGATTGTCAAAAAGTTTTGACTGGATGGCAGGATTTCACCCGGAGCAGCCACGCACGCCGGGCTTAGCCTGCCTACCGGACCACCGTAGTAGATCGCTTGTTGTAAGCTCAGGAGAAGCAGATGGATTTGTGCTACAGAACGTCAGTTGTAGACGCCTTTTTCGCGTTTGCTCAGGAAGGGCATCCAGCTATCCTCGACGGAACCCGAAAAATCCCGCAGGAAAACAAGGAATGTGGGCTTAAAGGGCTTCTGCATCATCTTCATGTTCGCCTCTTCCGGCGTGAAGTCGCCCTTCCGGGAATTACACCGTTTGCAGGCCGTAATCAGGTTATCCCAGGCTGTTTTGCCGCCCCGCGATTTAGGCATGACGTGGTCGAGCGTCAGGTCTTCCATTGTCCCGCAGTACTGACAACGATTCCCATCGCGCTTAAAGATGTTCTGACGATTCAGCATCACGCCTTTGTAAGGCAGATGGACGTAGCGGTGAAGGCGGATGACGGCGGGCGACGGGTACACGTCGGATACCGTGCGAAGCGAATATGAAGCAGACTCGGCGACTAATTCTGCCTTGTTGAGATAGACAAGGAGAAAGGCTTTGGGGACAGAGCAAATGCTCAATGCGCTGTAATCTTGATTTAGCACCAGTACTTTCCTGCCCATAACGTACGTGGCTCCCTTCTTTTTTAAAGCAATTTACTCATTTTTTGTTAAAAAATGGATTTTGATGTTGTTAAAACATTTTTTTTACAATACAGGTACCTGCCGCTGGTCAACCGCGTCATGTACAGCTACTTCAGGCTCGTTCCCGATCCATTTCCCGGCTCACGTCGCGTTCTTTGATGGTCTCGCGCTTGTCATAAAGCTTTTTACCTTTGGCTAAGGCAATGTCGACCTTGGCGAATCCCCGGTCGTTGATGTAAAACCGGGTTGGAATGATGGTCAGACCCTGATCGGTCAGCTTCGAGGCCAGTTTACGCAATTCCTTTTTTTGCAGCAGGAGTTTACGGTCGCGGAGCGGCTCGTGATTGTTGTAGGTACCTTCGGTATAGGGGGAGATATGCATCTGTTTTACATACAGTTCTTCGTTATGAAAGTAACAATACGCATCGCCCAGATTCACCTTTCCCTGCCGTACGGATTTGATTTCCGTTCCGGTCAGCATGATGCCTGCCGTGTAAGTATCCAGAAAAAAATATTCGAACGACGCCCGTCGGTTCCGGATATCGACGTTCTTCAGCAATTTATCGGCCATGTGCGTATCGTCTGTGGTGTCAGAAAGACGGCAAAGTTACGCTTTTGTTGACAGCTATGCTGCGGATATTATTGCCCCGGCACTTTAGCCCAATTGTTTTAAAAAGAAATGTTGGGCTAAAGCCCACCGATATAAGCCGAACATTATTTGTATCCCCAGGCTAAAGCCACGGGGCAATTTTATAGAAGATTACGGTTGAGATGACCTCAAACTAAAAAGCCCTCCCGTGATTGAGAGGGCTTTTTAGTTTGCAGAGACGCTTATTTCTTGGCTGCCTTTTCCTGATACGATTTGTTCAGGCCGACCAGAATCTGCCGGGTGGCGTCGAGCGTGGTATCGGCAAACAGAATGCCGCCGCCTTTAGTGTAGCCCAGCACGAATTCATACTGGTTCTGCTTGTTGACGCCCCGCAGATATTCCTGAATCCGGTTATACAGTTCTTCGTTTTTCTTCGCCTCTTCTTCGGCCAGGCGCTGCGCCGCCCGCTCCCGATAGGCCACAAAATCCTGCTGCTTCTTCATCAGCGCCGCCTCGGTAGCGCGAGCCTGCTCCATTGTCATGGTCTGGGCCTTCTGCTGGAAAAAAGCCACTTCGTTCTGAAGCGAACGGCCCTTGGCATTCAGTTCGTTGTCTAACTGGAAGCGCTTGCTTTCCAGTACTTTCCGGGTGTCTTTGAAAAATTCGTAATTCGTCAGCAACGAATCGACATTCACATAAACCACTTTACGGACCGGGGCAGCCGTGCTGTCGGTAGTGGCGGCAACGGGGGTAGTATTTCGTTCAGAGAAATGCAGGAAGTACAAATAGGCTACAGCAACTGCCAACACGGCATTCAAAATCAGCGATGCGTTTTTCACAATACTATTTAGTTACAAGTAAATGATGAAACAAAGGTAGGCGTTCCGACTCATTTTTTATGAGTTACATCCGAAAACCTGCTGCATTGGCAGCCCGGCGCACCGCCTGTCCGGCCAGCCCGGCCATGCCCCCAACCAGACCGCCGATCAATGCCGTCAGCAGCACCAGAGCCAGGCCCGATTCGCTTTTCAGCAATAATACGCTCATCCGATCGGTCAGGATGCCATTAGTTTGCAGATGAATGAACAGGGCATAGATCAGCCAGACGGTGCCCACACCGGCAAAGCCATTCCCAAACGCCCGCCAGCCCGTGCGACTGCGCCAGTAACAGACGAGAAAGGCTACCGGGGCAATGACCCACCACGGCAGAAAAAGCTGGGCAACGGCACTCAGCAGAGCTATCAGCACGAAAGGAAGCATGAGAGTGAGATTTCGTATGAATGGTCAGGGTTTTTCGATTTTCAGCGTCGACCGGACGCGTGTATTCTGGCTGTCAGCCGAAGTCAGATAGAGCAGTTCGTTGAGTTCACCCTTCCGCCAGGTTTCAATCATATTCATGTAGTAGGGACTGCCCGGATTGCCCGATTGTCCGCCGGGATAAACCCCGTAGGCTTTCGGCGATGGACCCAGCGCCACGACCATCCGCCACGACGGACCGGTGCGGCCGGTGGTCGCATTGACTACGGAGCTTCCTCCCCCGTTCTGCACGTCCACGGCACTGAACGCATCCAGACCCGGAATCAGATGCCGGATGTCGGTGCCCTTATGTCTGGCCCACGCCCATCCCGGCCCGAAAGCGCCATGCTGCTTCACCAGTGAATCGACCGTCGCCCGGAAGGTTGCGTTAATCAATCCGGTCAGGTTCTCCTTCTGGTTCGGCGTCGAAACGTCGTCGAACCAGCGGGCGTCGGGTTGGCGGGTGATGAGCTGCAGCGTTCGGTCGTAGCTGGGATAACGCATAGGCGTTTCCGTATCTACCCTGAATTCATCATCCCAGACAGCCTTGCGGAAGCGCGTCAACCATTCCGTGAAAATTGTCGCCCCGATGCCACTCGCATCGTTCTGATACCGCCAGGTCGTCAGGGCCTTCAGCGCCTGCTGCTGGGATTGGTCAAGACCCTGCTGGTTCACTTCTGGAAGCAGAACGGGTAGGAAGTTCGCCGCCCTGAGATTGTAATTATCGTTCTGAAGCATCCGCAGGCTGTCGGGCGTAGCTTGCTGCATGGCCGTCAGGCGCTGGTTGATACGGGCACCCCGCTCATAGGGCGCAAACTCCCAGTGCAGGTAATAGGGATATGTAGGGTCGGTTGAAAACTGGTTTGCCGAACTGACAAAAAACCGGGGGGGATTTTTCACCAGCGGATTCTGCGTAGCCGGAATCCAGCCTTGCCAGTCGTGGGTCGGGTTGGTGCCATCGAGCAGGAACTTACCCTGTTCTTTCCATTTCAGCGGGAATTTGCCGTTGGGCGAAATAGCAATGTTCTTTGAATTATCGGCAAAAACGAAATTCTGGGCCGGAGCGGCATAGAAGGTCAGCGCCTTACGATAATCGTCGTAGTTCCGGGCGCGGTTCAGCAGATAAAAACAGCGCAACTCGTTCGATGGCTCGTGGGCAACCCAGCGGGCGGCGAATCCCACAGGAAAATTTTTGTTAAAGGCTTTTTCGCCAGGCTGATAGACAACGGGACCATGATGCGTATACAGCACTGTATCGACCACGGCGGGGCCGCCTTTTATGTTTACCGTTTCGATGCGGCGGCGAACGGGCTTCCACCGGCCATCGTGCCAGTATTCCCGCCGCTGGCTGTCCCGAAACCGAATCTGGTAAAAATCCAGCACGTCGGAGCCGACGTTGGTTACGCCCCAGGCCACATCTTTGTTGAAGCCGATGGTGACGCCGGGAGCGCCCGGCAGCGAGGCTCCGTAGACGTTCATGGTGGGCGACACGAGTTGTATCTGATACCAGATGGACGGCAGACTCAGCGTCAGGTGGGGGTCGTTTGCCAGAATGGGATAACCGGTTGCAGATTTTTCGGCACCCACCGCCCAGTTGTTGCTGCCGATGGACGGGTCGCGTTCCTGCCAGCGGAAAGCCAGCGGCAGTTGCGCACTGAACGAATCTTTCGGCGGCGAAGGCACTTTCAGCGGCGCAAAATCCCATTTTGTTCCGACGGGGATAATCGGGTCTTCGCGGGTCGGGTAATCCGGGAATAGATCGTCGACGACAGCCCGGCCATATGACTTCAGAATGTTGGTCATGTAGAGGTCGTCGTTGCCCAGCGCCAGCGTGCTGGTCATCTGTTTGAGCAGCAGGGCACATTTCAGTGGCGTCCACGGCTCCGGCGCATACCCCAGCAGTTTGTATTCGACGGGATACTGAGCGGGAGTAAGTTGATTGATGAACGCGTTGATACCTGCCGAGTAAGCCTCCACTTCCTGTTTTGACTGCGGATCGGCCATCATGGCTTTCAGGGCCTGTTCGGCTCCGTAGACCATGCCGAGACGTCGGTTGAAGCGGTCGAGTTCCTGTGCCCGTTCGCCCACGATCTCCGACACCCGCCCGGCAGCGGCATGCGTCTGAAATTCCATCTGCCACAGACGGTCGCGGGCCGTTACATAGCCCTGGGCAAAATAGGCGTCGTGGTCATTCCGGGCGAAGATGTGCGGAACGCCCAGATCATCGTACAAAATGGTCACTTCTTCCTGCGTTCCCGCCAGCTTCAGCGTCTGACCCGGCGCCATGCCTGCCTCCGCATTCTGCCAGAAACCCACAAAAGGGCTGAGCAACGGGCCGAACGCGGGGATTGGCCCCCAGTTTTTATTCAGGCAAACTATCAGAACAGAGGTTAAGGTTACGGCCAGAATGGCTTTAATACGGTTCATGCGGACGGCTTCAAGTAGTCGACGTATTCTACAAAGAAAATTTATTCTTATTTTTATACCAAATCCGACAGGGATTTGCCAGATACGCTTTCATCAGTCAACTCTCCGCATTTACCCGGCTTTTCCATACCTTTGCAGCGACTGTTCACCCTATATGTTTCTCAGAATCACGCTGCTTGCCACTGCCATGAGCCTGGCTGCCCTCTCCGAGCCAACTCCCTCTTTCGATATTCAGGGCCACCGGGGCTGCCGGGGGCTGATGCCCGAAAATTCGATACCTGCCTTCAAAAAAGCGCTCGATCTGGGCGTCACAACGCTGGAGCTGGATGTCGTCATCAGCCAGGATGGTCAGGTCGTTGTCTCGCACGAGCCGTATATGAACGCCGATTTCTGCATCGCTCCCGACGGGAGGCCGGTGGAGAAACGGGCCCAGAAAAGCCTCAATCTGTATAAAATGCCGTATGCCGAAATTGCCCGCTACGACTGCGGCTCCAACGGCAATCCGGGGTATCCGGAACAGCAGAAAATGAAGGTTTCCAAACCGCTACTGCGGGAAGCCATTCGGGAGGCAGAGGCGTATATGAAGCAGAAAGCGTTGAACCCGGTTCAGTACAACATCGAGCTAAAGAGTGAAGAAAAGGAATATGGTCTGTCGCAGCCGCCCGTTCCGGAATTTTCCGACCTGGTTTATAGGGTAATCATCGAACAACTTCCCGCCGATCGGGTTATCATACAGAGTTTCGATTTCAATGTCCTGAAACACTGGAAACGGCAGATCGACGCGGGTAATTACAAAAAAGTCCGGCTGGCGGCGCTGGTTGCCAATCTGAAAAGCATGGATGCGCATCTGTCGGAACTGGGTTTTAAACCGGATGTCTACAGCCCCTACTTCAAGCTGCTGAGCCGGGAAAAAATCCAGAAGCTGCATAGCCAGAACATCCGGGTGATTCCCTGGACGGTGAATCAGGTCAATGATATGAAGGAGTTGAAAGGATGGGGTGTCGACGGGCTGATTACGGATTATCCGGATCGGGCGAAAACCCTGTAAGTCAGCCTTCATTTCGGAGAGCCTGAATTCCCGGCCCGTTTGTGAAACTCAATTCACTTTAAGTAATTTTAGGAGAAGACACTGCGAACATATGACCCTGATTAACACAACGCTGAAATGGCTTCTGGAGCGGCGTCTGCCCCGCATCGAGCACATGAAGCAGCACCCCGGCGAGGTGCAGCAGGGCGTCTTTCGTCAGCTTATTCAGAAAGGTCGCCGCACGGAGTTTGGCCGCACACACCGGTTCGGCGACATCCGCAGCGTGCGCGATTTTCAGCAGCAGGTGCCTGTTGCTTCCTACGAGGATCTGTTCCCGTATATCGAGCGGGTCATGCAGGGCGAACGAAACGTGCTCTGGTCATCGCCGGTACACTGGTTTTCCAAATCATCGGGGACCACGAACGCCCGTAGTAAATTCATTCCCATTTCGCAGGAATCGCTGGACGAATGTCACTTTCGGGGAGGTAAAGACATGATGGCGTTTTACATCGCCAATCGCCCGGATAGTAAAGTGTTCGAAGGCAAAGGCGTATCCATCGGGGGTAGCCTGCACGAAAACCCGCACGGCAAACATGGTTTCGCCGGTGACGTGTCGGCGGTTATCATGAAAAACCTCCCCTCCTGGGGTCAATATATCCGCACGCCGCCCCTCGAAGTGGCCCTGATGAGCGAGTGGGAAGCCAAAATTGAGCGGATGGCCGAGATTACCTCCCGCGAAAATGTCACCAGTGTGCTGGGCGTTCCGACCTGGACACTGGTGCTGCTGGAGCGGATTCTGGCGATAACCGGGAAGAAAAACATTCTGGAAGTATGGCCGAACTTTGAGGTATTCATTCACGGCGCCGTGGCATTCCAGCCGTATCGTGAGCTATTTACGCAGACGGTATTCCCCTCGGAACGAGTTACGTATCTGGAAAGCTACAATGCTTCGGAAGGCTTTTTTGCTCTTCAGGACGACGTGACGCGTCTGAACGAGATGATGCTCATGCTCGACTACGGCATTTTCTACGAATTTGTGCCGATGGAAGACGCCGAAAAGCCCTTCCCCAAAGCCCTGACTATCGAAGAAGTCGAACTGGATAAAAATTACGCGCTTATCATTTCGACTAATGGCGGTCTGTGGCGGTACCGAGTGGGTGACACGGTTCGGTTTACGTCCAAATATCCGTTCCGGATTCGAGTGAGTGGCCGCACCAAACATTTTATCAATGCTTTTGGGGAAGAGGTGATTGTCGAGAACGCCGAAACGGCCATTACAAAAGCCTGCGAAGCCACCGGAGCCACCGTCAGTGACTATACCGCCGGGCCGGTCTACATGGGCAGCGCTTCGAACGGCTGCCACGAATGGGTAATCGAATTCAGCCAGGACCCCGACAGTCAGGACCGGTTCAACCAGGTGCTGGACGAAACACTCCGGCAGGTCAATTCCGACTACGACGCCAAGCGCTATAACGACATGGTGCTGCAGAAGCCCATCGTCCACACCGTGCCACGCGGCACCTTCTACGCCTGGATGAGCAGCCGGGGCAAACTCGGCGGGCAGCACAAGGTGCCCCGACTGAGCAATGGCCGGGAGTATCTGGACGATATTCTGGGACAACTGGCGGTGTGACCCATTAGCCTCTGACCAGCCCTTTTTCCCGCAGAAAATGATTCGTCATCACGGTTTTGGCAGGATTCAGAACGACCTGTTTCAGTACTTCGCATATAAATACCTCGTGATCGCCGCCGTCGACGGAACGCAGCACCCGACACTGCGCATACCCTACGGCTTCGGTCAGATACGGACAGCCCCGTTCATCAAGCGCATGGGGAAGCCGTCGGAATTTATCGGCGGCCCGGCCGCTCTTGCGGCCCAGGCGGGCAATCAGAGCCGTCTGGTCGTCGGCCAGCAGGTTGACATTCAGCAGGCCGCTCTCCCGCACCAGTTCGATGGTATAATCAATTTTATAGAGTGCCACAGCGAGCGTTGTTCCGCCCAGGGCCGTCTGCATGACCCAGGTGGCAATGTTGGCATTGCGGCGGGGCGAACCGGTGTCGGGTCCGGCAACGGTGGTAATGGAATGAACATCGTAGTTTTTGAGCTTGAGCAGTCGGGGCGGCATAAATTCGATTGTTGCTGGGCGGGTTGTACCTGCGTTATTAGTTTTGTACTGAACAAAGAATTCAGCCCGGCTGTTATGACCATGCCGGCCATTCCGACAACCGTCTCCCGACGATCTGTTTCATGAAATCATTCAATATCCCCGACTATTACCGCAGTCAGATTATTACGCCGCTGAAGGAGTTCCGCCGGAAACGCGACAAGCTGAAGCGGGATTTTTCGCCTACTCTGCTGGATTTTGGTCCGATCCGCTTTCTGATTGCCCGCCACTTCGGCTTCTGTTATGGCGTCGAAAACGCCATTGAGATTGCCTACAAGGCCATCGCCGAAAATCCCAACCGCCGCATTTTTCTGCTGAGTGAAATGATTCATAACCCCGACGTCAACCGCGACCTGCTCGACCGGGGCGTCCGGTTCATCATGGATACGTCGGGCCGGCAGCTTATTCCGTGGGGAGACCTCCGCCCCGACGACGTGGTGGTTATTCCGGCGTTCGGCACCACACTCGAAATTCAGCAGAAACTGAACGAAATCGGTGTCGACGTCGACCAGTATGACACGACCTGCCCATTTGTCGAGAAGGTCTGGAACAAAGCCGGGCAGATTGGTCAGAAGCAATACACGGTGGTAGTGCATGGCAAACCGACGCACGAGGAAACCCGTGCGACGTTTTCGCACAGTAAGGAGGCAGCCCCGACTGTTGTGGTCAGGGATATGGCACAGGCGCAGCGACTGGCCCTGTATATGACGGGAGAACGGTCCCCTGAGGAATTCTATGACGAGTTCAAAGGGCAGTATTCCGAAGGATTCGATCCTGCCCGCGACCTGCAGCGCATTGGAGTCGTCAACCAGACGACCATGCTGGCCTCCGACACGCAGGGTATCGCCGATTTTCTGAAAGGAGTGATGGTTGCGACCTATCAGCTACAACCCGACGAAGTGGAACAGCGTTTTGCCAACACCCGCGATACGCTCTGCTACGCCACCAACGACAATCAGGATGCCACCTATGCCCTGCTGACGCACCCGGCGGATCTGGCAATTGTGGCGGGCGGATACAACAGTTCCAACACCTCGCACATCGTTGAACTTTGTGAGGAAAAACTGCCCACCTATTTTATTGAATCGGAGCAAAAAATTCTGAACCGGGACCTGATTCGCCATTTTAATCTGCACACGAAACAGGAGGTCGTAACGGAAAACTTTTTGCCGCAGGGCCAACCCGTCACGGTTCTGCTCACCTGTGGGGCCTCCTGCCCTGATGCCGTCGTGGAAGGCATTCTGAACCGCCTGGTTTCCTTTTACGAATCGGCCAAACCGATTGAAGACGTGATGCGGCTCTATTCCGAATAAACCGGTGAAAACCCCACCGCTTACTTTCCCGTTTATATAGAGCGGCTCATTCTCTGCCGCTTCTCCATTGATGAGGATTGCTGCTATCGTTATTTCGTTATTATTGCCTGTCTCGCTTGCTTATGCCGATGGCGACTCTACCAACCGGCGACGGGCAACGTTCATCGCCATTCCGACGGTGTATTATCTGCCCGAAACCCGCTTTGGTTTTGGCGTGTCGGCAACGTCGGTCTTCCGGTTTCGGCGGGACACCCTGTCGATAGCCAGGCCCTCGCAGGTGTCTTTTTCGGCCTCTTACACGCAGAACCGGCAAATACTCTTCACCGTACCGTTTCAGGTCTTTTACGATAACAACCGATACTACGCTTACGGAGAATTTTCGTTTTACCGGTTCAATTACTACTTCTTCGGAATTGGCGAAAATGAGGTTCCTCGTGAACCCTTCGAGGTGCAATACCCCCGAATCCGGCTCAATTTGCTCCGGCGACTCGGAACTGGCACTTCCTGGTACGGCGGTTTGCGGTATGTACTGGAAGACTACCGGATGCGGGAAACCCAGCCCGGTGGGCAACTTGCCGAAGGCACCATTTACGGCTCACGCGGCAGTCTGACGTCGGGACTGGGTTTTACCCTGGTCAACGACCGACGGGATCAGGTTTTTTATCCCCGTAAAGGCAGTTTTACGGAAATTACCTTTACCGCAGCCAGCCGCTATAAAGGTGCCGACGTGACGTTCCAGCGCCTGACGATGGATTATGTGAAATATCTGTCGCTGAGTCGAAAAACCGTACTGGCTCTCAATGGCTACAAGAGTATCATCTGGGGAAAAGCCCCGTTCAACCAGCTCTCCTTTTTGGGTGGTTCACGAAAATTTCGGGGCGTATATGAGGGCCGCTACCGCGATGCTAATGCTCTTCTTTTCCAGGGTGAAGTCCGGCAGGAACTGTTCTGGCGCATCGGCATCGTCGGTTTCGGAGCCGTTGGCATGTTAGGCGACCGGGATGAATTTATCCGGCTGAACCGGCCCAAATTTACCTATGGGGCGGGGCTTCGGTTCAACGCTAATCGTAAAGAACACCTGAATATCCGGGTCGACTACGGCATGGCTCCCGGCCAGGATGCCGCCATTTATTTCACGGTTGGCGAAGCGTTCTGACGTTCGTCCGCGTACAGGCTACACCTTTGACAATACTTCCAGTTCTTTCTGCTGTCGCAGGTGATGGCGGAAGTGCATCTCCATCAGATGGTACCACTCGCGGGCCGTCATGTAGCCAAACGCGGGTTGTAGGGTTTTATACGTGCCGTCATCTTCCGTTACCGGCTCGATGAACGCCCTGGCCTGAGTGAGTATTCCGGCAAACAGTGATTTGTAGTCTTCACGGGATTTTGCCACTGGCTCCGGCCCTCGCAACACCTCCGGAATTTTGATTTTAATCGGCGGAAAGCCGTTGTATTTATACAGATTTCGCCCGTATTCGTTGAGCTCGCCCCCCTCCTGTCCTTTTCGTCTCTCCAGACAGCGCCGGATGTTAGCCATAAAGAAAAACGTCGCTCCTGTATACAGGTGTTCATACATCTGGCCCAGCGACCACACGTCTTCGGCAGGTTTTTGGGCAAACTGTTCGTCTGTGTATCGGTCCAGTGCGGCGATATAGCTTTCGAGTGTTGCCTGGAGCGCGGGGTAAACGTCGGCAGGGGCTTTAGCGGTCATTGTTCAGGCGTTTTAACGTGAACACGGGCCATTGCACTCTCATTGTGCAGGCGGTCGAAGGCCGTTACCACGTAGGTATATTTCTTATCCGGTTCGGCAGTACGATCCACGAAGCGCGTGGTCTGTTCACCAATACACTGTGCCAGAATGTAGCGCGGGTCGTCGATATTCGGTTTTTGGTTCCGGTCGAACCGGTAGACAAGGTAATATCGGACAACGTCGCCATCAGCGGCGGATTCGGGTTTCTGCCAGCTCAGTTCCACGCCTTCGGGTGTCTTACTGGCTTTCAAACTTCGGGGCGGATAGGGCGGTTCCTGATCTTTCCACGGCATGGCAGGCACCAGTGCCGGATAACGGTAGAGGTCGGTCAGCAGTGAGTCCCGGAAATTGTTCGGATTGTTGATAATTGATTTCGAACTGAAATACACGCTGCCCTGAATCTGTGAATATTGTCGGTTGAAGCGTATCTGGTTGGGCATCTCCGACGGATTCATCCAGTTGCGGTCTCTGTCTGCCCGGCCAAGCCGGTAGGCTCCGTGTCCGACGTACAAATGCCGCCCGAAGCTGTTTCTGGCCCACCAGTCGACCAGCGACCGGTAAGGCACCTTATCGAATCCTGCCGTGAAATAGACCTGCGGTACGACGTAATCGATCCAGCCTTCTTTCACCCATTTCCTCACGTCGGCGTAGAGGTTGTAATAAGCTGTCATGCCCCCCGTGGTCGGTGAACCTTCCGGGTCCTGACTCTGGTTTTTCCAGACGCCAAACGGACTAATGCCAAATTTAACATAGGGTTTGATGGCCCGGATGGAATCCCGTAGCTGACTAATTAACTGGTCGACATTGTGCCGCCGCCAGTCGTCCCGCTCCATGCCGTTATAGAACGCCCGGTAGGTCGAGTCATCCCGGAAAACCTGCCCCGGCACCGCGTAAGGATAGAAATAATCGTCGAAGTGAATGCCATCGACGTCGTAGTTCCGGACAATGTTGGTAACGACGCCCGTAATGTAATTGCGTACTTCGGGCAGCCCCAGGTTGAATAACTTTCGACTGCCATAGGTCAGAAACCAGTCGGGGCGACGGAAGCTGATGTGGTCGGCGGCGACGCTGGCAGTTCTGCTGAACGTTCCCCGGTCGAGGTTCAGCCAGGCGTGGAATTCCATGCCCCGGTTGTGGGATTCGGCGATCATGAATTCCATCGGATCATAAAACGGTTCGGGTATGCGTCCCTGTTGACCCGTCAGCCATTCCGACCAGGGTTCCGCGCTTTTGGCATAAAAAGCATCGGCGGCGGCCCGCACCTGCACAATCAGCGCATTGATGCCCGCCCGCTGGTGACTGTCAATCAAATTGAGAAACTCAGTTTTCTGACTGTCGACGGTCATGCCCTTCCGGCTGGGCCAGTCGATATTGTCGACGGTGGCTACCCAGACCGCCCTGAACTCCCGTTTGGGCGGGGGCTGTGATAAAGCGGGCCGACAGGAGCTAATCAGAAGAAGCGCTGTCAGCAGCGAACAGAAATGACCACGAAAATGCATCCGGTGAGCAGAAACTAACAATGATTGTCTCAAAAATAAAGATTCAGGCATTCGTATTCTATACATTTGCGGATGTTTTCCCGGCGGCAGGGCGATTTCTGCGGCAGCGTTCACTGCAATAAATAACCTGCTCCCACTCTTTGGCCCACTTCTTTCGCCAGACAAACGGGCGGTTACAAACCGGACAAATCTTGGTGGGTAGATCCCCTTTTCGACGCATTTTCATCCAGGAAACTGTATTTTTTTTATATCAACCAACCTGCGAAGCGCCCAGACCAGGTTCCATATCCTTTGGTCTACTAACCGAATATGCTAATTTTGAGGCTAGTTGCGGCCCAAAAAACTGGCAAAATTTCAGCGTTTAGTAAAATATCCATATACTTTTAAAAATAATATAGATTCGTATTAATTTTGTACCATTCATATGGTTTTATCAAGTTTCCCATCATCATGTCAGTAACCAAGCTCGATCAGATTGATCGCAAAGTGCTGGAGATTCTGCAATCGAACGCCAAAATTACGAACGCTCAACTTTCCAAAGATATTGGCCTCTCGCCCGCCCCGACGCTCGAACGGGTCAAAAAATTGGAGACCTCCGGTATTATTCAGAGCTATCACGCTCAGTTGAACCGGGAAAAAGTGGGACTGGGCGTTACGACGTTTGTGCAGGTGACACTGGTGGGACACAAAAAACAGGTGACGGAGTCGTTTGTCGAGAAAGTGCTGGGCATTCCTGAAATCATTGAATGTCATCATATTACCGGCTCCGGCGACTTCCTGCTCAAGGTCATTGCCAAAGACATTTCCTCGTATCAGGTGCTGATGCTCGAAAAAATCAACGAAATTGAGGAAGTCGCCAGCACCCAGACGATGGTCATTCTGTCGACATTCAAGGAAAGCAAGGTCCTGCCGATTCCCTGAAATAGTGAATAATGGACAATGAATACTGTATAACGGATAGTGAGCGTCACTTCCCTACCATTATTCATTGTCCATTATTCATTATTCATTTCTGCCCTTCCGCCGTTCTTCTCTTCGGGATTTGCGGGTGTCTTTCAACGCCGCCTTTGCCTCTTTATACTGGCTGGATTTTTTATCGGCGTGTTCCAGCACTTCCTTATAATACGTGTTCGCCAGGTCGTAGTTCTTCTCCGCCGTGGCTATTTTGCCCAGATTGAGCACCGATGCCCAATAGTACGCTGCATCGTAGGAGCCCGTCTGTTTGGCAAAGTCAATCGTCTGCTGATAATATTTCCGGGCTTCGGGCAGGTTGCGGTGGTAGTTCTGATGAACGTAGGCCAGAATGTACGCCGCCGTTCGCCCGCTCACCCCCTCATAGCCCGACTGACTTCGTCCAATCTTACTCAATATGTTTCTTGATGCCGTTTCGGCCTCGGCAATCTGCCCCCGGACAAAAGCCGACCGGGCAAAATACCGTTCAAAATACGGATTGTCAGGATACTGCTGCCACATGTATTTTGCCAGGTCGTAGGCTTTATCATACTGCCCCTCCATGCTGTAGATCTGGAGCAGGAAATACCGGGCTTCGGTCCGGGTGTAGAAGGCGTTGTTCGCCGTTTTTTCCAGTTGCTGGATACCCAACTGCTTGTTGCCTTTCGGGAAAAGCGCCACCACGGGTTTTAGTAGCGGATAATTTTGCGGAATCCACTGCGAATAAAAGTTGAACAGGCCGTCGCCAAACAGCAGTTCAGGGCTTAGATCCCCATAACCTTTACATTTATCGAAATACTTCAGCGCATTCCGGCCAGCAAAGGTGGCTTTGGCCCACTTCTTCCGCTCGGAATACAACCGACCTTTGAAGCCATAGGCAGCGGCCAGAAAGAACGCGGGTTCGACCTTGTTATCCCGATCATCATAGAGTTTCTCGGCCAGCGCAATGGTCGAGTCCATATAAGCCAGGCAGCGGTTGTCGTAGTCGGTAGCGTCGGTGTTAGGCACAATTTTCCACCATTCGGCCAGTCCCATCAGGAAATACGGCATCGGGTGGTTGGGGTAACGCAGCCGCAGCCAGCGAAACTCCTTATCGGCCTCGTAAAACTTGTAATTATAAAGTGCGTTGATAGCCTCCGCCGATTCGATCTGAACGCCGGGGTGCATCAGCAGCATTTCGTATTTTTTGTCAAAATCAGATAGCGAATACACCTGCGCCCGCGCCTGATCCTGCCCGAAGGCCGTCAACGCCAGCAGCATCGCCCCTCCAAACGTCAGAATAAATTTCATTTTGTTCATTAAAATCCCACTGACCGATAAACGTTGAATTTTGTTTTCCAGTTTGTTAGCCCCAAAGTTTTTACAGCCCTTCCGAAGGCGTACCTTTGCGGTTTCTGTCATTATCCGTATGCTGACCGTTCACGACAAGACTTTCGTTCCCTTCATCGACCAACCCACGCTGGAACGCCGCCTCGACGAACTGGCCCAACAAATCAACCAGGACTATCAGGACAAAGAACCGCTGCTGGTGGTGGTGCTCAACGGCGCCTTCATCTTCGCCGCCGACCTGATGAAGCGCCTGACGATTCCCTGCCGGGTGACGTTCATCCGGGTCAGTTCGTATCAGCAGATGGGGTCGACGGGTGTCATGAGAGAGATTCTTGGTCTGCATGAACCCCTGGCAGGGCAGGATGTGATTCTGATTGAGGACATTGTCGACACGGGCCTGACCATTCAGGAGGTCCGCCGCCAGATTGCGGCGCAGCAGCCTGAGTCCATCGCCATTGCCGCTTTGCTCTTTAAACCGGCAGCGCTGAAAACGGAAGTGGATCTGGCCTATATCGGGTTTGAGATTGAGAACCGCTTCGTGCTTGGCTACGGCCTCGACTACGACGGTCTGGGCCGCAACTCACCGGACATTCTGGTGCTGAAGGACTAAACCTGTAAGGTCTTAAGGACCTTGCAGGTATGAAAGTCTCGTTTTAATTTTTCATCACCTCAGATTATTTGAGACCTGCAAGGTTTTGAAAACCTTACAGGTTAGTTACCGATCCACTTCCCCCATTACGACGTCGATTGACCCCATAATCGCCACCAGATCGGCCAGCATCGCCCCTTTCGACAGTTCGCTGATGACCGACAGGTTATGGTAGCAACACGAGCGGCAATGGCAACGGAAGGGCACGTCGCTGCGCCCGTCGGCCCGGAAAAAGAAGCCCAGTTCGCCTTTGGGTGTCTCCCCGCGCACATAAACTTCCTGCGCTTTCGGACGAATTTTTTTAGGAACCAGCGCCTGCGGGTCGAAGTCACGAGTGCGTTTGAGATCGGTCGTTAGCCGGGCCAGACATTGTTCGGCGATCCGCACCGACTCCCGGCATTCGAGCACCCGGACATAGTTACGGTCCCAGCAGTCGCCCACCGTGCCCATTTTTCCTTCGCCAACCGGAATGTCAAATTCCAGTTCCGGATAGACCGAATAACCATCCACCCGGCGCAGATCGTAGGCCAGCCCGGAGCCTCGCAGCATGGGTCCCGTACAGCCGTAATCGATGGCGACCGTCAGCGGCAAAACGCCCACGTTGGCCGTCCGCTGGACGAAAATTTTGTTCTCAGCCACCAGTTGCTCCAGTTCAAGCAGTTTCGGCTTCAGGTATTGAAGATATTCCCGGCAGCGTTCTTCAAAGCCCACAGGCAAATCGTAGTATAATCCCCCGATCCAAATGTAGTTGTACAGCATCCGCGCTCCGCTCACCCATTCGAGCAGGCGCTGTAGGTGTTCGCGGTCGCGCATGAACCACAGGAAAGGCGTGTAAGCACCGATGTCGATGGCATACGTCCCAATGGCGACAAAATGCGACGCCAGCCGGTTCAGTTCTGCCATCAATACGCGGATATACTCGATGCGCCGACCGGCGGGGCTGTCGAGCAGTTGGTCCTGCATACCCAGCAACCGTTCTACCCCCATGACAAAGACGTGCTCAGAGTTCATGGCGGCCAGATAATCCAGCCGGTCGACAAACGGAATGGTTTGATTGTAAGGCAGCGATTCGGCGTGTTTCTCAAAGCAGCGGTGCAGATACCCCAGGTGCGGCACTACGTCGACAATCACCTCACCATCCGTGACAATTTCCAGCCGCAGCACTCCGTGGGTCGACGGGTGCTGCGGCCCCATCTGCAGCACCATTTCGCCGGGGGCCAGGTCCTGCAGCGCATATTTGCCGGGTTCCGAAGCCTGAAAATGGCCTGGTGCATATTCGTATTGGATGGTTCGTCGGGCGGCGGAATGGGTCATGGGAATTGGGCCGAATGCAGAATAGAGTTAAAAGTCGACACTATAGCATCAATAACCAACTTTAAGCGGCTAAAGGGCTACTAATCATACTTTTTCTGAAAACTTATTTGGGATAAAAACCGCTTTTGTCTACCTTTGCGTTCCTGTTTGAGAAAATACGTACAGTAATGGCGAAGAAAGGCAATAGAATTCAGGTTATTCTGGAGTGTACGGAGCAGAAAGACTCCGGCGTACCGGGTACTTCCCGCTATATCACGACCAAGAACCGCAAGAACACGCCGAGCCGGATCGAACTGAAAAAGTACAATCCGAATCTGAGGCGTGTAACCGTTCACAAAGAAATTAAGTAAGTACCAGCGCTGTGGAATGAACCCCATAGCCACTGACCACTAACGAATCATGGCAAAGAAAGTAGTTGCAACCCTGAAAAAAGAAGGCAGCGGCAAGAACTTCGCAAAGATCATCAAAGCCGTTAAGTCCGAGAAAACGGGCGCATACACCTTCAAAGAGGAGATGGTTCCGCTGGACGAAGTACAGAACGCCCTGAAGGCATAATTCGTAGTTTCGCCAGATAAGACATTCCACGAAAGTCCCGATGAGGGACTTTTTTGTTTTTATATTTGTTCGATGCAAAAGGTTGTTACACAGAGAACATCAGAGGATATCAGAGTTTATCAGAGGGAAAATTTTTAAGATAAGTATTTCTCTGTGTGTCCGCACGGGCGGCCCCGTCTGATGTCCTCTGATAATCCGCAACGGCGGACCGCTCTGTGTAACAACCTGATACTCTATAAGCGTTATTCAAATGGGATTATTTGATTTCTTCTCGAAGGAAAAAAAGGAATCACTCGATAAAGGACTGGAGAAAACCAAAGACAGCTTTTTCTCTAAACTGAGCCGGGCGGTCGTCGGTAAGTCGACGGTCGATGACGACGTACTCGACGAACTGGAAGAAGTGCTGGTCACCTCCGACGTCGGCGTGGAGACCACCGTCAAAATCATCGACCGCATCGAGGCCCGCGTGGCCCGCGATAAATACGTCGGCACCGACGAGTTGGATCGCATTCTTCGGGAGGAAATTGCCGGGTTGCTGTCGGAGAACCGCTCCGAAGACGTTTCGGAAGACGAGTTTACGGTGCCCATCGGCAAAAAACCGTATGTGATCATGGTCGTCGGGGTCAACGGCGTGGGCAAAACCACGACTATTGGTAAGCTGGCGTCGCAGTTTCACAAACGCGGTAACAAGGTGGTACTGGGCGCGGGCGATACGTTTCGGGCCGCCGCCGTCGACCAGCTAAAGCTCTGGGGGCAGCGCGTGGGTGTGCCCGTCATCGACCACGGCATGAATACCGACCCCTCCGCCGTGGCCTATGATGCCGTGAAGAAAGCCGTCGACATGCAGGCCGACGTGGTCATTATCGACACGGCGGGGCGTCTGCACACGAAAGTGAACCTGATGAATGAACTGGCAAAAATCAAGCGGGTCATGCAGAAGTTTCTGCCCGAAGCGCCCCACGAGGTGCTGCTGGTGCTCGACGGCTCGACGGGACAGAACGCCGTTATTCAGGCCCGCGAGTTCACCAGAGTGACCGACGTGACGGCCCTGGCAATCACCAAGCTGGACGGTACGGCCAAAGGCGGCGTGGTTATCGGTATTTCGGACGAGTTCAAAATTCCAGTCAAATACATCGGCGTTGGCGAGAAGATTGAGGATTTGCAGACGTTCAACAAGATGGAGTTTGTAGATTCGTTTTTTAAGAAGTGATTTCAGACAAAAGAGAATCGATAAGAGACTTGAGTCATGGTGAATCTGGAAGAGATAAACCGGGAAGTAATCGCCATCATGAAGCAACACTACGGCGACCGATTGGCTAAAATCGTTCTCTTTGGTTCATACGCCAGGGGCGATTTCGACGAAGAGTCAGATGTAGATTTCGCTATCGTAATTACCAGCGATAACGTTCATCCAAGAATAGAAAGGAGAGCGTATCGCCTGGCACTTACCGACTTGTCTTTACGGTATAATAAAGCTATCTCCACGTTGCCTGTTTCAGCAGAAGCGTTTTATGCATCTGAAAATTTTTTGATGGATCAGATTCACCAAAACAGTATCACAATCTATGGGTAAAGCTCTTCAGGATGCATTGGTGCAAGCGATTGAGGGGCGGGAAGACGCACAGATTTTGTTTGATAACGGCCGATACAGGGCCGCCGTCAACCGATTATACTACGTTTTCTTCTGGCTTGTTCGGGGACTGCTGACCGACGAGGGCATATTTGCTAAGAAGCACTCAGGAGCGCAGATAAAGTTTGCAGAATACTTCATTAAAACGGAGCGAATTCCTAAGCTATATTATGATTATCTAGTGGAACTTTTCGAAAGTCGAATGGACGCCGACTATGATTTTGACGAGGTATTCATCGAAAGCGAAGTGGTCGCGTTTATCGAAAAAACTGATGAATTTATAGACTTTGTCAAAACTAATTTTTCGCCGGATGCCTGACTCCCGCTCCCTACCTGCCTGGCTCCTTCTCCTGTCACTCCTTCTGGGCGTGAGCTACCTGACTATGACCCAATCCAAACCCATTACCAAAAAGAAATCAGGGGCAACAGCGCCGTTTCAGGGGCTGTGCGGAACGGTGATCTTTAAATCCGGCAATCTGCAGCCCGGCCCCGACCGCACATTGCCCAAAGGACTGCCCGTTGTCCGTGAGGTGTTAATTTACGAACTGACCACCCAGAATCAGGTGCAGGCCAACGGAGAAGGGTTCTACACGGAAGTAAAATCGAAACTGGTGAAAACTGCCAAATCCGGAAAAGATGGGAAATTCTGCGTTGCGCTTCCCGTCGGCCTCTACTCCGTTTTCGTTCGGGAGGAGCAGGGTCTCTACGCCAATCAGTTCGACAGCGATAATCATATTTTTCCGGTCGAAATCCGGAAAAACCGCAAATCCACAATCACGTTCGAGATTACGTATGCGGCGGTATTTTAGTTGACTCTTCAACGTCAACGATGGCCGTATTACTTGTTTTTGCCCTTGTTTTTCTGCCGGTGGGCTGGTTCATCTGGCGAATGCTGCGCTACACGGCCCAGACCGTAGGTAACGAATCGCCGCTAAATACGACCCTAACGCGGTCGTATAGTTTCCTCTCTCATTTTTTCGGGGGTAATAGCTTTTTTGCCCTGCTTTTCGCCATTCAGGGATTCATGTTTCTGTCGTTGATACCCGGAATGCGCTGGCCGGACAACTATCCCTGGGCAGCCATCAGTCTGATGACATTTATTATTGTCATGATGCTCGGTATGGCAGGCTTCCTCTACTGGATGCAATGGCAATATTGGCTCATCATCCGTAATAAAGTAGTTACGTATGTCCCCGAACTACTTCAAATTTATGTGGAACAGGATAGCGAAACCTGGCTGCTCAGCGAAGAGTCCGTGCAAAAAATCGAAAATCATACGGCCGCTCCGGATGCGGGTAAATTCGTCAGATCGTACGGCTATTTCGTCTTTCATCTGAAGTCGGGCCAGATAGTGACATTGAGCGAAACCTTCTTCGGGTGGCCCGAAATCATGCAGCGGTATCTTGGTAGGGTTCCTCTGGAAATATTTTATTATAAAATACCTACTGTAAAACAGGAACACATTTCCAGTTGAATTGTACTTTTCCGAACTTTGCGGAAACATTGGGCGTTAGGCTTTGAATAAAATAAGCGGAAAGACTTTCCGCTTTACCGAATGAAAACGAAAGGTTTACGCAGAAATAAAATCAATATCGTCACGCTGGGCTGCTCCAAGAACCTCGTGGATTCGGAGGTGCTGTATACGCAGCTTCGGGGCAATGGCATGGACGTCACGCATGAAGCCAGAAAGGACGACGCCAATATTGTGGTCATCAACACCTGCGGCTTCATCGACAATGCGAAGGAAGAATCTGTCAACACGATTCTGCGGTATGTCGACGCCAAAGACGCGGGCGTGGTCGACAAAGTGTACGTAACGGGCTGTCTGTCGCACCGTTACAAAGATGAACTGGAAGTCGAAATTCCAACGGTCGATGCCTGGTTTGGCACCAACGAACTGCCCCGGCTGCTCAAAACGCTGAAGGCCGACTACAAGCACGAGCTGGTCGGCGAACGCCTGCTGACCACGCCCGCCCATTTCGCCTACCTGAAAATTGCCGAAGGCTGCGACCGCCCCTGCTCGTTCTGCGCCATTCCGCTCATGCGGGGCGGGCATGTCTCGCGTTCGATAGACGACCTGGTGAAGGAAGCACAGTCGCTGGCGAAGCGGGGTACCAAAGAACTGGTGCTGATTGCCCAGGACCTGACCTACTACGGACTGGATTTGTACAAAAAAAGGAATCTGGCCGATCTGATCGCCCGCCTGTCCGATGTCGAAGGTATCGACTGGATTCGCCTGCAATATGCCTACCCATCCGGCTTTCCGCTCGACGTGCTCGATGTGATGCGGCAGCGATCCAACGTCTGTAACTACCTGGACATGCCCCTGCAAACCGGCTCGACGGAACTGCTGAAGCTCATGCGACGGGGCATCACGCGGGAAAAAACCGAAGCGCTCATCGAAACCATCCGGGAAAAAGTGCCGGAAATCGCCCTCCGCACGACGCTTATTGTCGGTCACCCTGGCGAAACGGAAGCGATGTTTGAGGAAACGTACAACTTTGTGGAACGGATGCGTTTCGACCGGCTGGGCGTGTTCACCTACTCGCATGAAGAGAATACGCACTCATTCACGATGCCTGACGACATTCCGGCGGACATCAAGCAGCAGCGGGCCGACGAGATCATGGAATTGCAACAGGGCATATCCTACGAACTGAATCAGGACAAAATCGGGCAGATTCATAAAGTGTTATTCGACCGGAAAGAGGGCGGCTACTTCATCGGGCGCACGGAGTTCGACTCGCCGGAAGTAGACAACGAAGTGCTGGTAGCTGCGACGAATACATATATCCGGCAGGGCGATTTTGCCAACGTCCGGATCACGGAAGCGCATGAATTCGATTTATATGGTGAGGTAATTTGATGGGAACACGGATGGTTTTTTTCTTGTTGCCCCCTCGATAACGTAACACTTCATGGACTGTCAGTACCTGCCGCTTTCGGCCACCGGCCAGTTTACCAATCTATTCCTCGACTACCTCGCTCAGAAAGATTCACTGACCCCTTTCTATAACCAGTTTCCGACGCTCGAAGCTTACGCCGAACAAGCCCGTAACCGAACGTTCGACCCTGCCCTGCGCCAAACGCTGGTCGATGTGCTCGAACGGCAGTACGAGGGCATCGAAAACAAACCCGATTTTTCGGAGCTGCTTCAGGAAAATGCCTTTACGGTCACGACGGGCCATCAGCTTAACATTTTCACGGGACCGCTGTACGTCGTTTATAAGATGATAACCGCCATCAATCTGGCAAAGCGGCTGAATGAAGCGCTCCCGGAATTTCGGTTTGTGCCCATCTACTGGATGGCCTCGGAAGACCATGATTTTGCGGAGATTAACCACTTCAATCTCTTCGGGAAAACCTACTCCTGGGCGTTTGGGGAGCGGGGCGCCGTGGGACGAATGAACCCCCGCGAAATGGAGTATCTGCTCGAACTCCTGCCCGAAAAATCAGACTTGTTCGAGAAAGCCTACCTCGGCCATTCGACCCTGGCCGACGCCGTGCGCTACTACATGCACGAGTTGTTCGGAGCCGATGGATTGATTTGCCTCAATCCCGACGATGCAGCGTTGAAAAAGGCGTTTTCGCCCATCGTCCGAGACGAAATACTCAACGGAGCCACCGGCGATATCGTCAAACAAACCACACAGCAGCTTCAGAAACTGGGTTATAATCCCCAGATTACCCCCCGCGAACTGAATCTTTTCTACCTCGACGATCAACTGCGGGAGCGCCTGGTTCGGGAAGGCAACGTTTACAGCGTTCTGAACACCGACCTTCGGTTTTCGCAGGCGGAAATTCTGGACCTGCTGGAAAATCATCCCGAAAAATTCAGCCCCAACGTCGTCCTGCGCCCGGTTTATCAGGAGTATATTCTGCCCAACATCGCCTACATCGGCGGGCCGTCGGAGGTGCCCTACTGGCTGCAGCTAAAGGGTGTTTTCGATTATTTCAGCCTGCCGTTTCCATTGCTGGTGCCGCGTAATTTTGCTTTGTACATCAATCCAGGAAACGCCAAACGCATGGAAAAGCTCGGCGTCGAAGCCCCCGAACTTTTTCAGGATGAGGTGCGGCTGCGGCGATCCTATATCGAGCGCATTTCCGAAAACGCCCTGCATCTGAACGATGAGAAAAAATGCCTGGAAGACTGTTTCAACGACATCCTCGCTAAAGCCATTCGGGTCGACAAATCGCTGGAAGGAGCCGTTCAGGCCGAAAAAGCGAAACTGGTCAATGCGCTCGATAACCTCGAAAAACGCCTGAAAAAAGCGGAGGAACGCAATCATGAAACCGTGGTGAATCAACTGCTGGCGCTGAAGCAGAAACTCTTCCCCGGCGGCGGCCCACAAGATCGGACCGAAAACCTGCTCAGCTTTTACCTCAACGACCCGCAGTTTGTCGACAAACTGAAATCGGCCTTCGACCCGCTGGACTACCGGATGCTGATTCTGACCGAACACTAAATCATGCTTAAGTCGGAAGCACGACAACTGTTTCGGGACCGACGCCGGGCGCTAACGGAGGCCGGATGGGCGACAGCCAGCGATGCCATTCAAGAGCGTTTTTTCACCTGGTTTTCGGGCGTCGACCTGCCGCCCGGACCGGTCATTCATACTTTTCTGCCCATTGCCCGACAGAAGGAGGTCGACACCTGGCCGATTGTCCGGAGGTTGTGGCAGGATTTCTCTCAGATCACTCTCGTGGCTCCCGTCACCGACCGTTCATCGGGTGAAATGACGAATTACGCACTGAGGCCGGATACGCCAGTCGTGGCGGGAGCCTATGGTATTCCGGAGCCCACCGGTGCCGGTCGACCCGTTTCGGCATCGGCCATTGATCTGGTGCTGGTGCCGCTGCTGGCATTCGATCTCCGGGGCCATCGGGTCGGCTACGGCGGCGGCTTCTACGACCGCTTTCTGGCCCGGTGCCGTCCCGACTGTCTGAAAGTCGGCCTGTCTCTTTTCGAGCCCATCGAGGTCATTCAGGACGTATTTGAGGGTGACGTTCGGCTAAACTATTGCCTTACGCCTGACCAGACATATTGCTTTCCCATTTCGGCTGGATAATATATAAGCATCTCATCAGATTCTAATATCATCGACTTATTTCTTGCGTATCTTTCTGAAAAACAATATCCTGCCATGATACGCAACCTTCTTTTTCTCCTGCTGCTGTGCCCGCCGGGAGCATGGGCGCAGCCGGATACGCTCAAGCCCATCGGAAGTGAACTTCAGCCAGGTTTTGGCGGGTCGCCTTACGGGGGAGACGTCGTTCGGAATCAGTACACATACGATGGTCTGGACGTCCGCCGACCCATTCAGACGCTGGGTAAATACATTCTGGCTTCAGGCGACAAAGACGCCATTTATCATTACAACAAGCAATTGGCCGTGCAGAAAACGGGCGGGGCGCTGGTCGCCTCAGGCGTTGTCTCGATGCTAGTGGGCGGAATACTCTCCTTATCGAACCAGCCTTACGCCGATGGTACGTTCTACCGGGTAGAGCCTGCTCCCATGCGGCCGGGCTGGATCTATTCCAGTTCGCCGACACAACAGGTATACGATCGCTCCCGGGCAAGCCGAAACACCATTGGCGGCGTCATAGCGCTAACCGGTTGTATCCTCACCGGTATCGGCTGGGCGAACCAGTATCCGGGCCGACATTTCCGGCGCTCGGTGCAATACTATAACCGGGCGCTGAAGCAGCGGGGCATCACTTATCATCTGGAACCGTATGGTCAGGGCACTGAAGGCGGCATTCGGCTGACGGGGCGCTTCTGAGAGCCGTTCCTTATTGTATTTTTTCGGGACAAGCGACAGCAAATCCGGTACAAGTCCGTAATTTTGCCGTCGCTTTACTATTCCTGTTGTTTCACTGTTTTCCAATTCATTACGAAATGAAAATTGCGGTAGTTGGTGCGACCGGCCTGGTCGGTGGCGAAATCATGAAAGTGCTCGAAGAGCGAAATTTCCCGGTAACGGAACTCATCCCCGTAGCATCTGAACGTTCGGTAGGTAAACAGGTAACGTTCAAGGGAAAACCATATACGGTCGTGAGTTTCGAGGACGCCATCAATGCTAAACCGGCGCTGGCAATTTTCTCGGCGGGCGGCAGCACCTCACTGGCCCTGGCCCCGAAGTTTGCCGAAGCAGGCATTACGGTCATCGATAACTCGTCGGCCTGGCGCATGGACCCGACCAAAAAACTCGTTGTGCCCGAAATTAATGCCCACACGCTGACGGCGGACGATAAAATTATCGCCAATCCCAACTGCTCGACCATTCAAATGGTAGTGGTGCTGAACCCTTTGCACAAAAAATACGGTGTAAAGCGAGTCGTTGTCTCGACCTACCAGTCCGTTACGGGTACGGGCAAGGCGGCGGTCGATCAGTTGTTTGCCGAGCGTTCCGGCAATCCGGACGTTCCGAGGGTTTATCCGCATCCCATCGACCTCAACGTATTGCCGCATATCGACGTTTTCCTCGACAACGGCTACACGAAGGAGGAGATGAAGATGACCAACGAAACGAAGAAAATCATGGGCGACGATAGCATCGCCGTGACTGCCACCACGGTGCGTATTCCGACCATCGGCGGTCATTCTGAGGCGGTGAACATTGAATTTGAACGGGATTTCGACCTGAACGATGTCCGCCAGATTCTGGCTGAGGCTGAAGGCGTTGTGGTGCAGGACGATCCGAAGAACTTCGTCTATCCCATGCCGCTGACGGCACACGGCAAAGACGAAACCTTTGTGGGACGTATCCGCCGCGACGAAACCCAGCCCAATACGCTGAACCTCTGGATTGTCGCCGACAACCTGCGTAAAGGGGCAGCAACCAATGCCGTGCAGATTGCCGAGTTTCTGGTAAAAAATAATCTGGTGGAAGTGGCTGAGGAAGTGGCGTAATTACTCCGTTGAATTAGTTGACGGCTGTTCTGCAAAGAGCAGCCGTTCTTTTATTGTACGTCAATGGCCCGATACGCCTTCAGCGCGGCCATAGCCCCCTCCTTTCCGGGTTTGCTGATGCCGTGCTCCAGTCCGACAAAACCCCGATAGCCTTTATCGTACAGGTGCCGGATCACGTTCGGGTAATTGATTTCGCCCGAAGTCGGTTCGTTGCGGCCCGGTGTATCGCCCAGTTGAATGTACCCGATTTCGTCCCAGGCATAATCCAGCGTGGGCAGCAGATTACCCTCCTGAATCTGAACGTGGTAAAAGTCGAAGAGGACTTTCACACTCGGACGCCCCACGGCCTTCGCCAGCGCATAGGCCTGCGGAATGGTGTGCAGAAACATACCGGGATGGTTGATTTTATGATTCATCGACTCCATGACCATCACCAGACCATGCGGTTCGTAGATGTCGGCAATGCGTTTCAGCAGGTCGATGGCGTTCGCCATCTGAAAATCCGGGGGGAGTTTGGGGTCGGCCATGCCCAGCACGTTGTGCACGAACTTCGTATTCATGCGTCGGGCAATGTCGACCGACGCCCGGATGTCGCTCAGAACTTTTTCGCGCAGGCTGGCATCCCGACCGGCGAAGGTCACGTCGCGAAACGTCAGCGTTCCGACAAACTGCCCGAACTCCATGCCGAGTTGCTGGATGGTTCGGCTGATTCGCTCCTGATCAGCCACGGAGCGGTCTTTCAGCATCGTATTTTCCCAGGCCCGGAATCCCTGATCGTGCCCCCATTTGATCTGGTCCGACAAATCGGTCCCCGATAAATCCCTGAAAATGCCAAATTCGGGCGAGAACTTGGTTTTGAAAGGCGGTGCTTCCTGATGAGCCACCTCAGCCCGCCCGGACAGCACGGCGGCTCCGGCAAAAAGGCTGTTTCGGATAAAATTACGTCGTTGCATGGCTTGGGTGATGGAACGCGGATGATTTGCCGCTGCGATGGAGCGGATTAACAGGGATAAATGGTGTATAAAATCCGTGTTAATCCACTTAATCCTGTCCTGATGTTTAGCGCAGGATAGCCTGGTCCGTGGCCGGATCCTGATCCTGAGCGAGCAGAAATGCCATTAAATCAGCCATTTCCTGCGGGGTCAGCAACTGATCCAGTCCCTGCGGCATCAGCGAGGTCGAATGCAGCTCCATCGAAACGATGTCACTGCGGGGAATCCGCAGTGACGTTTGCGGGGCCGTCGCCAGCACAATGGCCGCCGGGCTTTGTTCCTGAATAATGCCCGTCTGCTCGCCCGACCGGGTTTTTATCCGATAGGTTTCATATTCTCGCACAAAACTCACGCTGGGGTAGACAATGGCTTCCAGCAAATCGTGGGCCGAGCGGTCTTTCTGGATCGACGTCAGGTCTGGCCCAAGCCGACCGCCTTCCGAACCGAGTTTATGGCAGGTGTAGCAAACGGCCTTCCCGAAAAACAGCGACCGGCCCCGCTCTAAATCGCCCTGGGCGATACGATTCTCCATGTCCTTCAATCGCTGCAGCCGTCCGGCCTGCGCCTGCCGTAATTTATTTATCAGCTCATCAGCCGTCGGCCTGACGCCCGCCGGGTACTGGCTGAACAGGCCTGTCAGGGTCTCTTCCGAAAAGCTGTCAAGGCTCGGCGACTTCATCAGCGTGGAGGCCAGCGCCAGACCAATGGCTTCCGGGTGCGCTCCCTGAAACACAGGTAGCAGACGCGGCAAAATAAACGCATCGGCATCGGGCAGATACTCGCGGGCCAGTTTCAGCAATTGGTCGTCGGTTAGTTTCGCCTGCGCCATCACCGTTGCCGCCTGCTGTCGGGTCGGCGCTTCGGGGGCTTTCAATTGTTGGTAGAGATAGCCAAACTGCCCGTCATTGAACGTTGGCTGCGCTTTGAGCAAAGCGCCCAAAGCGCCGATACGCAGACGGGCAGGCGCTTTGCCGTTGTCGGCCACCTGCTGCAATGGCCCCGTGAGTGTTGTGAGGTTGCGCAGGTTCACCAGTTCAAGTACGCGGCCCTGCACCTGCGGGTCGCTGCCGGACATCAGCAGGCGACCCAGCGGTTCAATCCATACAGGCGGCAGTTTATCACCCGAAAAACGGCTCATGGCCCCCAGAAGGAACAATCGATGGGCGCTCGTGCCCAGGGTCAGTTGGTCGGACATAAAGCGCTGCATCGTTTCGTTACGGCTGAATGCCACCAGCATATCCCCAAACAGAGCCTCTTCATCGGAGGTCAGCGGCCCGGCCTGAAAACGGTTACGGAGAAACGCCGTCATGTCGGCGGCCCACTCCGGATGGTGCGCCGCCACCCACAGCGCCGTACGCTGCAATTCTTTATTTTTTCCGGTTAAAAATGGCGTAAGCTGACCGGCCCGTAACGGCGAGGGGCGCATCTGATCGAGGGCGACCAGGGCCGCTTCCCGTACTCCCGACGACACGTTTGTCAGAGCTTTCTCAATGGGTTGAGGTTGTTTCAGCAGGATAAGCGAGTGGATGAGGGCATGACGTACAAACCGATCCGTGCTGCTTCCGGCAGCGGCCAGCAGCGCCGGAACCGCACTCACGTCGCCTAGCTGGCCCAACGCAGCGGCGGCCTGTCGGCGGGAAGCCAGTTCTCCCCTGCCTACCATCGCCCTTAGTTGCGGACCAGCAGCTTTATCACGGGCCAGTCCTGCGCAGCGGGCCGCCGCCACCCGTACCTGCACCTGCGGGTCGTTCAGGGCCGAACGCACCACCACCAGCGCCGGGGCTGTTCCGATGCGGTAGAGGGCGAAAACGGCTTTGGTCCGGACGTCGGCGGATGGTTGACGCATCAGGCTCGTGAGAGAAGGCAGAGCTGCCGGGCCGAGGTCGACGAGCCACTGCGCCGCCCGGTCGCTGACGAAGGGGCGGCTGTCGGCCAGTAGCGCAGCCGCCTTTTCCGCAGGGATCGTTTTCCAGTCGATTTGATTGCCGTATGGGTCAGCGGGCCGGGCGGCAGCCTTCCGGCGAACGCGGTAGATGGCACCCTGCAGTTCGGGTTTGGAGACCTGCGAGAGCGGGCAGCCCTCGATGAACCAGCCGCCCGTTTCGACCACCAGCAGGCTCCCGTCGGCATCTTCCAGCACGTCCGTCGGATGAAAATCCTCGTTGCTGGTCGAAAAGAAAATCTGGTCTTCCGTCCGGAATGAGGCTCCTTCCCGGATGAGTTTATGCCGCAGAACCCGGTGGGTGTTGAACTGAGCGCTGAACAGATTATCCTTGAAATCAGCGCCCAGCGCCGTGCTTCGGTAACGCCCGATGCCCGATGGGGCCACCCGCGAGTATTTGGAGACGACCGGCATCAGTTCGCCCGTCCGGACGAGGCTGTCGCGGTCGATGTTGCGGTTGGGTTTGGGGTAAACACCGCCTTCGGTCCAGTAGACAAGAGCATCGCGCTGACCCGCCTGCGGGTCGGTGAAGTAGGTTTCGGTGCCGATGGGCTCGCTGGCTTCCGTAAAGGTCAGTTCGACGGGGTTGTTCATGCCGCCCGCTGCGATCCATTCCAGCCCGGAACCGTCGGGGCGAACCCGCCAGATACGGGCCGTCCCTCCCTTGAGCCGCTGTCCCTCTTTCGTCGTTACATCGAACCCCATAATGGCGCTGGTCATGTAGAGCCAGCCATCGGGAGCCATAAACGGGCCGATCAGACTGTTGGCATTGACGTTGAGCGTCCAGCCGGTCAGCAGCACCTCCCGTTTGTCGGCCACGCCGTCGCCGTCGGTGTCCGTCAGTTTGAGCAGGTCGGGGGCCGAGGATGCGTACAGGCTGCCTTTATAGAAAACACCGCCCTGCGGGAAGCCCACTTTATCGGCGAAAATCGTGCTTTTGTCATATTTCCCGTCGCCATCGGTGTCCGTCAGCAGATTGATGCGAAACTGCGGATTGTCGAGCGCATCTTTGGTTTTTTTATAAACATGACCGATGGACTCGAAAACAAACATCCGGCCCGTTTCGTCCAGGGTGGCAAACATGGGATAATCGACCAGGTCGGGTCCGGCGGCGATTACTACCTCGTATCCATCCGGAACGCGGATGTCGGCTAAAGGCTCCGTTTTGCTCAGCCGCGAACCGGCTCCCACGAACAGACAACCAGACAAAACGATTAGGGGCAAGGTTCGAAACGATACCATAACGGGCTGCGGGTTTCATCCATTCGTCAAGATAACTTCTTCCGAATAGATTATCCATCCTGCGCTTACCTTATCCGAAAACCTTAGCTTTATAGCCAGTGATATACTAAGTACCAAGCCCAAATTAAATGTACAATGTATAATGTATAATTAAATATTTGACAATGAGGCACTTGGCTTAATTCGCCCATTATACATTATCCATTTTACATTGTACATTCACTTATCTGTTGATTCTATATGAATGCACTCATTATGGGCAGCCTGACGCTCAGCTTGCTCCACGCCCTGATTCCCAGCCACTGGCTCCCCTTTGTCACCATCGGTAAAGCCGAACGCTGGACCCGGCGGCAGACGCTGACAGTCACGGCCCTGGCCGGATTGGCGCATACAGTCAGCACGTCGTTGCTGGGCGTTCTGGTGAGCCTGGCGGGCTGGCAACTGGCGGAAAGCTATCACGAGCTTTCCGAACGGGCTATTCCGCTGCTGCTGCTGGCGCTGGGGCTGTGGTACCTGATGCAGCATTTGCGCCATCGCCACGTACACGACCACATAGACGCCGGGGCCATGCGGGCCAGTCGCTCCTTTTCCAGACTTCTGCTGTCGCTGGTGATTGCTATGTTTCTTTCGCCCTGTCTCGAAATCGAAGCCTATTTTCTGAGCGCCGGGGCAAAGGGCTGGCCTGCCGTCCTGACGGTGGCGCTCATCTACAATGGCGTGACTCTGAGCGGGATGCTGCTGATGGTTGCGCTGGCGCGGACGGGGCTGCAGCGACTCGATGCACACTGGCCTGACGTGGCCCGGTTCGAGCACTACGAAAACCTCATTACCGGCCTGACGCTCGTGGGACTGGCAATACTCAACTTTTTTATTGAATTCTGACATGGCAGACGACCACACTCACGACCACAACCATGAGGATATAGCGCTGGCCGAAGCCGGTACTACTCCTGCCGCCGATGTCTCGCCCAAAGAAGGTCCGACACAAACCTGGCATACGTACACCCCGGCCAGTATCAGCGTAGTACTACTGCTGGGCGGTATTCTGCTCGACAACGTGGCCGAAGGCTGGTTTCAGGATCCTGTACGGCTGCTCTGGTACGCAGCCGCTTATTACCCTGTCGGCTGGCCGGTGCTCCGCCGGGCCTGGAGCCGCATCCGGCAGGGTGACGTGTTCACCGAATTTTTCCTGATGGGCACGGCCACGCTGGGCGCGTTTGCCATCCGCGAATACCCCGAAGGAGTGGCGGTAATGCTCTTTTACACCATCGGCGAACTGTTTCAGGATGCCGCCGTGCTGCGGGCGAGGCGGTCTATCAGGGCGCTGCTCGACATACGGCCCGATGAGGTGACCCTTGTGCGAAACGGCAGGACTCAGACCGCCAAAGCGACAACGGTGGCCGTCGGGGAGGTGCTTCAGATTAAGCCCGGGGAGAGAGTAGGACTGGACGGCGCCCTGCGCTCCGAATCCGGCTCCTTCGACACGGCGGCTTTGACCGGCGAGAGTGTCCCACGAATACTGCGGAAAGGCGAAACCGTGCTGGCGGGTATGATAAACCGGCAGTCGCTGGTGGAGATGGACGTAACGACGCCTTATCAGGATTCCAGGCTGTCGCGAATACTGAAACTCGTGCAGGAGGCCACGAGCCGTAAGGCGCAGACGCAGGAGTTTATCGCCCGCTTTGCCAGAATATACACACCCCTCATCTGCGCACTGGCCCTGCTGATAACCGTCGTGCCGTATTTCTTTGTCGACACCTACCGTTTCGCCGACTGGCTCTACCGGGGGCTTGTATTTCTGGTCATTGGCTGCCCCTGCGCCCTGGTGATCTCGATTCCGCTGGGCTATTTCGGCGGCATCGGGGCCGGATCGCGGCACGGAATCCTGTTCAAAGGCTCGGTATTTCTGGACCTGATGACGCAGTTGAAAACCGTTGTGATGGACAAAACGGGTACACTGACCAAAGGCGTGTTCCGGGTGCAGGAAGTGAAGGCCGAGGGCATCGACGCTGCCGAACTCATCCGGCTCACAGCGGCCCTGGAAAGCAAATCGACTCACCCTGTTGCTACCGCGATTCTGGAATACGCCCGAACGGGCTACGACTCAGTACAGGTGACGGATGTGGAAGAATTTACGGGTCACGGCCTGCGGGGAAACATCGATGGAAAGCAGGTGCTGGCAGGCAACGCCAAACTTATGCAAAAATTCAACGTTCCATTCGATGAAGCGCTGACCCGGATTCCGTACAAAGTTACTATTGTAATGACGGCCATCGACGGGAGGTTTGCAGGTTATTTCACCATCGCCGACGAGCTCAAACCCGACGCCGCCGGGGCCATTCGTCGCCTGAAAGCCGAAGGCATCCGCACCGTCATGCTCTCGGGCGACCGATCGTCGGTGGTCGGGGATGTTGCCCGACAGGTGGGCGTCGACGAGTGGCACGGTGATCTTCTGCCTGAAGATAAAGTAGCGCAGGTGGATCGCCTTAAAGCCCAATACACCCATAACCCAAAGGCTAAACTGGCGTTTGTGGGTGATGGCGTAAATGACGCGCCTGTCGTAGCGCTGGCCGACGTGGGCGTGGCAATGGGTGGTCTCGGTTCCGACGCCACCATCGAAACCGCCGACGTTATCATCCAGAACGACGAGCCCTCGAAAATTACGACGGCGATTGAGATTGGCCGAGCTACACGCCAGATTGTCTGGCAGAACATCACGCTCTCACTGGTGGTGAAAGGGATTGTGCTGCTGCTGGGCGCGGGCGGCATCGCCACCATGTGGGAAGCCGTTTTCGCCGACGTCGGCGTGGCGCTGCTGGCTATTCTGAACGCCGTGCGGGTGCAGCATTTATCCTTCAGATAAGCTACGTTTCTACAAGCCTTTTCAACCTTTGTCGACCCGGCTCATGACTTCTGCCGTTCGCCGTAGCAGAAACAGAGACCATCGGGGGCCACGACAAAAAACACGTTCCAGGTAACGTCGCCGTGTTGTTGGCGGGCAAACTCAGGTTGTTCCCCTGCCAGACCACCTGCCCTTAATTCGGCGAACGCCGCAGCAACGTCGTCGACTTCGAAGAAGCAGCCGTCCTGCGTGGGGTCACCGCCGTTTTCGGCCAAACCAATTCGGATGCCGTCTCTGGCAATCAGGGCTGATTTACAGGGCGCTTCTGTTCCGGACACGAGTCTGAATCCCATCGTATTTTCGTAAAAAGGCAAGGCGGCTTCAAGGTCACCGACCGGCAGATTCAGACTGTCCTGCTGGTAGGGCCATACTTGCTTGATAACGGCTTTCGGAGTATTCATTTTCTTTGTCGTTTACGAGTTTCGTTCACGGGGGCAGCCTTTGCGTGGCAGCTTCGGTAGCCCAATAATGAAACTACTTCAGCGTAAACTATTTACGTTGTCAGATGCTGGATCAAAAATTTTTCAAAAAATCAGGACGATGAATCGCTGGGCCTCGCCCTGATGCAACTCATCTCTGGCGGCAAATTTCCTGCGATTGTGTTAGGGAAACTCTGGAACGGGCAAAAAATTAAAGGCCGTAACCAACTGATTTGCAGTTAGCTACGGCCTGATAATGGTGCCGAAGGCGAGACTCGAACTCGCATGCCCGTGAAGGCACACGCCCCTGAAACGTGCGTGTCTACCAATTTCACCACTTCGGCATCACGTTTTCCCTGAATTGGGACTGCAAAGATGCAGGATGAGCACGTATATGTCAAGAATTTGCTCAAAAAAAATGGCAAAACCGAGTTTGGAAGGCCTGTTAGATTGGTTTTACTGACATTAGAGACTGATTGTCAGGATTGGTTTTATTTTTGTGCAGGCGAAATCTCTACCGTCATGCTGACCGAGCGTTATATCAATCCCTTCACGGACTACGGATTCAAACGACTTTTCGGCGAAGAGCCGCACAAGGACCTGCTACTCGATTTTCTCAATGAGTTGCTACGCGAAGAACAGGGCGAAATACGTTCACTAACTTATCTTAAAAATGAGCATCTGGACAGCACCGAGCGCGACCGCCGGGCCATTTTTGACATTTATTGCGAGAACGAACGCGGCGAAAAGTTTATCGTTGAGTTGCAGAAGACAAAGCAAAACTTCTTCAAAGACCGGACAGTATATTACTCAACCTTCCCGATTCGGGAGCAGGCCAAACGCGCCGACTGGAACTATGAACTGAAGGCCGTCTATACGGTGGCAATTCTGGATTTTGTTTTTGATGAAGACAAAGCCGACCCCGCCAAGTACCGTTATGACGTAAAGCTGACCGATACGGAAACCTGTCAGGTTTTTTACGATAAACTGACGTTCATCTACCTGGAAATGCCCAAGTTTGACAAAACGGTAGATGAACTCGCGACGCGGTTTGAGAAGTGGATGTATGTATTGAAAAACCTGCCCCGGTTGGAACGCCTGCCGGAGAAGTTGCGTGAACAAATATTCGAGCGGCTGTTTGAAGTAGCCGAAATCGCTAAATTCTCTCATCAGCAGGTGCTTGAATACGAAGACAGTCTGAAATACTACCGCGATTTTAAAGCCTCATTCGACACAGCGAGAGAAGAAGGGCGGGAAGAAGGGCGGGAAGAAGGGTGGCAGGAAGCCCAGTTTGCTATTGCCCGCAGACTCAAAGCCGCAGGGATATCTGTTGCCGTTATCGCCGAATCGACCGGACTGGCGGCAGACGAAATCGAGTCATTGTAACAGGGGAGGAAGCCAGTGCCTCCCCTTCATCATAAACGCACCGCTTCGTACAGCGTTGGAACGCTAACATGCTGAAAACCTGCCTGTAACAGCTTGTCCTTGAAAATCACCTGCCGGTCGTATTCGCCATGCACAAGAAACACCCGCTTCACCTCCGCCGGATTCTGGCATGACAGAAACGCCAGCATCTCGGCATAATCCCCGTGGGCACTGAACGAATCCATGACCTCCACGTCAGCCCGGACAGAATAGGTTTCGCCAAATATCCGCACTTCCTTGTCGCCTCGCTTCAGGGCGCCGCCCAGGGTTTCGGGTGAACAGTAACCCACCAGCAGAATCGTACAGCGTGGGTCTTCGATGTTATTTTTGATATGATGCTTGATGCGGCCCGCCTCCGCCATGCCGGAAGCCGAAATGATAATGCAGGGTTTATCCCGTTCATTGATGGCTTTGGATTCTTCCACATCCGACACGTAATGCAAGTTCGGGAAGGCAAATGCATCGCCATCGCGCTCAATGTATTCCAGTATCTCCGGGTTGAAGCAGTCGTCATGGCGTTTCATGATGCCCGTCGCCTTCACGGCCAGCGGACTGTCGATATACACGTCCAGGCGGGGCAGTTCCCCGGTGCTGGCAAGCTGGTCGAGGGCAAAAATCAGTTCCTGCGTCCGGTCGACGGCAAAAGCCGGAATAATGACTTTACCCCGGCGCTGAAGGCAGGTTTCGCGTACGATACGCAGCAGGTGCGCCCGCATGTCGGGTTCAGGCTCGTGAAGTTTGTCGCTATAAGTCGATTCGCAAATAATGTAATCGGCCTGCGGAAACGGTTGCGGCATCCGTAGAATTTTGTCGTGGGGACGGCCAATGTCGCCGCTGAAAAAAACCCGCTTCTGCTGTCCGTCTTCGTAAACGGTCAGGCTGATGGCAGCGCTGCCCAGAATGTGGGCCGTGTCGGTGAACTGCACGCTGACTTCGGTATCGTTCAACCAGAAAGTCTCGTTATATTGGACAGGCCGGAGCAGCGCCAGCGCTTCTTCGACGTCCTGCTCCTGGTAGAGAACTTCCAGGGGCGAATCGCCCCGGCGGAGGCGTCGCTCGTTGATCCGCTTCAGATCTTTTTCCTGAATATGGGCGCTGTCGAGCAGCATGATACGACACAGGTCAGCCGTAGCAGGCGTACAGTAGATGGGGCCGGTGAAGCCTTTGCGGACAAGCCGGGGAATCAGACCTGCATGGTCGATATGCGCGTGCGACAGCAGCAAATAATCAACTTCGGAGGGACTGAAACCAAACTTCTGGTTCAAATCGTCAGTGTTGATGCCCTGAAACAGACCGCAGTCGAGCAGAATCTGTGTGCCCCGGCTGGTAATAATGAGGTGCTTGCTACCGGTCACGGTTCGGGCAGCGCCGTAGAACTTAATGGTCATCTTCGTAAGGAATAAGCGCGGAATATTGAAAAAAATTAGCCATATCGCCAAATATCTGTGGCAATTCCGGGTCTTTCGGGCCGTTATGGGAACGGCAGTAACCTTCTTTTTCCTGAATCTGCTGTTTCCGCTCCACGTACAGCCCCGCTACTCGACGCTCATCACAGCCTCAGACGGAACCCTGCTCCACGCCTTTCTCAGCGACGACGATAAATGGCGCATGGCGACCGAACTTCCGGAAATCACACCCCTGTTACGCAAAGCCATTCTGCATAAAGAAGACCGCTATTTTTATTATCATCCGGGATTCAATCCGGTGTCCATCGGTCGGGCGACCGTCCGGAACCTGCTGACGGGGCGGCGCACTTCCGGCGCTTCGACCATCACCATGCAGGTAGCCCGTTTGCTCGACCCCCGCGAGCGCACCTACACCCACAAACTCATTGAACTCTGGCGGGCGTTGCAGCTCGAAGTTTTTTACTCCAAAGATGAAATCCTGCAACTTTACCTGAATCTGATTCCCTACGGCGGCAACATCGAGGGCATCAAGTCGGCGTCCATGCTGTATTTCGGAAAACCGCCGGGCCTGCTGAGTCTGGCCGAAATCACGACGCTGACCATCATTCCCAACCGGCCCTCCAGCCTTCGCCTGGGCATGAATAATTCGCTGATTGTGCAGGAGCGTAACCGCTGGCTCCGGCGCTTTAGACAAAAAGGCCTTTTTTCTGAAGAAGAAATCCGGGACGCCCTGGCCGAACCGCTCATGGCCCGCCGCCGGGAAGCGCCCCGGATGGCCCCGCACCTGGCCCGCCGCCTCAAAACGGAGTACCCGGGCCATGCCATCATCCGCTCGACGCTGCACGGCCAGCGACAGGCCCAGGTCGATCAACTGGTTCAGAATTACGCCGCCCGTCTCCGGGCCATCGACGTACATAATGCGGCGGTGCTGGTCGTCAATAACCAGACGATGGAGGTGGAAGCATATGTAGGTTCGGCAGATTTCACGAACGTCGACGATGGTGGTCAGGTCGACGGCGTTCGGGCGGTGCGGTCACCGGGCAGTGCGCTGAAACCGCTGCTGTATGCGTTCGCGTTCGACAAAGGATTTGTCACTCCAAAAACGGTTGTCAATGACGTACCGACGAGTTTTTCCGGTTACGAACCCGAAAATTACGACCGCGAATTCTACGGCCCCATCACGGTTGAGAAGGCATTGGCTAATTCACTGAACGTTCCGGCGGTGAAGGTGTTGCAGCAGGTCAGCACACCCGCCTTCATCGATTTGCTGCAGCGGTCAGGCTTTACAACCATTAAAAATCAGACAAAAGACCTGGGTCTGTCGCTGATTCTGGGCGGCTGCGGCGTGACGCTGGAGGAGTTGACCCGGCTATTTGCGGGTTTTGCCAACGAGGGTCAGGTCAGGGGATTGGCTTTCACCAAAAATGAAGCAAAAAGCCGACCCGTCCGCACCGTTTCGCCCGAAGCCGCTTATCTGGTGACTTACATTCTAACGCAGATCACTCGTCCCGACCTGCCCAACAATTTTGACAATAGCTACCGGCTGCCCCGCATTGCCTGGAAGACCGGCACCTCCTACGGGCGGCGGGATGCCTGGAGCATTGGCTACAACAAACGCTACACAATTGGAGTCTGGATCGGTAATTTTTCGGGAGAAGGCGTTCCCGAACTCAGTGGGGCCAACACGGCCACTCCCCTGCTGTTCCAGCTTTTCAATACGCTCGATTACAACTCGCCCAAAGGCTGGTTTAAACCCGCTGACGGACTGAGTCTGCGAAAGGTCTGTGCCGAAACCGGCGATGTTCCCGGCGAGTTCTGCGACCACCCGATTGTCGATTACGCCATTATGGGCGTTTCGCCCCATCGCCGTTGTCAGCACCGCAAAGCCGTTTGGACAAATCCGGCGGGCACCATCTCCTACTGCGCTCATTGCCTGCCGGATCGGGTGGGCGAGGCTGTGCTGCGTCGATACGCTAACCTGGCCCCCGAACTGGTTCGATTCTACGAAAGCCGCCGGCTTCTGCTCGACCGGGTCCCGCCCCACAACCCCGCCTGTACGCGGGTGTATACGCACAAAGCGCTCAGCATCATCAGCCCGACCGATGGCAATGAGTATTTCATCGATCCACGCCAACCCCAGCAGATGCAGTTAAGCTGCCAGACCGATAATGAAGTGCGAATAGTGTACTGGTATCTGAACGATAAACTCTACCAGAAGGCCTCCCCCACCGAAGCCGTGTTTTTCAGTCCGCAGCCCGGTCCGCTCAAAATCTCCTGCGCCGATGACAAGGGCCGCAGCACCGACATTCGGGTTAGGGTGATTGGTGGTTAGGTAATTACCAATCACTTAATTACCCTTTCCAGAAACAGGTAACGCTCGCGTCCCGTTTCGGCTACCGGGCGGGTGTTTACGTCGATGTGCATCACCTGAACGTCTTTCCCGCCATCGACCGCCGACCAGTTGGGCAGCCCCGATCCGTTCGGATTGCCGGTTTTGATGAAATTAGCGAAATACGCCTGCATCGTTTCCGACACTTTGTAATCGTCGGGCGTCCAGGCATAGACCTTGTTGGATGCCAGATTTCCCATAGCGTATTCAATTTCCGCCGAGTGGACGGCACCCGTTGCCGGGGGGGCTTTGGGAGCGTCGCCATTGTTTCGGATGACTCCCCCGGCCAGTCCCGGCGTAGCATTGCCCATTTCAGGCGTCATAGCCGGACGCGGGCGGGCATAGAGGTAGCGATAGACTGGTTTTCCGCCCGTTTTGGCGTGCATGTCAATCCATTTCCAGGTGCTGAAGCCGATGAAACGGTCACCGGACAAATCCGTTGCCGACTGTCTTGCTTCTTCTTCCGTATTGCCCGGATAAAGTCTCAGCACCTCGGCGGCCTGGTCACCATACAGTTTTTCAACCGCTTTTCGGTAATTGTCCGGCGTCGGCGCTTCGGCCCCCAGCATGAAACGGTAGCTCATTTCTTCGGAATTCCATCCCGCCAGCAACGGCACCCGGGCCTGTTCACCCGCCGCAAAAATCTCTCTCGGCGATTTCGGCAGAAAATAGCCGTCGACCGTCAGCCCGAACCGGGGCGTGGCCGGGTTTGCGGTGGCCTCAAGAAGCTTTTCGGCGGACATGGCCCGCAGTTCGGCCAGTGATTTGGCTCCCACCTGACTGGCAAAGGCAACGCCCAATTTTTCGGCATCGGCCAGACTCACCGGCGACAGCGTACCCAGCAGCGAACCACTTTCTCCGATAGCGCCCGCCATCAGATTTTTCGATAGAGGTGAGGCCATCTGGGCACTGACCGAAATCGAACCCGCTGATTCTCCGGCGATAGTGACCCGATTCGGATCGCCGCCAAAGGCCGCAATATTGTCTTTCACCCAGCGCAGGGCCGCCTGCTGATCGAGCAAACCGTAATTGCCGGATGCTTTGTTGGGTGACTCTTTGGTCAGTTCGGGATGCGCCATAAAGCCAAAAACGCCGAGCCGGTAGTTGACCGTCAGGGCTACGATACCCCGACGGGCCATGCTCTCGCCGTCGTAGCGCGGTTCGGAGCCGTCGCCCGCCACAAACCCGCCGCCGTAGAAATACACCAGTACGGGCAACCGTTCCTTTTCGGATTTGGCGGGTGTCCAGACGTTCAGATAAAGACAATCTTCGCTGACGCCGTTGGATCGGAAGTTCATATCACCGAAAATGGCCCGCTGCATGGCGCGGGGGCCGAATGCATTGGCCTGGCGTGTACCCTGCCAGTTTTTGACGGGCTGCGGTTCCCGCCAGCGCAAATCGCCAACGGGCGGCTGGGCAAACGGAATACCCTTATACGACCGGATGCCGCTGGATTCCGTAACGCCTTCTAAAGTGCCCGACGCCAGTTTTACGCGGGGATTTGTTTGAGATAGAGCAGGCAAAGACAGACTAAGCAATGCCCAGGAGAGGAATATTACAGTTTTCATAACTTGATTTTCCCGCCGTAACCGACCAACGAGTTTTGAGTGACTTACAAATAATTATCAAAAGCTTTTCATAAGTGGAATATAATGTCGTCTTAGTGAATTAGAAGGGTTTGGGCTAAAGCCCACATACAAGAGCGCAGATTTTGGCCCCCGGGCTGAAGCGCCGGGGCAATACTGGTTATTCTTGAGTTGGTCAGAGGATGGAACAATATTTAATTGCCCCGGCGCTTCAGCCCGGAGATAACAGGCCGGATTCCTGCCCACTCCGGGGCTTTAGCCCAATATCGATTTACTGGAGTCGCCTGGTAAATTCTTCGGCTTTTCAAAGTAGAATCCACCCAACAAACCCTCTCTTAATCAGCCAAACGCCATTTCCATGACCTCCCGTCGCCACTTTCTGCAGGGGCTTAGCTCGTCCCTCCTGACGCTTCCCCTGCTGAATCATCCATTAACAGCCTGCGCCGCGCCCGAACAGAGCCGAAAACTAGGCATCGCCCTTGTGGGCCTGGGCAGCTATGCCACCAATCAGCTCGCCCCGGCCCTACAGCAAACCAAAAACTGCCATCTGGCGGGGATTGTAACGGGTACGCCCGCCAAGGAGCAGGAGTGGATGAAGAAATACAACATTCCTAAAGAGAACGTCTACGACTACAAAACCTTCGACCGCATCCGGGACAATAAGGCCATTGACGTAGTGTATGTCGTTCTGCCCAACTCGATGCACGCCGAGTACGTCATCCGGGCGGCGAAAGCGGGCAAGCACGTCATCTGCGAGAAGCCACTGGCGATTTACGAAAAAGAATGCCGGGAGATGATCGACGCCTGCAAGGGGGCCAACCGCCAATTGGCCGTGGGCTACCGGCTGCATTACGAGCCATTCAATCTAGAGCTTATCCGCATGGCCCGGTCCGAAGAGTTTGGCAAAATCAAACTACTCGAAGCAAGTTTTGGCTTCCGGTCGGGCGACCCAAACCAGTGGCGACTCAAAAAAGCGATGGCGGGCGGCGGACCGATGATGGACGTCGGCATCTACTGCATCCAGGGCGTTCGGCGGCTGGTGGGAGCCGAGCCTGTTTCCATCACGGCCCAGTTTGCGCCTAAAACCGACCCGCAGAAATTCCGGGACGTGGAGGAAACGATGTACTGGCAGATGGAATTTCCAAACGGCGTTACGTCGAACTCCACGACCAGCTACAACGCCAACGTCGAGCGGCTGTTTGCTGCCTGCGAACGCGGCTTCATGGAATTATCGCCCGCCTATGGCTACGGTCCGCTGAAAGGCCGAACCAGCAAAGGGCCGCTCGAACAGCCGGTCGTCAACCACCAGGCGGCGCACATGGACGGCGTTTGTGAGGTTCTGTTACAGAACAAGCCACTTCCGGCGCACATCACGGGAGAAGAGGGGTTACAGGACGTAAAAATCATGCAGGCGGCCTACCGGGCGGCAGAGACCGGACGAAAAATTTCGTTGTGAAACAACCTACTTCAAAGGCCGCGCTTTCACCCCTTCGACCGTAATCTGAACTGGTTGAATGAGGCCATTTTCGTTGAAAGAAAGGCGGTCGATACAAACAACGCGGTGGTTGGGGTCGGTTTCGGTAAGCGGTCGGCGGTGATACACGATATACCATTCATCCGTGCCGGGAACATCCGTTCGGGGAATATTCAGAACCGAGTGGTGCCCGGCTCCAGTGGCGATGGCCGGATTCTGCTGTAAAATCTTACCGACCCGCTGAAACGGCCCGAAGGGTGAGTCGGCGACGGCATACGCCACCGAGTAGTTTGGGCCGGTCCAACCGCCTTCCGACCACATAAAATAGTATTTCCCGTTCCGGACGAACATCATCGGGCCTTCCACGTAACCTTCCGGAGTTATCTCCCGGAATGTTTTTCCGTCGTCAAAAGGAATAAAGCCTGTGAAATCAGCATTCAGTTTGGCGATGTTGCAGTGCCGCCAGCCGCCGTACAGCATGTAATACTGCCCGTCCTGGTCCCGAAATACAAACTGATCGATAGGTTGAGCGCCGTTATGAATCTGACCGATGAGGGGCTTGCCCAGATAGTCGCGGAACGGGCCTTCGGGTTTGTCGGCCACGGCCACCCCAATGCCACCGATCTCGCCTTCATGCACGTCGTTGGCGCTGAAGAACAGAAAATACCTTCCATCTTTTTCGTTCACCGAAGGTGCCCACATGGCCCGTTTGGCCCATTTTACGGCGGTGGTGTCCAGAATGCGGGGATGTTTGGTCCAGTGAACGAGGTCCGGGGAAGAAAAGGCATCCAGAAACACCTGTCGATCAAATTTGTCGGAATAGGTGGGGTAAATCCAATAGCGGTTTCCGATGACAGCGATTTCCGGATCGGCATACCAGCCGGGGAAGATGGGGTTGCCGCTGGTGGCCGCAGTCCTGGCTATCGTCTGAGCCAGTGCGTCAGGAGTCGTCATCAGCCATACGATGGACGTCAGAAAACAGAAAGTCAGTTTATTCAGGCGGTTCATCCGTGTATCGTGCCAGGGTATGTTTTCTGAAGAAAAGACGTTTGCTGCTAAATCTCATGACCTGACGCCCGATAATTATCCAATCTTCAGCAGACTGTCAGCAGACTATTGCAGCTCTAACCGTAAATTGCAACATGAACGTTCGTCCGGCCATCCTTCTGCTCCAGAATAATCACGTATTACTGATGCACTACCGCTACGGCGGCGAAGACGTCTACGCCCTGCCCGGCGGCAATCCCGACAAAGGCGAAACCCTCGATACAGCCCTGATGCGGGAGCTTCAGGAAGAACTCGGCGTGGATATTGAAGTAGGGCCGATTGCGTTTGCGGGCGAAGTCATCACACCTGAGTCGAAAGAGGACGTATTGCACGTTGTCTTCCGGGGCGAACTCGTCAGCGGTCTGCCAGTCCTGAATCCCGAACACACGAGCGCTCTTGAGGTAACATGGAAACCCGTCGAGGATCTGGATTCATTGAACCTGTATCCCAACGTCGGTCGGCAGATTCAGCGGATGCTGCTGACGCGGTCGACTCTCGAATACATTGGCCCCATCGATCAGCCCTTTTTCTGATATAAACTCCCGGCCAGCATTCCTGCCAGACTTGCCAGCAGGCCCCAAATCATGGGTGGATACTCGGTTTCGGCCCAGAGACAGACGATCCAGACGCCAAAACCTATCAGCATCGACAGCAGACAGCCGAGGTTGGTGGCCCGTTTCCAGTACAGTCCGGCGGTGAGCGGCACAAACAGCGACACCAGACTGAAGGCCGACGATTCGCCGACGAGTTCAAAAATGCTGACGTCGCGGGTAGTCGACATCCAGACACAGATGAGCGTAATGACCACGACGGCCAGCCGAATGACCAATAACAGGGTTTTATCGGAAATATGGGGCCGGAAAAAGCGATACACGTTTTCGCCGAAGACCGTGGCCGGGGCCAGAATCGCCCCGCTCGATACGCTCAGAATGGCCGACATCAGCGCTCCGAAGAACAGAATCTGCATCGCCAGATTACTGTGTTTCAGCACCATGTTCGGTATCAGCATCTGATTATCCATGTTCAGATTCGGGTAGAGCAGTTTCCCGGCCAGCCCGATGAACAGCGGCAGCATTGCCACCGTTAGGTACAGAAACGAGGCCAGATAGGACGCCCGAACGGTCGACTGCTCATTTTTGGCCGCCATCACCCGCTGAAAAATATCCTGCTGCGGAATCGACCCCAGTCCAATCGTCATCCAGGCGGCCAGATACTCCACGCCGCCTTTCAGCGTCACTTCCGGGAAAAACCGAAAGAAGCCGGGGCGGGTCTGCCGGGCAATCGCCTCAAATCCACCCACCTGACGGTAGAGCACAACGGCCAGAATCAGCAGGGCGACAATAATGATGATGTTGTGGAAAAAGTCCGTGACCGAAATGGACCACATGCCGCCCATGAGCGTGTAGATGGTCACAATCAGGGCACTCACGGCCACACACCAGAAAATGGGTACGCCCGTCACCACGTTCATGACGATGCCGATGGCGATAAACTGCGCCGCAATCCAGCTAAAATAGGACGGAATAATCAGGATGGCCGAAATTAACTCCGCCGAACGCCCGAACCGAACGCCGAAATAGTCCGAAAACGTGGTGATACCCAGCCGATACAGCGGACGGGCATAAAACGCCCCGACCAGAAACAGGCAGAGCGCCGACCCGAACGGCTCTTCGATAATCGCCAGAACGCCCCCCTCCACAAACGTCGCCGGAGCGCCCATGATGGTCTCGGAACCAAACCAGGTGGCAAAGGTCGCCGAGGCAGCCAGCACCAGCGGCAGGCTCCGCCCGGCCAGCACAAAATCCTGCGTGTTTTTCACCCGACGGGCCGCCCAGGCACCAATGGCGATGTTGGAGAGCAGATAAAGGGCAATAAAAAAAAGAAGCATCAAAAATTACAACCGAACGGTGGCCGGTAAATATTTGGCAATCAGGTCTTCGTAGTACGGTTTTAATTCCGACACCACCGGCGGCTTCGGGCTTTTCGAATACAGGTCATACGGGTTGAACAGCCGCACCCATTTGAACATTTTCCGGTCGTGGTCGTCGAGCAGGTGGTCGTAGGCTTCCTCCCGATGCTGGGCATAAAACGAGTGATACCGGATCATGTACAGGGCCGGTTCGGGCAGGTGATCTTTCGTGATGTGATAGAGATACTCGTCATGACCCCACGACATATGCACATTGCGCAGGCCGCAGTTTGGTTCGTAGATACCGTATTTCGTATTGTATCGCTCGTCGGTCGAGTCGGGGTTGTGAACGAAAAACTCCGGATATACGATGCTTTTGGAGTGCGCACAGCCCACCGGGAACGTATCGCCCACAACGGCCCACTGCGGCTCGCCGAACAGACACAGCACCTTGCCCATGTCGTGCAGGAAGCCCGTCAGCACAAACCAGTCGGGGTGTCCGTCGGCCCGGATGGCCTCAGCGGTCTGGAGCAGGTGCTGTAACTGGTCGAGCTCGATGTCGGGGTCGGAGTCATCGACGAGCGTGTTCAAAAATTCCATTGCCCCCCAGACCGGCATTTCTTTCCTGTCGAATTTCAGAAACTCGCGTTCCTTTCCGCGCACGAAGTCGTAGGTCTGATAGGTATGGTTAAGCCGATAAAACTCCCGGACAGTATCGCGGGCCGGATTGTCGTAATTCCGGTAATCTTCTTTCGCCTTTACTTCCGGTTCCGGATAGCGCGTCAGCAGGTCGTCTTCCCACTGGTCGAGGCTGGTTAAGGGGTTATGTTCGGGCATTGGGGTCATAGCAAGAGGCTTTTTGTAAACTTACTGAAAAGTTAAACACAGAGACCACAAAAGGTACGCAGAGAAACAGAGATCATTGTCTGTGTATTTCCTCCGTGTCCTCTGTATTTTTTAACTATCCGAAATACAGCAGAAACACCGCGTAGTCAGCGGCCTTGAGGTGATTCATGAAGGTTATGACTAATTAAACGAAATACCATCAGGCTTTTTATAGACTACCGGTCGCTTCTTTTGAAATCCAAAGCATAATCCCAGAATTCCCAGAATAATCAGACCCAGACCGCCGACGACATACGAAGCTATGACCCCGCTCGAATAGGCACATGCAAGACCGCATAGAAGGACAGGTATGCCAATACTGATGGCGAGTACGCCAAAGACGACCGCCAGAACATTAAGCACGACACGTATGGTAGAAGGCTTTTCATCCGGGCGGTGCTGCTTCTTTATTTTGCGAATGGCGTTCCGGAAATAGTTGCGGTAGGCTTTTTTCAGTTTGCTATCTGACTGGCTTTCCCGGCTGATTTGTGCGTCCGAGCCGCTCCGACCCGCCGTCACCACCTGAGCTCCTGCCTGTACGAGGGGCCCTTCAAACTGATACGCCATCTGATTACCGGCATAAAACCAGAGTCCGAAGCCCACCATGCAGGCGACACATTCCAGCCCTTTCACACGCCAGTAAGCCGTGCGCAATATCTCTTTTGGATAAGCAGGATAGCAGTACACACTGACCATCAATACTGCCACCATCAACCAGACCCAGCCAGTCGGCAGCGTTATTCCTGTAAAAAATAGATTGGCCCCGGCAATGAATGCTATTCTGCCCTGGATGTAAAAGAGGAGAGGTAACACAACGACTCGGACCAGCAGCGGATGCCGCCCGGCCCAGCGGGTGATGTGCAGCATGGTAGAATGAGGTTTTGCTGTTAATTGACTAAAAGTAACAAAAAACAGAACTTAACCTATATACGTCGCAATTTCGTTCGTGAAAAACGATATAAGATGATTCCATCCATTCGTTAACTTTGACTCCGAAAAGCCAATGCCCGAATCCAAACTTAATCAGCTATCATCTGCAGAAATGGCAAAGGACGTTCGCTGGCAGCAACGATTTACTAACTTTAAAAAAGCGTTCATTCAATTAAGCGAGGCCGTTTCGTTGCCTTCTTACTCCAGACTGGAGCAGCAGGGGCTTATCAAGTGCTTCGAATTTACGTATGAATTAGCCTGGAATACGCTGAAAGACTATCTGGAAGACCAGGCCCATACCGGGATCACTGGCTCAAAAGATACGTTCCGACTAAGCAATCGGTTAGGTCTTATTGCCGATGGCGACATCTGGATGGACATGGTGAGCAGTCGGAACGCAACGACCCATACCTATAATGAGGCCACGGCGGAGGATATAGCGCAGGCAATCAAATATGATTATTATTACGAATTTCAGAAACTTATCGATACTCTGGAGCAGCTTCGGAGACAACAGAACGAACACGCTAATGATACGTAGAGAATGACTTACGGTCTTACGGATAAACAGGTTACACAAATTCGGCAGGTGCTGGCTGCTAATCCGCGTGTCGAACAGGCCATCCTTTTTGGTTCGCGGGCGAAAGGCAATTACAAGCCGGGTTCCGACATTGACCTTGCCCTGAAAGGAACTGCCCTGGTTTACAAAGACCTGCTCCGGCTCGACAATGCCCTGGACGATTTAAACCTGCCCGTTGAAACAGACCTGATTTTGTACCACCAGATTTCCGACCCCGCCGTCCGGGAACATGTCGACCGGGTCGGACTTACACTCTATAGCCGGACCAGGCAGGAGGCTGAGCGTTAGCAAGTATTATTTCTTTTCCCGGCTGTGAAGTTCTTCAAAATCGCCCCGGTTCCACCGGGGTTGCCCGATGTAGTTGCCCGTCATCACGAACCGTCCGGTCTGCGTGTCCAGAATGAACGTTTCGCGTTCGCCAGTGACGACCTGAAACCGGCGGGTGTCAATCAGTGCAGGTTCGGGCTGGCTCTTACCGGCAGGCGTAAAATTGACCAGTAACAGAATGCCGCCGAGTGTCAGAACACCCAGCAGAAAGGATTTGAGATCGACGAAAAAAGTATAATTTTTCATGACTGAAGAGTTGATTTGTGTCACTTCGACAACGCCGATACTGGCTGGAAAGTATCGACGCTTCGCTATCTTTACCCAATGATCTACCTGGACAACAACGCCACCACCCGTCTCGATCCGCGTGTTCTGGATGCCATGATGCCGTTTCTGACGGACGTGTACGCCAACGCCGCCAGTACGCATCCCTTTGGCGTGGCAGCGCATGAGGGCGTCAAAATTGCCCGTCAGCAGATCGCCGACCTGCTCGGTAGTGAGGCACACGAAATTGTCTTTACATCCGGTGCCACAGAAGCCATCAACTTAGCCATCAAGGGCGTCGCCGAAAATTACCAGCAGAAAGGACAACATATCGTAACGGTTCAGACCGAACATAAAGCCGTACTGGATGTCTGCGGATATCTGGAAACGCGGGGCTTTGAAGTAACGTATCTGCCCGTCCGACCCGACGGTCTGCTGGATCTGGACACCGTTCAGGCCGCCATCCGGCCCGATACGATTCTGGTTTCCGTGATGATGGTCAACAACGAAACAGGTGTCATTCAGCCTATCCGGGAGTTGGCGGCGCTGGCGCACAACGCTGGTGCCCTGTTTATGACCGATGCTACGCAGGCCGTAGGCAAACTACCCATCGACGTCGATGATCTGGGCATCGATTTACTGACCTGTTCTGCTCATAAATTATACGGCCCCAAAGGCGTGGGTGCGCTTTTTGTCCGGCAGCGTCGACCCGGCAAAGTGAAGCTTCCGGCCCTGCTGCATGGCGGCGGTCACGAACGCGGCCTCCGCAGTGGCACCCTCAACGTCCCCGGCATTGTCGGCTTCGGCAAAGCCTGTGAGGTAGCTCAAAAAGAAATGACGGGTGACACGAATCGCATCGGGGCGTTGCGCGACCAGCTTGAAACCGAACTGCTGTCAATTTCCGGCACCCGCATAAACGGCTTTCGTGAGCACCGCCTGTATAACACGACCAACATCTACTTTGAATACTGCGACTCCGACGCCATGATTATGAGCCTGGAGGGCATTGCCGTTTCCAACGGATCAGCCTGCACGTCGGCCTCCATCGACCCCTCGCACGTGCTGTTGGCAATGGGTCTGAGCGAACAGGAGGCCTTTTCCTGCCTGCGCTTCAGCTTAGGGCGGTTCAACACGGGGGAAGATGTTCTGGCGACGATTGCGGCGGTGAAAGGGGTTGTGGCAGAACTGCGGGCGCTGGTGTAAAGGAATTAATCAAGTAATTATTAAATTCGATTTTAAAATTACTTGATTAATGTTTGAACGCCATCTCTATAAAATCTTTGAGCGGGCATTATCCTACTTTCCAGCCGTGGCTGTTTTAGGCCCTCGTCAGGTAGGCAAGACCACGTTTGTAAGAAATATAGCCCAGACCCATCAAAAGGAAACGGTCTATCTTGATCTGGAATATGTCGCTGACCAACGCCGGTTACAGCAACCCGACTTGTTCTTTCAGGCCAATCAGGACCGATTGATTATTTTGGATGAGGTGCAACGAATGCCTGAACTGTTTCCGTTGCTCAGAGTCATGATTGACCGGCACCGGGTTCCGGGGCGGTTTATCCTGCTGGGTTCTGCATCGCCGGACTTACTCAAAAACTCGTCCGAAACCCTGGCAGGGCGAATCGTTTATCTGGAGTTAACGCCCCTGCATCTGACCGAGGTACAAGCCGTGTATGACTACCGTACACACTGGCTCAGAGGAGGTTTTCCCAATGCGCTCCAGGCACCCGATGAGGCCGTATGGCAACTATGGACGGATAGTTTTATTCAAACGTATGTCCAGCGCGATTTACCCGATTTAGGTTTGTCGGCTTCCCCAACTACCATTCGTAATTTGCTGACGATGCTGGCCGCTAATCAGAGCGGCCAGCTAAACTATGCCGATTTGGCCCGTTCGCTCGATGTCTCCTCCCCAACGGTTCAGCATTACGTGGATTTTCTGGAAAATGCCTACCTGATTCGTCGGCTGCCGCCTTATTTTGTCAATATCGGTAAACGATTAGTGAAAGCGCCCAAAGTGTTCGTGCGCGACAGTGGCCTGGTTCACCGACTGACAGGTCTCGACAGCTTCAATGCGTTGGCAGGCCATTTGCTTCTGGGCGGTTCGTGGGAGGGCTACGTCGTGCAACAATTAGTTTCGCGGTTAGCAGCCGACGTAACGCCTTATTATTACCGTACCCAAAACGGGGCCGAACTGGATTTGGTATTAGTGAAAGGCGGCAAGCCTGCTGTGGGGCTGGAGATTCGTTATTCCAACGCGCCCTCACTCACGCGTGGCAACACGCAGGCCATTGCGGACCTCGGCCTGGAACAAACGCTGGTAGTCACACCCGAAGCGGACGGCTACTGGCTACGGAAGGATGTGCAGGTGTGTAGCATTCTGGGCGTTTGGGAAGTGTTGCAGCCGCTGGGCGTGTTGACATAAGCATCGTTACACTCTTGACTGTCAGCGGAGTTACGGAAACATGGGCGGGTTGGGTTTACTAACATCTTCGGTCGACACTCTATCAAGAATTTCATACATCACATACGTATCACCGTCCTCAGCCACAGCTACATTATTTATCCATTTCAACATACGCATTCAAGTTTTGAATGTGTGCTTACGATGCCACTCAAAATTCTCAACTAACGGTCTGTAACGAGGCTCCGTTGGCAATAAAATCGGTCTGCCCGCTAATTGTTTAATCGAATATACACTATTTGGATTTTCCGTAAACCGCTCACTGACAATTACTTTATAATTTCCGTCGATAGCAATCATACCCCGGTCGAACGCTCGGTGAAGATTAGGGCACAACGCGATACCGTTGGTTATCGTATCGTTGTAGCTTTTGGCGAACGGAACAATGTGACAGGCGTCAATCATCGACACGTTGAACATAGCATCAATTTTCAACCCGGAAATACAGCACCGATATCCATACAGTTTGGGTACTTCTTTTTTGAATGCTCCGCCCCGAATCATTATTTCCTGCTGAAACAGTTCACGCTGAATGTCTGAGCCGGACATTTCTTTCTTTAACTTCTTAATAGTGGTTATATACGTCTCCGGGTCTTCATTGACGATTTGACGAGTTACTTCATCAAAATGATTACCAGCAGCATCCAGGTCTATATCTGCCTGATTTGGAAAATACTTCTGCAAAACAGCATGACGTAACACTTGCCGACTGTAGGCATCAGTCAAAATAACGGCTAACTCTACATCTATTTCTACATGGTCAATAGCACTTGTAAGGTTACGCAGAGATCGCATGGAACCGGCATTTTCAAGCCATAATTCACAACCGGGGTTTGGAACCAACCGCCACCAGAGCGGGAGTCTACCGTCACTTTTGAGATGATAAAATGGTTGAGCGATTAACGGATGATAGTTGCCTGTTTTAACTAATAAAGCCCAATTTGACGTAAAAAGGTCGATAAGTTCGGGAGACAAATAGATGCGTTCGTCTGAGAAAAACTTCCGTTCAAATCCCTGAATAATACTAAGTACGAGGATGGGCATATGTGGTGCCGCAAATCCATTTTTTTTGATGCTTGCTCTATCCTGTTTTAACGTTGTAAATGCTTCAAGATAATACGATAAGTCTTTACGCTGCATGATTTAAAACGGCTTCTTTTTCGGTGCGAATGTGTTTATCCAGCAGATTTTCGATTTCGTTTTGCAAATCTCGCTTTTTCGCCATTAGCGTTTTGGTTTTCAGCACCTTGAGGGAATTTTGAATCAGGTCGAAATCCCCGGGTTGGTCGGCACACACTTCGCGCAGCAGTTCTTCTTCCTGCCGGAATTTTCAACAATGCTTTCCAGACCAGTTGCAGCAGCATGGTTGAGTCCTTCCCTCCGCTGAAACCCACAATCCACGGGCGCTCAGAATTTTCATCATACAGATATTGATCGATGATTTCTTCTTCGATAAAAGGAACCTTAAGGGACATACACTATGGTTCAGGCAAGCTAAACTATTACTTTTTACGGAAAAGGTGAAAGGCTCTCCCGACTTAACCGACAAAGATGCGCAAATTCTGCGCTTTTGAGTGAACGGCCACTGGCAAGCTAACAAAAAACCGGAGCCTTTGCAGACTCCGGTTCGTAGCGTAACCCGGAAAGATTTCACTCTGGCGATCCGGTCCGGGTATCGCAGGTAGAAAATGTTTGCGCTCCGCGCAAGGCCCGGAAAGCCTTTCCGGGTTACAGTTTCGAGAAGTCGAAATCCTCCAGGAAGCGCGTGGTGAACTGGCCCGACTGGAATTTGGGGTCGTCCATGAGCTTGATATGGAACGGAATCGTGGTTTTGATGCCCTCGATAACGAACTCCTGCAAAGCCCGCTTCATCCGCGTAATAACCTCCTCCCGCGACTGCCCCGTCACAATCAGCTTGGCAATCATCGAGTCATAATTCGGCGGAATCGTGTAGCCTGCATACACGTGGCTGTCGATGCGGACACCGTGGCCGCCGGGCAGGTGCAGGTTGGTGATTTTGCCGGGCGAAGGCCGGAAACCGTTCAGTGGATCTTCGGCGTTGATGCGGCACTCCATCGCAAACAGCTTCGGCGTGTAGTTGCGGCCCGAAATCGGAACGCCCGCCGCCACCTTGATCTGCTCCTTAATCAGGTCGTAATCCGTTACTTCTTCCGTAATCGGGTGCTCGACCTGAATCCGGGTGTTCATTTCCATGAAATAAAACTTCCCGTGTTTGTCGACCAGAAACTCGATGGTGCCCGCCCCTTCATAACCGATGGCGCTGGCCCCCTGAATGGCCGCCTGACCCATCTGTTCCCGCACTTCGGGCGTGATGATGGGCGAGGGCGTTTCTTCCAGCAGTTTCTGATGCCGCCGCTGAATGGAACAGTCGCGCTCGGACAGGTGGCAAACCTTGCCATACTGATCGCCGACAATCTGAATTTCGATGTGACGCGGCTCTTCCACGAATTTCTCCATGTAAAGCCCGTCGTTGCCAAAAGCGGCACCGGCTTCCTGACGGGCGTCGTTCCAGGCTTTGTCGAACTCGGACTCGGACTTGATAATCCGCATTCCGCGTCCGCCGCCGCCCGCCGTGGCCTTGATGATAACCGGGTAGCCCATGTCGGCGGCCAGTTTTTTGCCTTCGTCGGCGGATTCGAGCAGACCGTCGGAGCCGGGGATGACGGGTACGCCCGCCGCTTTCATGGTCGCTTTGGCCGTGGCCTTGTCGCCCATCGCATTGATTTGCTCGGCAGTGGCCCCAATGAATTTGATGCCGTATTCGGCGCAGATTCGGGAAAATTCGGCGTTTTCGGACAAGAAGCCGTATCCCGGATGAATGGCGTCGGCTCCGGTCACTTCGGCAGCCGAAATGATGCTGGGAATATTGAGGTACGACTGTCGGCTGGGCGGCGGACCAATGCAGACAGCCTCGTCGGCAAACCGCACGTGCAGACTGTCGCGGTCGGCGGTCGAGTACACGGCCACCGTTTTAATGCCCATCTCGCGGCATGTCCGGATGATGCGCAGCGCAATCTCCCCCCGATTGGCGATAAGTATCTTTTTGAACATACAATTCTGAATGATTGAATGATTGAATGATTGAATAAGCGCTGCAAATGTTATCTGGCGGAGCCTATTCAATCATTCAATCATTCAGAATTCAATCATTAGATGGGTTCTACCAGAAACAGCGGCTGATCGTATTCGACCGGCGTGGCGTTTTCCACCAGCACTTTTACGATCCGACCCGACACTTCGGATTCAATTTCGTTGAAAAGCTTCATGGCTTCGATGATGCAGACCACTTTGCCGACCGTAACTTCGTCACCGATATCGACAAAATTGGGCGAGTCGGGATTAGGCGTCCGGTAGAACGTCCCGATCATGGGTGATTTGATAGTCAGGTAGTTGGATGTATCGGCTTTGGGAGCCGCTGCCGGGGCCGCTGGAGCGGGCGCAGGGGCGGCAGCAGGGGCCGGGGCCGCCACAGGAGCCAGAACCGGTGCAGGGGCCGCCGGAATAACCGGGGCGGCACCATAGCGCTTTACACTAATTTTGAGATCGTTCGTCTCAATGTTTACCTCGTCCAGTCCCGACTGGGCGATGAAATCGATTAATTTCTGAATGTCTCTGGTATCCATACCTTTTTAAACGTGCTGAATCAGGGAGCGGCGTCGTGAATGTAGGACAGTTTCGCGACTAAACCGCGTACTGCATCATTTTACTCGTTCTACGTAATCGTAACTGCGGGTATCGACGCGGATTTTATCACCCTGATCGATGAAAAGAGGCACCATAATCGTTGCCCCGGTTTCTACTTCGACCTTCTTCTTGGGACTGTTGGCCGTATCGCCCCGAATACCCGGTTCGGCGTATGTCACTTCCAGTTCCACAAACGGAGGCAGTTCGCATGTCAGGGGCGTTTCGTTCTCGGCATTTACCAGAATTTCCACCTCCTGCCCTTCTTTCATCAGGTCAGCAGCTTCTACTATCTTCTCCCCGATATTTATCTGGTCGAAGGTTTCGGTATCCATGAAGTTGTAGCCGTTCTCGTCTTTGTAAAGAAACTGAAATTTACGGCGTTCCACCCGCACCGGATAAATCGTCACACCGGAGTTGAAGGTGTTGTCGAGCACTTTACCCGTCGTCAGGCTTTTCAGTTTCGTGCGGACGAAAGCCGCCCCCTTACCCGGTTTTACGTGCTGAAACTCCGTAATCTGGAATAAGTCGTTGTTGAAGTTAATGACCAGGCCGTTTCGGATGTCTGCGGTCGTTGCCATGTCGTATTAATGTATAATGAATAATGGTTAATGTATAATGGAGTTCACCGTTGCGACGCTCCGCGAATGGGCAGTAGTATAATGTTATGTACTTTGTTTACAGCATATATTAATACTGCATTCATTATACATTAATCATTATTCATTATACATTATTACCCTTATATTGCCCATTTCACATACACCGAACCCCACGTGAAGCCCCCACCGAAAGCGGCCAGGATGATGTTGTCGCCTTTGTTCAATTGCGAACCGTAATCATGAAGGCAAAGCGGTATGGTGGCGGCGGTGGTGTTGCCGTAGCGGTCGATGTTGAGCATCACTTTGTCCATGCCCACGCCCATGCGGTTGGCCGTGGCATCGATAATTCGTTTGTTGGCCTGATGCGGCACCAGCCAGGCCACGTCGTCGCCCGTCAGGTGGTTGCGTTCCATGATTTCGGCGGAAACGTCGGCCATGTTCTTGACGGCAAATTTGAACACCGACGGGCCGTCCTGATACACGTAATGCCAGCGTTTTTCCACCGTCTCATGCGTGGGCGGGTAGCGGCTGCCGCCTGCTTTCTGAAATAAATGATTCTGCCCGACGCCATCGGAACGGATGATGGAATCAAGTACACCGTAGCCTTCCGTGTTCGGTTCGAGCAGAACGGCCCCGGCTCCGTCGCCGAACAACACGCAGGTAGTCCGGTCCGTATAATCGACGATGGCCGACATCTTATCGGCACCCACGACAATGACTTTCCTGTATTTACCCGTCTCGATAAATTGGGAACCAATCGTCAGGGCGTATACGAAGCCCGAACAGGCGGCCTGAATATCGAAGCTGCCAACGGACCGGATACCTACCCGGTCGCAGATCAGGTTGGCTGTCGACGGAAACACATAATCGGGCGTGGTGGTGGCGCAGATGAGCAATTCTACTTCTTCGGGGGCAGTATTGGTTTTCGCCAGCAGCCCTTCTACGGCTTTGGCGGCCATATGTGAGGTTCCCATCCCCTCGCCTTTCAGAATATGACGCTCCCGGATGCCCGTGCGGGTGGTTATCCACTCATCGTTGGTATCCACCATTTTTTCCAGTTCGGCATTGGTCAGCACATACTCCGGAACGTAGCCGTGAACTCCGGTAATTGCCGCTTTTATATTCATCCTGATTTGGGTACTTTTAAATGAATAATGTACAATGGATAATGTATGATGAAAACGTTGCTGTTTCGTTAGAACCCCGTAGCCGCGAATTATACATTATTCATTATTCATTAGCTTAATGCCTGCGCAATTTTAACGTACGCGTTGGACTCGACCTGCTTCTTGGCAAGATGAATCATGTTTTTTATGGCGGTGGGTGACGAAATGCCGTGGGCGATGATGACGTTGCCGTTGACGCCGATAATCGGGCTGCCGCCTACGGATTCGTAGTTGGTTTTATCGATAAACTCGTGCTTCAGACTCAGCTCCGTGCTCATGTCGTAAATGGATTCGCCAAGTTTGAAGATGACGTTACCCGTAAAACCGTCCGTTACAATCACGTCGGCTTTGCTGCGGAACATGTCGCCGCCTTCGATATTACCGACAAAATTGATTTTTCGGTTCTGCTGCAGCAGTTGATAGGCGGCCTGAGCCACCAGCGAGCCTTTCTGTTCTTCGGAGCCGATGTTCATCAGCGCTACGCGGGGGCGGTCGATGCCGAACGTATACTGGGCATAGATGGATCCGAGTTCGCCAAACTGAGCCAGCATTTCGGGTTTACAGTCGGCATTGGCCCCGATGTCGAGCATAATGGCGTGTCCGCCTTCGAGCTGGGGCACAAACCCGGCGATAGCGGGCCGGATAACGCCTTCGATAGCTTTTACGCTGAAGAGCGCCCCGACGTGCATGGCGCCCGTGTTGCCCGCGCTGCAGAACACGTCGACCTGCCTGTCCCGTAAAAGTTTAAACCCAACTCCGATGCTGGAATTGGGTTTCTGCGAGAGGGCTTTGGTGGGGTGTTCGCCCATTTCCACCACATCCTCGGCGTGAATAATTTCCAGGTTCCGGAGCGAATAAGCGTGTTGGGCCACTAACGCCTCAACTGTTGCCCGTCGGCCTATCAGCACTAAAGTTACGTCATCAGATAATTCACTGGCGGCCATAACCGCCCCTTCCACAATGGCTTCCGGAGCGAAATCACCACCCATTGCGTCAACTGCAATCTTCATTGAATCAGGGTTGCGTACACAAACGGTTGAAATGAAGGTGTAAAATTAGTGGATGACCGGCAAAAAAAAAGTATTTCACCCGTCAGCCCGTTTCCGATGCGTCCGGGGAAATACCTGAATGTCATCCCCAGCCCTTTTCAGGAACATTGGGGCCACTAAAAATTATACTGTCGGCGCATAATTTTCAATCACCATTTTGCCTTTGTAATAAAGGTTGCCCTCATAGACGTGGGCGTGGTGACGAATGTGGATTTCGCCGGTGGAGCTGTCGATTGCCAGCGTTTTGGGCGTCAGTTTATCGTGGGTGCGGCGCTTGTCGCGGCGCGTGCTCGAATGTCTGCGTTTGGGATGTGCCATGACCTGTTTTTACTCTGTTTTATTGCTTGTTAACTCTATAGTTTCGCAGAAATGGCCGACGCCCGGAATCCAGGGCCACCCTTCGGCGAGATTTAATTGTCTCTCAGTTTACGCAGCGCCTCCCAGCGGGGGTCCGGGGCAGAACCCTCGTCGTCGGCCTCATCGGCGCTGTCGACCGGTCCTGACCGATACACCAGCGTTCCGATTTCCGTTTCTTCAGCATCCGGTTCCTCTTTCCGGAAACGCGGGTGCAGTTTCTTCATGGGCAGCGCCAGCCCGATAAATTCAAAAATGTAGCGGGCCACGTTGATTTCCTGCGTATCCCACTGAATCAGTTCGATCTCATCGGTCAGTTCCTCATTCCGATCGGCGTACTTCAGAAACAGACGCTCCTGAATGTCGATCGGCTCTTCGAACGGCTCCAGACTACGGTCGCACGTCAGTTCGACAGTTCCCCGGATGTGAAAATCCAGCCGGATCATCGTCGATGACTTGTCCAGCGTCAGATGCGTCTTAAATGCCCCACGCTGAATCAGTTCCTGCTCCAGAGCCGCAAAAAACTCGTCGCCCGACTCAAAGTCATATTCGTACTGTTTGTCTTCCAGTGCGACAATGGGAATCGTATACGTTTTAAGCTCTTTCACCTCAGTCCTCAATAAAGTCCGCAAAGTTACGAAGTATTTCTAAATCAGAAAAGAAAGGTTACAAATTATGCCGCCGGACAGCCCGCCGACCCAAGATTAGCCGACTTTGGATCGAATTGTCGGGGCCGTCTGTCGGGCAGGCTGTAATTCATTGAAATAATTTGATGATTGTTAAGTAGTTGTGCGTTATCTTGACTTCTTGTTTGATAACTAACCCTCCTCATAACTGCATGACTACACCCCGCGTCGATCAGGAGACGGCCCATACGGCTCTGGGTCAGGGAATTCTGCACGTCGGCATCGGGCGACACGGCAGCAGGTCCCTTCCCCCCGAACTGCTCGAAGCCTGTCGGCGGGAACTACTGTCGGACGACACGGACCCCATTCAGAAAGGAGCCTTTCTGGGCGCTCTGCTGGCAAAGGGGCCAACACCCGAGGAAAAAACTCTGGAAACCGTATACGGCAGGGGCGCGTTCTCACACCCGACGTTTCTGATTAATAAAACCTGCCCCGACCTGCCCGGTCATCTGCTGCCCATTGCCGCCAAACTGCTGCGCGGACACTCGCTGAAAGCCAGCGAAGCCCATCAGCTCGGCGAGTTTCTGTTTTCGGACCACCCCTGCGAGGTATTTCGGGGAATGGCCGCCAGCTATCTGCGCGTCCGGCACGAAACCAACGAGGAACTGAAAGGGCTGCACGACGCGGCGGTGGAAACGTATTCACCCGGATTTCAGCGGTTAAGCTGCGTAGATCGCCCCCTGGTTCAATTGTCCGAACCGTTCGACGGCGTCGAGCATTCTTACCTGATCACGCCCCTGCTGGCTCATTTTTTCGCCCAACGTGGCTACGGCACCGTATCGATGGTGGGCCGGTCGCCGGGGCCAAAAAACACCCTGAACGCCCACGATCTCTATCTGCACCTAGGCTGTTCGCTGTTACAGAGTAGCCACGAACTGCATACCACGCCGGAGCCGTTCGGCTGGGTGCTTGACCAGAAAGCCCTCTCTCCCGCGCTCGACCGCTGGGTCGAACGGCGCTGGGCGATGCAGAAACGTCCGTTTCTGTCGACGCTCGAAAAACTGCTGAACCCCTGCCACGCCCGCATTCTGGTGACGTCGGTGTTTCACATTACGTATCAGATGAAAATGGCCGAACTGGCCCTGAAAATGGGTTACGATGCCGCTATCGTGCTGAAGCGGGGGCTGGAGGGCAGCCTTGCGCCTTCGACTAACCGGGCCAGCGGCGTACTGTGCGCCGTCCGCACGGCCCGCGGCCACCTGTTTTTTCAGCATTTTGACGCTGATCTGCCCGCCTTCGCCCAGTATCGCACCGAACCCGACGAATTGGTCCGATATCCGCAGGCCGCCGACAATGCCCGGCTCATCCGGCGCTTCCTGTCCGACGGCGAAACCAATCAACCCGACTTCGACAACCGCGTTCAGTTCGCCCGCGCCCTCTTTGGCCGGGGCCTCGACTGGATTGAAGGGCAACTGAAATAGTGAAAGAGCGAAAGAGTGAATGAGTGAAAGAGTGGTGGGAATACTAAAAAGTTGGATGGGTGGTTTAGTACATGCCGGAACCGATCGCATAGCTCCCGGCGAAGCCCCTTTCGCTCATTCACTCATTCACTCATTCACTCATTAGAAACGCCGCCGCTTCCATCAGCCAGGCCACACCGAGGTGGACGATGATGCCGCCCCAGACGCTGCGGGTCCGGAGCGCAAATACACCCAGGATATAGCCACCCACGACAGAACTGATGGTTTCGCCGGGCGGCTTGCCAAAATGAATGAAGGCATAGGTGACGACCATCGGCAGCACCGCTCCGCGTCCGAGAATATGTGTCATTCCGATGACCAGAAAGCCCCGGAAGAGAAGTTCAGTCGGGACGAAATCCCAGCCATAGGCCAGTTCGAAACCAAGGGCGGTTACCCATTCGGGAACACCAAAAAATTCGTTAGCCTGCGTATCGTAATAGGCTGGATAATTCTGGAGAAAAGACGGCTGAAAAGCCGCAAAGGTGACCAGCGGCACCATGATGATCAGCAGCCAGCCATACAGCCGCAGGCCGCTCCATTTGGGTTTCAGGCCGTAAAAATTACTCTCCGGCTGCGGTATCAGGCGGTAAAACAGCCATAACGGCAGCACCACCGTCAGCAGGGAATGCAGATTGCTCAGGAGTGCAAAGACATAGCTGTAGATTTCCCCGCCGAATAATTCACGGCTCCAGCGGCCATAGGCGTAAAACCCGGCATATACCGAAAAAATAAGCAGCCCAGACAGGCTGAACAGCCAGAAATTTCGCTGACGCAGAATGGCCTTCTGTCCGTGAAAAAAGGCCCAGAGAGCCGCCGTCGGATAGTAGGCAAAGGCGTAGAGCAGAAAATACAGGCTTATGCGCTTCAGCGGCTCCCGACGATAGCTGTCGATGATGCTGTCTTCGAGGTCGACGTAATAGTTGAAGCTGATGGAAACGCCCAGAAACAGCAGGACGACACCGTAGAGGTCAGGGCGGAAGTCGGCCCGCCAATGGTCGCGGACGAAGCGGATAAGCTGTTTCATGCGGCTTCAAAGTTGGTTCAAAGCCACAGGCAGGTCAAGGCGGCCCCGGACGTAACGGGCGTCGTGCGGGTTGAATCGTTCAGAATGATGGTTGTGCCGTCGGAGCCTAAATCCCAGAGTTTTCCCCGCAGGAAGACGTTCAGTCCTTTGGCGATCCCCAAAATATACAACCAACGTTTATTTCTCATAAACGATGCCTCTATTTAAGCGTATTTTATCGCAAAATAGCACTATTTTACCGACCTCATCGACCAATTTACCCATATATGTTTTCTTTTCAGCATCAGGTTGCCTTCATTACCGGAGCTGGTTCGGGCATCGGTCGTTCCACGGCCCTGGCCTTTGCCGAGGCCGGAGCAAAGGTCGTCGTTTCGGATGTAAACGAACCTGGTGGCCGGGAAACCGTTGACCAGATTCGGCAAAAAGGCGGCGAGGCCGTGTTCATTTCCTGCAATGTTGCCTCTGCCACGGAGGTCGACAACGCCGTTCGGCAGACGGTCGAGACCTATGGACGACTCGATATCGGCATCAATAACGCAGGCATCGGCGGCGAATTTGCCCGACTCACCGACCAGTCGCCCGAAGCCTGGAATCAGATGCTGGCCGTGAATCTGAGCGGCGTTTTTTACTGTATGCAGGCTGAAATCCGGCAAATGCTGACACAGGGTTCCGACCATCCAGCCGGGGGCCATCCAGCCGGGGGCAAAATTGTCAATATTTCGTCCATTGCGGGTGTGCGGGGAATGCCGATGGGTGCGCCCTACAGCGCCGCCAAGCACGGCGTGCTGGGCCTGACCAAAACGGCTGCCCTGGAGTATGTAAAACAAAACATTCGGGTCAACGCCGTGTGTCCGGTGTATACGCATTCGACGATGGTTCACGATTTGATGAACATAGCACCCGGCATGGAAGAGAAAATGCGCCGGGTGATTCCGCTGGGCCGATTTGGTCAGCCGGAGGAGATTGCTCAGGCGATTCTGTGGCTCTGCTCCGACGAGAACGCCTTCTGCACCGGCCAGGCTATCCAGATGGACGGAGGCCTGACGGCAGGATAACCGTAACCCGCAATGATTTTGCGGGTCTGCCGAAGGCAGAATAAAGTTTGTGCTTTGCACAGACCCGCAAAATCATTGCGGGTTACAAGACAAATATGGCAAATCAATTTTACTCCCGACGCGACCTCCGCTTTCAACTATATGAAGTGCTTCAGGCCGAAACACTGACGCAGTATCCTTATTTCGCCGACCACAACCGCGAGTCGTTCGACATGGTGATGGATGCCGCCGCCCAGATTGCCGAAACAAGTCTGAGGCCGCTGCTGACGGTCATGGATCGGGAAGAACCGCAGCTTGTGGACGGAAAAATCCGGGTGCATTCCGGGATGCAGCCCATCATCCGGCGCTTCGGCGACGACGGCTGGATCAACGCCCCGTTTTCTTACGAAGAAGGCGGTCAGCAGCTTCCGGCAACGGTCATGAATGCGGCTACGTTCGTCTTCGGGGCCGCCAACTATTCGGCCAGCGTGTTCCCGTTTCTGACAACCGGTGCGGCCAATCTGCTGCGGAGTTTCGGCGCACAGAACCTGATCGAAGCTTTCACCCCGAATATGTATGCCGGACGCTGGCAGGGCACAATGGCCCTGACCGAACCCGACGCGGGCAGTTCGCTTTCCGACGTGTCGACCTCCGCCCAGCCGACCGACGAACCGGGCACCTACCGGCTGCGGGGCCAGAAAATCTATATCTCGGCGGGCGATCACGATGCCTGCGAGAACGTGGTTCATCTCATGCTGGCCCGGATTCAGGGCGCTCCCGCCGGAACAAAAGGCATTTCGCTGTTTGCGGTTCCGCAGAAAAGGCCGGAAGACGAGACTTTGGTCGACAATGACGTACTGACAGCGGGCGTTTACCACAAAATGGGCTACAAAGGCGCTCCCATCGCCCACCTGATGGTCGGCTCGAACGACGCCTGTCTGGGCTATCTGGTCGGCGAGCCGAACCGGGGCTTGAACTACATGTTCCAGATGATGAACGAGGCCCGCGTGGGTGTGGGCATGAACGCTGTCTCCATCGGCACTGCCGCCTACTACGCCTCGCTCGAATACGCCCGCGAACGCCCGCAGGGTCGCCCGGTTGCCGAAAAGAACCCGGCACAGCCGCAGGTGCCCATCATTCGCCACGCCGACGTGAAGCGGATGCTGCTCTTTCAGAAATCCGTTCTGGAAGGTTCGCTGGGGCTGCTGCTGTATTGCAGTTATTTGTCGGACGTGGCGCACGCGGGAGAAGGGCCGGAGGCCGATGAAGCGGCTCTGCTGCTGGATCTGCTGACGCCGGTTGCCAAATCGTATCCGTCGGAAATGGGCTGTCTGACCACGAGTGCAGCGGTGCAGATTCTGGGCGGAGCGGGTTATACGACCGATTTTCCCGTCGAACAGTTTTACCGGGAAGCCCGTATTCATCCTATCCACGAAGGCACGACGGGCATCCACGGTCTGGATTTGCTGGGCCGAAAAGTGACCCTACAAGGCGGGAAAGCCGTTCAGCTTTTTGTCCGGGAGGTTGGGAGAACGATGGCCGAAGCGCAGACAATGGCCGAATTACGACCGCTGACGGAGAAACTTCAAGCCGCTTTGTCTCAGCTTGACAACGTAACGCATCATCTGCTCGGTCAAATTGCCGACAACCCGGAAGCAGGTCTGGCCGATGCAACCCTGTATCTGGAATTTTTCGGCATTGTCACCATTGCCTGGCAGTGGCTCCGGCAGGCGACAGTCGCCCGGCAAGCGATGGAGAAGGCCCACACCGACGACCGGGATTTTTACGCCGGAAAGCTGGCCGCTGCCCGTTATTTTTACGAATATGAACTGGTGAAAACCGAGTCGCTGGCCCGCCGCCTGCTCAGCGAGGACCGCGTGACGGTAGAAATGAAAAGCGAGTGGTTCTGACGTAGCACGGAGCGCTTCTCCGTGTATTTTTCTGTAAGTTCAGACAGACATTTCTCAATCAAAAATTAGACGGAGTGGCACTCCGTTTTACAGGATGGAAGACCTTTTTGCCACCGAACGCACCCGCCAACTGCTGCCCCGCATCCGGGAGTTTGTCGAAACCGAATTGTATCCGCTCGAAACGACGGAGAATCTGACGCATGACTTTTCATACGTCGAGCCGGTGTTACAGCAAAAGCGGCAACTCGTCAAACAGGCAGGCCTGTGGGGTCTGCACCTACCCGAAGAAGATGGTGGACTGAATCTGACGCTCTGCGAATTCGGGCAAATCAGCGAGGTGCTGGCCTCGTCGCCGTTTGGACATTTCGTGTTCAACACCCAGGCTCCCGACATCGGCAATACGGAACTGATGCATAAATACGCCCCGACCCATCTGAAAGAACAGTATCTGAAACCGCTGATGAATGGCGACATTCGTTCGTGTTTCAGTATGACCGAGCCGGAGTTTGCGGGTTCCAACCCCGTCCGGATGGGGACGATGGCGGAAAAAGATGGCAGCGATTACGTCATCAACGGCCACAAGTGGTTTACCTCGTCCGCCGACGGAGCTGCGTTTGCCATCGTCATGGCCGTAACCAATCCCGACGCCGCTCCCCACCGTCGGGCGAGTCAGATTCTGGTGCCGATGAATACGCCGGGCGTCCGATTGGTTCGCAACATCCCGATTATGGGTCACGCAGGCGATAGCTGGGCCAGTCATGCCGAAATGCGTTACGATGACGTCCGGGTACCGCAGGCCAACCTTATTGGGCCGGAAGGCGGCGGGTTTCTGCTGGCACAGGAACGGCTGGGGCCGGGCCGGATTCATCACTGTATGCGATTCATCGGCATTGCCGAACGCTCATTCGATCTGATGTGCCGCTACGCCGTCAGCCGCGAACTGGATGAAGGGAAGGCGCTGGGTGAGATGCAGTTCATTCAGGGATTCATTGCCGAGAGCCGGGCCGAAATCGACGCCGCCCGGCTGCTGGTGTTACGAACCGCCAAACACATCGATGAACGCGGAGCCGCTGCTGTCCGGGATGAAATTTCGATGATTAAATTTTCAACGGCCAACATGATGCTGCGGGTTATCGACCGGGCCATCCAGACCCACGGGGCGCTGGGCATGACCAACGACGTGTTGCTCTCGTACTGGTACGCCCACGAACGGGCCGCCCGCATCTACGACGGGGCCGACGAGGTGCATAAATCGGCGCTGGCAAGGAGTATTCTGAAGGGGTATGGGCTGGATGTGAGGAAAAACTCTATTACACAGAGACAATCAGAGAACATCCGAGTCGATCAGAGTTAACATCGATTATTTACTCTGATAAACTCTGTTCTCCTCTGATCAACTCTGTGTAACGATGCAACAAGACTCCCCCACCGCCATTCGCCCCGGCGAGGAACTGGATAAATCCTCGCTTGAGACGTACCTGAACGATACCGTTCCCGATTTTGGTCAGATTACGGATATAGCCCAGTTTCCCGGCGGATACTCTAACCTGACGTATTTTCTCAAAACAACCGACAGGGGCTATGTCCTGCGCCGACCGCCGTTCGGGGCGAAGGACATTAAGGGCGGACACGACATGGGCCGGGAGTTTCGGGTGCTGTCGATGCTGAAGGCGGCGGGTTATCACACCATTCCGGAACCCGTTGTTTTTTGTGAGGATGAAAGCGTCATGGGTTGCCCGTTTTATGTCATGGAGCGGGTGCCCGGCGTGATTCTGCGGGCGCACACGGCTCCGAAGATGACCATCCCTGCCGAAACGATGCGGCAACTCTCGCTGTCGCTGGTGGATAATCTGGTGAAACTCCACGCGCTCGACATTCAGCAGACGGGCCTGATTCAGCTCGGAAAACCCGAAGGCTACATCCGCCGGCAGGTCGAAGGCTGGCACAGGCGCTATCTGGCCGCCCAGACTGACGACGTTCCGGCCATGAATCAACTGGCGCAGTGGCTGATGAACGAGATGCCCGCCGAAAACCCGGCCACGCTGATTCATAATGACTACAAATACGATAACGTGGTGCTGAACCCCGACCATCTGCCCGATATCCGGGCCGTGCTCGACTGGGAAATGTGTACTGTCGGCGACCCGTTGATGGACGTCGGCACTTCGCTCTCCTACTGGGCCGAAGCCACCGACGACCCGTTCCGCAAATCGTTCAACCTGACCCACCTGCCGGGCAACCTGACCCGCCGGGAGTTCGCCGACCGCTATGCCGAGCAAAGCGGTCGTGACGTGTCGAATATTTTGTATTACTACGTGTTCGGATTGTTCAAAAATTCAGTCGTGATACAGCAGATTTACAGTCGCTACAAAAAAGGCCTGACCAAAGACGAACGGTTCGCCGGACTGCTGACGGGTGTCCGGGCGCTGTCGGCCCAGGGTGTGCGGGCCGTGGAGATGAATTCCATTTAGTTAAAATCAAGCTAGTTATGAAAGCCATTCTCTGCCGTGGATATGGACCACCGGAAAACCTGACGCTGGAAGACGTCGAGCCGCTGAAAGCGACCAAAAACAAACTGGTTATCAGCGTCAAAGCCTGCGGCGTCAACTTTCCCGATACGCTGATTATCCAGGGCAAATATCAGTTTAAACCCCCGTTTCCGTTTTCGCCGGGCGGCGAAGTGGCGGGTGTGGTGAAGGAAGTCGGCGAAGGCATTACTCATCTTAAACCCGGCGATAACGTCTTTGCTCTGACCGGCTGGGGTGGCTTTGCGGAAGAAGTGCTGGCTGACGGCTACCGCACGTTCCCGATGGCTCCGGGTATGGATTACGCCACGGCGGCCTCGCTCATGTACACCTACGGCACCTCCTACCACGCCCTGAAAGACCGGGCTAATCTACAACCGAATGAAACGATGCTGGTACTGGGCGCTGCCGGAGGCGTCGGACTGGCGGCAGTCGAATTGGGCAAAATCATGGGTGCACGGGTCATCGCCGCCGCCTCAACTGACGAAAAGCTGGCGCTCTGCATTGAAAAAGGCGCTTCGGAAACGATTAATTACAGTCACGAAGACCTCCGTGAACGAATCAAAACGATCACTGGCGGTCAGGGTGTCGACGTTATTTACGACCCGGTGGGCGGATCGCTGGCTGAAGCGGCGCTGCGGTCGATGAACTGGCGGGGACGGTATCTGGTCGTGGGGTTTGCGGCGGGCGATATTCCCAGTTTGCCTTTCAATTTACCCCTGTTAAAAGGCTGTTCGGTGGTCGGCGTATTCTGGGGCGCTTTTGCGGAACGTCAGCCGAAGGATAATTTCAAAAACTTTCAGGAGTTATTGGGCTTTTATCAGCAGGGACACATGAAACCCCACATTCAGGCGCAGTATTCGCTCGAACAGGTGCCGCAGGCACTCAACGAGATGCTGGAGCGGAAGGTGATGGGAAAGCTGGTGATTGTGCCCTGACCAGATGTTGTCAGACCTTTCAATTAAAAAACAACGTAGCACCGCTGCGTTGTACGACTCATGCAGACATTCGCAACAATCGAAGACTTTTCGGCCCACAAGGGTCAGGAACTTGGCACCTCCGACTGGATGACGATTACTCCCGAAATGGTTCAGAATTTCGCCGATGCCACCGGCGATCACCAATGGATTCACCTCGACGCCGAACGAGCCAGACTACATTCGCCCTACGGTACCACCATTGCCCACGGTTTTCTGACGCTGTCGCTGGCCCCAAAGCTTATGGCCGAAATTTATACGGTCGAGTCGGTGAAAATGGGCATCAATTACGGAGCGAACAAAGTGCGGTTTACAAACGCTGTCCCCGTCGGTAGCCGTGTCCGGATGAAAGCCTGGCTGCACCACGTCGAACCGACCAACGCCAATGAAGGGGCCGCCGGGGTGCGGGCCATTACCGAATGCGTTTTTGAGGTCGAGGGGCAGGAAAAGCCCGCCTGCATCGCCGAGTTGATTAGTTTGTTGTTTGAATGAATTATACCGACAGGATTAACGGGATTGACAGGATTTTTATAATAATGCTCTGACAATCGATAATCCTGTCAATCCCGTTAATCCTGTCAAAAAATGCGTATACCCAACAAAATTGCCATCATTACCGGAGCAGCCCGGGGCATTGGCCGGTCTGCCGCCGAAGTGTTCGCCCGCGAAGGGGCCAGCGTCATCATCTGGGACATGCTCGACGGCGAACCCGCCGCTGAAGCTATTCGTTCTCAGGGCTATCAGGCCGAATTCATGCCAGTCAGCGTCACCGACCCAAAGGCGATTGAAGAGGCTGTTCGGCAGATTATCGAGAAATACGGTCGTATTGATATTCTCATCAACAATGCCGGCATCACCCGCGACCGGACGCTGCTGAAAATGTCGCATGAAGAATGGCAACAGGTCATCGACGTCAACCTGACAGGCGTATTCAACTGCACGAAGGCGGTAGTGCCACACATGGTCGAACGAGGTTATGGGCGCATTATCTGCACATCATCGGTTGTCGGGCTACATGGTAATTTTGGGCAGACTAACTACACGGCCACGAAAGCGGGCGTCATTGCCATGTGCCGCACCTGGGCCAAAGAACTGGGTCCGAAAGGGATTACGGCCAACGCGGTTGCCCCCGGTTTCATCCGCACCGAAATGACCGATGCCATGCCCGAGGAGGTTCGTCAGGCCACCATCCAGACCATTCCGGTCAAGCGGATGGGCAACCCCGAAGACATTGCCTACGCCTATCTGTATCTGGCCTCCGACGAAGCCTCGTTTGTCAACGGGCAGGTCATCGGCGTCAATGGCGGACAGGCCTCCTGAAGATACGTATCTGGCCCGTTATGTCTACAAATCATTATGCTTGCATACTATTTTTGGTAGTATTATTTTTGGAGATTTGTAGACGGATACACTAATCAACAATCGATATGGCATCGGCAACTTTGGAATTAACCGGCCTGAATTTCAACTTAACCGAAGAACACATGGCGGTCCGGGAGGCCGCCCGGGACTTCGCTCAGAACGAACTGCTTCCCGGCGTCATCGAGCGCGACAATGAGGCCAAATTTCCAGCAGAACAGGTGCGCCGCATGGGCGAACTGGGCTTCCTGGGCATGATGGTCTCGCCCGAATACGGCGGTGGCGGCATGGACACCGTCTCTTACGTACTGGCAATGGAAGAAATCTCGAAAATCGACGCTTCCAGTTCGGTGATTATGTCGGTCAACAACTCCCTGGTCTGCTGGGGCCTGGAGGCATATGGCACGGAGGAACAGAAGCAGAAATATCTCACCCGGCTTGCCAGCGGGGAAGTCATCGGCGCTTTCTGTCTGTCGGAGCCGGAGGCGGGTTCCGACGCCACCTCACAGCATACGACGGCCTTCGACCAGGGCGAGCATTACCTGCTCAACGGTACTAAAAACTGGATCACCAATGGTGGTTCGGCCAGCATCTACCTGGTCATGGCCCAGACCGACGTCGAGAAGAAGCACCGGGGCATCAACTGCCTGATTGTCGAGAAAGGTCAGGAAGGCTTCGCGGTGGGCAAAAAAGAAGACAAAATGGGCATTCGGGCGTCGGATACGCACTCGCTGATGTTCACCGACGTGAAGGTGCCCAAAGAAAATCGCATCGGCGACGAAGGATTTGGTTTCAAGTTTGCCATGTCGACCCTCAACGGCGGACGCATCGGTATTGCCGCTCAGGCGCTGGGTATTGCCGCCGGAGCGTATGAGTTTTCGCTGAAGTATGCGCAGGAGCGTCAGGCGTTTGGCAAAAAAATATTCGAGCATCAGGCCATTCAGTTCAAGCTGGCCGAGATGGCAACCAAAATCGAGGCCGCCCGACTGCTGGTTTACAAAGCGGCCCGCCTGAAAGACGAGAATAAGGATTATGTGCAGGCGGCGGCAATGGCGAAACTGTTCGCCTCGGAGGTTGCCATGTGGGCCGCTACCGAAGCCGTACAGATTCATGGCGGCTATGGCTATGTAAAGGAGTATCATGTCGAGCGGATGATGCGGGATGCCAAAATCACTCAGATATACGAGGGTACGTCTGAAATACAAAAATTAGTAATAGCCCGGGAGATCGGCAAATAGCACTTTTCCGCCGTTTACACAATTTTTTCAAAAAACTGGCACGCGTTCTTGCAGGATGCGTGCTCTTTTTTTTATCTTTTCGAAGGATAAATAGTTGTATTAGTTTTGTCCAATTTATTAGTTTTGTGCAAAAATAGAAATTGTCCACGGTTTAGATAAAACAACCATCTCCGTATGGAAGACTATAACAAGATCATCGAGTCACTCGGCGTTAAGTTCATCAAGGCCCGAAACATCCGGATTCTGCAACCGATAACGATCAAAAACTTTTACGACGTTGAGAACACGCTGCTGATTCTTTACAACGGAGAGGTTGCCATCGGTGAAGATCGACAGCAGGTCGACGTCGGCGACATGCTGTTCATTCCGGGCGGAAAGCACGTAACCGTCACGTATGGCGATTCGTCACAGCCGAAAAGCGTTACGAATGAAGAGTTCATGACGCATCGTGAACTGTATTTTGAAGCCAATCGCGACCCGCAGAAAGTGGCGAACATGCCCAATTCGTTCGGGTACGTATCGTTCGAGGCAAAGGTGTTCGATTCGGTCAACTTCTTCAACTCACTGGACGTTCCGCCGTTCATCATCAAACGGGACGACAATCTGGCCCAGACCATCAATCAGATTCTGGTTGAAGACATGCTGGATACACCCGGTAAAGGCCGCATTATTAAGATCAAGACGGAGGAGATTGTCATCGAGGTCATTCGGTATATTCTGAAAAACCGGCTGTTCGTCGAGCAGTTGGTGACCAACAGCACCTATTTCAAAGATCCGCGTCTGATTGACATCTTCGCCTACATCAAGGATAACCTGGGCGGCGACCTTTCGAATAAGGTTCTGGCAAACGTTGCCAACGTATCGGAAGATTACGTCGGGCAGTACTTCAAGATGCTGACGGGCATCAATCCGCAGGACTACATCGAGTATCAGCGTATGGAAGCCGCCGTTGGTCTGCTGCGGACGTCGAAGAAAAGCATCCGGGCCATCGGTGCCGAGGTAGGCTACAAGGATACGGCCTATTTCTGCCGCCGATTCAAGATGATGTTCGGGATTCCGGCAGGAAAGATGCGCCGCCGGGAGTCGCTGATGAATGTATAGGGTGATTCTAACCACAGAGGAAACGGAGATTACACAGAGAACAGGGAGAGCTTTTTCTCTGTGTAATCTCCGTTTCCTCTGTGGTTAAATGCGGTTAAACTTTCACCACTGCATCATTGAACTGCCGGACGACCTCGGCTATGTCGGGCAGCAGCGACGGTCTGGCTTCAATGCCATTACCTACCACAATGACGTCGGCCCCGGCCTGAAGGGCCTGATGCGCTTTCTCGACGGTATTGATTCCTCCACCAACAATAATGGGTGTGTCGACAGCCTTCCGCACGGCGGCGATCATCTCCGGCGAAACAGGTCGCCGGGCGCCGCTGCCCGCATCCATGTACATGAGTTTCAGTCCCAGCATCTCGCCCGCCATCGCCGTGCAGGCAGCTACGCCCGGTTTGTCGTAAGGCAGCGGCATCGTGTTGCTGATATAGGAAACGGTTGTTTGGGCGCCGCTGTCGACGAGCATATACCCTGTCGGCAGAATCTCCAGACCGCTTTGTTTCAGGATGGGGGCGGCCACGACATGCTGCCCGATCAGAAATTCCGGATTGCGTCCGGAAATGAGGGAAAGGAAAAGAATGGCGTCGGCAGAGGGTTCGACGTGCAGGCTGTTGCCGGGAAACAGAATAGCCGGAATGTTAGTATATTCCCGAATGAGGGCGATGACCTCCCGCAGGACGTAGTTGGTAATCAGGCTGCCGCCGACGAAAAAATAATCGACCCGATTTTCGACACTCTGAAACAGCAGGTCTTTAAACGCGTCTTGCTCGACCTTATCCGGATCGAGCAAGACGGCGAACGATTTCCCCCCCGTTTCCCTACGGTTGCGCAGTTGTGTAAGAACCGGGTGTTGAGTATGGTCTGACAGACGCTGGTTGCTGCGTTGCTGCATTATTGTTTAAGAAACGGGACTTAAGGTAATTATTAGCCTGCTCACGGATGATCGTAGTCACCGCAGCAGTCAGGATACCCGTGATAGCTCCGCCGATGGCTGACTTTTTGGGCGCATCTTCAGCGGCTTTTGCTGCCCGGGCCGTATGCGCCTTCTGGCTATCCTTTGGGTAGTATGTGTCGCTCTTTTCGTCGTAATAGTCATCTTCGTGATCATCCTCATCATCATCACTGGAATTGGGCAGAATCAGACTGGCAACCAAATAGATACCCACGCATACACCAGCGACCAGCGCTACGGTTTTACCCACTTCGGAGGCGTCCTGCTTCAGCGAGCTGACATTCGATTCGATAGAGCTTTTATACTGCTCGGTTGCTTCCATCAACTCAGCCCGGCGGGCCGACGTGTCGGCAAAAGGAACATTCGGATCCATAAATTGAGCGTTCTAAGTTAGTAAAAAAATGAATTGACCAATGGATTAAGCGGCCGGCCCGTCGAAAGGACGGGCTTCCTGACCAGCCTGTCGTTCGTTATACGTCTGGCGCAGGGATTCGTTTGTCTGCTGCATCAGGTCGCGGATGGCGTCTTCCTTCTCACGGGTTTTCTCTTCCAGTTCCTTCTCCTGGCGATTCTTTATGGTCTTGTAGGCCATCTTACGAATCTGACTCTGAATGGCCTCCTTAGCCATCACCCAGATCAACGTGAGCACCAGAAAAAAGCCGGCAACGATTAAAAAACCCAGATAACGGCTATCCAGGACTGCGTTGAGATAGGCCGCCAGCAGACAAAACAGGAAAATGACCGTGATGGTCGCCAGAAAGCCCAGCACAATGGCATGAACAGCCTGCACGACCCCGTCTTCCACTTTGTTCCGCGTTTCGAGCTTGAACAGCTCCATTCGCGCCTCCAGATATTTGAAAATATTCTCCCGGATCTCTTCCAATCGTTCAAGCATGGCAATAGTTCTTTGTGTAGCTGCACTGATAGTACAATTTAACACCCAATTTGTTCGGAAAAACATTTCGTACGGTCCTTTTCAGCGGCCCGTTCCGGCACAACTCATTCACCGACAGGAAACAGGCCGTCTCCTCTGGCCTGTTTTACCATAAAAACGCATCCCCGGCCTAAGATCAGGTCGGGGATGCTGAGAGGCTGTCTGTCAACAAAATGTAGAGAATTTTCCGTTTACTCGCTGCCGAAACGCCCGGAGCCAATCTGGTTGCCGAAGAACAGAGCGTTCAGAAACAATTTATTGGTACCATACCAGAATGCCCGGAAATTGGGGTTGTCTGTCATCGCAATCACCTTCCCGGCCCCGTAGTTGTTCGTTATAATCGCCGGACTGTTGCGCATCAGGCGCTCGTTACCGGCTGAAATATAGCCGCTCACGAGCGGTTTGGCCGTATAAATCAGGGGAGCCGCAAAGGGGTCCCGGCTGCGCTCCAGAAAAACGGTGTTATCGCGGAACGTCGACAGCATTTCCTCTTTGTATCCGTAGAGCAGCGGGTGTGTCAGATCGGCCTTTGCCTGGAAAATAGCGCCGCCGATGACGCCCGCTCCCGCATAGCGCTCGGCCAGCGCATAGGGGCGTACGCTGCTCGTATCGGTCGGCATTTTTTTGAGCTTCGCCGTCGAAATACCTTTTTCCGACGCCCACTTGACGGCATCCGTCATGGCGACCAGAACGCCCCCGCTTTGCACGAATCGTTTGATTTTGTCTTCCGGCAGACTTCCGTATTCGCCGCTGACCAGCACCAGCACATTATATTTATCCAGATTGATCCGGTTCAGGCTGCTGGCGTCGGCCATGGTGAGCGGCACGTTTACCCGCTGATCGAGCAGATGCCATACCTCTCCGGCATCGAGGTTGTTGACGCCCTGCCCCACGACCAGCAGCGGCTTGGGCAGACGCATATTTTTAAAATTATCGCTGCCCAGGTCGATGCCTTCGGTGGTCAGACCGCTGGCAACGGCGTAAAAATCGACGCCATCACGCTCAGCCAGCGTCGTCAGCAGCGTGGCTAACTGGGCCGATTCCTGCGGTGAAGTCTGAATCTGGATGGTGCCGTAATCGAATTTCATCGGCCTGCCGTCGACGGTCGACGTAAACGGCTGCGAAGCCGTTTTCAGCCGGTAGCCCTTTTTCAACAGTTCGTAGGCGGCCCGCGGCGCAAAATAGCTGTCCCAGCCAAACACGTAGGCGTAGGGACTGGTGCCGACGACCCGGCCCTTCGGGAAAGCATTCGTTTCCACCTCCGGCCCGGTCGCTATTGCCGTTCGGGACTCCACGTAGGGCACATTGAACGTGTGGGGCATGGACCAGGCCGAAATGTCATAGAACAGACTGTCTTCAAACTGCGTCCGCTTCTCGAAAATGCCTTTAATCAGCCGATGCTGCGGCTGGTTCGTCGGTACGACGTAGGCGTTGCCTCTGCTGAAGCGCTTCCCTTCGAGGGTTTCGTCCCGATTCAGTTGGTAAACGGCAATCTGGTTGCGTTGCAGAATGTTGACCATTTCCCACGTCCGGACTTTGTCGTTGCTTTCCCCAAACACGTAGGCCTTTATCGGGTCGGCAGGGGCTTCGCGGTAATGATCCCGCTGAAAATTCAGCAGATCGACGCGCATGGCCTTTGCCGCCCGCAGGCTCGACAGCGCCGCCACAAACTGGTTGCGGATAGTGAACGGAAACGTCAGCAGGCCGTTGCTGCTTTCCTGTACGTGTCCCCGCGAACTGCCCTGTTCGAACAGGATGCCCACGCAGCCGTGGACGTCGGGATAGGTAGAGCCTTTTCCGTAATAAAAGTCATCGAAATTTTCCTGGGTGTAGTAAAAGGACCCGATTTTATCGAGTCCTTCGGCCTGAAACTGCCCGAAGCGGTTGGTCAGTTCGATGTTGCGCCGGGGCGTGAGCGGATGGGTACGGGAGGGCACGCCGGGCTGAAAGAAGAACGTGGAGTTGGTGCCCATCTCGTGATGGTCGGTGAGCAGATTGGGCTTCCACTCGTGAAATTTCGCCATGCGGCTCTTACTTTCGGGGTGCTGCATGTAGAGATAATCCCGGTTCAGGTCGAACCAGTAGTGGTTGGTCCGGCCACCGGGCCAGACTTCGCTGAACTCGCGGCTGCTGGGGTCAGAGACCAGGTTGACGCTTTTGTGCGTATTGACCCAACTGGCAAATCGGTTGGCTCCGTCGGGGTTGATGCAGGGGTCGAGCAGCACGATGGCCTCATTGAGCAGCGAATCCACCGATGGCCCCTGCGCGGCGGCCAGGTGATAGGCTGCCAGCAGGGCCGAGTTGTTGCCGCTGGCCTCGTTGCCGTGCACGGTATAACCCATCCAGACCACCACCGGCATCTGGCTCGTGTTCAGGCTGCCCGAACGGGCCGGGTCCGTCAGGGCGACGTGTTCGGCCTTGAGGCGGTCGATGTTGGCATGATTGGCCGGGGAAGTAACTGTCAGCAGCAACAGCGGCCGATTTTCGTACGTGCGGCCGTATTCCACGAGCGTGATCCGGTCGGAGACCTCATCAAGCTTTCGCATATAACTGACCAGTTGGTCGTGGGAAACGTGCCATTCTCCGACCTGATAGCCCAGAAACTGCCGGGGCGACGGAACGCGGGTGTCGTAGGTGACGCCGGTCGGCAGGTAATAGGAATCGGCGACCTGAGCCAGGGAAGGCGTCAGCATCGTCATGACGTAAAGGCAACAGAGACGGATGATTCGGAAGAAGAGATTCATCATATCGTAGAAAGTTGTTAGGGTATGTAGTTGGGTAAAATAAGGTTGCGGGGCAAAACAAAGACGCCGGACTGACAACACACGACCATGCGTTACCAGTCCGGCGTCTTCCGCCTGCTTCCTGCCGACCGATCAGTTCGACCGCTTCAGCTTGGCTTCGATCGTCTGCTGGGTGTGTGGCACGGCCCGCAGGCGCTCTTTGGGAATCAGTTTGCCGGTATCGATACAAATTCCGTAAGTGCCGTTTTTAATCCGGACAAGGGCGGCGTCCAACTGCATGATGAATTTCTGCAGCCGCCCGGCCAGTTGGCTCAGGTTCTCGCGCTCACTCGTATCAGCACCGTCTTCCAGCAGCTTGGAGGTGCCCGACGTGTTGTCCGTACCCGTATCGTTGCGCTTGCTCAGCGTTTCCTTAATGTAGTTAAGTTCGTTACGGGTCGCTTCGAGTTTTTGATTAATCAATACCTCGAATTCTTTAAGCTCCTCCTCCGAGTAGCGTTTCTTTTCTTCCTGAACCATACAGTGTTAGTACTAAAACGTAAATGGTGGCTGGCAATAGTAACCAATCAGTGCGCAAAATTAGGACAACCTGTCGGCATTTCCATCATCCGAGCGTATCAACTTAATTTTTTTGAAAATTTTAGGAATTGGCAAATCGGCCCCACTACCGTTTAATATTTGGTTAACATTACCGACCGACTTTCAAAACTTGGCGTTTCACGAAATTTCCAGTGCATACTATGGAATTACAAAATTAGACTATATCTGGAAAAAATAGTTATTTACGGGCACAGCCTGTTTTTTTGGTAAGTTTACACGTTCTTATACACAACAGATAGTCAACTTAATTTGTAGGTTTTATGGCGTATATCGAACCAGCCCCCATAAAAGATAAAGAGAATCCCCTCGAATCCATGATGTCGCGTTTCGATGCGGCAGCCCGTCTTCTGGGCATCTCGGAGGAGATGTATTACATTCTGAAAGTCCCCGCCAAGCAGGTTACCGTCGGTTTGCCCATCACGATGGACAACGGCGAAATCAAGGTTTTTGAAGGTCACCGCGTCGTTCACTCCAATATTCTGGGTCCGGCCAAAGGCGGCATCCGTTTCGATCCGGGCGTCCACCTGGATGAAGTCCGGGCGCTGGCGGCCTGGATGACCTGGAAATGCGCCGTCGTCGATATTCCGTATGGCGGCGCCAAAGGGGGCATTGCCTGCAACCCCCGCGAAATGTCACCGGGCGAAATCGAACGCCTGATGCGGGCGTATACCGTTGCGATGCTCGACGTATTCGGGCCGGACAAGGACATTCCGGCTCCCGACATGGGCACGGGCCCGCGGGAGATGGCCTGGCTGATGGACGAATATTCGAAAGCCAAAGGCATGACCGTCAACGCCGTCGTGACCGGCAAACCGCTCGTACTGGGCGGGTCGCTGGGCCGCACGGAAGCCACGGGCCGGGGCGTAACCATTGCGGCTCTGGCGGCGATGGACAAGTTGCGCATGAACCCCTACCGCGCCACGTCGGCCATTCAGGGCTTTGGCAACGTTGGCTCTTACGCCGCCGCACTGCTGCACGAGCGCGGGGTGACGGTCCACGCCATCAGTGATATTTCGGGCGGGTATTACAACGAACGCGGCATCGACATCGAAGCGGCCAATACCTACCGCAATACGCACAACGGCTCACTGGAAGGCTTTACGGGCGCCGAAAAAATCACGAACGAAGAACTGCTGTCGCTGCCGGTCGACGTGCTGGTTCCGGCGGCCAAAGAGGATGTCATTACTGCCGACAATGCGCATACCATTCAGGCCCGGATGATTATCGAGGGCGCCAACGGCCCGACCTCCGCCTCTGCCGACGACATCATCAACGAAAAAGGCATTCTGGTCGTCCCGGACATTCTGGCGAATGCGGGCGGCGTAACGGTCTCGTATTTTGAGTGGGTACAGAACCGCATCGGCTACAAATGGACCCTCGACCGCATCAACCGCCGTTCGGAGCGCATTATGAAAGACGCCTTCGACCGGGTGTTCGAGACGTCGCAGAAATACAAGGTATCGATGCGGCTGGCCGCCTACATCGTGGCAATCGACAAAGTATCGAGCACCTACAAATTCCGGGGTGGCTATTGATTTGGGGCGGGTTCATTACGCAGATGGAGTTGGAACGGCTCATTTCGTATTGAACCCGCTTGCTATATTCATTGATTTTTCGCACTTTTTCGTACTTTCACGGCTCGGTATCTCCGGGCTTTTTTTGTTTCGACTCATAGCTTTATGACAATCCATAAAGAAGGTTACACGATTCTGCTGGCGACGGTGGCCGTTCTGTTAGCCATCAACCTGATCTCGTGGTTTTACCTGTTTTCGGGAAATCAGACGGCCAACTGGCTGATTCTGGGCATCAGTTTCGTGCTGTTTCTGCTGGTTCTGCAGTTCTTCCGGAAACCCCGGCGCACAACGCCAGTAAATGACAAGCACGTCATCTGCCCCGCCGACGGAACGGTAGTGACGATAGAGGAAGTGTTTGAGGGCGAATATTTTAAGGCTCAGCGCCGTCAGGTGTCCATTTTCATGTCGCCGCTGAACGTTCACATCAATTTCCACCCGGTGACGGGCACGGTTCGCTACGTAAAATACTATCCGGGTAAATATCTGGTTGCGTGGCACCCGAAGTCCAGCACCGAAAACGAGCGGACTTCGGTGGTGGTGCAGGCCAAAAACGGCGTGGAGATTCTGCTGCGGCAGATTGCCGGAGCAATGGCCCGCCGCATTGTCTGGTATGTGAAAGAAGGACAGGCGGTAGAACAGGGCCACGAATTCGGTTTTATCAAGTTCGGCTCCCGCGTGGACGTCTATCTGCCGCTGGATGCCGAAGTGAAAGTAAAAATCGGCGATAAGACCAGAGGCGGGGTCACTGTCCTGGCGGATCTGGCGTAACGATATATTCTTCAAAAATCATCTGAAGAGCAGCCAATGGCTGCTTTTTTTATGCCATCGATTTTGTACGCACAAAGGAAAATGTAGTATTTTTCGGGCTTAAATCAGGGTAAAATACGCATGAAAAAATGGTTTAGGCCACATATAGGCCTTCTTTTAATTAGCTCATGTCTACAGGTCGACCTTTCGGCAAATGCCCAGCAGGTGATGATGCAGGGCTGGTATTGGGACTATCCGAAGCTGGCTCAGGCGGCTAACTGGTCGGATACTCTACGCCTGAAAGCCGCCGCGCTCGGTTCTGCGGGCTTTACGCATATATGGTATCCGCCCTTCGCCGGCAATGGCAACCGTAGCGGAGGCTACGATCCTCGTGATCTCTATATCGGGCAGGACAATACGCAAACGTCGCTGGGCACAAAAGCCCAGATCAAGGCCATGACCGACCAAATGGCAGGATTGGGTATTACGCCCGTAGCCGATATGGTTTATAATCACCGCGATGCAGGAGCGCCGGAGACAAACCCGGCGGTCAAGGATTATGTCACTACCTGGGCAAGCAACCCTACCACCTCGCCTGGCAGCAGTTGCGGCGGTTTTCGAAGACCGTTTCCGTCGGACCGCTATCGAATGGCGATTCCCATTGGCGGAACCACGGGATTGGGGGCCGGCAATTATTACGTCAAAATGCGGTCGCGGGGGCACATTTTCAATGGATCGATCTATACGTTTCACGCCACCACGGGACGGATTGGCGGGTCACGCTGGACACCGGCCAACAATCTACCAACGGGCGACGTCGACGTGACTGCCGATTTTACCAATTCGCTGGCTGTGGTGCCGGGGCGCAATTATCGCACCCAAATCAATAGCGGCACCGGCAACAATGACGGCGACGTGGACGAATTCAACGTTCCTATTACAAGCGCCGATTTCAACGCAGCAGGCGACCATCTCTTTCTGGAAGCCATCAACCCCGGCGGACAGTATTCCGACCACCTGCCCATTGAAATCTGGTATGATCCCGACGGCGCGGGCGGGGTGGCGGCCATCAACCTTGCCCCCATGAACGACCCGTTTGGGGCGGCTTATAAGCTGGAATTTCAGACCTATACCAATTTCAATGCCCTGCCCAGCGGTCAGGGCGGGATGAACTGGGAAGGCTTCCGGCCTCATTTCAACAGCGCCAGTCCGACCGGGTGGGCGCAAACTACCTGCCTCGGCCCCGACTGGAGCATGCAAAGCCTCGATTATTTCTACGATTATGATCACAATCAGCCCGTTACGCAGCAGGTTCTGCGCGACTGGACCATTTGGGCGTATGATTATCTGCAATCAAGAGGACTGCGGGTCGATGCCGTAAAGCATTTTGAGCCGACATTTATGGCGTTCATCATCCGTCAGATGATCGCAGCGGGTAAAACCCCCAACCTGGTTGTGGGCGAGTGGTATGGCGAAAATCTGGATGAACTAAAAAACTGGGTCGACGCCGTTAACGCACATCTCACTCCGGCGGAGCGGGCGTCTGTGCCCATCAAAGTATTCGATTTCTCGTTACGGGCTGCGCTTAAGGGGGCGCTCGACCGCAACGAAGACCCGCGTCAGGTCTACGGCAGCAGCCTCCGCGACGGGCGGGGCATGAGCGGCTTCAACGTCGTCACATTCCTGAATAATCATGACTTTCGGGAGGAACAGAACTGGTGGCAGAATAATGCCGTCGTCAATAAAAACCGGATTCTGGGATATGCCTATCTATTGACCAACAACCAGTTAGGCGTACCAACTGTGTTTTACCCTGACTATTACGGTTATCCTGCCCACAACACGGTGTATAATGGTGAGACGGTCGGCTTCGGCTGGCACCCGGCCAACGCCGCCGACCGAAGAGGGCACAAAGCCGAAATCGACCAGTTAATCAGCGTCCTGAAAACCTACATCAACGGCTCATCGGGAGTCGATTACCTGAACCATTACGGCTTCAGCAACACGCCGCCGAGTGGAAACCCATCGAACTGGCGGGCGACGTCGAACCCAACGGAGCCGCTGGCAACGCCCAATCAGGCCTTAATCTACCAGTTGAACGAGTCGGGGAGTGCAGGGGGTCGGGAAGTAGTTGTGGCAATCAATTTCAGCGATAACCCCCTGAAAGTCGACCATGCTATCGTTCAGAGAAACGGCATAACGACTGGAACACCGTTCACCGACATCCTGAGTCGTTCTGCTTTCCCTCAGGCGCAGGTCGATGCGCAGGGCCGGATCTACATGCAGTTACCGCCCAAAAGCTATTCTGTCTGGATCGAGGGCGTTCCCAGTCCGCTTCCCGTCCGTCTGGCTTCGTTCACGGCAAAGGCGCTCCCGAAAAGCGTCCGGCTCAACTGGCAATCGGTTTCGGAGAAAAATTTTAAGCAGTATGACCTGGAGCGTTCCCATAACGCCCGCGAGTTTCAGCGTATTGGGTCAGTCGCCGGTCGGGGAACGGGACAGAATGGGAGCGTTTATAATTTCGAAGATCAAGAATTGCCCGATAATGCACAAACGCTTTATTACCGACTGAGGATGGTCGATACCGACAATACATTTATTTATTCAGCCGTTCGTTCGGTGTCTCTGCATACAAGGCTGATCCGTATACAGCTTATTCCAAATCCGGTCAGCGACACCGCCCGGCTGCTGATTGCCAGTCCGGAAGAGCAGGCAAGCCTGATTCGACTGATCAACGCGGCTGGTCAGGTAGTGTATCAGCGCTCACAACCTCTGACCGAAGGACTGCAAACGGTGCCGCTCGACCTGTCGGGCCTGCCTGCCGGATTGTATCAGGTGACGGTTTCGACGCAAAAGCAGCAGTGGAGCGAGAAGCTTGTCAAACAATAACCGGCAGAGGCTCCGGCTCTGCGGAGTCCGGAGCCCCTGCTGATTATATTCCAGCTTACTGCACCACTTCGGCTACTTCCGTGGCATAGGCGTCGGTAGGAACGCAGGAACAGACGAGATTCCGGTCACCGTAGGCATTGTCGACCCGGCTAACACTCGGCCAGAATTTCCGTTCTTTCAGGTACGGCAGCGGGTAAGCGGCTTTTTCGCGGCTGTAAGGGCGGTTCCAGTCATCGGCCATGACGACGGCTGCCGTGTGGGGAGCGTGTTTCAGCACATTGTTCGCTTTATCGGCCTGACCTTCTTCAATCTCCCGAATTTCGCTTCGGATGCTGATAAGTGCCTCGCAGAACCGATCCAGTTCGTCCTTCGATTCCGACTCGGTCGGCTCAATCATCATCGTCCCGGCTACGGGGAAGGACACTGTCGGGGCGTGGTAGCCGTAATCCATCAACCGCTTGGCGATGTCTTCCACTTCGATACCCGCCGATTTGAACGGGCGGCAATCGACAATCATTTCGTGGGCACACCGTCCATTCGTTCCGGTATACAGCACTTCGTAATGTCCCTCCAGCCGTGATTTGAGGTAATTAGCGTTCAGGATTGCCATCCGGGTGGCGTTGGTCAGGCCGGTGCCGCCCATCATCGCCATGTAGGCATAGGAAATGGTCAGAATGCTGGCCGAGCCATACGGTGCCGCCGAAACCGCTCCCCGTGCCCCATGCCCCGCGCTCGATGCTACATGCCCCGGCAGAAACGGCACCAGATGTTCGGCAACGCCAATCGGCCCCATACCCGGACCGCCGCCGCCATGCGGAATGCAGAAGGTTTTGTGCAGGTTCAGGTGACAGACATCGGCCCCGATGGCCGCCGGGCTGGTCAAACCAACCTGGGCGTTCATGTTGGCCCCATCCATGTATACCTGCCCGCCATGCTGATGGACAATGTCGCAGATTTCCTTGATGCTTTCCTCAAAAACGCCATGTGTCGACGGATACGTCACCATCAGACACGACAGATCCTGGCTATGCTGTTCGGCTTTGGCTTTTAAATCGGTTACGTCGATATTACCCCGATCATCGCAGCGAACGATCACGACTTTCATGCCCGCCATAACGGCGCTGGCCGGGTTAGTTCCGTGGGCTGAAGAAGGAATCAGGGCCACGCTGCGGTGACTTTCGCCCCGGCTTTCGTGATACGCCCGAATAACCATCAGACCGGCATATTCACCCTGCGCTCCTGAATTGGGCTGCAGGGACATAGCCGCAAAACCCGTGATTTCGCACAGCCATTCATTCAGTTCCCTGAACAGTTGCTGATACCCCAGCGTCTGATCTTTAGGGGCGAACGGATGCAGCCCGCCAAACTCCGGCCACGTTACCGGAATCATCTCGGCGGTGGCGTTCAGTTTCATCGTACAGCTACCCAGCGAAATCATCGAATGCACCAGCGAGAGGTCTTTTTCTTCGAGTGACTTCAGGTAACGCAGCATCTCGTGCTCCGTGTGGTGCTTGTTGAACACCGGGTGCGTCAGGTACGGCGACTGACGGACGAGCGCTTCCGGCCAGGAAATTCCGAGTATCTTTTCAGCGGCTTCCAGATCGCCCGTTGCTCCAAAGACATCGAGCAGTTCGACCAGATCCTCGTAGGTTTTGGTTTCATCGAACGACACGGTTACCGTTTCATCATCCGCATTGTAACGAAGATTGACACCGGCAGTGCGGGCGGTTTTCCGCAGCGAGTCGACGTCATCGATCCGGATCGTCACCGTATCGAAATAATTCTGGGTCAGTATTTTAAAATCGTTCCAGCGCAGAACGGTCACAAACAGTTTGGTCAGGCCGTGGATGCGCCCGGCAATGGCCCGAAGCCGCTCCGGTCCGTGGTAAACGGCGTAACTGCCCGCCATAACGGCCAGCAGCACCTGCGCCGTGCAGATGTTGGAGGTAGCTTTTTCCCGACGAATGTGCTGTTCCCGCGTCTGGAGCGCCATCCGCAGAGCCGGTTTTCCGGTGGCATCCTGCGACACGCCGATGATCCGGCCCGGAATTTGCCGCTTGTAGGCGTCGCGGGTGGCAAAAAACGCCGCATGAGGGCCACCGTAGCCCATCGGGACGCCAAAACGCTGAGCCGAGCCCACCACCACGTCAGCGCCCATTTCACCGGGCGGCGTCAGCAGCGTCAGCGCCAGCAGATCGGAGGCAACCGCCGTCAGTACGTCGTGTTCACGGGCGGCGGCAATCAGGTCTGTATAATCGAATGCCTCACCATCCGAAGCCGGGTACTGGAGCAGCATCCCGAACAGGCGTCCGTCGGTGACGTCGAGTGTACGGTGGTCGCCAACCTGCACCTGAATACCTAGGGGCGTTGCGCGGGTAATCACCACGTCGAGGGTCTGCGGGTGGCAGCGTTCGGAGACAAAAAACGTATCGGCGCCTTTTTTCGACGCTGCCCGGACGGCGTACAGCATCGTCATGGCTTCGGCGGCGGCGGTGGCTTCGTCGAGCAGCGAGGCGTTGGCGATTTCCATGCCCGTCAGGTCCGACACCACCGTCTGGAAGTTCAGCAGCGCCTCCAGGCGGCCCTGAGCGATCTCCGCCTGATAGGGCGTATAGGCCGTATACCAGGCCGGATTTTCCAGGATATTTCGCAGGATAACGTTGGGCGTAATCGTATCGTAATAACCCGTTCCGATGTACGATTTGTACAATTTGTTCTGTTGAGCCAGTTTACGAAATTCCGTCAGAAACTGGTGCTCGGTCCGGGCGGCGGGGAGAGACAGCGGCCCGCTGAGCCGAATGACCTCCGGAACGGTCTGATCAATGAGTGCATCCACGGATTCAACGCCAATGGCCTGCAGCATCTCGGCAATCTGGGAGGCATCCGAGCCGTTATGACGGTCTTCGAACGACTCCTGATAGCGCACATTAAGTTTCATGTAACGCGGTTCTGAGCGATTGATGATAGAAAGAAAGTACAAATTTAAGCAAATTATCGGAGGCTGTAGGCCTCTTGAAAAGCATAACACATTTTCCGCCTTTTATTCTCATTTTTAGGCAAATAAATCTCTGAATGAAAGTACGAAAATCGGTTTCCCGCCCGATCCGTCCTGCTGTTTCACCGGCGGTCAGTTTCTCGCCCTCACAGAAATCCGCAGCCGATTTTTTTGGAACAGGCCGGGTGCGGTGGCTGACCCCAGTGGCGCTGTTTCTCATCGGTCTCGTCGTTTTCTTCCGTTTTCTGACCTTTCGGGACGTGTTTCTGTTCAAGGACATCGGCAGCGATACCATCAATCAAATTTATCCCTACGCCCGCATGGTGGCCGATTATTTTCGGGAATCGGGCTTCCCAAACTGGTCGTTCCGGCAGGGCATGGGACAGTATGTTGCGCCGTTCAATACGGGTAGCCCGTTTCCATATCTGCTGTATCTGATGAGCGGCGAAGGCGTTCCCTACGCAATGGCCTATGTCGAATGGCTGAAGTTTGTCATGGCCGGGCTGGTGTTTTACGCGTATCTGCGGGAGCGGGGTTTCCATCCGTTTGCCTCGCTCGTCGGCAGTCTGGGTTACGGCTACTGCGGATATCTGACCATTGGCAGCGGCTGGTTTACGTTTTTCACGGCCTGGCCGATTCAGACCGCGTTTCTGCTGTTTTCGCTGGAACGACTTTACCAAAGAAACCAATGGCTCTGGCTACCGCTGGCCGTAGCGCTGGTGGCCGCCGATCAGCCGTTCAATCTGTTTCTGCTGGCCGAATTTTCACTCATTTATTTGCTTGCCCGGCTGGCAGCCGACCCAGCTTTTTCGTGGATAAAAACAGCAGGGTTTGTCGGTAAAGCGTTCGTTATGAGCCTACTGGGCCTGTTGATAAGCTCGTTTTTTCTTTCCGCTAATCTATACGCCATCGTCAACAGTCCCCGCGTAACGGGCGGGGTGTCGTATGTGGATTTATTATCGGCTCAGCCCGTTTTTCGGCTAGTCGACCGGCCCCAGATTGCTACCGCTGTGCTGCGATTTTTCGGGAACGACCTGCTGGGCACAGGCAACGACTATCGGGGCTGGATGAATTACATGGAAGGACCGACGTTCTACATGGGCTTGCTCAGTCTGCTACTGCTTCCCCAGGCGTTCTGGCTGGCGAATCGCCGTCAGCGGTGGGTGTATGGCCTGCTGGCGGGTCTGGTCGGGCTGTTGTTGCTGTTTCCGTTTTTCCGATACGCCTTCTGGGCATTTTCTGGTGATTACTACCGGCTCCTGGCGCTTTTTATCGGCATCGGCGTTTTGCTGGCGGGCGTTCGGGTGCTGGACGGTCTTTTGCGGGGGCAGACACTAAACATGTTCCTGCTTGCTGCGACAGTCGTCTTACTTCTCATGCTGTTATTCTTTCCGTATAACCTGCTGGCCGACCGGCCCCGACAAACCCTGACGATGCTGTTTCTTGTGGCCGAAGCCGCTACACTATTCTGGCTGAACCGGCAAATCACAGCCATTGGTCTGTGGACGTTGCTGCTGCTGGTCGTCGTGGAAGTTACCGTCATTTCTTACCCCACGTTGAACCGTCGGGAGGTCGTATCGGCAAAGGAGTTTCGGAGTCGGACGGGTTACAATGATTTCACGCGGGAGGCGCTGGCGTTTATCCATGCGCAGGATAAAGGCTTTTACCGGATCGAAAAAGATTATTCTTCCGGTCCGGCCATGCACGTCAGCCTGAACGATGGGATGGTGCAGGGCTACCGGGGTACGAGCGGCTATACGGCGTTCAATCAGAAACATACGGCGCTGTTTCAGGCGGGCATGGGACTTATTAACCCAAAAAATGAAGTCGAAACCCGCTGGCTGCCGGGTCTGCGCAGCCGTCCGCTGCTGATGGGGCTGGCTTCGGTGAAATACGTCCTGTCGAAAAACCACACACCCTACGGCAACTGGGGCTTCGATTCGCTGACGACCCGCGAAGATGTCCGCATTTTCCGGAACCCGTATGCCCTGCCGATGGGATTCACCTACGACCGGTTTATCACGGAAGAGATTTTTCGCCAATGGTCACCGGTGCAGAAGGATTTTGGCGTCATGAGGGCATTCGTCATACCGGGAGAGAACAAGGCTGGATATCCGGGACTTGCTGAAATCCGCGATACACTGGCTCCGGCGGATCTGAACGTCGACCGCTTTACATCCATCCTGACCGAACGGCGACGGGATACGCTCCGGCTGACGTCATTCTCCGACAATCATTTCAAGGGAACCATCGCCCCCGACCGGGCCAAACTGCTATTTCTGTCCATCCCGTTCGACGAGGGCTGGCGGGCGGAGGTCGATGGTCGGGAAACGCCGACGCATCTGGTTACTTATGGCCTGACGGGCCTGTGGCTGAAACCGGGACCGCATACTATCGGGCTTCGTTATGAACCGCCTTACCGGCAAGCCAGGCTTATGGGAACCGGGCTGGGCGTTTTGCTGTATCTGATTCTGTTCGTTATTTCGTTAAAGAATAAACATATCACTTCTCTTCATTCAAAAAATCATGCGTAAACCCATTTTATTGGCACTGACCCTGAGCCTGGCATTGAGCGTCCGGGCGCAGAACAATGTCACGGAGTATGCCCGCACCATTCAGGCGGCGGATCTGGAAAAACACCTGCGGGTGCTGGCCGCCGACGACATGGAAGGCCGCGAAACCGGAACGCCCGGACAGAAAAAAGCCGCCGATTACATTGCTAAATATTTTGCCGCCGAGGGTCTGAAGCCCATCGTGAAAGACGGGGACGGCAGTCTATCCTACTTTCAGCCATTTAATCTGTATCGAAAATCCTGGGGCGATTTTTACGTAAAAGCGGGTAATCAGACCTATCAGTACGGCAAGGATTTTATCGTCAACGGATTGATGAACGTTCCGACCGAAACAGCCTACGATGTCGTGTTTGTCGGCTACGGAATCGGTTCATCGGCGTATGACGACTACGCCAAACTCGACGTAAAGGGGAAGGCGGTCGTTTTTCTGGACGGCGAGCCAAAAAACAGTCAGGGCGCTCCTCTGGCGGGTAGCGGCTCCGAATGGGGCACTTCCGATAGCTGGCGCCGGAAAGTGACGCTGGCAAAAGACAAAGGGGCCTCTCAGATTTTTATCGTTTCTGCCGACTCGCCCGAAACCTTCCGGCAGATGGCAGCGCAACGGGCCGTGATGCTCAACCGCTTCAACCGCCTGACGACCAAACCCGGCGTCGAACAGCTTACATCCGTCGGGACGTTTTTGATTACGAAAGAAATTGCGGTCAGCCTGCTGGGTACGTCGGTCGACAAACTCGACAAAGCGGTAGATCAGATCGCTAAAAGCGGCAAAACAACTGCCGGTTCGCTCAAAGGCAATGTGCATGTGAAAGCCGAACGCCGGGAAGAAGCCGTCGAGACGGCCAACGTGATGGGTTTTGTTGAAGGCTCAGACAAAAAAGACGAAGTACTGATCATTTCGGCGCATTACGACCACATTGGCATCAGCCCGGACGGGCAGGTGAACAACGGAGCCAACGACGACGGCTCCGGAACGGTAACGGTCATGGAAATTGCCCAGGCATTTGCCAAAGCGAAGGCTGAAGGCAACGGACCCCGGCGCAGCATTCTGTTTCTGACAGTCACGGGTGAGGAGAAAGGCCTGCTCGGTTCGCAGTATTACGCCGATACGGCCCCGGTGCTGCCGCTGACGAATACGGTCTGCAACCTCAACATCGACATGGTGGGTCGGGTCGATAACCTGCATGAGGGAAAATCCGAAAATTATATTTACGTAATCGGTTCGGACAAGTTGTCGTCGGAGCTGCATCAAATCAGCGAAAACGCCAATCTGAAGCACGTCGAGATGGAACTGGATTATAAATACAACGACCCCGCCGATCCGGAGCGCATTTACTACCGTTCCGACCACTACAATTTTGCCAAGCACAAAATTCCGGTGATTTTCTACTTCAACGGCCTCCATGCCGACTACCATCGCCCCGGCGACGACGTGGAGAAGATAAACTTCGCACTAGCCGAAAAAACCGCCCGATTAGTGTTTTATACCGCCTGGGAAGTAGCCAACCGCGATAATCGCCCGGTTGTGGACAGCAATAAGCCGTAACCCGGAAAGGTTTTCCGGGTACGCCGTCAGGCGTAATTATTTGTGCTTCGCACAAGCCCGGAAAGGCTTTCCGAGCTTGCCGAAGGCAAAGTTTATTTTGTGCTTCGCACAAGCCCGGAAAGCCTTTCCGGGTTACAGCAGCGCCAGTTTCGTCTCATCGCGGTGTTTGGCGAGGTATTCCATGAAGGGAGTGCCGCCCGTTCCGACAACGGTGCTGTTGTGGGCCTGCAACGCCTGCTTGTGAATGTAGGTGGCGGCATACTCGAGGTGTTTGGCCCGGAAGCGGAACAGTTCGTCGACGCAGTCGTTATACAGTCCGGTTATATCTGGTCGCCCGCTTTCGGTTACGGCCTGCCGTAACGTCGACTGCTGCTCGACAGCTTCGATAAACTGGCGATGGGCGGGCACCATGTAGTCCCGCATTTCCATCAGGTATTCTTTCAGCGGGTCGTTTTCGTGACTGACGCCCAGCAGACCGTCGAGCGCCGGAACGATGGCGCTCTGAGCACCGGTTTCGCCCCGGAAAAACTGCGGCTCATTGTCAAATTCGCCCTCGTAGACCAGGCCTTCGGGCAGCGCCGGGTTGTTTTTCGTTCCAAAAATATAAGGCCGGACGCGGGTGTAGTAGATGTATGGGTCGCAGCCTTCGGGCATCCGGTTCATGGTGGCGTTCATCTGCCGCAGGCTCTCCCGAACCTCCCAAAGACCCGCCTGAACCCCCGTCAGATTCCGGCGGCTGGCGGCGGTCACCAGCCCCGGAACGGCCCGGATGGCCTGCGCCGCCCGATACTCGATGTCGACGTGGATGAGAATAAACCAGTCTTCGTCCAGTCCTCCCAGAAAGTTCTGCACCATCCGGACATTCTCCAGACAAGGCGGCTCCGATGGGTCGATTAATTCAAAATTGAACAGACAATACGACGGATACGACAAAATGGGCGGTCGGCCCACCTGCTGCCCCACCTGCACCCAGGCCTGCGAGAGATTCCGGGGCAGTTTTTTTGGGACAACGGCTTTATCGCCCCACAAATACGCGTGACCCAGATAGCTGAGCACCCGCATGGCATGTTCGCCGTCCCTGTCGGCTTCCGGTTGCCAGTCGGGCAGGTTTTCAATCAGTTCCCGGACGCGGCCCGTGGGCAGACGCTTGGGTAATTCGTCGGCCAGGCTGAACCACGCCGGATTCCGGACTGATACAAACTGAACGGGTCTTTCGGGCAGAAACCCGGTTTTAGGACTGATTTGGTAGTCAGCCAACAGAAGAGACGTTTCGGCAATCATGAAGATGAAGTGTTGATTTTTGCGATTAAGATAAGAAAAAGTTGAACTATTTCCGTAGTAAGCGCAAAAATCAACCAACTTATGCGTTCACGCGCCCATTCACTGTTTGCCCCCCTGACGGGCGGGTTTCTGCTCCATGCCCGGCTGCTGAATCACAAAATTTTCTTTTTCCTTCGCGTCGGCGACAATTTTCCGGACGTCGGCCAGCAGTTGTTTGGCATCGTACACCACGCCGTCTTTCACCGTATACTTTACGCCGCCGACCCGCACCACTTCGTTATTTTCATTCAGCCGAATGGCCCCGGTGCCGTACAGCACTTTCAGGTTTTCGAGCGGATTTTCTTCTACGATAACGAAGTCGGCCAGTTTACCCACCTCCACCGAGCCAATCTGCTTTGCCATGCCCAGGGCCTCGGCCCCTTTCAGCGTCGCCGCCCGGATGACCTCCAGCGGATGCAGACCCGCCTCCCGCAGCAGTTCAAGCTCCCGGATGTAGGCGAACCCGTATAACTGATAAATAAATCCCGAATCTGACCCCGCCGTGACGCGGCCACCCCGGTTTTTATATTCGTTGATGAACTGCATCCAGAGCTGGTAATTGCGTTTCCAGGCCACCTCCTGCTCGGTGCCCCAGTTGTGCCAGTAGGAGCCGTGCGAAATGCGGCTGGGACCGTAGAACCGCCATAGACTCGGCAGCGTGTAGTCGTCGTGCCACTCCGCCCGACGGGCCAGCATCAGTTCGCGGTTGGCCTCGTAGATGTTGAAGGTGGGGTCGATGGTGAAATCCAGGGCAATCAGTTCGTCCATCACCTGATTCCAGCGCTCGGTGCCCGGTCGGGTGGCCTGCTGCCAGAGTTTGCCCGCCTCCTCGAATCGGTGCTGTTCATTATTGTAATTATAGTCGGAGGGATAATCCTGAACGGTTTTGTCGGCAAACAGGGCTTCGGGCAGGCCATACCAGTGTTCCATCGTCGTCAGGCCCGCTTTGGCCGTTTGCAGTACGTTCATCCGGGCCACTTCGAGCTGGGCATGGTGGCAGGCCGAGCGCAGACCCAGTTTTTTATTTTCTTCCAGCGCCGCCTTAAAAATTTCGGGTTCTGCCCCGAAGAACTTTATGCCGTCAGCCCCTTTTTTAGCATTCTCACGCACCCAGGTTCGGGCCTGTTCGGGTGTGGAAATCGGGTCTTTGCTGCCTTGTCCGAACACGGTGTAGGCCTTGATGCGCGGGGCCGTGATCTCATTCCGTTCGCTTTTGGCCCGGTGTTCGAGCACCCAGTCGAGGCCGTTGCCGCAGGCCGGGTCGCGGATGGTGGTGATGCCGTGGGCCAGCCAGAGTTTAAAGACGTATTCAGCGCCCGCCCCCTGCGATTTGCCACCGATATGGCCGTGCATATCCACAAATCCGGGCATCAGATACATGCCGGTGCAGTCGAGTACCTTGTCGCCGGGGCTTATTTTCGGGCGGTCGGCGGAGTCGATGGGCGCACCGGGAAAGCCTACGGATTTAACCTGAGCGATGCGGTTTTTCTCTACCACGATGTCCATCGGACCAATCGGCGGCGCTCCGGTGCTGTTGATGAGCGTGACGCCCCGGATAATGAGCCGGTTATGCGGACCGTCGCCTTCCCGCCGGGCGGGAGCCTTTTCGACCTGAGCGGCGGCGAAATGGATAATGAATAATGAACAATGGATAATGAGAGCAAAGGTACGGGCGAATTTTTGCATGGGGTTCAACGTTAAGATAGCGGCGCTTCAGCAAGTTACGGAGATTGTTGGTAGTTTTGAGGGTTAGCCACAGAGGACACTGAGTTTAACACGGAGAAAACAGAGTTTAATTTATTTTCTCTGTGTTAAACTCAGCGCCCTCTGTGGTTAAAACAAAGCTTATGAAAGAACGAATCACAAAATACTTCCTCCCCGGCAGCATTCTGCTCGCGGTGGTTTTCGCCTTTGCCATGAAGGCCACGGTGTTTCAGAAAGACCCGTCGGCCCCGGCTCCGACGAGTCAGACACCAAAGGAGTTTGCCGCTTACTGGTTTGCCGGGAAAGCTGAAATTAATAGTTACTCGCTTCAGCAGGCTCAGTATGGGTCGCTGAATCCCGGTCAGGCCGTTCTGATTTTTGTCACGGAAGATTTTCGTACCGACACGCAGGTGAAATCCGAGTCGGAAGCCAGCCGCAGCAAATCGACGCCGGTGATGAAAACCAACATGGTGAAAAAGTTTGTGACGGGCATTTATGATTATTCGATGTTTACGTCGGTTTTCACGCCTCTCGAACGCAGAGAATTTCCCTATACGCTGAAAGTCAGCACGTCGGCGCAGGAATGGTGCGGCCACAGTTACCTACAGATGAATTATAAAAACGGCGGCTATAGCGTCAGCGGGCGTTCGTATTTCGAGCAGGAAGTGGCAGAGGACTACGAAACCGGGCGGGTTATGCTGGAAGACGAACTTTGGAACCGCATCCGGCTGGCCCCCGACCAGCTACCCACCGGCTCCGTGCAGTTGATTCCCGGAACGCAATCGGCCCGGCTGCGCCATAAAAAACTGGAACCACTGACCGCCGACATTTCGCTGACGAATTATACCGGAACCGCATTTACCGGACAATCGCCGCAAGCCTATGCCATAGATTACAAAACCGATGGCCGGAAGCTGCTGATTGTTTTTGAAAATGCGTTTCCGCACCGGATTCTGGGCTGGGAAGAAACCTATGCCACGAAAGGCAAACAACTGACCTCGCGGGCGGTTTTACAGAAAACTATTCAAACTGATTACTGGAGCCGAAATGCCCCGGCGGATACGGTATTGCGGCGGTCGCTGAACTTATAATATCTCACCGCAACGGCGGACCGTGCAGAGGCGCGGAGTCGCAGAGAGTAATAAGAGGTATCCTCTGCGACTCCGCGCCTCTGCACGGTCCGCCGTTGCGGTGAGACATTTTTACCGTAAACAACACGATTCATTCATGAAACGCGCTTTTGCTTTCCTGCTGCTGACCCTGATTGGCTGCTCGTCCGATTCAGAGAAAAGTTCTGAAAAACCGGCAGATACAACGCCAAATTACACGTTGATTTTTATGGATAAATCCGTGAGTGTCAATGTGAACAACAATTTTATTGCTCAGAAATACCAGCAGGCAATCAATGACATTATCGATCAGAACATCCGGAAGAAAGACGATAAGCTGGAAGTGTATTTTATTCACGAAAACACGTCCAAAGCCCGCGCCCTGTCACTAACGACCCGCTCGGCGCTGGAAGTGGCCGAAAACGCCAACCAGACCGACCGCGAAGCCGCTCAGACGGCGTTCGATCTGGCTCTCAGCCGGGAAAAAGCCGTTTTCCGGCAACGTACACTTCAGCAGCTTGTCGCCCAGAACGCCGGGCGCTCCAACCGGGATACGGACATCTGGGCAAGTTTGCCGGTGATTGCCAGGGCCAACGAGAGCGGCAGCAACGTAAAGGTGTACTACCTGAGCGACATGGTCGAGAGCGTACAGGGGGCTGGTCGCCGGGATTTCCATAAAACACCGCCCAAAGACAACGGGCAGGCCGAAGAATGGGCCAAAAAAGACGCGGAAAGCCTGAAACGCCATACGCTTGGCAGCCCCGACGTCACGATGATTCTGCCTTTCGAGCCAAACGCGTCCGTAAAAGAGAATAACCCCGCCGTAACGCAGTACTGGCAGACGCTGTTTGCGGAACTGGGCGTCACAAACGTCGAGGAGTTGTAGGTCATCACTTACCTCCGTGTACCTGTCTTTCGCCTTTTTTGCTATTTTTGGGGTATGACCCAAACCACAACGCCCGCCATTTTCCTGGAAGCGCTTCATCAGGAAATGCAGCAGACGCACTATGGACAAGAGCCTGCCGAACTTTACGAACCGATTAGGTACATCATGAGTCTGGGCGGCAAGCGGATGCGCCCTCTCCTGACGCTGCTGGGGGCCTACCTTTTTGCCGACGATTGGCAAAAAGCCGTCCGGCCCGCCATTGCCGTCGAAGTGTTCCATAATTTCACGCTCATGCACGACGACATCATGGACCAGGCACCGCTGCGCCGGGGCCAGCCGACCGTGCATGAAAAATGGAACCACAACATTGCCATCCTGTCGGGCGACGTCATGCTCGTCAACGCCTACGAACTGCTGCTCAACGTCGAGACCGACCGCCTGAAACGGGTGCTGAGCCGGTTCAACCGCACCGCCGCCGAAGTGTGCGAAGGCCAGCAGTTCGACATGAATTTTGAAAGCCGCTGGGACGTCACAGAAGCGGAGTATCTGGACATGATTCGACTGAAGACATCCGTCCTGCTGGGGTTTGCGCTCGAACTGGGCGGCCTCATCGCCGGGGCAGACGAAATGGCTACGAATCTGCTGTATGAAGGCGGCGTCAATATCGGGCTGGGTTTCCAGTTAAAAGATGACCTGCTCGACGTCTACGGCGACCCCGCCAAATTTGGCAAACAGGTGGGCGGTGACATCATTGCCAACAAAAAAACCTTCCTGCTCATCGAAGCGCTACAGAAAGCCAACGGACCGCTCCGCAGCGAACTGACCGACTGGCTCAGCCGCACGGAGTTTGATAAGGCGGAAAAGGTAAAGGCCGTAACGGGCATCTATGACCAGTTAGGCATTCGGGAACTGACCGAAGAACGCATCAACGATTACTTTGCACGGGGGCTTGCCAGTTTCCGCCAACTGCCCGTCGACCCGGCCCGAAAAGCTCTTTTAATCGATTTTACCGAGCAGCTTATCGCCCGCGAAAGCTGAAATCCTATCCTCATGACCATTACGCTCGCCATTATTGCCATCACGACCCTGATCAGCCTCTACGCCTGGAACAATGCGTCTTTTCTGGACAGTATGCTGCTGAACCCCGTCAAAGTGCTCAAACGCGGACAATGGTACCGCCTGCTGACGTCGGGCTTCGTTCATGCCGACTTTGGGCACCTGATTTTCAACATGATCAGCCTGTATTTCTTCGGCAGCGTGATTGAGGCTGTTTTTTCGGCGCTGTTTGGCGAAAGCGGCCCGTTCTGGCTGCTGGGCTTTTACCTGATCGCCATTATCGTTTCGGATATTCCATCGCTGATTCGTCACCGCAACAAGGCGAGTTACAACTCCCTCGGCGCTTCGGGCGGGGTGTCGGCGCTGCTGTTTGCGGCTATACTCTTTCAGCCCCGGACGCCCGTATGCCTTTATTTTGCCATTTGCATTCCGGGATTCATTTTCGGAGCGCTTTACATGGCGTTTTCGGCGTATGAATCACGACGGGGGGCGGGCCTGGTCAACCACGATGCCCACCTCTTCGGGGCGCTGTTTGGGGTGCTGTTTATGATTCTCATCTACCCCGCCGTGCTGCCGCAGTTCCTGGAGCAGATTTCGAGCTGGCGTCCGTTCTGATATGTTCAGCGTCCTTCGTCAACCCTATCCCCGCCAGGAAAATCCTCGGCGGCAGTTCCTGAGGGCTATGTGGATAGGTCTTTTCGTCGGACTGTTTCTGCTGCTCTTTCAGCCTTTTGGACTTCAGACCTGGGACACGCCGTATAAATCCCTGAAGATTGCCGGATTTGGCCTCGTCTCATTCGTCATAACGGCGCTGGTTCACTGGCTTCCGGCGATGCTGTACCCGGTGTATTTTCGGGAAGAAAACTGGACGGTAGGTCGGGAAATTATCTGGGTGATGCTGAATGTACTGCTGATTGCCTTTGCTAACTATCTGTATCTGAACCTGTATGTTTCATCTTCCTATATTCCATTCGGATTGCCGGGAATGCTGCTCAGTACGTTTTTGCTGGCTATTTTTCCAGTAACAGGCATCATTATCGGAAATTACATTCTTCAGCTAAAAAAATACTCCGGCCAGGCGGGCAACGTTCCATTACACCCGATGCCTGAGCCAGGAGCAGCGGAACAGCCACTCATATTTATCGCTGAAAATGAGAAAGATTCACTGACCATCGCTCCGTCCAGTCTATTTTTCATCGAATCGAGTGATAATTACTCTACATTCTACCATCTGCTCGATGGTCAGACGAGTAAAACGCTGCTCCGCAGCAGTCTGAGCCGTCTGGAAAGTCAGCTAACGCAAACTGACACTATCCTTCGATGTCATCGTTCGTTCATTGTCAATCTGGATAAGGTAGAGAAAATGACGGGCAATGCACAGGGCTATAAGCTGCATCTGAACGGAGGGCAGTTCATCATCCCCGTGGCCCGAAAGTACAACGACACGCTGATTGCCCGGCTAAAATAAAGTCGTTGCCGTCGGCGGCCCTTTCTGTTTCTCCCAACCGCTTTGTCAAACATCCCTGTAGTTGTCAAAAAGCCCAGAACAGCCCCATATAGCCCATTTTTCGACTTATTTTCTGCTGGCTGACTACGTTTGTCGTCGAGAATCGACTGTACTCAAACGATAGCTAATCATGGAATTTTTGATCAAACTGGCATTATTCATTCACATCGCCACCGGGTCTGTAGCCCTGCTGACAGGTATTATTCCGATGGTCGTCCAGAAAGGGGGAAAACTGCATAACCGAGCCGGTCTGTTCTACGTCCGGGCGATGATCATTATGGCGGCATCGGCCATGCTGCTTTGCCTTATTCAGCCGTTCACGTTATTCCGTCTTTTTCTGGTGGGAATTGCGGTGTTCAGTTTTTATCTGAGCTTTACAGGCTGGCGAGCCGTCCGGCAGAAGCGAAAAAACCATCAGCTTAGTCTGATAGACAGACTATTACCCTACGGTGCGATGCTGACGGGCCTAAGTATGGTGGGCTTTGGTTTGTGGCTAATCAGTCAGGCGTCGTCGTTCATGAGCATCCTGTTCACGTTTTTTGGCGCACTCACGGCGTTCTTCGGGTTTCAGGACTGGCGGAGAATGGGCGGGACGAACGAGAAAATGGCCTGGCTGTTTCTGCACTTCACCCGAATGGGCGGCTCCTACATTTCGGCCTTCACCGCGTTTGTAGTGGTCAACAACGGTCGGATGCTGCCCGCCGGAACGCCCGACTGGGTCTATCTGGCCGGCTGGATTGCGCCGACTTTCGTTGGAGGGGCCATCATTGGCGCCACCGTCGCCCGGTATAAGAAGCGGTTCGAGATGGAGAAGGGGTAATTGGGTAGTTAAGGGATTGGGTAAATAGGTAATTAAGTGAATGTACAATGTAAAATGGATAATGGATAATGGGCGAATTAAGTCAAGTGCCTCATTGTCAAATATTTAATTATTCATTTTACATTATACATTGTACATTCACTTAGTTGCTGAAAACCATTTACCCAATTACCTATTTAAAAATCCCCTGCGGATCGGGGAGCTTTGCCAGAAGCTGATTGAGGTAGTTCAGATCCAGCGTCGACAGGTCGAGATTGCGGGCTTTATGGAAGCGCTCCCAGGCTTCGGCATACTGACCCCGCACGAAGTGAATCCACGACAGCCGGAGATGGGTATTAGCGTAATTGGGATTCAGTCTGAGGGACTTATCGAGCCATTCGGCGGCTTCATCGAGCATGGTCGAGTCCTGTTTTTCCTGGAAATACTGAATTTGCACCGTAGCCAGGTCCGTAATCATCACGGCATTGGTGTCCGACACGGCCAGGCCTTTCTTCAGAAGTTGCATGGCTTCCGGCAACTGCCCGCGCTGGTAGGAAACGACGCCCAGTCCCCAGTAGGGATCGACGTTCTTCTCATTCAGCAGCCAGGCCAGATTGAAACGATTGGCGGCCGTATCGAGCTGTCCTTCGGCTAGATAATCCCAGGCACGGGTCGCAAAAAACTGGCTGGCTTCCTGACGACTGCCGAAATTCTGATCGCAGTCGTTCAGAAATTTTATCTCCCATTCAATGTGTGCGCTGGTTTTGGCCCGTTCGCCGAACAAAGGAGCCACCATCGGGTTCTGAAGCGGAGCCGATTCGCCGACGGGCTCAGATGCCGTGTTAATCCCCGGCGTCTCTTTCACCTTGCCGGTATCGACGGTTCTGGCCGAACTTATCAGGTTTGAGGGTTGGCCCATGCCCAATAGAGGGCACAGCAGCAGGGCGGTAAAGGCCCGTATGATCATCAATCGCTTGCTCATGTCTCGTTCCAACGAAATAAGAACGACAGGGACCTCTAAGTTAGTACAAATTCCGGTCGATCTCACCCGCCCACACAAAACAATTCTCGTGCCACGACAAAAACACAGCCTGACTATCAGCGCCGACGGCGTGAACCGGGTTTAGGTCCACCGGTCCGTGAGGTACCCGTTCCGGCTCCGCCCGCCTTCGGTCCTCCCGGTCGCGATGATTTGGCCGCCGCAGGGGACTTTTTTCGTCCGTCCGCTTTCGTGGTTCGCTTTGCCCCCACCGGCGGTTTCTTTTTTTCGTGAAAGGCTCCCTTAAAATCAGGATCTTCTTTTTTGCGCTGGTTATCGATTTCCCGCAGCATTTCCTGCCGCTCGGCAAACGGCGTTTCGGTGATGACGACCCCTTCCGGGATCGGCTCGCGGGGAATGTCCATCCGGATAATCTTCTGAATTTTTCCGATATGGTATTCCTCCATCATGGTCATAAACGTAATGGCCGCCCCGTTGCGGTTAGCCCGGCCCGTCCGGCCAATCCGGTGTACGTAATCTTCGTAGATAAGCGGGACGTCGAAGTTGATAACGTGGCTGACCTCTTCCACGTCGATGCCTCGTGCGGCCACGTCGGTTGCCACCAGCACCTGAATGTTGCCCTCCCGGAAGGCATCCATCGCATTGATCCGCACGTTCTGGCCCTTATTGGCGTGAATTACGCGGGTGCGTCCTTCTTCGACCACTTTCCGATCCAGAAATTTAAAAATGTTCTCGGCGGTCTCTTTGGTTCGGGTGAAAACGATCACCCGGCTGAATGTTTCAGTGTTTGCCAGCAGATGAGCCAGCAGGTTGATCTTCGTGCGAAAATTGGGGACTTCATACAGCACCTGCGACACCATCTCGGCGGTCGAAGCCTGGGGTGTGACTTCCACTTTCGTCGGAAATTCGAGAAACTCGTGCGAAAGCTCTTCCACTCTGGGCGGGAAGGTGGCCGAAAAGAGCAGGTTTTGCCGCTTTACGGGGATTACTTCCAGAATCCGTCGTATCTGCGGCATGAAACCCATATCCATCATTTTGTCGGCCTCGTCGAGCACCATTGTGTTCAACTGCTTCACCACCAGGTCACCCCGCAAATAAATGTCCATAAACCGCCCCGGTGTAGCAACAATGATATCGACACCCTTCTGAATGGTTTCAATCTGCGTTTTTGGCCCGATGCCACCGTAAACGACTACGTGTCGGATGTCCGTATACTTTGCCAGTTCGCTGAGAGCGGCATCGATCTGCATCGCCAGCTCACGGGTAGGCGCCAGAATGAGCGCCCTCGGATGCTGTCCCTGCGCATACTTGATTTTCATCAGCAGAGGCAGTACATAGGCCGCCGTTTTGCCGGTGCCGGTCTGCGCAATGCCCAGCACGTCGTGCCCCGCCAGAACCAGTGGGATAGCCTTCTGCTGAATCGGCGTCGGCTGCTCATAGCCCGCATCGGCAATGGCGTTGAGCAGTTGGCGGTTGAGTTTGAAATCTTCGAACGAAGTCATTCGGCAAAGGTACGCATTCGTACGGACAGACCGGGTTTGCAACGACCAGCGGCCCGTCTACATTCTCGAAAGGAGGCCTTCGACCATCTCTCTGGCCCCGATGTAGAGCGGCGTACGCTGGTGCAGGCTGGTGGGTTCGATGTCCAGAATGTCCTGGTAGCCGTCGGACGCCCGGCCCCCGGCCTGCTCGGCGATGAAGGCCAGCGGATAGCATTCATACAGCAGCCGCAGTTTGCCCGAAGGCGCTTTCGGAATCGGCGGATAGAGATACATGCCGCCTTTGATGAGATTACGGTGGAAATCGGCCACCAGCGAACCGATATAGCGGCCTGTGAAATTCTGCTGCCGACATTCATTGATATAGTCCTGCACGCTCGTCGGGTATTGTTCGTAGTTGCCGTCGTTGCAGGAATAAATCTGCCCTGTCAGCGGGCTGTTGATCTGGGTATGCGACAGGAAGAACTCACCCAACGAATGGTCGTATGTAAACCCGCTGACGCCGTGGCCCGTCGTATACACCAGCATCGTGGAGGAGCCGTAGAGGATGTAGCCCGCTGCCACCTGCCGACGCCCGCCCTGCAGAAAGTCGGAGAGCGAGGCCCGCGTACCCACGGGCGTTTGTCGGCGGTAGATGGAGAAAATGGTGCCGATAGACACGTTGACGTCGATGTTGGACGAACCGTCGAGCGGGTCCATCGCCACGACGTATTTGGCGTGGTCGTTGCCGGTATAGATGATTTCTTCGTCTTCTTCGGAAATGATGGCGCAGCATTCGCCGCCGTTTTTGAGCGCCCGGATGAAGCGGATGTTGGCAATAACGTCGAGTTTCTGTTGATTTTCACCCTGTACGTTCTGCGCCCCGAAGCCGCCGGTGACGTCGATAAGTCCCGCCCGGTTGATTTCGCGGTTGATGATTTTTCCGGCTAAGGCAATGTCCCGCAGAAGCTGGGAGAGTTCGCCGGTGGCAAAGGGAAAATCGCTTTGTTTTCGGCGAATATAACGGTCGAGCGTCACCCCGACCGGCAGCGCCAGATTCTGGGGCGGGTTGGCTGAGTTCATGCAGTTAGTCTGTCCTTTAATGAAGTGTCGGAAAAGATACGAAACTTCCGGGAACGGGGCCGGAAAAATTATTTTTGAAAGGGGTTCAAACACAGAGGAAACAGAGGTTTTCACGGAGGGTATTGAGTTATTTTCAGAAAACCCTCCGTGTTCTCTGTGAGATCTCAGTTTCCTCTGTGTTTAAGAAAACCGCTTCAGCACCCGCTCCACCCCGCTGACATCATAACTGGTTCGTGGTTTTCAGACTATCAAAACCGGGGGTTTTTAGGAGCTTTCTGTCTGCCGGAATAGTTTTGTCCCGCTAAAAAAGTAACGAATGAGACCATTGTTCGAGTGGGATAACGGCAACCTATCAAAACTGGAGAAAGTCCGTGTTAGTGGACGACACTTTACCATTGACGAAATCGAGAGTGTTTTTGACGATCCGGAAGGCATGGTAGACGACGGTCATTCCGATCCAAAAACTAGGGAGGCCCGGTATAAGCTTACAGGGCTGAGCAACCAAAACCGGGTATTGAGCGTTATTTTTGTGTTCAGAGAGGATAAAATTCGCATCTTTAATGTCTGGAGAGCAAAGCAAACCACTCTGAAACAATATTATGCGCAGAAAGCTGACCCCGGAACAGAAGAAACAGTACGTGCTGAAGCAGACGCTGACGGAAGCGGAGATTGAACATCACGAAAATAATCCGAACGCTAAGCGCATCTCTCGTGCTGAACTGGATGCAATTATTGCGGCCAGCCGAAAGCAGACGCATCAATCTGCGTAGAAGTTGGCCCCCATAATCTCACCCTCTGACGGCAAGCTGTCTCGGTTTTCTCTGTGTTTAAGAAAACCGCTTCAGCACCCGCTCCACCCCGCTGACGTAGCCCGTCCCGAACAGGTTGACGTGAACCAGTAGCGGATACAGATTATAAATCGGTATTCGTTCCTGAAAATCCTCTTCCAGCGGAAACACCTCGTTGTAAGCTGTATAAAATCGCTCATCGAAGCCCCCAAATAAAGATGTGAAAGCCAGTTCGGCCTCCCGGAAACCAAAGTAGACTGCCGGATCGACAAGAGCGGCCTCGCCCTGATTATTGACCATGACGTTGCCCGACCACAAATCACCATGAAGCAGGGCCGGTCGCTCGTTAGGCAACAAATCGGGCAGACGGTCGTAGAGCTTCTGGAATTTCCGGTACAGGTTTTCGGATAAAAATCCCCTGTAGAATGCCAGGCCCGCCTGCGGCTTCAGCCGGTGTTCGATGAAAAACGTGATACCGTCGTCGGTGGGGGTGTTCTGCTGGGGCAGCGAACCGATGTAATTGTCAAAATGCAACCCGAACTGCGTCTGCGTATGCGTATGCAGCATCGCCAGCGAACGACCCAGGTTTTCCCAGTAGCCGGACCGAAGGGCTCCCGATTCGATATACTCCAGCACCAGATAAACCTGCTCCTGTCGCTGACCGTAGCCCATCACCTCCGGGACCGGCAGCGCTCCGGTTTGCCGTAACAGATCCAGGCCCCGTGCTTCAGCCTCGAACATGCCGTCGTTGTCGGCGGCACTCCATTTGATGAAAAATGTCCCCTCCGAGGTCGCTACCCGGGCCGCCGTGTTGATATCGCCACCCGAAAGCAGCCGGACCTCCAGTACGCTCAGGGTTCGGCCAAACGTCCGGAATAATACGTATTCAAAGAAGTCGATTTGTTCCTGCGCCGCCCACATGCTGCTGAATTCGTCGGTATAGCGGCTGATTGAACGCCGGAACCGCCATTGCCTGACGAACCAGCCGCAGATTACGGTCTCAAAAGTAAACGAAATGCGATACCTTTATGGTCCGAAGATTTTGTGCAGTATGAATAAAAACCTGAAACGACTGGCTGAACTGGCTGGTCGGGACAAACGAATCATTATTGGCCTGATGTCAGGCACTTCACTCGATGGGCTGGACGTGGCCCTGTGCCGGATTCAGGGCCACGGCGCTCAGACCGAGGTAACCCTGAGCCATTTCGACACGGTATCCTACGCTGACGATTTCAAAGCTGAAATCCGTAAGGTTTTTGCCAAAAAAGAGATTGATTTTCAGCATCTGTGTCTGCTCAATCCGTGGATCGGGCAGACACACGGGCGCATGATTCTCGACTGTCTGAAGCAATGGAACATCCGCCCCGACGAAGTCGATCTGATTGCCAGCCACGGTCAGACGGTTTTTCACGCCCCGAAGATTCTGCACCGGCTCGACAAATTCCCCAATGCTACGCTGCAAATCGGCGATGGCGACCATATCGCCGTTACGACGGGCATCATCACCCTCAGCGATTTTCGTCAGAAACACATTGCCGCCGGGGGCGAAGGCGCTCCGCTGGCCGTTTACGGTGATTATTTCATTTTCTCGAAAAGAGGCGAAAACCGCATCATGCTCAACATGGGCGGCATTGCCAATTTTACCTATCTGCCCGGTTCACTCGATGCCTCGCAGGTTTTCACCACCGACACCGGGCCGGGCAACACCCTCATCGACGCTTTTGCCCGGCGATTTTTCGACCGCCCCTACGATGCGGGTGGTCAGATTGCTGCCAGCGGAAAAGTGAATGCGGACTTGCTCCGTATTTTGAAGAAAGACGCCTTTTTTACCGCCCCGATGCCGAAAACTACCGGTCCGGAACTGTTCAGTCTCGACTATGTGCGTAATGCACAGCAACGGAGCGGCACCACTTCGCTCACCGGTGAAGACCTGATGGCGACCCTGACCCACTTCAGCGCCGAAACCATTGCCGAGGCCATCCGGAGCGTACTGAAACCCGAAGAAACCTATCACGTCTACCTCAGCGGCGGCGGTATGCACAATCCGGTGCTGACAGGTGCCATCCGCGAACTCCTGCCCGACTGCTCCTTTGCCCCCACCGACGACCTGGGTATCTCAGGCGATGCGAAAGAGGCTGTGCTGTTTGCCGTGCTCGCCAATGAAACCGTGGCCGGGGGCAAAACGTCGTTCGGGGGCCGACGAGGCGTTCCGACAGTAACTATGGGTAAAATTTCGTTACCGAGTTAACTACATGACCGACATTATCATCATCGGCGGGGGCATCGTCGGTCTGGCGACGGCCCTCCAGATCAAACAGCAGCGGCCTCATTTGTCCGTTATCCTTATCGAAAAAGAAACCGGCGTCGCCCGCCACCAGACCGGCCACAACAGCGGCGTCATCCACTCCGGGCTTTATTACAAACCCGGCAGCCTCAAAGCCCTGAACTGCATCCGGGGCTACCAGATGCTGATTGATTTCTGCCAGCAGGAAAGCATACCGTACGAGCTTTGCGGAAAAATCGTGGTGGCGACCCGGCCCGAACAGGTTCCGCAGCTACACGCGCTCTACGAACGCGGCCTGCAAAATGGCCTGACCCGCATCCGAAAAATTTCGCTGGCCGAGATGCGGGAAATTGAGCCGTTCGTGGCGGGTGTGGAAGGCATTCAGGTGCCGTATACGGGCATTGTGGATTATGCCGTCGTGGCCGAAAAATACGCTCAGAAGCTCCGGGAACTGGGCGGCGAGGTTCGGTTGGGCGAGAAAGTGATGCAGATTACGCAGGGAAATACGCTGTCGGTCGTCGTGACTGACCGGGCTACGTATGAAACAAAGCTGGTCGTCAACTGCGCAGGGCTGTATTCCGATAAAATTGCCCAGTTTACGCAGCGGCAGGATATCGACCTCCGGATTATTCCGTTCCGGGGTGAATATTATAAGCTGATACCGCAGAAAGAACATCTGGTCAAGCATCTGATTTATCCCGTTCCCGACCCAAATTTCCCGTTCCTCGGCGTGCATTTTACCCGCATGATCGGCGGGGGCGTCGAAGCGGGTCCCAACGCGGTGCTGGCGTTCCGGCGGGAGGGCTACCGCAAGCTGGACATCGACTGGAAAGAACTTTACGAAACTCTGAGCTGGCCGGGCTTCCAGAAAGTGGCGGGGAAATATTGGGAAACAGGTCTGGGCGAAATCTACCGGTCGTTTTCCAAAGCCGCCTTTACCAAAGCTCTGCAGGAACTGATTCCGGCCATTCAGGCCGACGATCTCGTCGACGGCGGGGCGGGCGTCCGTGCCCAGGCCTGCGACCGCACGGGCGGTTTGCTCGATGATTTCGCCATTCTGGAGTCCGAACGGGCCATCAACGTCTGCAACGCCCCGTCGCCCGCCGCCACCTCCTCGCTCTCTATCGGCCTGACCGTTTCGGAGAAAGTGCTGGCCCGCTTTTGAAAAAATTGGGAGCGCCTGTATCGCTCCCCTACCCTATTTTTTCCTTCGGGCCAGCGTCAGGTCTTCATCGGCCCCGTCGGCGAGGGCCCGCTGAATGACGGCCTGAGCGACCTTCCGGCCCAGTTCAAGCCCCACTTCGTTATCCGTGCGAAAATGAATGCCTCCGTGAAAGCGGGATTCGGCCCCATCGCGGGCCATCTCCTGAAACTGGGTCCTGTCTGCCGGGAAAAAATACGAACCCAGTTCACCCATGACCCCGCCGATGGCGGCATGACCGGATGGATAGCCCGGAAAAGGCGGCGTGGGCAGCAGGGAGTGATAGGTCGTATCATACTGGTCAGGCCGGATGCCCCAATACGCGTATTTGGCGTCCCAGCAGGCTACAAAGCCATCGTAATAGCCAATAGCGGCCAGAGCGTAGATCCGGGCGGCCCGGGGCGGATTCAGATGCAGGTTGTATTCAAAGATTTTTTTGTTCAGCAGCTCGTCTCCCGAAAAATTGCTGGCGTAATGAAACGCATTGGCTTTGGATAGGAACGTTTGTTTGAAAGCTTTCAATTCAGCCATGTCCTTCGCAAAATCAGGCGGCGGACCGGGCCGAAACTGGCTGCCACTGCTCAGAACCACCGTTTTGTTCAGACCCGCCAGGGGAAACATAGGCCGTTTGCCTTTCCAGTAACCCGGTCCCTGTGGTATCTGCCCATCCCATGTTCTTTTGGAAATAAAGTCTCTGGTCCGTTCGATTTCTTTTTCGGCGATGCGCCTCCCCAGTTCGAAGCCCGCCCTGGTATCACGCGGGAAGGCAGCGCCAGCGGCAATGCGCGTGTCCATCACCTGCTGCGCCATCCGGTTGACTGAATCGGCCATATGCGGATAAAAATGAGCGATGAGCGTAGCGGCAACCCCCGCCGCTGCCGAGTGCTCACAGGGATACGAAGGGCTTTCCGGCTTCGGTACGAATGCTTTTATTCGCTTGTCGGCGGCAAACGGGCGGGGTTGGTTATAGGCATATTTGGTATCCCAGGCAGCAATCGTTGCATCATAGATGGCTACATTCAGGAGCATGTTCGTCAGAACACCCTGGTCGGAGGCGCTGCTCATCCACAGGTCCGATATCAGCGAATGCCAGCGATAGCCGGGAGCGCCCGCGTTCCAGTATTGAATCTGCTGCCTGTCAGCCGCCGTCAGCGCCTGCTGACGGGCGATCACCTGCGCCAACTCCTCTTTGTAGGCCGTTGGTGGCGGCAGGCGATAGGCTTTACCCGACGGAATAAACCAGGTTTTCCAGTTGCCGGCTCCCGGCTCCACCTGTGCTCTCAATGACAGGCCTGTAACCAGACTGAGTAGAAGAATGGCAATCGTCTTTTTCATATTCTGCTCGTTTTTAAGCAAGAATATTTACTAAACGACACGCTGCCAAGCCCGTATCTACCGACAACCATTTACGGCCTATAGATGACCCGCAAACGTCAATGAACCAGGTTCGTAGACCATAAAGTCCGTTTCGTAGACGATTGACAGCCGGGACAATAATTTTTCAGCATTTATCCTGTAAATAGCACCCATGAAGGTGTTTATCGATAGAAATCGGTTCAGACTGTACGTTCAGATAGGGCTCGCTTTTCTCCTGCTGCATTCTGTTGGTGATTTGTTTAACGACGCCGGAACACTTATACCCAAATTTTTTAATAATCTCTGGCGGCTTGCTTATCTGGTCGTTATCAATTTCGTATTGTTTGAGTATACACTCCCCTCCATACGGCTGTCGGTAAAGCGTATCCTTCTGGGCGTATTACGGCTTTTTGCGCACATGATGCTGTATTCGTTTGGTCTGTACGCCTGGCGGCTTATCGGTATTCAGTTGAATATTTTCACACCGCTGACCACCTACGCTTCGACCGACGAAGGATTGCAGGCCCAGATGGCTTTCAGTGTGGGCTCCGTCGCTTTCTTCGGTATTATACGCTATACGTATGATCTTCGTAAATTAAAAGAAACCGCTCAACAGCTTCGGATCGAAAAACAGGCCGCCGAGCTGAATTACCTTAAGTCCCAGACGAATCCGCACTTTCTGTTCAATACGCTGAACAATATTTATTCATTAGCCAGAGACAAATCCGACCTGGCACCGGAGTCGATTCTACGCCTGTCCAAAATTTTGCGCTTCATGCTATATGAAACTGGCAGTCAGTATATTGCTCTTGAGCAGGAGCTAAAAATCATGAACGACTACATTGCCCTCGAACGGCTGCGGTATGACGACTCCCTGCGGATCAATTTCAACTACGATGTTGAAGACATGAAACAGGCTCTCCCACCGCTGCTGCTCATTCCGCTGGTCGAGAATGCGTTCAAACACGGCGTATCGGAGACAAGAAACCAGCCCTTTATCGATATTCATTTATCGGTAAAACAACGGCAACTGGCCTTTTTCGTCAAAAACTCATCGGACTCGTATCCGGAAGAGCGGGGCATCAGAGAAAACATCGGCCTGTCGAATTTAAGACGTCAGCTCGACCTCCAGTATACAGACTACAGCCTGTCTCTGGAGCAGAAAGAATCGGTTTTTGCGGCCACTTTGACGATTAATCTCAACAGTCATGTATAAACTAAACTGCATCATTATTGAGGACGAGCCGCTGGCTGCCAAAATTCTGGCAGATTATATCTCGGAAGTACCCTTTCTGCAATTACAGGGAACGTTCAAAGACGCTATTCTTGCAACCGAGTATTTGCGTATTCATTCGGTCGACCTTATTTTTCTGGATATACATTTACCCAAACTAAAAGGAATGGCGTTTCTGAAAACGCTGATCCATCCGCCCGCCGTCATTGTAACGACGGCTTATCATCAGTATGCCGTAGAAGGATTTGAACTGAACGTTGTCGATTATCTGCTGAAACCGTTTGAATTCGAGCGTTTTCTGGTGGCCGTAAATAAAATAAGAACCCGGCAGCGAGAGGTGCAGAATGCGGCGGAATCGCCCGAAACGAAAGAGTATATTTTTCTGACGATACAGAAGAAAAAGGTTAAAATTCTGTTTGCCGATATTCTTTACGTAGAGAGCCAGCGGGAGTATGTCAAAGTGGTGACGACCCGGACGGCCTATTTCTCCAAAATGAGTACGCACGAAATCGAGGCGCTGTTACCAACCCGACTCTTCCGCCGGATTCATCGCTCCTACATCGTCTCGGTCGACCGGATTGACGCCTATTCCGCCGAGGCCGTCGAGGTCGGCGGCGTCTCCATTCCCATCGGCAGGGGTTATAAAGATGTGACCGACCACCTTTAACCATCAATTTCAGGCCATTTTAAGCCTTTCTGAAAAATTTTTCTTCCTCTTTAAAATATCCCCTCCCCCTTCTGCGACTCCCCTTACAGAACAGAGAACGTAACTCCTGACGGGACGGCCGACCGTTGTGATGCAGCGGTTTCTCTGTTCAGCAAACCAATCAAATACAGAAACAACATGAACATGCTGCGAGTAGCGGGTGTCGCCTTAGTGGCCGCCTTAGCATTATTTCTCCTGTCGGTACTGATAAAAATGCTCCTGATAGTGGCGGGGATCGCCCTGCTGGCACGGGTCGGCGGACGGATGCTGTACCGTTTTTATGGCCCATTGGGGCCGAAACGGTGGAATTCGGGAAATATCATCTCCATCGACAACCCCGCCGGTTATCGCTCACCCGTGAGCCAGCCTCGTTTCGAGCGGGTTATTTCTATCGGTTAACTCAGTAAACAACCACGGCGGCGTGGGCGGTTCGCCGCTGCGACGACCAGGCAAACCGCCAATCACACAAAACACAAAGAAATCATGTATCACAAAGAAGCATTTGGAACAGAACATAGAGGCCATTGCGGCCCAATGGGTCGGGGCCGGTTCGGCGGCGCCTGGGGAAAAGGCAAATTCGGAAATTTCTGGAATCGCCACATGAGCGCTCATCCGCCGGTCAATATTGAAGAAAATGATAATGAATTTATCATTTCGCTTATAGCTGCTGGCCTCAGCAAGGAAAAGATAGCCCTGACCGTTAAAAACGATATGCTGACCATCAGCTACCCCGGCACCGACGCCGAGTCAAATCCTGCGGGTAATTATTCGTATCAGGAATATCGCCAGGGCGGTTTTGAACGGCAGTTCCAGCTAAACAATAAGGTACTGACAGAAAGCATTTCAGCCAGCTACACCGACGGCGTTCTGAAGGTGACGCTCCCGAAAAATCCGGAAACCAACATCCCGGCGCAGACGATTTCGGTCCAATGATTGAATGATTGAATGCTGAATGATTGAATAAGCTCCGCATACTTTATGCAGCGAAGCCTATTCAATCATTCAACATTCAATCATTCAACATTTATATCGGGCTGAAATACACGCCGACGCCTATCCAGCGGGTTTTCTCGCTTTCGTAAAGGCTGTAGGGCCGGAAACCCCGGTAGCCTTCCAGCAGGAACGTCAGGTTGCGATCCGGTCGACCGAACTCATAACCGATACCGCCCTTGACGCCGGGCCGGAAATCGGTCTGCTGCCAGACTTTCACATCCAGTCCACCGACGAAACGCCCTCTGGCCCGGTTTGGCTGGCGGTAATACAACCCGGCCTGGGCGCTCAGCGGCTTGCGTTCTTCGGCTTTCCGCAGAACAATTCCGGGACCGCCGTAGAGCCGCAGTCCGTGACGTTCGTAGCTGTACGTGACGTCGAACTGCTCGTAGTTTACCGGGTTGGGCAGGTAGTAGTTTATCTGGTTTTTGATGAGATAATCGTCCCCCAGATGCGACGACAGGTGGTATACCCGGAACCGCCAGCTATGCACGGTCTGGTTTACGCCTATACGGCGCAGATTATACCAGAAGCCCACGCGGTAATCGGTATTGACGAGCCGCCGCCGCTGCCGGTTGTCCTGCTGATAGATTTCGAACTGGGTGAAGGAGGCCACGTCGATAGCGAATTCGCTGGCCCGGCTTTCCGATTTGTTCCAGCGCCAGAACGGTTTTCGCAGACCAAAGGCAAATGGTACGATGGTTCCGTCGTAACGCCGTCCTTCCGTCCAGTAGCCCGGCAACACGCTGGCATACACCTGCGATTCGAGTGGATCAAGCAGAATGGGGGCAAACAGATGGCCCTGCGGCAGAAACTCACGGCGTAAAATCGTGGACCGCTCTTTCGTCGAATCAGTTTGAAGACTATCAGGGATTTGCGCCCGGAGCAGCGTTCCCCGGAAAACTGTCAAGAAGAGAAAAAGAAATATAAACGTCCGATTCATAGACCTAATGAAAGAAAGACCCGTAAGAAAGACCTGTAAGGTTTTAAAAACCTTGCAGGTCTGATCTCTGACTACTCCGCCTTTTTGAGTTCAGCATAGTGCCGGAAGAAATGCGGGATGGTTTCGATGCCTTTGTAAAAATTAAACAGCCCGTAGCTTTCGTTGGGCGAGTGCAGGGCATCGATGTCGAGACCAAAGCCCATCAGGATGCTTTTTACACCCAGTTCTTTCTCAAACAGCGCCACGATGGGAATACTGCCACCGCCCCGCGTGGGAATGGGGTCTTTTCCCCACGAATCGCGCATGGCCCGGCGGGCCGCCTCGAATTCCACGGAGTCGATGGGCGTCACGTAGGCCTGACCGCCGTGATGGGGCCGCACCTCCACCGTTACCGTTGGGGGCGCAATAGCTTTAAAATGATCCGTAAAGAGTTTTGTGATGGCGTCGGGATGCTGATCCGGCACCAGGCGCATCGAAATTTTGGCAAACGCTTTGGCGGGCAGCACCGTTTTGGCCCCTTCGCCTGTGTAACCGCCCCAGATGCCGTTCACGTCCAGCGTCGGGCGGATGGAAGTGCGTTCGGGGGTTGAGTAACCGGCCTCACCGTCGACGGCCTTCAAACCCAGATCGCGCTTATATTCTTCCTCATCAAACGGCGCTTTGGCGAGTTCCGCCCGCTCTTCGGCGCTCAGTTCAGTCACGTTATCGTAGAAACTGGGAATAGTAATGCGTCCGTTCGCGTCGTGCAGCGAGGCAATCATCCGGCAAAGCACATTGACGGGATTTTCGACGCCGCCGCCGTATACGCCCGAATGCAGATCACGGTTGGGTCCGGTTACTTCCACCTCCACGTAGGATAGCCCCCGCAGGCCGGACTCGATAGACGGAACGTCGTTGGCGATGATACTCGTATCGGAAATCAGGATGACGTCGCAGGCGAGTTTGTCGCGATTGGCAGCCACAAACTGCCCCAGATGCTCGGAACCTACCTCTTCTTCACCTTCTATCATCACTTTCACGTTGCAGGGCAGGCCATCGGTCGCCAGCATCATCTCCAGCGCCTTGACGTGCATGTAAAACTGCCCTTTATCATCACAGGCTCCCCGGGCGTAGATGCGCTCGTTGCGAATCTCCGGCTCGAAAGGCGGCGAGTTCCAGAGTTCATACGGGTCGGCGGGCTGCACGTCGTAATGGCCGTAGACAAGCACCGTCGGCAGGGCCGGGTCGATGATCTTTTCGGCATAGACTATCGGGTGCCCTGCGGTGTCGTGGAGTTCAGCATGATCAAGCCCAGCGGCATCCAGTCTGTCGCGAACGGCCTCAGCGCACTGGCGCACGTCGTCTTTGAATTTGGGGTCGGCACTAACCGATGGGATGCGAAGTAAGTGGAGCAGTTCCGTCAGGAATCGCTCTTTATTCTGTTCGAGATAGGGCTGCATAAAACGGGATGGTCGTTCAAGCGTCGTTTTGCGGGTTGATGCGCACTAAAAAACGCCCGAAAGTTAAGCAGATTTGCCTGAACCTCCGGGCGTTCGTTTTCTATCGGATCAGAAAACTTATTCTTTCGTCCTCTCTTTGGACCGAATCAGCACCGTGCGGTTCTCTTCACCCCGCATGAGCCGACCAATGTTTTTCTTGTGCGTAAACACAACAATCAGGAATACCAGGAATCCGAACCCAATGAGCAGCGGGCTTTCTTTCTCCCCGAATGCACTGGTCAACAGCAGGATGGGAAACGCCAGTGCGGCCAGAATCGAACCGAGTGATACGTATTGTGAGGCAATCAGAACAACCAGAAAAATACCGATGCAAACAGCAGCCACCTCCGGATGGGTTGCCAGCACCATACCCAGCAGCGAGGCAACTCCCTTGCCTCCTTTAAAGTTGGCAAACACCGGAAACAGATGCCCGACCACAGCCAGCAGACCAAAAGTCAGCTTCAGGGTCAGCCAGTTATCAGGCCCGATAACATGATAATGCAGCAAAAGCGTCGACAGCACGGCGGCGGTGTAGCCTTTCAGCACGTCGATCAGCATCACAACGGTTCCGGCCCGTTTCCCCAGCACCCGGAAGGTATTTGTCGCCCCCGCGTTACCGCTGCCGTGCTGTCGGATATCCAACCCGAAAAAAGCCTGTCCGTACCAGACGGCAGTAGGAATAGAACCTAACAGGTAGGCCAGAATGGCCGTTGCCGAAACGATCAATGGATTCATGCAGAGAAAAGACTACTGATTGGGTATACAACGAATTTGAAAATTAATTGATTTACATTTTTTCACAATCATGACCAATGAAGAAGTCAACAGGTTCTTGGAGAAATTCAATCAATTTGACGAAAAATAGTTGTTAAACACCTTTAGGCTTCCTTTTTTGCAAAATATGCACCTCTTTCTTATAGCCTAACTTTAATAAAAAAGCGGACGATTCGATGAACCGTCCGCTTCCATTGATGTGCTAACAACACCCGGAGTAACACTCCGGGCTACAATCAGAAGCCCTCCCGCGTATCTTCCTTGTCTTTCTTCTTTTCGTCTTTTTTCTTCTCGTCTTTCTTCACCACCTTTGGCTGAGGCTTCGGCTTGGCTTTGGTCTTGTACTGATCCAGGAAGCGGTCGACAAATTGCTGTTTTTCGATGGGGTCGGCAGGCACCAGGTCAACCGCAACTTTGTCTTTGCCCGTATTTTTGCCCCCCGCCGTGACCCGGTCGTTCAGTTCCTGATCCGACGACATGATGGCGAGCTGCCCCCCCGCCGTGCCACCGGGTTTATAATCCCAATAGAACCAGCTCTCCGGGGACGCTTCCAGATAAATTGTGACTTCGTCGCCGGTATCGCTCTTCCGAATCTCGACAAAACCCTCCATCTGGGCGTTGACGTCGGTGCTGGCGACGTTGGACACCCCGATTTTACCGACGCTGTAGAAGGCGTTAAATTTATCCGACCACCGCAGGTTCACGTTCGAGAGCACCAGCGAGGCCAGCATCTGCGGCCCTGCCTGCGCCAGTGAAACATGCTGATTCTGCGCTTTGGTGCGGTAGACGTCGGCGGCTTTCTGCCCGATGAGCGGCACCAGTTTGTCGGTCAGGCGGTTAAGGTCATCGTCGGCGGCTTCGTCGTTTTTCTCCTCCAGATTGGCCTTCACAATTTTGTCGGCCAGCGTGGCATTGACCGGTTCCGGCACCGGGAAGCCAAAGGCAACCAGCGCATTCAGGCGCACAAGACTGCTGTCGATATTGGCCCGGCCCGTTCCCGCTGCCTGCACGAAGCGGGCCTCACCGGTGTTCATCAGGCCGAGTTTCCCGGCAAACGTCATTTCGCCTTTCGGGTCGTCGAAGGTAAAGGCCCGTTCCTCGTCAGCCAGTCCACCTTCATCCTTCCCGACGATGCGGAAAATCTTGTCTTTTTCATCGTACGACATCTCGCCGGTCGCTACAAACAGGTCGTCGTTTTTGTCGTTTTCTTTCGCCGACAGAAATGTTGGATAAACCCCTGTGCTGCCGCCACCCCGGAAATGGAGGCCCGCCGTCAGAAGCTGGTTTCCTTCGTTTTTCAGATTTTTATCAACTTTGATAACGATTTTCTCGGCCACTTTTTCCTTAAACGGAATCCAGCCGCCAACCAGATTTTTGCGGTTCTTCAGGGCGGGGCGCACAAAGCCGTCGAGCTTCAGATCCTGTTCGGGGGCCATCATCGTAATGTTTCCCTGGTACTGGATTTTAGGAGCCAGCAGCAAATTGTCTTTCTCCTGCACGTCGGCCTTTGCTACGGTAAAATAGGTTTTCGCCAGCGCATCGGTTTTGCCCGACGTACGGCGGCTGCTCCGGGAGGCTACGGCATTGGCAGGGGCAGCGCCAGCTTCCTGTAACTCAAAATTCTCCATCCGGATGCTGGCCGTGTCGCCTTTGGTCGGCGCAAACACATACGTCGCGTTCCCGGCGAAGCGCGTCCGCGACTGGATTTGAATGGCTCCGTTTTTCAGCTTATGAAAACTACTGACCGTATCGAGTTCGAGCCGGGCATTTTTCAGCGGCAGCATCTCGCCATTGCGTTTAATGGAAACGAGGCCTTTTTCCGGGAAAATGCGGGCATCAGCCGAAACCACGTATGGAACGCCACTAATGTTGAGTGTTGCTTTTTCAACGTCGTAAAGCGCCGCCGCCCCGTTGAACGACAGCCCCTCCTGCTCCTCCGCCGTGGCCGTAAAGGTCGAGGTTTTCACGTCGACGGCTTTCATGGCAATCGTTTTGGCGTTAATATTCCACTGGGCCTTGTTGATGGTCGTGCGGTAAGCGGCATACGGAAACTCGATGCCTGACGTCAGCGTGTCATCGAAGGCTGTGGATTTGGCCGCAGTCGTTGAAATATTCACGAGGCCCTTTGCCTGATTGAAGTCCACGTCGATTTTAGTTCCCAGCAGAACAGGCCGGGCGGTTGCTTTATCTGCCCCCGCCGTCAGGATTTTGAACTGGGCGTTGGTGGCTTCAAAGCCTTCCTTGTCAAAGCGGATATTTTCGGCAACGGCTTCGGCATCGGCCCGTTTCACGGTTCCCCGCCCGAACAGGCCCGTCGACCGCAGCACCAGATCGCCTTTCAGGCTGGTGCTGCCGTTGTAGAAACTAAAGCTTCGGTCGGCAGAGCGATCCACCGTGCGACTGTCCGACTTCGACATTATCAGCATGCTGTCGGCTTTGGGATACCACCGGACGGTATAGTTTTTCAGTTCGACCGCCGGGAAATAGGCCTTGCCGACGCTGCCTTCCTTAATTCGTCCATCCGTACCGGCGGCCAGCAGCGAATCGGTCATCAGCAGAATGTCTTTGGCTGGCAGTGAGGCGGTCAGGTGCGAAATAACGCCTTCGGCCCGCAGTCCTTTTTTATCCATGCGGAGTTCCCCCGTGAACCGAATGTTGCCTTTTCCGCCAAAAAGCGGGTAGCCTGCGGGCGGCGCTTTGTGTTCAAAGCCGAGCGAGTTGTCGGGCATGGTCACCAGTTTGGCCTGAAACGGTGGAAAAATGCCGTCGGAATAGAACGTCCCGACAAAGGCGATGTCACTCTTGCCGATGCTGTCGTTGTCGATGGCGGGTATTTTGAAATAGACTTTCTTGTTATAGGCCAGACTATCGCGGTAGGGCTGGTCGAAATAAACCGTCATCCCTTCAGGCATTACCAGCCGCTGGGTTGTCTTTTTGTCTTTTATTCGTCCCGATTTATTATCCGACGCCCCTAAATAAACGGTTCCAGGTTTTTCGTAGCGAATGTCACCGCCGACCTCCTTCGTTTTTCCTTTTGGCGTAAACGTGATGGAATCGACCTTGTTCATATTCATCGAGAACTGGTCGTAGTTGAACGCCATGTTCTGACCCGAATACCGGAAGTTGCCGGATTTCATCTGCCCGTTGAAAGTCAGCGCCCGCCCTTTACCTACCAGCAGAGTTTTATCCGTCGGCATCGCCGTGATTTTCAGCGAGTCGCTAATGGTAAAGCGTTCAACGCCCCGGATGGTCATCACCTTGTTGCGGAGGTCGATGGTTGCGTTGGTCAGACTGTCGTTGGACGGGAACCGGGAGTTGATCAGGAAATTGTCGTAATCTTTTTTCCCCATGTTCGCCAGTACGTAGAGTACGCCCTTGCGACTGAGGCGCATCACTTCCGTCTGCGGGTCCATCTCGAAATAACCTTCAGCAACCATGCGGTTCAGGATGTCACGCATGACATTCGGATTGACGCGGGCCATCTGCGCCAGGTCTTCGGCCATAAACGTCTGCGTTTTTTTGGTCGAAACGTAATTGGCCGCAATCTGCAGTGGGTGAAAGCCGTAGTTGTTAGCGATTTCGGAGAAGCGAAGCGGGTGGTAAAAGTCATAGGATTCGAAGCGCACGGGCACTTCTTTCTTGGCTCCGACCTGGTAAAAATCAATTTTCTGTTTCGCCAGCGTCCAGCGAACCACCTCCGGCTGAATGTAAAATTTGTGATAAGAATCCGTGAAATAGGTGTCGGCAAAGCGGGTGCGGTCGGCCCGGTAGAGCCGGGCAACGCCGTTTGGCCGGTCGAAATGGAACTGAATGCCCGGATGATAAAGCGAGTCGGTGTCCACATACCCCGAAAATTCCGCCAGCGGGGCCGTAATGACCGAATCCGCCGAAAATTCGAACCGCCGACTGCTCACCCGGAAGGCAGGCTTACCGCTGTAACGGACGGTCAAGGTGGCGGGCTGCCCGCTCACCGACGAACTGTAGAGCCGCGTACCAGCCAGGGCCACGCCGCCCCGGTAGTCGAGGTCGCCGGTCATGGTTTTCAGTACGGCATCATTCTGCCACGACATGAACCGTGGATACAGGGCGGGCTGATTCCCCACCCGCTTCTTGCTGACATATTCAAAGGTTCCCTTTACCGGTTTTGCCAGCAGAGCGGACGTCAGTGTAACGTCGTCGGCCACCAGTCGCGGGCTGTTCACGGCGAGAGAATAATCAGACAGAGCCACCGACGTTTCTGCCGGGCCGATCTGGCCTGATGACGGCCAGGCGAACGTTCCGCCTTTGCCGACAAACACCCCATCCCGCAGGCCCAGCGACCCGTCGGTCTTCTGCACCGCCACGGAGTCGCCATTCGCCGTCATAATCAGATTTATTCCCTTAAAATCAATGACCGGACCGACTGGAACAGGAATAGGACGCCGATTGATGACAGCTACCAGCGGCGTTTTATTCAGTGAGTCCAGCGGCGTGTCCCAGCCATCGAACCGGCTGTCCGGCAACGGGTTAGCCGTTGGTTTGGGCGCTCCTGATTTATCATTTTTCTCCGTTTCCGGGGTCGCCGAAGCGCCGGTCGACGCGTCTGCGAACCGAAAATTGATGGATCCGCCATCGGCCAGAAGCCGGTTGTAGTTACTGCCGTAAAGCTGCCGACGTCCGGAAACTGATCGGACGGTCTCCAGAATCCGATTAACGGTCCGGGCGTCGTAGTTATCCACAGACTTATCCACAATTGACAGGTAGTTGTCCACAATCTCCGGGGACACCGATTGCGTAACGGACAGATGATATAACGATTCGAAGAACGGAGCCAGATGAGCAGCGGCCTGATACTTCTTTCCAGCCATCTTGCGGGTCAGAGCTATCGTACGTTCTTTCTGCGGGGCTGACAGTCGATTTTCAGTCCAGAGGATCTCCAGATTTTTCTGAGCGGCCTGCGAGACGCCGCCGCCCGCCGCCATCACTTTCTGCAAATCGGTGATAAACTGCTCTGGATTATCAGACAGTCGAATATTCTGTGCCAGGGCGGCTGCCGACCAGCAGAGAGCCAGAATTAGTCCGTAAACTCGTCTCATGACATTAAGATGTTAATGCTTCCGACGGCCTGAGTCGCCGGGTTGGCTATGGTTTCAGGAAACGCAGGGAGGCCCAGTTGTTTCGGGTCAACTGACTCTGCCGCACAAGGCCTGCTTCTTCCGCTTTCTTCGTAATATCGGGTGCATCGGTTTCGTAGAACCCGCTCACCAGTAAAGTCGCACCGGAGGTCAGCCGCGTTGCATAGGCCGGTATATCGTCCAGCAGTACGTTCCGGTTGATGTTTGCCAGCACCAGGTCGAAGCGCTCCGATTCGGCCACGCTGTCGATTGTGCCCAGAAAGACCATTATCTGCGGACAGCCGTTCAGTGCGGCATTTTCGACGGCGTTTTCGACGGCCCATTCTTCCACGTCGAACGCCAGCACCCGGCTGGCCCCCTGCCGGGCGGCCATAATCGCCAGAATGCCCGTTCCGCTGCCCACGTCCATCACGGCTTTACCGGTCACATCCAGCTCCTGCTGGTGCTGCAGCATCATGGCCGTCGTTTCGTGATGCCCCGTTCCAAACGACATTTTCGGATTGATGACAATGTCGTACCGGAACCGTTCGTCCGGCTGATGAAACGACGCCCGAACCCGCACCTGCCCGACCTCGATCGGCTGATAGTCCCGCTCCCACTCCTCGTTCCAGTTCCTTTTCTCTAACGAACTGACCTGATAGGCTATTGCCGCCTGTTCGGCGTATTTCTCGGCCAACTGCCGCACCGCATCCGCCTCAAAACGAGCCTCTTCAATATAGGCATCGAGCCCTTCATCCGTTTCAACGAAGGATTCAAAACCGAGTTCGGCCAGTTCGGCGGTCAGAATGTCGGCGAAATCCGCCGGAACGGTGAGTTTCAGTTCAATATAATTCATCGAAGCAGACCGGAATGCTATTCCGGGTGTTTTTGAAACGATAGGAAAGTTAAACAAAAAGCCAGCCGTTTGTCACTGCTGGCCTGAAGTAGGGTGTTTATTGCTGAAACCCGGTCAGGAATGCCTCCGCAGCGTATCGACTATCAGCCCGATGACCGCGTCTCCCCGAACATCCACCGCTACATTGACTTTCGGTCGGCCTTTCCACGGCAGCAGCGCCTCCCGATCCTCCTGATCGGACTCGCCTGTCGAAGGCCAGGTTTTGCCCCGGCCAATGCCCCACGAGATGTCGACGCGCACCGGCAACGCCCTGAACGTGAATAGGTCCGGGGCCAGCAGAGCAGCAATCACGGATGAATCGTGGACGTACATCCCGTCAATCTTATTAACCGTTTCGTAGAAATTCTGGTAAAACGGAATGGTAGCGGCCACAAAGGCGTTAAAGTCACCCGGCAGTTCGGCCAGTTCAGCGATTACATTCCCCTTCATGTTGACCTGTTGGGTCACGTCCAGCCCAATCATCGTGAGCGGCCAATCCGCACCCAGCACCCGGTCCGCCGCATCCGGATCGCCCAGTATGTTGGCCTCCGCTGCCGGGGTTGCATTACCGCCGCAGAAGGCGTTACCGCCCATAATGGCAACTTCGGCCACTTTTTGCGCAATAGTTGGATCGAGGTCGAGGGCCAGCGCCAGATTGGTCAGCGGCCCCAGCGCTACGAGAGTCAGTTCGCCGGGATGAGCGTTTATCTGACTGACCAGGAACTCGGCGGCGGTTTGGGCGATAGGCTGTCGGGGACTGTCGGGCCGAAAGATATTGCCCTGTCCGTCGTCGCCATGCACAAACGGAACGCCCCCGGCAAAAGGAAACAGGAGCGGTTTTTCGGCCCCTCTGGCTATGGGAATGTCGGGTCGACCGGCGGCATCGAGCAGCCGCAGCGCATTTTTGGTAGTGAGATCGATGGAAGTGTTGCCAAAAATAGTGGTCAGCGCAACTACTTCGAGTTCAGGAGCGGCCAGTGCAAACTGAATTGCCATGCCGTCGTCGACGCCGGGATCCGTGTCGATAATGATTTTTCTGCTCATACGAGATTAAATATCATAGCCGTATTCCTGGATGAAAGGTCGCCAGTGGTCGAGGTCATAGAGAAACCAGGCGTGGCAGCCCATCGGCAGTTTTCCGCCGTTCAACTGAATGCTTCGCTGCGGTTCCAGTTCCATCGCAAACGCCAGTGCCTCGATGGGTTCGGGCAGGTTCATCAGGCTGCGGAACGGCAGAAATCGGGGAAAATGGAGTGAGAAAAACCCGTCTTCATTGCCGTGCCAGCGTGGCAGAAAGCGGTGATACGTTCGCAGCAGACGCAGGCAGGCCGCCACATTCCGCAATGACAGGCCGCCGTTCAGCAGGGGCTGACGCAGGTATTCGGCCAGCCGCACCCGCAGCGATTTCGGCTCGGCGACTGCCGGTACAACATCGCCAAACTGAGGCGCTCCGACGTAATCATAGCCACGTGCACACCAGTCGTTTAGCTCATCCCGGAAGACAAAGGCATCCAACTGGCAAATGAGCATGTAGTCGAATTCGGCAAAGGCTTCGTAGAAATGCTCGGAGCAAAGAAGCTCGTTGTAACCCGCCACACTTTTAAAATAGCGGTCGTCAAACGATTTTATCCGCAGATTAGGATATTTACGTAGTAACTGACTGACATCCAACCGGGATGGGATGACCAGATAAATTGGATGGGCCGACAGTATCCGCACACACTGGGCCAGAGAAATCTGTTCGTAACGGTCCAGATCGGTTTTATATACCGGGACAATAACGGCTGTCGGTTTCGTTTGTGTCGGGTCCGGCATCAGTTCTCCAGTAAATCGCCCAGTACAGTATGCATCCAGTATCCGTTGAACCGTTGATAATTGCCGTTAACGAACTCATTCCAGACCGGTCCGAGCCGTCCTAACCGCCCCGACGGCAGCGTAGCCCGGCGCTGCAGATGATCCCGCTGGCGGCGCAGCAAATCGAGTCTGGCCGGTGAAACGTCCGGACGGGCCGACAGCAGGTCGTATAAATCCCGGAGCCGGGTGGCTTCCTGCTCAATGGGTTCGAGTTTTTCCCGACGGTCGCGGGTCAGGCGTTCGCGGAGCGTTACCCGGTGGCGGGGCGCGTTGAAACCTACCTGTTGCTGGGCATGACGCCGGTACGAAATCAGCGGTTCATCGATGAAGCCAATGGTGCCGCGCAGAGCCAGTACCAACGCAATCCAGCCATCGTGGATCAGGTTTTTGATGTGTGTCGGAAAAGGCAGCAGCGTTTGCAGCGCCTTCCGTCGAACGGCCAGCGTGGCTCCCGTCACGACAAACCCGGTGAACAGCATTCCGTAACCTTCTCCAGACTGCCAGACAGCCTGGGCTGTTTTATCGAACTGAACTTCCTCCCAGATACGCCGTCCAACGGGCTGCGACTTATTGTCAATAGTCTCCGCATCCGAAAAAACCGCATCGAATTCGGGATGCTGAACCAGAAAATTCAGTGTTTTCGACAACCGGTCGGAACGCCAGACATCGTCCTGATCGGAGAACACGATAATGTCGCCTGTACAGAGCGAAATGGCCTTTTCAAAATTTTTGGTCGACCCAAGGTTCGTTTCATTGATGATCACACGCACCGGAAAAGACACCCGTTCGGCAAACGCCTGAAGGTTCGACACCGTCTGGTCCTTCGACCGGTCGTCGACCACGATCAGTTCATCGGGCAGAATGTCCTGCGCCGCAATGCTATCCAACTGTTCCTGAAGATATCGCTCTCCGTTATAGGTACACATAGCTACGGAGATCGACGGTCTGGAGGTAGTATTATTCACCCTTTTGAAAATAGTCTGGCTGCTAATTTCGCCATTTTCCGGTGAAGTGGCGGACAAAAAGATAAAAACAGACTGTGCGGCATAACAAAAAAGCAGACCCTCGACGGCCTGCCTTTCTGAAACGGATTATGTCGTCGGCTTACGCGATAACTGCTTCGGCCAGTACCAGTACCTTGTTATTCAGTACTTCAACGACACCGCCGTCGACGGTAAACGTCTGCGTACCGGAACCGGTGGCAACCGTTACCGGACCGCGAGCCAGCGTACTGACCAGCGGGGCGTGGTTGTTCAGCACCTGAAACTGCCCCTGGCTGCCCGGAAACGTAACCGAAGAAGCTTCCCCGGAAAATACTTTGCGGTCCGGCGTGATGATATCTAACTGCATAGTGGTGAGTTTTCGGTTTTCAGTTTTCGGTTTGCCGTTTACAGTTCATTAAGTGCAGAGCAACTGTAAACGGCAGACCGAAAACTGAAAACTCGTTTAGTTTCCTGCTTCTTTCAGCAGACGCTCTCCTTTGGCGGCGGCGTCTTCGATAGTACCCACCAGGTTAAAAGCCGCCTCGGGCAGGTGGTCCCACTTGCCGTCGATGATTTCGTTGAAACCTTTGATGGTATCTTCGATAGGCACCAGAACGCCTTTCAGACCCGTAAACTGCTCGGCCACGTGGAACGGCTGCGACAGGAAGCGCTGCACCCGACGGGCGCGGTGTACGGTCTGCTTGTCTTCTTCCGACAGTTCTTCCATACCAAGGATGGCGATGATGTCCTGCAACTCTTTGTAACGCTGCAGAATCTGCTTCACGCGCTGGGCGGTGTTGTAGTGGTCGTCGCCCAGGATTTCGGCGGTCAGAATCCGCGAGGTCGAGTCGAGCGGGTCTACGGCGGGGTAGATACCCAGCTCGGAGATTTTCCGGCTCAATACGGTCGTGGCGTCAAGGTGCGCGAAGGTCGTCGCCGGAGCGGGGTCGGTCAGGTCGTCAGCCGGTACGTATACTGCCTGCACCGACGTGATGGAACCGCGTTTGGTCGACGTAATACGCTCCTGCATGGCACCCATCTCGGTAGCCAGCGTCGGCTGATAACCTACCGCCGAGGGCATCCGGCCCAGCAGAGCGGACACTTCCGAACCGGCCTGGGTGAAGCGGAAAATGTTGTCGATGAAGAACAGAATGTCACGACCCTGACCCGTACCGTCGCCGTCGCGGAAGTGCTCGGCAATGGTCAGACCGGAGAGAGCAACGCGGGCACGGGCGCCCGGCGGTTCGTTCATCTGGCCGAAAATAAAGGTTGCCTGGCTGTCTTTCAGTTTCTCTGGGTCTACTTTCGACAGGTCCCAGCCGCCTTCTTCCATCGAATGCTTGAACTCGTCGCCGTATTTGATGATACCGGCTTCGATCATTTCGCGCAGCAGGTCATTTCCTTCACGCGTACGCTCACCCACCCCGGCAAATACCGACAGACCTGCATAGGCCTTGGCGATATTGTTGATCAGTTCCTGGATCAATACGGTTTTTCCTACTCCGGCACCACCGAACAGGCCGATTTTACCGCCTTTTGCATACGGTTCCAGCAGGTCGATTACTTTGATACCCGTGAAAAGGACTTCGGTCGACGTTGCCAGATCCTCAAATTTAGGAGCGGCCCGGTGAATGGGCAGACCGCCGGTGCTTTGCGGCTGGGGAATGCCATCGATGGCCTCGCCCACGACGTTGAACAGACGGCCCCGGATGGCGTCGCCCGTCGGCATGGCAATTTGCGTACCGAGGTGAACCACCGTCATGCCGCGTTCCATGCCCTCGGTCGAGTCCATGGCAATCGTCCGGACGCGGTCTTCGCCCAGGTGCTGCTGGCATTCCAGAATAACTTTCTGACCGTTGGCTTTGGTGATTTCCAGAGCGTCCAGGATTGCCGGCAGCCGGGAACCCTCGCCCTCGAAACTCACGTCAACAACCGGACCGATTACCTGCGTAATCCTGCCCGTATTCGTTGCTGTTGCAGTTGTCATTGCGTATGAAGTAGGAAAATTTGAAAAGCGTAGTATTTCGAACCGCAAAATTAGGAGATAATTTGCTTAAACCCAAGTCCGTTCCAAACCTATTTTGTCGCACAGAACGGCGAAACGGTTTTGCATTCAATCACTTTGTCAAAAAAACGACACATACCTGATTGCCACAATATTGTACAAAAAATAGATGAACCAACTGCTTCACACCGTAAAGGACGGGCCTGAAAAACACTAACGAGCCTGCTTGAACGTTTTTACTTTTGTTGCCAACAGAATAGAACCGGCAACGGTGGATCGCCTGGGACTATAGTCCATCTATATCCCGGATGCATCGGCTCACTACACTGATAGAATGATATCTTCCCTGTATTTCTGGAAAAACTGGAACACCGCCTATCGCTGGGTGCTTGGCACAGGCCTGTTTCTATTGCTGGCAACCGTCGGTGCTTTTGTCTGGACGGGGCTCCGGGGCCTGGAAAACGTTGTCCGCTGGGATACGTTGAGCGAACTGACGGAGCTGACCACGCCCATCGCCTCATTTACGGACGGCCTTTTTGATTATCCGGTCATGGGTAAAGCCTACGTCGTGGCCGAGCAGTTCGTCGCTTCCACCATGTTCGTCGACGATTTGGCCGTCCGGCTCGTCACTCTGGGCATCTGCGTCAGTTTTGCTTTCCTTCTGGGAGCCATCACACGGCTCGAACGCTGGCCGTATCTGATTGCAATGGGCATTCTGATCGTGCTGGCCGCTTCATTTCGTCTGGAAGCCCTTCAGCTTCCGGGCGTCATTGGCAATGCGTTTGACGGCAGACTGCCGTTTCTGGGACTGGTTGTGCTGCTCGGCGGGGCCAGTTATTATTTTCACGCCTTTCGGACGGAGGCCCCGCTACCGCTTCGTCTGGGCGTTTTCCTGCTGCTGATTCTGGGCGTCTGGTTAGCCGTAAACCGTTTATCGGGTCATCCGCATCCGGCGCAGACGTTCATGGCCTATGCGCTGCCGGGTCTGCTGGTGGTTTCGCTGGGGTTCATTTTCCTGATTTCGGCGGAGATCATTGCCGCACTGGTCTACCTGACGTCGGCCCCGCGTTCGGGCCGCAAACCGCTGGGTCTGGGCAACTTTCTGTTCATCAGCGGCCTGTATCTGGTCAACCTTCTGCTGGTCTGGCTAAGCAACACCAAAGCCATCAACTGGAATCCGGTCATCGTCAGCCCGTTTGTCCTGTACCTGATTTCGCTGGGTCTGGGTTTCTGGGGCTTCCGACAGCAGTTGCGCCAGACGGAGTCCGGCGTTTCGTACCGCGATTCCGGCGCTTTTCTTTATCTGGGTCTGGGTATGCTGACGACGCTGACCATAACCTACGCTTTCGTTGCCGCTAACGACCCACTGGTCGAAGCACTGGAAGATGCCATCCTCTACACCCATCTGGGCGTGGGACTATTCTTCACCGGGTATGTCGTTGCCAATTTTTTCCCGCTTTTCCGGCAGGCGCTTCCTGTATATAAGGTGCTGTATAAACCGCTGCGCTTTTCGCTGTTCCAGACGCGGGTGCTGGCGGCCATCGGTATTGCCGTATTACTGTCGACAGAGAGCTTTTTTCCGCTCAATCAGGCGGCGGCGGGTTATTTTAATAATCTCGGTGATCTGTATGGTGCCACGGGTGAGGTACGGGTGGCGGAACAATACTATGGCCTGGCCCTGAAAAGTGAATTTCAGAACCATAAATCCAATTATGCACTGGCTTCGCTGGCGCTGAGTCAGGGCGACAAGGGGACGGCGGCGGTTTATTTTCAACGGGCTTTACTGAAACAGCCGAGTCCGCAGGCATACGCCGGACTGAGCGGCGTTCTGCTGCAGGACAATCTGTTTTTCGAAGCCGTCAAAACGCTTCAGCAGGGCATTCGGGCATTTCCGCAGAACGGAGAACTACAGAACAACCTGGGTTATCTATATGCCCGCACCAGTGTGGCCGATTCGGCCTATTACTACCTGGCGGCGGCGGGCGAAAACACCCGTCGGGACGATGTACCGCAGACGAATCTGCTGGCTTTCTGGGCCAGAAACCCCCAACTGCTGTCGCTGGACTCACTGGCCCGTGCAACCGACCATCGGGATTATGATTCGTTTGAAGCCAACCGAATGGCGCTCAACGTGCTGCGCAGTCTACAGACCGACAGCCTGAACGTGGCCCGCCCCGGCTGGCTCGATGAGCCGCTGCCCGACGCCGGTCTCAACGTGGGCCGTTTCGCCAGCGTTTATAACTACGCCCTGCTGAACCGATCCCGCGATACGACGCTGCTGGGTCGTCTGCAGCGGCTGGAGTTGAATCCGGCCAATCAGGATTTTACAGAAGATCTCATGTTTGCCCGGGCCGTTTCGGAATATTATACCAACAACCGGCGCACTGCCCTTGAACTGACCGACCAGCTAGCCAGAGACAACGCCCGCCGGGGGGCTTTTTTCAACTCCGTAACGGGTCTGTGGCTGCTGGAGCAGGGCCTATACCGCAAAGCTGCTGAAGTGCTGGGGCAAAATTCAGACACGCTGTCGGTCTATTACCGGGCGATAGCCTATACGAAAGCGGGCGACGTGGTATCAGCGCAATCGCTCTGGGAGCAGGCGGCAGCTTCCGACGCGGGCGTACGGGCGCTGACGGAAGTGCTCTATGGCTCACGTCCGCCTTCCAACGATACGGAACGGGCCTTCCTGCTTCTGTATGGCAATCCGGGTGCCGATCAGGCGGCATCTTTGCTCAGCACCGTTCAGAATGCCGACATCCGCACGGTGACGGCTGCCCACCTGAGTCGACGGGCGCTGATTGCCGGAAAAATGGCGGAAGGCGAGCGCTGGTTTGAACAGATTCCGGATTTTGCCAATCTGAAACCCTATACGGGCTCTTTGCTGACGGTGACGTACATGCGTCTGCAAAACGCCCGCCGCCAGTTTGGCAAAACTCTGGAGGCAGGGCGTCAGACCGTTGTGCCGGCGCTTACGGCAGAAAAGGCGTATCTGCTGGCAGAGGCGCATCAGGCGAAACGGCAAATTTCTCAGGCCCGGCAGTTCTACGCCCAGGCCCTGCAGCAGGCACCGTTCAGCGCCGAAACCGTGCTGGCCGCCGCCCGGCTCGAACAACGGCTGAAACAAACCGAGAAGGCCTACAACCTGACACTGAATGCATTGCCGCTCAACGATAACGACCCCGGCTTGCTGAAAACCTATATCGACCTGTGTCTCGATATGCGCCTGACCGACTACGCCCAGGATGCACTTCCGCGTCTGCAGGCTGCCGTTCCGCCCGCCGATTATCAGGCCTATCTGACCCATTATCAGGCCAGACGAGCGTTACTGCAAAAAGAGCAGGAGTCATTTCAGTAAATGGCGTAAGTTTGGTAGATTGTCGTCGGCAAACTTGACTCTTGTATGGAAACAAAACTGCACTGGACGAAAGAAGCGTTCAGTCGGGAGGTGGTTATTATGAACGGAGACCGCGTGGTAGGCCGGATGCACCGCGATTTGCTGGCCTGGGACGTAAAAGCTTATCTGAACAACGTCCGGCTGTGGTTCGACGTCAAAGGCTTTCTGCGTCACACGGTCGACGTGCATCAATGGATTGGAGAAGAAGATAAGATTATCGGCCAAATCGCCTTTACCTGGGGCCGGACCGCCGAACTGCAATTAACCAGCGGGGAAAAGTATCTGTGGCAGCGTCAGAATTTTCTGATGCACGAATGGAGCCTGCTGCGGGAAGATGATCAGAAGCGGGAAGTGATTCACTACGACCAGACCCGGGCGTTTCTGGCTGATGAAGGCGAGATCGAACTTCTGCAATCGTCACCCAATATGGAAGTGCTGATTTTATCCGGGCTGTTTGTCCGAAATTATTTTTTACGGAAACGAAGGATGGCTGCCGCCAGTTGACCTTCCCGCAACCTGCTATCTACCATGCACATTATCGATACGCACGAGATCTCCAAACGCTACGTCATGGGCAGTGAGGTGATCGAGGCATTGAAGTCCGTCACCATTTCGGTAAAGAAAGGAGAATATGTCGCCTTCATGGGGCCTTCCGGTTCCGGCAAGTCGACGCTCATGAATATCATCGGCTGTCTGGATACGCCCACCTCCGGAAAATACATCCTGAATGGTCAGGATGTCAGCGACATGAGCGAAAACGCGCTGGCCGAAGTGCGAAACAAGGAAATCGGTTTCGTTTTTCAGACATTCAACCTGCTGCCCCGGCAAACGGCGCTCGAAAACGTAGCTCTGCCGCTGATTTATGCGGGCTATAACAAGGCCGACCGCACCGAAAAAGCCATGCAGGCACTGCGCAACGTGGGTCTGGAAAATCGGGCCAGCCACAAACCCAATGAACTTTCGGGCGGGCAGCGGCAGCGGGTGGCCGTGGCCCGTGCGCTCGTCAACGACCCCAGCATCCTGCTCGCCGACGAACCGACAGGTAACCTCGACTCCAAGACCTCGTACGAAATCATGGACCTCTTCGACCAGATTCACAGCAAGGGCAACACGATTATTATGGTCACGCACGAAGAAGATATTGCGCAGTATGCCCACCGGATCGTGCGTCTGCGGGATGGTCTGGTGGAGAGTGATCTGGTGAATACGAACGTGCGGAAGGCGGTGAAGGTCGTGGAGGAGGCTCACTGATGTTTCACGCAGGGCCGCAGAGGCGCGGAGAGGAGTTTTTAGAGGTTGTTGACGATTCGGTGGATACCGTGTTTGATCAGAGCGCAGTTGAAGTTTATGAGCAATCCTGCTTTGATATTGGTGAGTCTAAGGTACGTGAGCAGTTGCTTTTGATGCACAGGCAAAATTGCTTCTACAAACTTTAGTTCAAGAATAACTTTTTTATTGAGAATCAGGTCCGCCCGAAAACCTAATTCCATCTTTAGCCCTTCATAAATAACTGGAATGCCTTTTTGTCGTTCAACGAAGAAACCGCGTTCGTTCAATTCGTGACTCAACACTTCTTCATAAACCGATTCCAGAAGCCCCGGCCCAACCGCCCGGTGAATTTTGATGCAGGCGTCCACTACCTGTCCCGTAATCTCATTTTCAGTCATGCGCCAATTTTTCTCATCAGACGCTCCATACCTGAGAAAGTAACCCTCAAAAACCTCGCAAAACTCCTCTCCGCGACTCTGCGGCTCTGCGTGACACTCTTTTTTCTCAACTGCTCCCAGCCGATGGCCCAACCTCAGTCCAAATCTCAGCATAAATTCTCCTTCCTCTCCCTCGGCGACTCCTACACCATTGGCGAGAGCGTTGGGGAGGCGGATCGCTGGAGCGTTCAACTGGCCGGGATGCTGCGTCAGAATGGCATCGACGTAGGCAACCCCGACATCATCGCCCGCACCGGCTGGACCACCGACGAACTTCAGGCCGCTATCCGGGCCGCCAACGTCCGGAAAACCTACGATTTAGTTTCGCTGCTCATTGGCGTCAACAACCAGTATCGGGGTCAGTCGACGGAAAAATACCGGACCGAGTTTCGGGAATTATTGAATACCGCCATTCAATTCGCCGGTAATCGTAAAGAACGGGTTTTTGTGCTTTCCATTCCGGACTGGGGCGCTTCGGCTTTCGCCGCCGGTCGCGATCGACAGAAAATTGCAGCGGACATCGATGCGTTCAATGCCGTGGCAAAAGAGGAGTGCAAAAAAATCGGAATTGCCTTTATCGACATCACGCCCATCTCCCGACAGGCGGCAGGAGATGCTTCTCAGTTTGCATCGGACGGACTACACTACTCCGGAAAACAAATGCGCCAGTGGGCCGAACTGGCACTGGCGCATGTCAAAACTATTCTGAAGTGATTTATTGCTCTTCTTCGGCTGTGGTTTCCTCTTTAGGGCGCTCGTAGATGAGCTTGCCCTTGTCGTCCCATTCGCTGAGCACATACGGCTCAAAATCTTCCTCCCAGCGGTCGCGGCCATACTGGGTGATTTTTTTCTTCCGGCGCTGAAACTGGTAATACTCGGTCCAGCGGCCCACTTTCACGCCGTGGTCGTAGCGACCTTCGGCGGCCAGTTGCCCTCCCTCATAGAAAGCCCAGTAATTGCCATGCAGGCGACCGTGTTCCTTCGGTAGAACCTCCTTTATTTTGGTATGTGCCGAGTCGAAGTAGATTATCTGTGATTCGGCAGGAAAGCCCCTGTGGAATTTCGTCTTATCCAGGAGCATGAAATTGACGTCATATTTCTCCCAGCGGCCGTCCTTCGCTCCCATGTAATAAAATCCCTCCTCCACCAGATTGCCGTTCTGGTAGCGCTTGTAGGGCCCGTGAAGGATATGGGCCTGCTCTTTGTCCTTGATAACCGACGACGACACCCGCTGGCCTTTGGCATCGTACCAGTGAATGTCGCGTACGTAGATGCTGGGTTGCCGGTACTGTTTCAGTACGGTGAATTTCTCGATAATCGTCCGTTCGCCGCTGCCAAATTTGGTGGAAGCCTCTTCGATGGCAATGCCTTCGTATTCGGTCAGAGATTGCTTTATTTTTTTCCGGCGTTCGGTATGCTCTTTTTTGGCCTGTTTGATTTTCAGGCCTAAATCGGGCAGGGTTTCCGTAACGAGCGTTCCGATGGGCGTGTGCGCCAGCGCCGACTTCTGACGTCCGGACGCTCCCGGCACCGACGAGGTCGACTCGGTTCTGAGCGCCTCTGGTAACTGGGCGCTGGCCGTGGTCGTTTCCGACGAGGGAACGGAAGGACTCTGAGCGTACAAGGCTGGTCCGTGTACAATAATTAACAGACAAAATGTGATTACGCTTCTCATGCCGCAACGTTTGACGTGCGTTCTTTGTTAACTTTGCAACGGCAAAGGTCGGTTTTTTATTTTATAGTCAGCGATTTACTCAACAATGCTTTTGCCGTAACTAACAGCATTCTGTGGAAAAAACAGCGAAAATTTACGTAGCCGGCCACCGGGGAATGGTGGGTTCGGCCATCGTCCGCAAGCTTCAGGCGGAGGGTTTCGACAATCTGCTTACCCGGACCTCATCCGAACTGGACCTGCGCAATCAGGCCGCCGTCGATGATTTCTTTCAGACCGAACAGCCCGACTATGTGTTTCTGGCGGCGGCAAAAGTGGGCGGCATTGTCGCCAACAACACCTATCGGGCAGAATTCCTGTACGACAACCTGCTGATTGAAGCCAACATCATCCACAGCGCCTACCGCAGCGGCGTCAGAAAATTGCTGTTTCTGGGTTCATCCTGCATCTATCCGAAACTGGCCCCGCAACCGCTGAAGGAAGATTATCTGCTGAGCGGCTACCTCGAACCAACCAACGAGCCATATGCCATCGCCAAAATTACGGGCATCAAGCTGTGCGAAGCCTATCGGAGCCAATATGGGTGTAATTTCATTTCGGCCATGCCAACCAACCTCTACGGTCCGAATGACAATTACGACCTGCAGAATTCACACGTGCTTCCGGCGCTGATCCGGAAGTTTCACGAGGCCAAAGTGAACGATACGCCCTTCGTGGAAGTCTGGGGCAGCGGCTCGCCCCGCCGGGAGTTTCTGCACGCCGACGATCTAGCCGATGCCTGCTTCTTTCTAATGCAGACCTACAACGGCGAGGGCTTCGTCAACGTCGGAACGGGTGAAGACGTTACCATCCGCAAACTGGTGGAGATGGTGCAGAAAACGGTCGGTTACGAAGGTGAGGTCCGTTGGAACACCGACAAACCCGACGGTACCCCGCGCAAACTCATGGACGTAACCCGCCTCCACGACATGGGCTGGCGTCACCGCACCGAACTCACCGACGGTCTGGAAGTAACCTATCAGGACTTCCTGGCGAACGTGGAGATGTATGTCGAATAGGAGATTTTAGCCGTATCGCGGAGTTTAGCGGAGGAGAAAGGAGTTACGCAGAGGATTTTGAAATATGTCTCTGCTTGACTCCCTTCTCCTCTGCGTAACTCTGCGATACAACTTTTTCCAATACAACTCGCCTCACCCCACTTTCCGCGCCGGGTTGCCAAACACCGTCTCTCCCGCCCCGACGTTTTCCACAACGACCGATCCGGCGCCGATCCGGGCGCCTTTGCCAATAGTCACCCCGGCGATAATAACGGCCCCCGTTCCGATAAACGCTTCGTTCTCAACGACAACTCCGCTGTTGACAAAGCTCCCCGTTCCGACCTGCACAAAGTCGCCCAGCTTTGCCTGTGACTCGATTACCGCTCCTGACTGAATGATGCAGTGCTGCCCGACGGTCGCAAAGGCATTGACGACGGCGTTGGCCGCAATCAGGTTGCCGTGTCCGATGCTGGCTAAAGCCGATACCACCGCCTTATCGTGAACGGCGTTGACGGGCTGCACATGCCGCCGGTCATTGAGCATCTTCACCAGCCGTTTCCGGACGCGGGTATCGCCAATGCCGATGAAGGCCTCGCACTTCTGACCGATGAGTTTCAGAAAGCCGTCGTCGTCGGTTTCACCAAGCACCTGAACGTCGCCGAATTCTTTACCGTGTAATTCTTTTTTATCATCGAGAAAACCATAGACAACTACCTGATTGCGCTGGAAAATGTCCAACGCCATCACGCCCAGACTGCCTGAACCGAAAATCAATACCGGATTATCCATATTTCAATAAAACATTACTCCTTTGTTAAGAAACCTGCTTTTTGTTCGAAAAAGTTTGCACTACCATAACAGGACGATCATATCCACCTAATAATCAGGTCGTATTTTCGACCATGAAACATCGTACACACTTCAGAACGATTGTTATTTCTGACGTTCATTTAGGTACCAACGGCTCGAAGGCAAAAGAAGTAACGGACTTTCTGAAATACTACAGTTGCGAGAAATTAATCCTTAACGGCGATATCATCGACGGCTGGCAGTTGCGGCGGAGCGGTAAGTGGAAGAAGAAACATACGGCATTTTTCCGGGCCATGTTAAAGGCTATGGACCAGCACGATACGAAAGTCGTTTACCTGCGGGGCAATCACGACGATTTTCTGGATCAGGTCATGCCGCTGAAAGTAGGAAAATACTTCTCCATTCGGAAAGATTACGTGCTTAAGTCCGGTCAGAAGAAGTTTTATGTTACCCACGGCGACGTTTTCGATACGGTGACGACGCATATGAAATGGCTGGCCTATCTGGGCGACGTGGGCTACACGTTCCTGCTGTGGCTCAACAAAGTATACAATAATTACCGGGCGTGGCGGGGGCTGCCCTATTTTTCGCTGTCGCAGAAAATAAAGCACCGGGTCAAGCAGGCCGTCAGCTACATCTCTGATTTTGAGGAAAAACTGACCGAACTGGCGAAAGCACGGGGGTGCGATGGTGTCATCTGCGGACATATTCACCAGCCCGCCATTCGGCAGTTCGGCGATTTGACGTATATGAACTCCGGTGACTGGGTGGAGTCGCTGAGTGCGCTGGTGGAAGATCACGAGGGAGCCTGGAGCCTGGTGTATTATACGGCAGAACTGGAAAAAGCCGAAGCCGAACCCGATTTTGTCGGTCGCCCGCTGAACAGCCTGCTGCCCGACACTCTGACGCCGTTGGACCGGGTAGCCATGACGCCTGTTTCGATCCGATAATGAAGGTTCTCTTTATAATACAGGGCGAAGGCCGGGGCCATCTGACGCAGGCCCTTTCACTGGCGCAAATCCTCCGTTCGGCGGGTCACGAACTGGCAGGCGCTCTGGTGGGCGTAGCCGACGACCGGCCCGTTCAGGCCTTTTTTGCCAGTCAGATTCAAGCGCCTGTGTGGGCGTTCGTCAGTCCTTCGCTGCAATACAACCCCAAAACTAATGCCCTCGACCTGCTGGCAACCACCCGACAGGTCATTCGGCATCTGCCCAACTACTGGCGAAGCCTGCGCTTTATCGATGATGCCATCCGGCAGCACCGGCCCGACGTGGTTGTAAACTTTTATGACGTGCTGGGTGGCCTGACCTACGCGCACCTGCGACCGCAGGTGCCAATGGTCTGCGTAGCGCATCAATACCTGCTGCTTCACCCGCATTTCCCCCATCCGAAGGGGCACCGGCTTGACCGCTTCCTGGTCAATTTCAATACGTGGCTGACTTCGCTGGGTGCTCAACGGCGGCTGGCCCTTTCGTTTGTGCCCATGCCCGACCAGCCGGAACAGCAACTGACCGTGGTGCCGCCGCTGCTGCGGCAGGAGGTTGTCGGGCGCAATCCAGCCGACATGGGAACTGGCGAACCCGGTTACCTGCTGGCTTACGTTTCGCAGGACGGACTGGGCCGGAAACTGCTCGACGCACACCGCGCCCATCCCGAACTGCCCATTCGCTGTTTCAAAGGCGGACTGAACGAAGCCGTCGAACAGGTCGACGATACGTTTACGTTTCATCGCATCGATGGTCAGGCATTTCTGGACCAGATGGAAAGCTGCAGGGCCGTGGTCACCACAGCCGGTTTCGAGTCGATCTGCGAAGCGATGTATCTGGGCAAGCCCGTACTGATGATGCCCATGCCGAATCACTACGAACAGCTTTGCAACGCCCACGACGCCGAGCAGGCCGGGGCGGGCGTCATCTCCGAGCGTTTGTTCGACCTGCAGAAACTGCTGGACTATCTGCCCCGGCATCGACCGGAAACGAGTCCTACGTTCCGTCAGTGGCAGCAGCAGTGTGCCCGCTTTTTTCTGAAACACCTGGAACTGGCAGCCCAATCCGTTGAGGCACCGCCTTCTCCAGTCATCCGGCCTGTTTACGGAACTACTTTTCTGCGCAGACTGACGGCCCTGCGATAAATCCTTTTTATGACCGTATCCGTTTAGCTTTCCCCTTTTTTGGCTAATTTCGTCAGGAAGGCATCGGAACGCATGAAGATTCTACACACCGCAGACTGGCACTTAGGAAAACGACTCTACAAACACGACCTCCGCGACGACCACGTCCGGTTTCTCGACTGGCTGGCCGACACCATCGAAGCCCGCGACATCGACGTGCTGCTCATTTCGGGCGATGTCTTCGACACGGCCAACCCAAACGACGGGTCAATGGCCCTCTATTACCAGTTTCTGACCCGAATGCTGCCGCTCGGTCGGCAGATTATCATTACGGGCGGCAACCACGACTCGGCCACCAAGCTCAATGCGCCCCGCCAGCTTCTGCGTCATCTGAACATTCACGTCGTTGGCTGCACCAGCGGTAACTGCATCGATGAAATCATCCGGTTACACACTGACTCCGGGGATTTTCTGATTGCCGCCGTGCCCTACCTCCGCGATGCCGATCTGCGGCAATCCATCTCCGGGCAGACCTACGAGCACCGCGTGGAGGCCATTCGGATGGGCATTCGTCAGCACTACGAGCGCATTGTCGACCATTGCTGTGCAGAATATCGGGATGTGCCAATTATCGGCATGGGGCATCTGTACGTCAGCGGAGCTACCGTTTCTCCGGAAAGTGAACGAGAAATCCACAGCGTGGGCGGACAGGCGGCCTTTTCGTCCGAAAACTTTCCCGGCGGCTTTGATTACGTAGCACTGGGGCACATCCATGTTCCGCAGGTAATCGGCACTTCCGACCACGTGCGCTACAGCGGTTCGCCGCTGCCGCTGAGTTTCTCCGAACGGGATCACGCCCATCAGATGCTGGAGCTGACACTCGAAAATGGGAAAATCAGCCGGATCGAATCGGTGCCGGTGCCCCGGTTCCGAACCCTCCGGCACATAAAAGGTACGCTCGATGAAGTTCAGGACGCGCTGGCTTCACTGGATGAAACCGACGAAGACAGCCTGTCTACACTCGTGGAGGTGCTGGTGGAAGAAGAAAACGAAAACCTGAGCGTTCGTCGCCATTTTGAGCAGCTACAACGCGATTACAGCGCGTCATCGGCCCTGAGCCCGGCCTTTCAGATCGCTAAAGCCCGCCTTACCTTCCGCAACAGACTGAAAGGGCTGGAGTCGCTTTATGTGGCAGATACGCACCTGGCTGATCTGTCGCATCTGGACGTATTTGCCCGTCGACTCGAAGCCTCGGAGGTGTTGGATCTGGACCGCGACATATTGACAGAAACCTATAAACGCCTTTACCAACTCGTAACGGAACAACACTCTGCCCCGCTGGTGCATGAAAATTCGTCAAATACGCTTTCGTAACATAAATTCCTTTTACGGCGAACACGACCCCATCCGCTTTGCCGACGGTGTGCTGGGCTCCACAGGCCTTTTTGTTATCTCCGGACCCACCGGAGCGGGCAAATCCACGCTGCTGGACGTCATCACGCTGGCGCTGTTCAACCGCGTTCCCCGCATTTCGGGGGCCATTTCCAACACCAATATCGAGTCGGAAGGCCTGATTGTGAATCAGCAGGCGGCTCAGGAACCCAACACCTACGCGTATGCCGAGGTGGAATACGAAGCCGCCGGGAAGACATACCGGTCGAGATGGTCGATCAACAAAACCCGGAACGGAAGCTGGAGAAACTACGAGATGGAGGTCTCTCAGCTAAAGGAAGAGAAACCGGAGGGTGAGTTGTTTCCGATTAAAAACCTCCGCGATTTTCCGGCCAAAAACGAGGAAATCATCGGCCTGACCTACGAGCAGTTCGTGCGCTCGATTGTGCTGGCACAAGGGGCCTTTGATCAGTTTCTGAAAGCCCGGGCCGCCGAACGCAGCAAAATGCTCGAACGTATTACCGGAACGGAAATTTATCGCCGCCTGAGCCAGAAAGCCTACGAACAGAATCGGGCGTTTGAGACATCACTGAACGAAAAACGCCGGGACACCGAAGGCATTAAGCTGTTGAGCGATGCCGACGCCGGGGAGTTGAAAAAAGAGCAGGATGCCCTCACGCTGCGCCTGAAAAATCTTGAAAAGGAACTTGCCTTTTTTAGCGAAGAAGAAACCCTGCTTCGGAAACTGGCCGAGGCCAGCCGACAGCTCGATCGGCTGAAGGAGCGGGAAGATTTGCTGGTTAAAAAGCAGGAACTCTTTGCCGAAAAAGCCCGGTTGCTGGAACGCCATGAGTCCATTTCCGATTTGGCAACGGCCCTCTCGGAGCTCACTCATCTGGAAACCAGCCGACAGCGCGAGTTGAACAGCCAGCGGACCGCCACGCAGGAACTGGCAGAAATCGCCCTTCAGCGCAGCGAACTCCTGGAAGAGGGCCGTCGGCTGATGAAACGCCCGGATGTGTCCGATGCAACGCTCGTTCAGGAACTGGATGCGTTTCGGGATGCCGTACAGCAACTGACGCAGCAGATCCGGCAGGCAGAAAACGATGTTCACAAACCGCTGGAAACAGTACGGGAGACGATCCAGACGTCGAAAGATGCCTGGATTCGGGCGCTCGGTCCGGTGACCGACCTAACCGCTACCATCGGACAGGTCGCAGAACGGCATCAGGAGATTGGCGTCAAACTGGTACAGTTGGAGCAGGAATACGCCTCGCAGACCGCCGACTCCATCCAGCGCGATATCAGCCAGCTTTTTGGACAGGAAACCAGCCTGCTGCAACTGCACGACGCGCTGGTTCAGCAGCAGGACCGACTGGGCGACGGGCAGACGCTGACCCAGAAAATCAACGACCAGGCTGAACGAATCATCAGCGAATCGCTGACGCTGCAGCAACTGACGGACGAGCTGAACTACCTCGAAAAACAAAAGAAAGACCTCGAAGAACGTAAAATTCGGCTGGTTCAGGAGGCCGATTTTGACGAACTCCGCAAAGCGCTGCGGGAGGGCGACCCCTGCCCGCTCTGCGGATCCTCTGACCATCCGTATGCCCGACATTTTGTGAATCAGACAGGCCGAATCGAACTCGAACTTCGGTTGGTTACGGAAGATTTCAAAGCCAAAAAAGACCAGGTCGACCGGCAGAAGAGCCTTTTGATACAACTCGAAAGCGAGCAGAATTCCATTACGCGGCAGCGCAACGAACTGCGGGACCTTTATTCAAAGAAGAAAACAGAAATCTCTCAGCAACTGACCACACTCGACCTCGACCCGGCGCTGTCGCCGCTGGAAATACAGAATCAGGTGAAGCTATTTCAGCTTAAACGCCAGGAAATGAGCCTTTTACAAACACTATGGGAGCAGGACACAGCCCTGCGGCGACTATCGTATGATTTGCAGGATATGCAGCAGCGGCAGCAGGCGATCCAGCGGCTGAAAACGGAAAAACAGGCGCTGTACGCCGGTGATGATATCGTCGGACTGCATGAGCGGTTCGTCGGGCGTTTCAACCGGCTCATGTCGCGCTCAGCCACCCAGACCCAGCTACTGCATCGTGCGACGGAAGTCCTGGAAGGCATTGAAAAGAACTATGCCGACGCATCGGAAGCCCTGAAGCCTCAGTTGGCCGGGCGGGGTTTCGCTTCGCCCGCCGAGGCCCGGGCCTGTTTGCTCGACGCCCTTACGGCTCAGCAGCTCCGCGAACAAAAGACGGCGCTGGAACAGGAGGCCAGCGATATTCGCAGCGGGCGCCGGAGTGAGGAAACAAAAATAGAACAGGCCGCTGCCGCCCGCCAGACGTCCTTATCGCAGGAAGAGGTGGTGCAGAAGCTGAGCGAACTTAAAAAGGAAGAGAAGACCAGTCGCGAGAGCGTGGGTTATTATAAACGTCAACTGGAGGAGGACCGCGACAAGCGGCGGAAACTGAAGAAGCAGGTCGAGGAGCTCGAAAAGCTGGAAGCGGAAGCGCGTCCCTGGCGCGACCTGAACCGGCTCATCGGCAGCGCCAAAGGTGACGAATTCAGCAAATTTGCGCAGGGTTTGACCCTCCAGCAACTCATCGGATTCTCCAATCGCCGTCTCCGCGAACTCACGGACCGCTACCTGCTGCTCAAACCCCGCGACGGGCAGGACGAACTCTACGTGCTCGACCAGTATCAGGGCAGCAGCGAGCGATCGGTTTCGGGTTTATCAGGCGGAGAAACGTTCACGCTGAGTCTGGCGCTGGCGCTGGGCCTGTCGGACCTTGCCTCGCAGAACGTACAGATCGACAGTCTGTTCATAGACGAGGGTTTCGGGACACTCGATCCCGAAACCCTCGATACGGCGATTGTCATGCTGGAAAAATTACAGCACGATAGCCAGAAAACCATCGGTATCATTTCCCATCGCCAGGAAATCAAGGAGCGCATCAGCGTCCAGATTCAGGTCGAAAAGGGCGGCGACGGCAACAGCCGGATTAAGTTGGTCAACCCGTAAGGTTTACAAAACCTTGCGGGTTTCGTTAATGAGACCCGCAAGCCGGGCCGCCGGGCGGTTTACAAAACCGCCCGGCGGCCCGGCTTACGGGTCTGGTTAGTGGCAAATCACTGCTGCTGCAGCATCTGCATCACCTCCTCGGAGATGGCCGTCATGGAATAACCGCCATCGTGGAACAGGTTCTGCATGGTTACCTTCCGGGTCAGGTCCGAGAAGAGCGTGATGACATAATCGGCGCAGTCTTCGGCAGAGGCGTTGCCCAGCGGCGACATTTTATCGGTAAAGTCGTAGAAATTCTGGAATCCGCCACCAATGCCCGAACCGGCGGTCGTCATCGTCGGCGACTGCGAGACGGTGTTGACCCGGACGTTTTTCGCCTTTCCGTAATGATAGCCGTAGCTGCGGGCAATGGATTCGAGCATGGATTTGGCCTCGGCCATGTCCGTATAGAAAGGCACCGTCCGCTGGGCGGCCAGATAAGTCAGCGCCACGACGGAGCCCCACTCGTTGATGGCATCCATTCTCTGAGCCGTCTGCAGCATTTTGTGCAGTGAGAGCGCCGATACGTCCAGGCTCTTCATGTACCAGTCGTAATTCAGGTCATGATAAGGCCGCCCCTTACGAATGTTTGGGCTCATGCCGATGGAGTGCAGCACGAAGTCGATCTTGCCGCCGAGTGCATCCATCGATTTATTATATAGGTTTTCGATATCCTCGACAACGGTCGCGTCGGCAGGAATGATTTCGGCTTCGCATTGCTCGGCCAAATCCCGAATGGCACCCATGCGCATGGCGATGGGCGCATTAGAGAGCGTAAAGGTGGCACCCTCTTCTTTTGCTTTCAGTGCTACTTTCCAGGCAATTGACTTGTCATCCAGTGCGCCGGTAATGATACCACGCTTTCCGTTCAGTAATCCGTAGGCCATAAGTTTAATGGATAATGAATAATGGATAATGTATAACGTTTGTATTTCTGAGTAACAGAGACTTATTCTCCATTATTCATTATACATTATCCATTATACATTCTTTTTCGGCCAAAGTAACTACTTTTTTTGGTCGAATGCCAGCGGGGACGCTGGTTGGGCAACGGGCGTCAGACCGGCGACTTCCTTCAGAAAGCGTTCTGTTTCCCGATATACGCCGTCGAGATCGCCGGATGTAAAATGAGAGGCAATGACGTGTTCACCGGATTTTGGGAAAGCGACCTCGCGCTTCTGGTTTTCCGGTGTGCCCAGGGCCTGAAACATCTCCTGCATGGCCGCTACCGATACTACTTTATCCTGATGATCGTCGTCCCTGTAATAGTATCCCAGGAAGACGGGCTGCTTCACGTTGGCAAAATTTTCGGGCGTCATGTATTCGTCCAGCATGGTCTGGAGCGTAATGAGGCCGTTGGTATGGTAGCGCGTCAGCCAGTACTGCGCCCGGTCGGGCTTATAATGGGTGATTTCGATGTGTTCACCCCCCATTACCCGGTCGATGATTTGCTTGCCCCAGGGTTTTGTCACCAGCGCCAGCGCCGGATTTGCCACGGCGATGCAGGGCGAATAAAGTACGATACTATGCAGTTCGGGGTGCCGGGAGGCCAGATAAAGCGTCAGCATACCCCCCGCCGACGTACCGATAACGATCACCTTTTCGCCCAGTTGTTTACCAATTGCCAGCGCCCGTTCCGCTGAGGCGGCATAACTGGCAGGTGTCAGCGTTTTCATGGCATCCCGCGACTGAACGCCGTGTTCGTGGGGCCGGGCCAGATAAAGATTGCACCCAAACTGCTTCGCCAGTCGCTTATGCACGGGATCACCTTCCGCCCAGCTTGCGGCAAAACCGGGAATGTAAACGATGCTGAACGGCGTTTTCTGTTTTCGAAGGCTGTCGGCCCACACAATCCGGGCCTGATTGTCGGTCTTTAGTCCGGCCCGCTGCTCCGACTGATTGATATCGCGCTCAAGTTCGGTGAGGTTGCCAGAGACGCTGATTCTGTCCGTCAATTTGACGGGAAACGAGGTCGTGGGGCCGAGAACGTAGGCAACGGCGGCGGCAGACAGCGTAATGGCGAGACCGATGAGGAAGCGTTTCATAGCTTTTTTACTTTACTACTCTCTAATCTCCATTCGGATGCGCCAGTCTTTCGGCAGATAATTATTCACCCGGTTGCCGACGCCTTTCATCCAACCCAGATTCAGGCCTTCGTAACGGGCCAGCACCCAGCCGCGTACCTCCGTATCCAATACTACGTTTTCTTTTTTGAAATACCGCAAAGCATCCTCCTTTGGGAGTTCGACACCGGGCAGCGATGACGAAACTGCCGTACTCAGAGCCAACGCATGAGCCGGAATCAGATCCGAACCCTTGAACGTTCCGACGTCGATGCCAAACCCTTTCTGCCGAAGTGCCGAATCCAGCAACTGAAGATTTTTCTCCAGCGCCCGGGGTACGGCAATCAGTTCGGCATTCGGTTTTTCCCAATAGGAAAATGAGTCAGGTTCAGCGAAGAAGGCTCGCAACTGAGCCGTTTCGCGGGAGCGGAGCGGCTTCATGCTTTTAAAGGCACGCGGGGGATTTTTCATCGAAAACCAGCCTGGCTTCGTTTTCTGTAAAACACTGATAAAAAAGCCTTCGCCCTGAACCCGGTGCGGATAGCACTGGTAGCCGTAAGCCGTTTTTTCCGACACCTCGACCACGCCCCAATCCGGGGGAAGATGGAGTCGGCGGCTTTCAAACCCCTGTTCATGAAGCCAGGCGACATTCGTCAGATTCTCGGTCTCGTTATACGTACAGGTGCTGTAGAGAAGAAAGCCCCCCTCTTCGACCAGCGGGGCGGCGGCAGCAAGGATTCGTTGCTGACGGGCCGCACAAAGTGCCACGCTGTCTGCTGACCATTCCTGGGTCGCCTCCGGTTCTTTGCGGAATAAGCCCTCCCCGGAGCAGGGCGCATCGACCACGACCACGTCAAAAAAACCACGTAAAGCCGCAAAGTCTTCCGGATCGTGATTGCTGATTAGGACGTTGGGGTAGCCCCACTTCTCCAGATTCTCCCGCAGCACCGGAACCCGCGTGCGAATGACTTCATTGCTAACCAGGACACTCTCCGGCGATAACAGAGAGGCCAGCAGGGTGCTTTTGCCTCCCGGTGCCGCGCACAAATCCAGCACGTTGAGAGGCCGGTGAAGTTTTACGGACTGACGAAGCGCCTCGGCCAGGAGCATCGACGACGCCTCCTGTACATAATAGGCACCGGCCTGAAACAACGGGTCGAGCGTAAAAACGGGCCGGAGAGGCAGATAAATCCCTTCGGGACACCACGGCACCAATTCGTGAGCCGACCTGTCAGCCAAAAAGCCGACGGTGGCCGGCTTTTTGGGATTCAGTCGGATACTGACGGGCGCAGTCTGTTCAAGTGCGGCTTCAAAATCAGCGTATTCAGCGCCAAGCTGAGCTTTCATACGGTCACGAAACGCGTCGGGCAGATGCAGCATCAGACGAAGCAGTCGGTCAGTATGAGGTTACCTTTTCGGGCTCCCGTTCTTTCTCGTCGGGCAACACAAACGTCATGGGTCGGGCCACCTTTTCGGGCAGCAGGGCAATGTCGAGCACCTGCTCTACCGTGTCGACGTAATGAATCGTGAGGTCTTTGATGTAATTCGGATTGATTTCCTCAACGTCCTTACGGTTCTTCGAGCACATCATAATCTCCCGGACGCCCGCCCGGCCCGCAGCCAGAATTTTTTCCTTGATGCCTCCCACTGGCAGCACCTTTCCCCGCAGGGTGATTTCGCCGGTCATCGCCAGATACGGTTTCACCTTACGCTGGGTATAAATGGATGCTACCGACGTCAGCATGGTAATGCCCGCCGACGGCCCGTCTTTGGGGACTGCACCCGCCGGGACGTGCACGTGGAGGTCGTAGTGATTGAAAATCCGGTGGTCGATACCCAGTTGCTCGGCATGAGCTTTCAGATAGGACAGGGCTGTAACCGCCGACTCTTTCATAACATCGCCGAGTTGCCCGGAGAGCGTCAGGCCGCCTTTGCCCCGACTCAGGCTCGACTCGATGAACAGAATTTCACCCCCGACCTGCGTCCAGGCCAGGCCTGTCACCACCCCGGCAATGTCGTTGTCGGAATAAAGGTCACGGTCGAAAATTTCGGCACCCAGCAGTTTGGTGATGTCATCCACCCGGATAATCTTCGGATGGTCTTCGCCCATCGCGATGGACTTGGTCACTTTCCGAATCAGGGCTCCGACTTTCTGTTCCAGATTCCGGACGCCCGACTCCCGCGTGTAGCCTTCGATGATGCGCTGAATAGCTTTGTCATCGATATTCAGGTCTTTGGGTTTCAGACCGTGTTCCTTCCGCTGTTTCGGAATCAGATACTTTTTGGCAATCTGTATTTTTTCTTCGACCGTATAGCCCGTAATTTCAATGATTTCCATCCGGTCGCGGAGGGCGGGGTGAATGGTGTCGAGTGAGTTGGCCGTAGCAATGAACAGCACCCGCGACAGGTCATATTCCACCTCCAGGTAGTTATCCATGAAGGTCGAGTTCTGTTCCGGATCGAGTACTTCCAGCAGGGCCGACGACGGGTCGCCCCGAAAATCGGAGCTCACCTTATCGATTTCGTCCAGAATGAACACCGGATTTGAAGAGTTCACTTTCTTGATATTCTGGACAATTTTGCCCGGCATGGCCCCGATGTAAGTCTTGCGGTGCCCACGGATTTCGGCCTCGTCGTGTACGCCGCCCAGAGCCATCCGCACGTACTTACGGCCCAGCGCCTTCGCCACCGACCGTCCCAGCGAGGTCTTTCCGACACCCGGCGGGCCGTAGAGACACAGGATTGGCGCTTTCATGCCGTCGGGCAGTTTGTTTTCCAGGGCCCGTTCGCTTTTCAGTTTCAGCACCGCCAGATACTCAATCATGCGCTCCTTGACTTTCTCCAGACCGAAATGGTCGGCGTCCAGAATCTTCTGAGCGCGTTTTAGATCGAAATTATCCTTCGATGACTCGTTCCAGGGCAGGTCAACGAGCAGTTCGATATAATTCAGCGTTACGGGGTATTCGGGCGCCATCGGATTGATGCGCTGCAGTTTGTTGAGCTCCCGATCGAAGTGCGCCCGAACCGGCTCCGGCCACTTCTTACGGGCTGCCCGCATCCGGATTTCTTCCAGGTCGCGGTCGGGCGTATCCATGCCGAGTTCGTCCTGAAGCACCTTGATTTGCTGACGCAGGAAATAATCCCGCTGCTGCTGATCGATGTCCGAGCTGGCCTTGGTCTGAATCTCGCGTTTTAGTTCGAGCAACTGCACCTCCCGCATCATGTGCTCAAGCAGGAGCGTGGCCTGCTGAGCGCCTTCGAGCGTTTCGAGCAGCTTTTGTTTCTCGGCCACGTCGGCATTGATGTTCGACGACAGGAAGTGAATCAGAAACGTGGGGCTTTCGATATTATCGAGGGCAATCCGGGCCTCCTGCGGAATTTCGGGATTCAGCCGCAGAATCTTGTAGGCAGCTTCTTTCAGCGACTGAATCAGCGCCCGGGATTCCTTTTTGTTAGGGTGCGGAAAATGATCGTCGATCTGACGGACAGAGGCCGTCAGGAACGGTTCTTCCTGCAGAAACTGCTGGATCTCGAACCGCTTTTTACCCTGAATGATAATTGTGATATTGCCATCGGGCAGCGTTATCATCTTGATGATGTAAGCCACCGTGCCGAGCCGATACAGGTCGTCGGCGGAAGGCTCATCCTTCTGCTGGCTCGACTGCGCCACCACGCCGATGATCCGATTGCCTTTATAAGCTTTTTTCACCAGCCGGATCGACTTCTGCCGCCCGACGGTGACGGGAATAACCATTCCCGGAAAAAGCACGGTATTCCGCACAGGCAGAATCGGGAGTTCTTTCGGCACGACATAATCCTCGTCTGAGTCTTCCGAAGAACCCAGAGGGATCATTTCAATCGTGTCGTAATCCGATTCAGCCAGCCAGTATTTGTTGTCGTTTAGAGACGATAAATTCATATGCAGGCACTGTCAGATTGACAGGGAAAAAGTCTGATAATAGGGCTGTTGTCAGCTCCGGTGCTAAATTAAATTAGTCGTGCAATGGGTATGCCATCTTATCCAGCCGGAGCAAAATGACAGGCAGAGGGTTAAATATAGACGGAAACTGATACAAAAAGTTACAGCCGTATCAGTTTATTACATGGATGGGCTGGTCTTTTTTAAACAGATACGTCTTTCGTTCCGACTGATACTGTACATTGACCACATTAACCTGATCATCAAAAATATCCATCAGCACCTGCTGCCGCAGAACACTGCCGGACAGCGGTTCATTGTACGGGATTTCTATATAAATCCAGGTGGCGTCGCCCTCGGCTTCTTTGCCAATGTACCGGTACGGCCTGGGTTGTTTACGGGGATTGACGAACGTAAAATTCTTCCGCAGATACGCTTCCACTTTCGCATCGTGGTTATCTTTAACCGACAGACGTACTGGCTGACCGACCTCCCGGCTCAGAGCCTTCTCCAGATCGTCGGTGAACATGCGGATGCTGATTTCGAAATTCCTCTCCGCAGCGTTATACTGCATCTGAGTGAGACAGACATGGTAATCGTGAAGTCGTAATGGCCGTCCGCCGCTTAAAAGCAGACAGACGGCCATCCAAAACAGAATTTTGATTCTCTGCTTAAAAAACAGCTTTCCAGACATCATTGAATATTGCAAATGCCATCAGACCCAGCAAAATCACCATGCCCACGCGCTGTGCCGCTTCCAGGAACCGGTCGGACGGCTTACGGCCCGACACCATTTCGTAGAGCAGCAGCACCGAATGACCACCGTCGAGGGCCGGAATGGGCAGGGCATTCATGAAGGCCAGCGCCATCGACAGCAGGCCGGTCACGAACCAGAAGCGATCCCAGACCCAGATGCCGCCAAACAGGTTCTGCGCAATACCGATGGGTCCGCTCAGGGCTTTGGAAGCCGAAACCTCGCCCCGGAAAATTTTGCCAAATCCTTTAATATTGTCGTAAACGACGCTGAAAGCCCGGTCGGTACCTTTCACCAGCGCTTCCCCGAATGAGTAGTCGACTTTCGTTAGTTTCAGCCCGAATTCCGGATAAAAACCAATGGTTCCTTCCGGCGTAACGGTCAGATTCAGCATCACGGGCTGCCCATCCCGCGAAACCACCATCGTCACTGGTTTACCTTCCTTACCACGAATGGCCTCCTGAAATTCATGGTAGAACTGAATGGGTTTTTCGTTGACCGATACAATCTTATCCCCTTTTTTCAGACCTGCTTTCTGGGCGGGCATCCCGGCAATGGTCTCGCTCACCGTAAATGGCTGAATGGCTTCGATGAACCGCCCGGTATTCTTCTTATCCGAAAGTTTATCGATGAAATTATTCGGAATGTGAATGTCGATTATCTCCCCATTCCGGTCTACCGTATAGTAGCTGTTATTCCCCAGAAACACATCCGAACTGCGGATGTCGTTGAAATCATTAAACGGTTTCCCGTTGATTTTAACGATTTTATCGCCGGTTTTGAGGCCGATCTCCTGCGCCAGTTCGTAGGCGACGATGCCATATCTGGCATCACTGGCCGCCAGATAGGTTTCCCCGTTTTTGTAGGTCAGGGCGACGAAGATGATAATGCCCGTAATGATGTTGACGATAATTCCGCCGAGCATGACAATGAGCCGCTGCCAGGCCGGTTTGGCCCGAAACTCCCAGGGCTGCGGTTCGGCTTTCATCTGGGCCGTGTCGAGCGATTCATCAATCATGCCCGAAATTTTCACGTAACCGCCCAGCGGAATGGCACCGATACCGTATTCGGTCTCACCCCGGCGGATAGAGAACACTTTCGGCGGAAAACCGATAAAATACTGCTCCACACGCATACCGAACATCCGGGCCGCCAGCAGGTGCCCGAGTTCGTGTAAGCCGACTAAAATCGACAGCCCCAGAATGAGCTGCCCCGCCATAACTAAAATTTCCATTTACAACTAACGTCTGAACTGTAATTTCCGCATCGGCGCCGAGGGGTCGGACCCACCGATTGACTGGTATGATTTAACTACTGCCGACCTATAGCATCTCTCCCTTTTTAAGTCTGCTATGCTAAACAATTAAACCCAACTTTTAATTCGGCTTTGTGACAGGCGGCGGGTTTCGGCGTCGGTCTGCACATAATCGTCATAGGAAGGGGCGGCCACGAATGGCACCTTCTGCATACTTTCTTCGATAACGTCCGAAATCTCCAGAAAGCCAATCTGGTTCTTTAAAAATGCGTCTACGGCCACTTCATTGGCGGCGTTGACGATGCAAGGCAGGTTTCCCCCGCGTTCGAGTGCCTCGTAGGCCAGCCGCAGATTCCGGAACGTTTCCAGATCGGGCTGCTCGAAGGTCAGGGCTGGATATTTCGTAAAATCGAAACGCGGAAAATCGGATTTTATGCGGTTTGGATACCCCAGGGCGTATTGAATCGGCAGTTTCATGTCGGGCAGACCCATCTGCGCCTTGATACTCCCATCTTCGAACTGCACCATCGAGTGAATAATGCTCTGCGGATGCACCACCACCTCGATTTGCTGCGGAGTCAGTCCGAAAAGCCATTTCGCCTCGATGACCTCCAGACCTTTGTTCATGAGCGTGGCCGAATCGATAGTGATTTTGGCTCCCATGCTCCAGTTGGGGTGCTTCAGCGCCTGCGTTTTGGTGACGCCTGCCAGAGATGCCCGGTCTTTCCCCCGGAACGGTCCGCCGGAGGCCGTCAGGATGATTTTTTCAATAGGATTGTGAAACTCGCCCGCCAGACATTGAAAAATGGCTGAGTGTTCCGAATCGACGGGATAGATGTTCACGCCCCGTTCGGCGGCCAGCTTCGTGATGAGTTCGCCCGCCACGACGAGCGTTTCCTTATTCGCCAGCGCAATGGGTTTGCGGGCTTCGATGGCCCGGATGGTTGGCAGCAGGCCCGCGTAGCCCACCATTGCCGTCAGAACCATGTCGACGCTGTCCATCTGCACCACCGACGCCACGGCGCTGGCCCCGGCGTAGACCTTGATGTCCAGCGGGTTTAGGGCGGCAAACACGGTGTCGTATTTAGTTTCGTCGCAGATAACCACCACGTTCGGGCGGGTTTCGACAGCTTGCCGAATGAGCAGGTCGGCGTTGCTGTTGGCCGTCAGCACCTCCACGGCGAAGGCATCCGGATTGGCCCGAATGACGTCGATGGCCTGCGTACCGATGGAGCCGGTGCTGCCCAGAATAGCGATATGGCGACGATTGTCAGTTGTCATACAAATTCTGGGATCGTAAATACGCTTTTGTTTTTTCTATAAACGTTCGGGCATACTGTAACCCAGTAACCGCCTCTTCTTCAGACACGGTAGACTCAAAATCATAATCTGCCTCAACACGCATATCCTCCGTAACGGCCAATATTTCCGCCATTTCTGTGGGTAAAATATCTGTCTTTATGAACAATTCACTAAACTTTAGGAAAAGACCTTTGTGAGTTTTTACATGAATCTCATGCGTTAATAGTAAAGCCTGGGCCGCACAATACATGGCGTAGTATGCTCGGTTAACCACTACCCCATAAAAGCCGTCATCAAATAACGATTGCGTAGCTGCCAAATTCTCGTCGGCTTTGTTCATCCGCAGCCGTATAGCTTCTTTCACACTCGGATCCCTTCTTTCTTGATGAAATGATAAATCGCATTTGGGCGATTTTGATAATCTACGGCTGTTATCGCTTTCGTTGAAATAATGATTCGATTTTCTATCATTAAATCACTTTTTAACTTCACCAGTCTGTTAATCTCGTTAATTTTTGATAACTCTTCATCTTTCAATACGATTAATAGGTCAATGTCCGACTCCTCCGTGTAATCTCCTCTTGCGTATGAGCCATAAAGTATCACCTCCTTCAAACTGTCGCCATAGGAAATAGCCAATCGCGCCCTCATTTGTTCGATAACGCGGCGAACAGTAGTTGGTACATGACTTAATTTGTCAGAACGTATGGGAGCCGTTTCCATCTGAATTTACATTCATTACGCCTTTTCCGCCACTTCCAGCAACCCGTCCGCCAGCGCTCTGTCGTTGCTGAGACGAGGCACTTTGTTTTGCCCGCCCAATTTTCCCTGCGCTTTCATGTACTGCTGAAAGGCCCCGCGCGGCAGTTGGGTCAGTTTCAGGGGCCGGAGGATGCTGCCCGAAATTAGATCGTCGTAATAGACGTTCAGTTCCGTCAGGCGCTTGTCGACGTCCTGCGCAAAGGCGTCGGGGTCTGCGGGCGGCGTGGCAAACTCCACCAGCCACTCGTGATACGGCAGCCCTTCGGCGGGCGACACCATCGGGGCCACCGTAAATTCCACGACTTCCGTTTCCGGGTGCCGGTACATGGCGTATTGCAGTGCTTTTTCCACCTCCTCGCCGATAACGTGTTCGCCAAAGGCCGAGATAAAATGCTTGATACGCCCCGTCACCACAAGCCGGTAGGGGTCGCGGGACACAAACTTGACCGTATCGCCAATCGAATAGCCCCACAGCCCGGCATTGCTGTTGATGATGACGGCGTAGTTTTTCCCCAGTTCGACCTGCTCGATGGTCAGGCGGCGGGGGTTGGGCGAAAAATAATCTTCTGCCGGCACAAACTCGAAGAAAATGCCGCTGTCGAGCAGCATCAGCAGGCCTTCCTCCGTCTGGGTGTCCTGGTAGGCCAGAAAGCCCTCCGACGCCGGATACGTTTCGATGCTATCGACCTTTTTTCCAATGGATTCGAACAGTTTTGCCCGGTATGGCTCGAAGTTCACGCCGCCGTAGATGAACAGCGAAAAGTGCGGAAAAACGTCCTTGATTTTCTTCCCCGTACGGACCTGAATCCGGTCGAAATACATCTGCACCCAGGGCGGAATGCCGGAGATGAGCGACATGGGCTGCTGAATGGTCTCGTCGATGATGCGCTCCAGCTTCGTCTCCCAGTCTTCGATGACGTTCGTTTCGTAGGATGGCATCTGGTTCGTACGCAGGTAGGCCGGTACATGATGGTTGGCGATTCCCGACAGCCGCCCGGTTTTGATGCCCGCTTTTTCACCAAGTTCGGGGCTGCCCGACAGAAAAATCAGCTTTTTATCCAGAAACGCTGAATTACCCGTTTCGTCGATGTAGTTCAGAATGGCATTTCGGGCCGAGTCGATATGGTTAGGAATCGAGTCGCGGGTGATGGGAATGTATTTGGTGCCGGAGGTTGTGCCGGAGGTTTTTGCCAGATACAGCGGCTTGCCTTTCCAGAGCACGTCGGAGCGCCCGGCCAGAATTTGTTCGACATAGGGCTTCAGGTCTTCGTAATCCCGGATAGGTACGGCCTGCCGGAAGTCATGGTGGGTTTGAATGTCGCCGAAACGGTGGTCGCGGCCAAACGCTGTGTGTTTCGCTTCGTGAACGAGTTTCCGCAGCCATTTCTGCTGCATGTCGCCCGGTCGGAACATCCATTCACGCTGCTGCTGCCTGACCAGACGGGCCAGTGGTTTACTCAAAACGGATCGAATTCCCATAGATTGCAAAAGTACATTTTTCCGCCGATATGCCGACGGAGCAACCCGAAGCCTGATTGTCAGCGAGGTTAGTTATCTCAAAAAAGTATTAAAAACATGGTGACATAACGGGCTTTCTCTTTAATAATCTATATTTTTGCAGTCTTACGAAACCAACTACTCCAGCGATCTTGTAGGATTTCAACGAATGGGACTTTTCAATTTATTAACCAGCGACATCGCAATCGATTTAGGGACTGCCAACACCCTCATTATTCATAAAGATCGGATTGTAGTAGATGAGCCTTCGATCATCGCCATGGACAAGGTCAACGGCAAAGTGCTTGCCATTGGTCATAAGGCGATGCAGATGCACGAGAAAACGAACGAAAACATCAAGACGATCCGCCCGCTCAAAGATGGCGTGATTGCTGATTTTACGGCTGCCGAGCTGATGATTCGGGGGCTGATAAAGATGATCGACACCGGCAACCGGCTTTTTTCGCCCTCACACCGCATGGTTATCTGCATTCCATCGGGCATTACGGAAGTGGAGAAACGGGCCGTCAAGGACTCTGCCGAACATGCCGGGGCTAAAGAAGTGTATATGGTGCACGAGCCGATTGCCGCCGCCATCGGTATCGGTATCGACATTACGCAGCCCAATGGAACGATGATTGTCGACATTGGCGGCGGAACGACCGAGATTGCCGTCATCGCCCTGTCGGGCATTGTCTGCGAGCAGTCGATCCGGATTGCGGGCGACGTCTTCACCCGTGACATTGTCGACTACATGCGCCGGGAGCACAACCTGCTGATCGGTGAGCGCTCCGCCGAGCAGATAAAAATTGAGGTGGGCTCGGCCCTGCCCGAACTCGAAAACCCGCCAGCCGATTACGAAATCCGGGGCCGCGACCTGATGACGGGTATTCCGAAGGAAATCAAAGTAACTTACAGCGAGATTGCCTACGCTCTCGATAAGTCTATTTCGAAGATTGAAGAGGCCGTCATGAAGGCGCTGGAGATTTCGCCCCCGGAACTTTCGGCGGACATCTACACGAACGGCATTCACCTGACGGGCGGCGGGGCCTTGCTGCATGGTCTGGACAAGCGTCTGGCCGCTAAAACAAAGCTCCCCATCCACGTTGCCGACGATCCGTTGAAAGCCGTTGTGAAAGGCACCGGCGAGGTCATCAAAAACCTGGACATGTATAAGTCTGTGCTGATTAGTTAAATGGATAATGAATAATGTAGAATGTACAATGAATAATGTTTGTAAAGAGCCAGGATATAGAGCTTCCTGCTTTTACAACTTCATTATTCACTGTACATTCTACATTATACATTAACATTTCCCCCGCCGTATGTTCGAGTTGTTTCAGTTCATTGCCCGCAGCAGGAATTTTATCCTCTTCATTCTGCTGGAGGTACTGAGCTTTTATTTTATTATCAATACAAACAACTACTGGAGCGTCGAATTCTTCAATACATCCAATTATTATGCGGCCAAGTTTCTGGAGTGGTCGAACAAGGCGAAAGAATATGCCCGACTGCGGGAAGTGAATGCCGCCCTGGCCGAAGAAAACCGGCGGCTCAACCGGCAGCTTGTTCAGTTTCAGCAGTCGAACCCGAAGGGCCAGACCAGTTATAAAACGGACTCCATCTTTGCCAGCCGCTTTCAGTTCACGGTGGCCCGGGTCATCAACAACACAACCCAGCATCCGGACAATTACATGACTCTGGACAAAGGCCGGGCCGACGGCATCCGCCCCGGCATGGGTGTAATTTCACCCACGGGTGTTGTGGGTAAGGTAAAGCTCTGTTCGGAGCATTTCTCAGTCGTTACGTCCATTCTTCACTCCGAATTCATGATATCGGCCCGGTTGACAAGAGCCAACGAGATTGGCACCGCCCGCTGGGATGGGGTCGACCCGCGCCGGATGAAAATGCTGTATATTTCCCGCAATACGAAGGTAGCACGGGGGGACTCCGTCGTCACGTCAGAGTATAACTCGACCTTTCCTCCCGGTATTCTGGTCGGACGTGTGCTGCGGGTGAGTGAGAGTCCGGATCAGACGTTTCACGACATCCGGCTGCTGCTGGCGACCAATTTCAGCAATGTATCGTTTGTCTACGTAGTTGAAAACAAACTACAGGAAGAGCAGGATCAACTGGAGAAGCAGATTGAGCCAATAAAAAAATGAATCCATTAACCGACCGCTGACGTTTGCCGAGCCGTGACGATTCGTGAAATCATCAATACTATTTTCCTGTTTCTGCTCTATCTGACGCTGCAGATTCTTATTTTCCGCAACCTGGTGCTGTTCGACCTGGCTTTCTGTTTTGTCTATGTTGCCTGTATCCTGCTTCTGCCCGCGGAGTTGAGCATGACGCTCACGCTTCTGCTGGCGTTCGGAGTCGGCGTTGTGGTCGATATGTTCTATAATACGCTGGGAATGCACGCTGCCGCCTCGGTGCTTCTGGCTTATCTACGGCCTTACCTCATCCGTTTTCAGGCAGCCCAGCGGGGATTTGAGAGCCGGATCGTTCTGTCGATTCATGAAATGGGTCTCCGTTCATTCTTTTATTATATTCTTGTCTTAACTTTCGTCCACCATTTTGTCCTGCTGTTTATCGAAGCCAACAGTCTCATGCTGCTTTTGCCTACGCTGGTGAAGGTGTTTTTCAGTACGCTTTTTACAACGCTCAGCATTATTCTGATTCAATATTTCACCAAAAATTAATAAGACCGCCTGTACTGACAATTTGTCGTATTCAACCCGAAATTAAGGCCCCCGCAGGAGTAAGGATTAATTTTTGATATATCAGAAAAACAATGCCGTTCGTTTTTGCTTTACCATTAGAGTGAAGTCTTCGCCCTCTGCCGGGAGCCGGACGGTCCCCTCTTTAACTTTGATGACGATGCCCGAAATTATGTCAGATACGCAACTTCAGGGGTACACAGAAGAGCAGAAATACCAGGTCTTCAACAGGGAGTTTATGCCACACATCGACTCCATGTATAATTTTGCCTTTCGCCTGACTATGGATGAAGACGACGCCAATGATCTCGTGCAGGACACGTATCTGAAGGCGTTCCGTTTCATCACTTCATTTGAGCAGGGAACTAACGCAAAAGCGTGGTTGTTCCGGATCCTGAAAAACAGCTTCATCAACGATTACCGCAAGAAAAGTAAAGAACCGGCGAAGGTCGACTACCAGGACGTAGAAACGACCTATAATTCGGATGAAGCTGAAACTGAACACACGGTAGACCTGCGGGTCGAAACGGTTCAGGACATGATCGGCGACGAAGTTGCCAGTGCGCTCAATTCGTTGCCGGTCGATTTCCGGACGGTCATTATTCTGTGCGACATCGAAGGATTCACGTACGAAGAAATGGCTAAGATCCTTGATATTCCCATTGGCACGGTCCGTTCACGACTGCACCGCGCTCGTAACCTTCTCAAAGAGAAACTGCGCGATTACGCGGCTTCGATGGGTTACAATAAAAATGAGGAGTGACCGGAAACTTTTTTCAATAACATCTCAGTTATTGCGACAAGTCATCATGTAGAAATATTTTTGGAATTAATTCGAAATTTCCAATGTCAGGTTCGTTACAATCGTCAGCTTCGATGAGCGGTGTTGAAGATAGGCAGGAAGCTGTTCCCATGAAGGATCACTGTGAACACCAGGCCGAGTGCCTGAAGCGCATTCAGTCTATCCTGGATGGTGGAGCAACGGAAGAGGAGAAGGCCTATTTTGCCAAAAATATGGACATCTGCCGCCCCTGTATCGAGATGTACAAACTCGAAAAGTGCATCAAGGAAGCCCTCCAGGGAAAAGTCGAAAAAAAATGCTGTCCCGATAAAATTGCGGCGGCCATTCGTTCCTCCATCGTTAGTTGATTGCCTGTTTTGGACGGAAAATTAGTCATCTTTTCAGCCCCTTCAGGCTCCGGCAAAACTACCATTGTTCGTCACCTGCTGGCTACCAACCCCAATCTGGGTTTTTCCATTTCCGCCTGCACCCGCGACCGGCGGGGCCGTACTGAAGAAAACGGCAAGGATTATTACTTCCTGACTCCTGAAGATTTCAAGTATCGTATCGACAATGACGAGTTCGTCGAGTGGGAAGAGGTATATACCGGTGCGTTTTACGGTACGCTCAAATCGGAAATTCAGCGGGTATGGAATTCCGGCAAGCATGTCGTTTTCGACGTCGACGTAATGGGCGGGCTAAAGCTGAAGAAATATTACGGTGATGCCGCCCTGGCTATTTTCGTGAAAGTGCCGGACGAAGAAACGCTCCGCCAGCGCCTGACCGCACGGGGCACCGAAACAGAAGAAAGTTTGTCGAAACGACTTTTTAAGGTTCATTTCGAAATGAGTTTTCAGGACCAGTTCGATGTCGTACTGGTGAATGATACGCTGGAAGATGCGCTCAAAAAGGCGCAGAAGCTGGTTGATGACTTTCTGTTGAAAAACGAAATTCCGGCGAAAGCGACGGTTGTTTAATTTTCTCACGCAGAGGCGCGGAGTCGCAGAGGAGGAAAGGAGAGTTGACTCTTCAAACTCTGAACCTCTGCGGCTCCGCGCCTCTGCGTGACACCTTTATTTATGCGTATCGGTCTTTTCTTCGGCTCCTTCAATCCCATTCACATTGGTCATCTGATTATTGCCAACACAATGGCTACTTCGACCGATCTGGAGCAGGTCTGGTTTGTCGTGTCGCCGCAGAACCCGTTCAAGAAGACTAAAAGCCTGCTGCATGAGTTCGACCGTTACGATATGGTTGAGCGAGCCATTGCCGACAACAGCAAACTGAAAGCTACCGATATCGAGTTTTCGATGCCCAAGCCCAGCTACACCATCGATACGCTGATTCGGCTACAGGAGAAATATCCGCAGCATGAGTTCCGGCTCATTGTCGGGGGAGATAATCTGGCGCAGTTTCCGAACTGGAAGAATCACGAAAAAATTCTGGAATACTTCGGGCTGTACGTGTATCCACGCCCAAACAGCGAACCCAGCCCTCTCTTCGAACATCCGAATGTAAAGCTGGTATCAGCTCCCCTACTCGATATTTCGGCGACTTTTATTCGGGATAACATCAAAAGTAACCGCTCAATCCGCTACATGGTGCCGGAGGTTGTGGAAGAGATGATTACCCGGAAGAAGTTCTATCTGTAACCCGGAAAGACTTTCCGGGTACGCTGTCAGGCGTAATTCTTCTGCCTGTGGCAGACCCGGAAAGACTTTCCGGGTTACGGCTTACCACGCTGAAACGTGACTTCCGTCACAACGCCAATCGCGCTCATGCGCAGGGCCACCGATCGGGCCTGCGATGGCATGGCGACACTTTCGCAATGACCCCCTTGTTCCAGGAAATAAATATAAAATTTCTGGTTGCGGTCGATAAGCTGGTTGATGTCAGGTCGGCCCAGTTGGTCGGCTATTTCATTTTCGGTCATCCCTTTCAGTTCCTCCCGAATGGCCCGCACCGCTTCAATCTGATTCGACCGCTTTCCCTGGCAACCGCCCCGGTCGCCCCGCCAGGTCCGCAAATCGAGTTTTCCCAGTTTATCGGCAGAAGTGCAGGAAATGAATAATGTAAAATGAATGATGAATAATGAATAACGGAGAGCCGTTTTTGACGGAACTACCTGGCAGAGAGTGGCACCCCAACAACGTCGCATTGTACATTTTACATTATTCATTATCCATCAAATTTCTATTCTTCCCGATACAGCGTTTGCAGCAGCACCTGTCCGACGGCTTTGAGCGTCGCCCGGTCGATGTTGTCCATATCATCGTTGAGGGTGTGCCAGTCTTTGAAGAACGTGCTGTTGCCCGGAACGTTGCTGTGATGAATGATATCGATCATCGGGATTTTGGCAATCGTATTGACGGGCAAATGGTCGTCGGTAATGCTCTGCCCGACCTGGTCGATGAAATACCGATTGTAGCCCATTTCACTGGCAATGCCCCAGATATTGTTGACCACGCTGGGCGCATACTGCATCGAGTGGCCCTCTTTGGGGAAGGTAGCGTTTTTAGCGCCCACCATGTCGAGCAGAATGCCGTAGTAGGCTGAATAATTGGGTGCGTGTTTGTTGGCCGCCCAATATTGTGACCCCAGACAGAATCCGCCATACTGGTCGGTGGCTTCCGACGAATCGCCCCAATCCTCAGCGTCGAAAAAGATGATGTCGATACCGACATTTGGTTTCAGGTTGCTTTGCTGAATGCTGCGGGCCAGTTCGAGCAGTACGGCCACGCCGCTGGCCCCGTCGTTGGCCGCCGGAACGCCTTTCTTATGATTGGCGGCCAGACTATCTTCGTCAGCTTCCGGGCGGCTGTCCCAGTGGGCCGCAAGCAGAATACGCTTGGCCGCCTGAGGATTGATGCTGCCGATAATGTTCCGGGCATTCAGCTTTTTGCCATCGTGCGTATTGGCGACAAACGACTGCACCGTTACCTGGGCACCATACTGCTTCAGCTTGGCAATCAGGTAGTCACCCCCCCGCCGGTGGGCTTCCGTGTTGGGCACTCGCGGCCCAAACGCCAGTTGGCGTTCAATGAAGGCGTAGGCCGAATCGGCGTTGAAATCGGGTGTTTTGACGATTTTGCTGGCGGTAGTTTCGGTCGTTTCCTGACTAGTTTTGTCGTTTTTGCAGGCGGCGAACAGGGCGGCGCAGAGCGTAAAGGCGAAGAAAAAGCGCTTCAACATGCTGATTTTGTAGTTATCCGACGCAGGCTATTCCTCATAGGCCCAGTCGATGCGGTGTTTCATGTCTTTGATAACAATTCGGGCTTTATCGTTTCTCATACGGCGGAATGACATAGATGACGGGGTCAAAAACCAGCAAATCACCATCTTCATCTACCAGCACATTTCTGGAATGCAGATCACTCACTATAACGCCAAAATCGCTATGAACGTAGTTAATTGCACTTCTTCCGGAACAAATTTATTAGTTGAGTAGGCCCAGCGGCGAAGAACTTTCTCTTCGCCAACGCGTAGAGCTTTGTCAATTACTCGTTGTTCTTCGCGGTTGCGGGGGGCTGGTCCCTGAGCCGCTTTGCTTGTGCGATGCACTCCTCCAATGACATCAACGGCTGTGCGGAGGTCTTCCTGATCATTCTCTGCGAGTGCCGCCGGTGGAACTCGTTGAGGTATGTACGATTCTCGTTCATTCAATTCTGCTGCTTGTTAAATAATAACATAAGTGGCTGAATCAGAGTTCTCTACTCCTCATAAGCCCAGTCGATGCGGTGTTTCATGTCTTTGATAACCAGACTCTGGCCCTTGAAATAAGAACGAATCTGGTCAACTTTATCATACTGCTTCTGTTCCTTATACTCGCGATACAACGTCAACATGCCATCCAGCACTGCCGAACCGTTTTGTCCTCCTTCTTCTTTTAATCCCAGTATGTCTTCCACGAACAGAACGAATTTCTCTTTCAATTGCCCGAATGTATCGTCCCCAATAGCCGCCGGTGCCAGTTGATTCATATAGATCATGTTGACGTACTTCAGCAGGTTGAACAGGCTGGCAATAGCAACCGCCGTGTTCAGGTCGTCGTTGAGTGCGTCGTAAAATCCTTGGATCGACTTCTCGATGTCCTGCTTTTTCTTTTCGTCCAAAACGGCCTCGTCCTGTCCGGAATAATCGAGCGTTTTCACGACCCGTAAGCCGTTGATGAGACGCCGATAACCTTTCTGCGCTGCCTTCAGGGCCTCGTTGGAGAAATCGAGTGTGCTGCGGTAGTGCGATTGCAGCATAAAAAACCGGACGGTCATCGGCGAATAGGCCTGTTCCAGCAGCGGGTGGTCGCCGCTGAACAGCTCATGCGGCAAAAACGAGTTGCCCAGCGACTTCGACATTTTCTGCCCGTTCACCGTCAGCATATTGGTATGCATCCAGTAGCGAACCGGCTCCTGACCGGTCAGGCTGCGGCCCTGAGCGATTTCGCACTCGTGATGCGGAAACTTAAGGTCCATGCCCCCGCCATGAATGTCGAACTGCTGACCGAGGTATTTAGTGCTCATGCAGGTACATTCGAGATGCCAGCCCGGAAAACCAGACCCCCAGGGCGAGGGCCAGCGCATAATGTGTTCGGGAGAAGCGTTTTTCCAGACCGCAAAATCCAGCGGGTTGCGTTTTTCGGCCTGACCGTCCAGTTCACGGGTTTCGTTCAGTAAGTCTTCCAGAATGCGTCCCGACAATTTGCCGTAATTTCCCCCCTGCCGATTATAGGCTTCTATGTCGAAATACACCGAACCATTGGATTCGTATGCCAATCCCCTCTCAATCAGACTTTTCACTGCCTCCACCTGCTCCACCATGTGTCCGGTGGCCGTAGGCTCGATGCTCGGCGGAAGGATGTTAAACGTCTGCATCACCTGACGAAAATCGTTCGTATAGCGCTGCACAATCTCCATCGGCTCCAGCTTCTCCAGTTTCGCCATGCGCCCGATTTTGTCTTCGCCTTCGTCACCGTCGCCGACCAGATGCCCTACGTCCGTAATGTTCCGCACATAGCGCACTTTGTAACCGAGATGTGTCAGATACCGAAACAGCGTGTCGAAAGCCAGAAAGGTTCGGACGTTGCCCAGATGGGCGAAGTTGTATACTGTCGGACCGCAGACGTACAACCCCACATAGGGCGGATTGAGAGGTTCAAAAAGTTCTTTCTGACGGGAAAGCGTATTATACAGCTTCAAAGGTTGTTGCATACAGGTCGATTCTACCCGCCGATGCACCGGACGGCGAAGTCCGCAAATCTACGAAACGTTCCGGGCTAAATGTACTATCTTCGCGTTCTGATTTTTACGTACCGAACTACCTGGCATGAAGTTAGTCGAAGTCGGGACCAATCCGACCTATCGAGAGGAATTTTTGCAACTGCCCGTCCGGCTTTACCGACACGATCCCTGCTGGATTCGCCCGCTCGATGAAGACATCGAAAGCGTTTTCGACCCCGAAAAAAATAAGCTCTTCCAGACGGGTGCCTGCGTTCGCTGGCTGCTGCTGGATGATGGCGGTCAGACCATCGGGCGGGTAGCGGCCTTTGTGAACCGGAAAACCGCCGAAAAAGACAATGACCAGCCGACGGGCGGTATGGGTTTTTTCGAGTGTATAGATGATGAAAAGGCAGCGTTTGCCCTCTTCGATGCCTGTCGGGAGTGGCTGACCGAACGCGGTATGGAGGCGATGGACGGTCCCATCAATTTCGGCGACCGCGACCGCTGGTGGGGGCTGCTGGTGGAGGGTTTCGACCGGGAACCGAACTACTGCATGCCGTACACCAAACCGTACTACGTTCCTTTTTTTGAACGTTACGGCTTCCGGGAATATTTCCAGCAGCATACGTTTTACATTCCCACCACGGAAGAAGGCGTGAAGAGCGTCATCAGCCCGACCGTGCTCGAACGCGCTCATCGCCTGTTCAACGACCCGGCCTTCGAATTTCGGCATATCGAAAAAGGCAAACTTCCGAAATATGCCGCCGACTTCGCCGCCATTTACAATAAAGCCTGGGCGAAGCACCTCAGTGTCAATGACATGACCAGTGAAAAAGCGCTGACGCTGATGAAGAAAATGAAGCCGGTGATGGAAGAAGACCTGGTCTGGTTTGGCTATCACGGTCCGGAGAAGCATCCCATTGCATTCTTTATCATGCTGCCCGAACTGAACCAGTATTTCAAGCACGTCGACGGGAAGATGAACCTCATCGGCAAACTAAAATTCCTCTACCATAAACTCCGAAAAACCAACGACCGGGCGTTTGGCCTGATTTTCGGCGTCGTGCCGGAGTTTCAGGGGAAGGGCGTCGAATCGGCCATTGCCATTGCCTATACCAACATCGGCTGGAAAGAGACTCATCAGTATAAACATCTGGAATTGAACTGGATTGGCGATTTCAACGTCAAAATGATGCGCTTTACGAAGATGCTGGGTGCCAAACTCGTCAAGCGGCACATTACCTACCGCTACCTGTTCGACCGGACGAAAGAATTCAAACGACACCCAATTATTTAGTCAGAATCCATAAAACACTGACAATCAATCAAACCAATACTTTACTATGAGTCTACTCACCGTAGGTTCCGTGGCGTTCGATGCGCTGGAAACCCCGTTCGGCAAAACCGATAAAATCATCGGCGGCGCCGCTACCTACATTACGCTCTCGGCTTCCTATTTCACGAAGAAAAATAACCTGGTGGCCGTTGTCGGCGACGATTTTCCGCAATCGATGATCGACGTACTCCAGAGCCGGAGCATCGATACCGAAGGGCTGGAAATTCGACCGGGCGAAAAAACGTTCTTCTGGTCAGGAAAGTACCATAACGACATGAACACCCGCGACACGGTGGAGGTGCATCTCAACGTAATGGAACATTTCGATCCTCAGATTCCGGAGTCGTTTCAGGATTGTGAGTTTCTGATGTTGGGCAACACGGCCCCGGCTATTCAGCATACGGTTATCAAACGCCTTCATAATCGTCCCAAATTCATTATGCTCGACACGATGAATTTCTGGATGGATGTTGCGCTCGACGACCTGAAAGAGGTGCTGAAGCTGGTCGACGCCATCACCATCAACGACGAAGAGGCCCGGCAGTTGTCGGGTGATTATGCTCTTGTAAAAGCCGCCGCTACCATCCGGGCGATGGGACCGAAAACCGTAATCATCAAGAAAGGCGAGCACGGTGCCCTGCTTTTCCACGAAGACCATATTTTCTTCGCCCCTGCTCTGCCGCTGGAAGAGGTTTTCGACCCCACGGGCGCAGGCGACACGTTTGCGGGCGGCTTCATTGGTTACCTCGCCAGCACGGGCGACACCTCGTTTGCAAACATGAAACGGGCCATTATTTATGGTTCAGCGATGGCTTCGTTCTGCGTGGAAAAATTCGGTGCCGAGCGCCTGCTGAATCTTTCATCTGAAGAAATCAACCAGCGTGTCGCTCAGTTCGTGCAGTTGGCGGCGTTTGAGATCAGGTAAGACGAAACTCAAGTTTTGTCTTACCCCACGACAACCTCTATCAAGTCTGCCTCACTCAGGTATGTATTCGCGGCAGTCAGCATTTGTTCGGGTGTGACGGCCCGGATGCGGGCGATATGAGCCAGCAGCATATCGGGCGGCAGGCCGTCGAACAGGATGGCTTTATAGCGATCCGCAATTTCAAAGGGCGTATTGAGCGCCCCGACGTAGGCCCCCGCCATATAGTTTTTCACTACCTCCAGTTCGTCCGGCGGAACGAGTTCCTGCTGCAGCCGACGAATTTCTTTCCGGATTTCATCGAGGGTTAGCTGGGTGAACTCCCGTTTTACGTCGGTCCCGATGACCAGATACCCATCGCGGGGGTATGTAACGACGCTCGACCAGATGCCGTACGTCAATCCTTTTTCCTCCCGGATGTTTTTCATCAGCCGCGAGCCGAAATAACCGCCCAATACCTCATTCAGCACCAGAACAGGGTAATAATCGGGATGATGACGGGTAAACAACCGCCGACCCATCCGAATGGACGACTGAAGGCTATCCTCTTTTGCGATCAGTACCGAACGCTGTTTCGTCTCTTCAGGCTGGTAGTCTCGCCCGTTCTCTGTTGAGACGATAACAGTCTGATGACCAAGAAATTGATTCACCAGCGCCATTTCCATTTCGGTGACCCGGCCTGCCAGCAGAACCTGAAAAGGCCGATGCCGGATGTGCTTCTCATAAAATTGAGCAATCTGCTCGCGGGTAATGTTATCCAGGGTCTCCAGCGTCTGACTGTAGCCGTAGGGGTGTGTGCGGCCAAAAATCGCCTCGCGGATGGCAACACCCGCCAGGTAGCTGTTCTTCTCCAGATTTACCCGCAGCCGCTGACGACTGATGGTTAGCTGGTTTTCAAGCTCTTTTTTCGGAATGGTCGAATCGTTAATCAACTCTGGCAGCAGCGTCAGCACGTTGGACAGATATTTTGCCAGACAGTAGACGGTCAGACTCGCCCGGTCGCTCCCGCTGTTGGTTTCCACAAAAGCGCCGTACTGGTCAAAATACCGGCTGATTTCGGCAGACGTCCGGCTGCGGGTGCCTTCCACGAGCATTTTCATGGTCATGGCCGACACGCCGGGCAGGGGTTCATGCCAGCTTCCTGCCTGAAAAATGCACTCCAGACGAACCACCGACTGCTGCCCGCCTTTCATCAGGTAGGCGCTCTGGCCGTTATCGAGCGTGTAGTGTTCGATTCCCGGCACGCTGATTTCGTCAATCGTGTGATACGCAGGTGGTTGTGTACGGTCAGGTACGTTCATGTCTGTTGGGTATAAAAAGAAATGGCACTTCCGGAGAAATGCCATTTCGTGCTGTCAATCGGGATATGTTAATTTTCCGTTTCGTCGATATCGTCGGCGATTCGCTCTTTTTTGTCAAGGCCGAATACCAGCGTAATCCGGAAGGTCTGCGCAAGGGGGCTCTGCGAACGAATAGGCAGCAGGTAGGCGAAATCAAGGCCATATTTCTGCTGAAGGCGCAGACCAAAGCCCGTTGTAATGTATTTAAGGTCGCCTTTGTCGCGGGGCTGGTGGAAATAACCGAGGCGAGCCGCAAACTGATCGTTATACCAGTACTCGACCCCGGTCGACAGGTTGATTTCCCGCAGTTCTTCCCCGAAACCGTCCGGCGCATCGCCAAACGAGCCGAACATGCCGCCCAGGGCCGTCTGCGTCTGCGGATCACGCCCCCGCAGAATGATGGGGCTGCCGTTCGGACCAAGCACCGGCACTCCGTTCACCGTCTGATACTCCGGCGGCGTTGGCACCATCAATTTGTTCAGATCGACCAGAAAATTAAATTTGCTGTATTTATCCGAGTAATACGTCAGGGTAGTGCCAAGCCGCAGGTTGGTCGGCAGAAAATAAGGATTTGTTGTGCCGTAATTCACTTTACCGCCGATATTGGAGATCATACCGCCAAAGGCCCATTTGACGCCCCGCCCCGAAATTTCGTCGCGGGCCTCATTTTCGTAGTAGGCGCTGATGTCGGCCATAATGTTGGAAGCCGGTTTCAGCGGTGCCGCTCCCGTTCCCGTGTACCCGCTCGCCAGGTTGGAATTGGCGTACCGCATGTTGACACCCATCGAGAAGTTGGTGAACAACTGCCGTGAGTAAGAGGCTGTCAGGGCGTATTCACGGGAGGAGGCTGTTCCGGCAGGCTGACCGGTCGGTGTGGTAAAATCGATCGTGCCCATGTCAAAATACAGCACAGACAGACCAAGCGCCTGATTTTTACCGGGTTTGGTATATAACGACAGGTTGGCGTAATACATGTCGTCGGTAATATTCCGCAGCCACGGATTGAACGACAACGCTCCGCCATGATGTTTAGCTGCGTAGACGAGCTTTGCCGGATTCCAGAAAATCGCATTGGCATCCGCGCTGCTGGCAACTCCGGCATCTCCCAGCGCGGCGCTGCGGGCGTCCGGCGTAAAATTCAGGAAGGGCATGGCAGGCGATGGCAGGCGATTGGGAGTAGCAGGCTGCTGGGCCATCAGGGGAGAATTCGTAAGCAGAAGTGCACCCGCAACACCACAGACAACGCGCAGAAGAGAAAATGTATGTGTCATACAAGAGGTTAATTATTCCGTTGAGTGTCCCATTCAGAAGCGAGACACACCGGGAACGCCAAATTTACAACTATATCAAACGAAAGTAAACTCTTAATCAGGATTTAATTCGGTAACTATCTTGTATTAAGCAACTTACCCGATATTCTACCCACTGAATTATCCGACCTTGCCCGAACAGTCCACTGGTATACGTACATCCGGAAATCTGTCAGAGATGCCCCACTGCCGTCCCAGCGCAGATTACGCCAGGTTGTCTCGCAGGCGGTACACTGATAGGTTTGCTCTGTTATAAGACGACCGTTCAGGTCGACGATTCGAAGCACAGCCTCCAGGTCGTCGCCAGGCCGGTTATGGGTTAGGGTGAAAATCACCTCGTCGCGAAAGGGATTAGGGCCAGCCTGCACCGACCCGATAGTCAACTCAGGCTGGTCGGAAACCTGAAAAGTCAACGCCGCCTCCGAGGGATTATTGTAAACATCCCGGCCTTTTACCCGAACGGTATAATTTCCCGACTTCAAATCGGTGAGCGGATACCGAACGGTTCCTTTTCGAAAATCGTCCGTATCGGCCCGGAAGAAATCATTTAACACCGTCGGTTCTCCGTCATTTATCCACATCGTAAGTTCGTGTCCCGTACCGTTGCTGGCAATGTTCATGCCATTTTCGTCATAAGTCCGGACAATCAGCGTGGCCCTGGGACCAGCCACGGTCTGACCGCTGACGAAGATCGTATCATTGATAAAAAGTCGGATGGCTGGCGGCTTCTGGTCGACCACCGTTGCGGTTGTTTTTCCCCCCACGACAAACGCCTTACTTCCTCCGGCTGCATCCAGCAGACTATCCGATCGAATAGCGTAAACGACCACCTGCGCTTCGCCAAACGTTTCGTCGGCGCTGCTGGGTACAACGAACCGGCAACTGAAGCGGCCATTTCGTACGCTCGCCCGCCCGTTGAACAGCATACCCCGACTCTCCTGATACGTCAGAGCGGGACCTTTGTTCCCCCGCGTCTGAGCTGGTCCGGGCTTATCGTAAACGGTCAGGTTCAACAGCCCGCTGAAGTCACTCAAACGCTGACCATTTAGACGCACTTCGCCCTCGAAAGTCACAGTCTGCAGCGCCCGGAGCGTGTCAACTCTGCCCGCCCGAATCAGCTTTCCGTTGAGGTGCGTCAGCGTGACGTCCGCTTTTGGATAGGCCAGCGGCATGGATGGGTCGCCCAGCAGCGCAAAATTCCGGTTCAGGCTTCCGCTCAGGCTGTTGTTTTTTGTCACCCGTACAAGGTCGCCCAGCCGGAGTTCTCTTTTATCCATTGCTTCCGTCAGGGCACCATAGAATGCCTGATTGAGCAGAAAATTCGTATTGGCGTATACCGGGCGCGTGGTGGTCAGAAGAGCAATGCCGCCCGACCGGGAATGGAGCAGCGCCAGTTCGGCCCCCGACACTTTGGCCGGGTCGTCATACCGTCCGAACTCGCAGGTAGCCGTCACAAAAACCGGCAGTCGCTGATTTTTCCAGCTCAGAATATCCTGTAGGGTAAGAATCTGCTCTTCCGCCCAGCCCGATACACCTCCGTGGCCCGTATAATTGATAATCAGACGACCAGCATCCAGCGCCTGCGTAATGGCCTGATTTACGTCGGGTGCCCGCTGCCCGGTCGAGGTCGTTTCCTGAGCGTAATTATCGACCAGGATACGCTGTGCCCGATAGCCGGGGGCGCCATCGGTCAACTGCCCCGCCATCCGCAAGGCGTCCTGCTGGTGGATGTTGGCATCGCCGTCATCAGCCACAAAGGCTATTCGGGTTCGCCAGTCGCCGGAGCGAACCGCCTCCGTCGAATACCGAATCAGTTTGTCGACCACCTGACGGGCCTCTTCCGTCGTGCGAACAGGCAGTCGGCCGATGCCGACGTCGAGTGTATGGTCCCCCGCAAACGTTTCTTCCCACTCACCATCCGTCGGTTTCAGAAAACCAAAATAATCGTCGGATGAAAAACTGAGCACCGGATGCAGCGACTCCCGGCTTTCGTAAACAGGAACCGTTGCCGCCAGACTGGCCGCGCTCATCAGTTTCATGTAATTTTTGTAATCGTAAGTTGCATCCCCGAAAAGCAGCACATAGCGGATCCGGTCGGGGGTTTTATTCCGGAGAAATCGGGCAAAATCCCGAATGGCCGTAGGGTCGGGCTGACCGGATGAAAACTCGTTGTAAATGGCCTGCGTGGTTGCTACCAGAACGTTCAGTCCTTCGTTCTGCCGACGGAAGGCCGCCAGCCGGTCGGCCTGGCTCTTCCAGGCGGCAGGCGTGACGATGAGCAGTTCAGGCGTCGGCTGAGCCTGTAGATTCTGATTACCGATTCGGACGGCGGTTTCGGGCTGGTATGCCTGTTCGGGTGAGAATACCAGAAACTCCCGCAGCGCTCCACCGGGCGCTACCATGCTGCTTTCCTGTGCCCCGACAACTACGGGCATCCGCAGCGGGCGCAGGGGCTGCGTCACATCCCATATCTGCATAGCCGCATCAGCGCCCCGTAGCCGGTAACGGGCGGCTATCATTTTAGTAGTTTCGAGCGTCCGAAACGTCCATTGACCGTCATACCGCCGAAGCTCACGCGGCGTTTGTATCGCCAGAAAATTTAGAAAACCCTGGCCTGCAATACCATTTCTATCATGAATGATGGTCAGCGAAATCGCATCGCTGGGGGGCGGAGAGGCCATCCGGAAGGTTTGACGCCCCTCCCGGCCCGGACGGTCGTAGCGAACCCCGGAGACGCCCGGCACCTCCACTGTCCCTACGGTTTCGTTGCCCCAGCGCAGCCGGAACGTCGTGTTTGCCGTGGCCTCGCCCAGTACCGCCATCGTCAGCAGGGCGGCCCCGTTCAGCCGACCCGGTACAGTGAACGATACAGGGAGCGTTGTTCCGATGTACTCCCCAAACCACTCCCGGCCCGACTGCACCCGGTTCAGAAGGTCATTCTCCTGATACCGATAGTCATCGAAATAGGTTACCGGCGAGGCCGAAGACGACGAGAAAGCGGACGTGGCTATGCGCTGCCCCGCCGAACCGCCCGCACTCAGGTAGTAGTAGGTGGTGTCGGAATAGGGATTTATCCGGTGCGCCATGCGCCCGGCTGTGGAGTCGTAAAAAACAGTATGCGGGCTCCGGGCGAAAAAGTAAATAGCGTCACCGCCGTCGAAACGGCCATCGGCCTCACCCGTTATCCAGATGGCGTTTTCGGTAAGGTCCTGCGGGCGGTTGCGGGCATTGGCCTGCGGAAGCGGCGCTCCGCCGTTACCATACAGCCGAAACGTCCGGGGGTCGATTCCGGCGGTCGGCAGCCCCACCCGGGTCAGAAAAGCGGCGTCCAGCTTATAAACGCCGGTTCGGGTGACCCCGATGCGCAGCCACGGCCCTTCTGCCAGTACGGAGGATTGGGCGCACACTGCCGACCACCCGCCGATGGCTATCAGAAACCAAGCCAGAACGTTATACTGTTTCCACCCAGACATGCGCCCAAATCAATACCCGGTTCCCGGTATCTTTCTCTGTACAAACGATTCGTGTGCGGCGTTTCATACCCCGGACATACTGTTTCTTCTGAAACGCGAATGTCTGCCCTTCTGCCAGGTCGACGAGCAGCGAATGCCCGCCGGGGGGTGCATCGTATTCCCGTAGTGCCTGAGTCAGACCGATATGCGTTCCGCTCGACGCGGCGGGTTTTATCATGTAACCCTGTAATTGAATCAGTATGGCCGGGGGAAAAACGGATTCGTTCAGCAGCGGGGCCATCAGCGAACGAAACGCTGCCTGCCATTCTGTTCCGTGGGGTCGGATGTGGCGACGGCGGCTCGCCTGAACCAGACGACGGTAGACCGCCAGATGCGCTACTTCATGAATATACGTAATCAGAAAGGCGTAGGGATTCAGACTTTCGTTGACCGTAATGACACACTGGCCCTGTGCGTCTGCCCGAAAATCGCCGTGTTTTGTACGACGGGGGCGGGTGACTTTCAAGGTAGCGTTCAGGTCGTTAAACAGTCCGGCACAATAGGCGACTGCCGCCGGAGGGACGCGGTTGTGGAGAGTAGATGCGATGTTCATTAAAACAGAAAAAGCCCTATCGAAGATAAGGCTTTTCCGGTAAATATAGGGCAGCGACCCCGTTAGTTCTTTACCGAGTCGGCAGTTGCGGCTGCACTGTCTACGGTCGCAGCGGCGCTATCGGCCATGGCGCTGTCGGTTGACGTGGTAGCCATCGTCGAGTCACCAGCCGTTGAGGTGGTTTCTTCTGCTTTGGGTTTGCTCTGGCAGGCAGCAAAGGTCATCATACCCGCTACGAACAGCAATGTGAATACTTTTTTCATGAGTGATTCGTGCATTTAAGTTTCGGCGTAAAGGTAGCTGACAAATACGAATAATTCAAGTTTTTGCGCCTAATACCTTTAAAAGCAAGGTTTTATCCAGAAATAGTACAGGATAAAAATTACCGGCTCGTGCGGGATTTTATTCGATCATATACGCCTGTACTGCGGAAGGTAAGAAGCTTGTGGCCGAAGTAGTTTGCCAGAAAGCTAAAACCCATGCCGACGACGTGCGAGCCTTTTTCCCGCCACCACTGCGGCAGTTCCGGAAAGAGAGGATTGGCGACCCATTCCAGCGTCAGCACTGACACCAGTGTTTGAACGCCCAGGGCTACTACGGCAATAATGACGAATTTGATGGCCTCACGACGGGTATTGCCCGTCTTTTGAGCGGAGAAAGCAAACAGTTTGGCCGGAACGAAACTGACAACGGTAGCGGTGAGGTAGCCTAAAATGACACTGGAATCGAAGTCGAAATATTTTCGATAGAAAATCTGACTAAAAAAGTTGACCGATGCCCCAAGCAGGGCTGTCAAAAAGAATGAAAAAAAGCTTTTTGCTTCCTTCCTGACACGGTTCGTGCTGGTTGTGCTGCTCACGCTGATCAAATGGTACGTGGGATAGCCCCTTTTAGTTAACTCACAAAAGTACGAAACACCCTGCCAGGTCGGGCAGTGTGAGAGGGTTTATGAGTTAATGGCCTTAAAATCACTAAACCAGACCCCGCACCAGACCGGGTGCAATACCCAGTACGAGTGTCAGAACGGTCGCGGCAATCAAAATAAACTGATAGAAAGGTGCCACCCGAATACGTTCGGTCTGTCCCTCCCGGAAATAGGCGGCAATTACCACGCGAAAATAATAATAAATACCTACGGCAGACATCAGAACTGCCAGTATGGGCAGCCAGATAAGGCCCTTTTCCATTGCCGTGGAAAAGAGCATAAATTTCCCCCAGAAGCCCGCCGTCAGCGGAATTCCCGCCAGCGAGAGCATGGAAACGGCCAGAATGAAGGCGAGTAACGGATTGTTGCGGGCCAGTCCGTTGAAGGCATCGTAGCTCTCGTCCGGTCGTCCGCCCACAGTGCGCTGTTTGGCGACCAGCAGCAGGATACCGAAGGCAGTAATGGTTGCCATCGAGTAGGCCAGCGAATAGAACACCAAGGCCTCACTGCTCTGCTGCCCGATGGCGGTCAGGCCAATGAGCAGATAACCCGCGTGTGAAATGCTCGAATAGGCCATCATCCGCTTGAAGCTGTCCTGATAGACCGCCGTGATGTTACCCGCCAGCAGCGTCAGCGCCGTAATGACGGCCAGCACCACCCCCCAAAAACCATAGATATCCCCAAACGAAATCGACAGCAGCCGGAACAGAGCTGCGAAACCTGCCGTTTTGACGATGGTCGACATAAACGCTGTGAACAGCGTTGGAGCGCCTTCGTAGACGTCAGGAGTCCAGAAATGAAATGGAGCCGCCGACACCTTGAAGAGTATGCCAGTCAGCACCAGCAGAACGCCCATATAGAGCAGCAGCGATACTCCCGACGTGCCGCGTGTCAGCAGTACGTAAGCTTTGATGTCCGTCAGCGTGAATGAACCGCTGGCCCCATAAAGCAGCGCCATGCCGAACAGCATGATGCCTGTCGCAAACGCACCCATCAGGAAATATTTCAGGGCCGCCTCGTTGGAGCGCAGGTTACGCTTATCACTGCCGGTCAGCACATACATCGACACCGACAGAATCTCGACGCCGACAAACAGCATGATCAGGTTTTCGAAGCCAATCATCATGAGTGCTCCCACAATGGAAAACAGCATGATGGCGTAATATTCAGCCGGTTGCGCCAGTTCATCCTCCAGAAAGTCGCCCGAAAGCGCCACCACCATAAAGGCCGACAGCAGGATTACGGTGGAAAAGATAATCGTCAGATTACTGACCATGAGCATATCCCTGAAATAGAGATAATTTTTACCCCAGTCCAGAAAGCTGGCTCCCAGAGCAAGGAGTAAAAATAGCAACGTCGACGGCAGCAGCAACGCTCTGGACTTCAGGAAGCCCATGAACAGCAGGACAATACCGAGAACTGACAGGAGTATGATAGGTAGCATACCGTAGGCTGTAACTACTTATTGATTAATAATTTGCAGAAGATTGGTAACAGCCGGCTCTGTCAGTTTCAGGAAAGAGTTGGGCACCAGACCAATCCAGAATACCATAATACACAAGGGAATGAACACCCAGCTTTCACTGCCGGTTACGTCGGTGAAGCTTTCTGTCAGTTCGGTTTTTTTGCCAAACATCGTTTTCTGGAACAGCCGCAGCATGTAAACGGCCCCCAGGATAATGGTCAGACCGGCAATGGCGCCCAGAATGTAATTGTATTCAAAAACACCCGATAGCAGCAAAAACTCACCAACGAAGCCGTTGGTCAGCGGCAGGGCTACGCTGCCCAGCAGCAGAATCATGAAATAGACCGTCAGTCGGGGCGTATGCTGGGTGATACCGCCCATCTGGTCGATAAGACGCGTGTTCGTCCGCGACAGGATGATATCAGCCACGAAAAATAGCCCGACGACGTTGATGCCGTGCGCCAGCATCTGCACCAGCGCGCCCTGGACGCCGTTGGCTGTCTGTGAAAATACCCCGGCGGCCATCAACCCTACGTGCGCAAACGAGGAGTAGGCAATCAGGCGCTTCATGTCGCGCTGGCGGATGGCGATAATCGAGCCATAGACAATACCGATGACTGACAGCACGATAGCAGTCGTTCCCCAGACGTCGACGCCCTGCGGAACAATAGGCAGTAGCAGACGAATGACGCCATAAACCCCCATTTTCAGCATGATCCCCGCCAGCAGCATGGTTGCCTGCGTCGGCGATTCGGTGTAGGTGTCGGGCTGCCACGTGTGGAACGGAAAAACCGGCATTTTAATGGCGAATGCAATGAAAAACGCCCAGAAAATGAGGCCCTGCGCCGTGGGGCTGAGATTCAGATTATACAGGTCGGTGATGGCGGCGGAATGGGCACCAGACGTTACCACGCCGGGCGTCGCTACGCCGGGCGTCGCCACGCCGGTTTTGGTCTGATAATACAGATAGACCAGGGCAACCAGCATGAGCAGACTGCCAAAAATGGTATAGACAAAAAATTTGAACGTAACGGCAATGCGGTTCTCGCCTCCCCAGAGCGCAGCCAGAAAATAAACCGGAATCAGCGCCGCTTCGAAGAAAAAGTAAAACAGAAACGCGTCACGGGCCGTAAATACTCCCATGAGTGCTGCTTCCATAAAAAGAATGAGCGCGTAAAATACGTTCGGGCGGCTGTAGTGATGCCGAAAGGCCGACAGGACAATCAGTGGCGTCAGCAGGCCAGTCAGCAGCACCAGCAACAGGCTTACCCCATCGATGCCGCCGCTGAACCGGATGCCTTCCGAAATCCAGGGATAATCGAAGGCGAACTGAAGGGTGGCATTGGGTTCAAACGTCAGGAAAGCGTAGGCTGCCAGGCCGAGTTCGACCAGCGCCCCCAGCAAGGCAATTTGTTTCGTCTGTTCGCTGCGAACGGCCAGCACCAGCAGACCTGCCACAACCGGAAACAGCAAAAGCGCAAGAGTAAGCATGTATAAACCTGTTTGTGGTTTTTCGTTCGGTGAATAAGGGGTGGATAAATTACAACCGGATGAAGAACCGGACCCACAGCATGACGGCAAGGCTCAGCACCATAGCGAATACGTAAAAGCCAATGGAACCTGTCTGCACCCGCCGGAACTGTACCGACAGCAGCCGGACCAGCCAGCCGATTCCATTCACGATACCATCGATCAGAAACTCACCAAAACTGTAGAAAGCATCCGACAGCCCCCGGACGGGCCGGACAATGACGGTTTCGTAGAATTCGTCGATATAGTATTTATTATAAAGCACTTTCTCCAGAATCGGCCGCTCGACCATATCGGACTCGGGCAAATCAGCCCGCCTGACGTAAACTACGTAAGCCGCCAGAGCCGAGAACAGGGCCACGCCCGTCGAAATCCCCATGAGCATGTATTCTTCGCTATGCGTCAGCAGCATTTCGCCGAATGCGCTGGGATCTACCTTACGGGAAAGGTCGAAGATGGGGTTCAGGAACTCGCCCAGTCGGGCGCTTCCGCCCAGCGCTTCCGGTACGTTGAAGAAACCGCCAATGGCCGACAACACCGCCAGCACCAGCAGCGGTCCGGTCATCGTCAGGGGGGATTCGTGCAGATGCTCCCGCTGATGTTCCGAACCCCGGAAGCGTCCGAAGAACGTCAGGAACAGAAGCCGGAACATGTAAAAAGAGGTCATGGCCGAGCCCAGAACACCCAGTACCCACAGTAGTTTACTATGCTGATAAACATGCATCAGAATCTCGTCTTTGGAGAAGAAACCCGCAAACGGCGGAATCCCGGCAATGGCGATAGTGGCGATCAGGAACGTCCAGAATGTAATGGGCAGGTATTTTTTCAGTCCGCCCATCCGGCGAATGTCCTGCTCGTCGGACATGGCGTGAATTACACTCCCGGCACCGAGGAACAGCAGCGCTTTGAAGAAGGCATGTGTCATGACGTGGAACATGCCGGACGTGTAGCCCATGACACTCAGCCCCAGGAACATATAACCCAACTGCGAAACCGTCGAGTAAGCCAGTACTTTCTTGATGTCGTTCTGTACCAGACCAATCGACGCCGCCAGCAGGGCCGTGGCAATGGCAATGCCGCCGATGATGTCGAGCGTAATCGGCGCAAGCGTATACAGCACATTGGACCGTACAACCATGTAGATACCTGCCGTCACCATCGTGGCCGCGTGAATGAGCGCCGATACGGGTGTCGGGCCAGCCATGGCGTCGGGCAGCCAGGTATAGAGCGGAATCTGCGCCGACTTACCCATAGCGCCCACAAACAGCAGCATCGTGATGGCAACTACGGTGGCGTCGCCGATAGGCAGCCCGGCAGCCTGCTCGAACACTCCGGCAAATTCGAGCGTACCGAAGGCCCCCATCAGCATGAACATGCCGAGCAGAAAACCCAGATCGCCGATGCGGTTCATGACAAACGCTTTCCGGGCGGCATTGTTGTAGCTCGTATTCTTGTTCCAGAAGCCAATCAGCAGATACGAACATAGCCCGACGCCTTCCCAGCCGATGAACATGATCAGGTAGTTGGACCCCATCACCAGCAGCAGCATGAAGAACAGGAACAGGTTCAGAAACGCCATGAACTTGCCGTAGCCGTGGTCGTGGTGCATGTAGCCGATTGAGTAGATGTGAATCAGCGAACCCACACCGGTCACAATCAGCAGCATAATCAGGGAAAGCTGGTCGATTTGGTAGGCGAAATCGACGGTGAAATTTCCGACCGAGAACCATTCGAAGAACAGTACCCGCTGCGCCTCTCCGCCGAAACCATTGAACAGCAGCGCAACACACACGAAGGAGGCCAGCGCAGCCAGGGAACCGATGAGCCCGATCAGCCCATTCGGGACACGCCGGAAGCCCAGACCATTGATAAGAAACCCAAGAAGGGGAAACAGCGGTATTAGTTTGACCAATAGATCCGTCTGCATAGTTTTTCAGTTAAAGAACGGCGACCGGTTCGCGCCCGTTCTGTCATTATCGGTTCAGAATCAGATTACCATTTCAGCTTATTCAGCAATCCGACGTCGATGGAGCGAATATTCCGGTAGATCATAACGATGATTGCCAGGCCAACGGCCACTTCCGCCGCCGCCACAGCCATGATGAAGAAAACGAAAACCTGACCCGTCGGATCGGCCCGGTAGGAAGAAAAGGCAATCAATAACAGGTTGACGGCATTGAGCATCAACTCGATAGACATGAAAATTATAATGGCGTTTCGCCGGGTCAGTACGCCGATGATGCCGATGACGAACAGGGCGGTGCTGATAATCAGGTAATATTTCAGATCGATGAGCTGAATGATATCCGGTACGGCAATAGGTGTCTGGGTTGGTTGCATGCCACGCTGACGTTCTTAATCTCTCGTTACGGTCTTTATCGAAAGGCTTTCAAAAAGGCATAAAGCCGGAAAAGACGGGGCAAAGTTAGACAAAAGTAGTTATTTATTTACCGCTGCGTCAGCATCCGCAGTTTGATTTCGGTTAACCGTCGTTTGCTGTCGAGCGGGAAATCGCCTTTCAGGAACCAGTCATAAAACGAAGGCTCCTTTAGCAGGACGTCGGTCACCGGGCGGCCTTTGTGTTTACCGAAGTTAAACACCTCCAGCCCTTCGGGGTTATAGACCATCCGGCCCATTAGATCGACGTTGTTGTTGATCATGATTTTGTTGAGCGTATCGACGTCATTGCCAATAACGATCTCGGTACCGCGCTCGTCCCGCACGGACTGGCCTTTGTAGCGCTCTATCATGGCCTCCAGGATTTCGGCAGTTGCCAGCGTGTCGGCTTCGGCGCTGTGGGCATTTTCGAGAAATTTCCCGCAGAAAAATTTGTAAGCGGCCGTCAGCGTACGGGGTTCCATGAGATGGAAGATGCGCTGGACGTCGATGAGTTTACGGTTTTTCAAATCAAAATCGACATTTGCCCGCAGAAACTCCTCGACAATCAGCGGAATATCGAACCGATTGCAGTTATAACCCGCCAGATCGCAACCGTCCAGAAACTGGGCCAGACTACGGGCAATAACTTTAAAAGTCGGGGCGTCCCTGACGTCTTCGTCGTAGATGCCATGAATCAGGCTGGTCTCCGCCGGAATCGGTATGGTCGGGTTGACCCGATGCGTTTTAATGACGGTTTCGCCGCCGGGCAGCGCCTTGACAATGCTGATTTCGACAATACGGTCTTTCATGACGTCGACGCCCGTCGTTTCGAGGTCGAAGAAGGCCAGCGGCTTTTTTAGCTTTAATTGATGAGTCATACGGGGTGACGCATAGAATGCAGCCACAAAAATAGAAAGTTGTTGGGGAATGGAAGTGTCGAGGCTCACTTTTCCCAGCCGAACGACCGTTCGATGGCTTTTTGCCAGCCTGCGTAGAGCCGATTGCGCTCGTCGTAGCCCATCTGCGGCTCAAACGTCCGGTCGATGCCCCAGTTCTGGCGCAGATCATCGAAGCCGCTCCAGTAGCCCACGGCCAGCCCGGCGGCATAGGCGGCGCCCAGGGCTGTGGTTTCGGTGATGGTTGGGCGTATGACCGGAACTCCCAGCATATCGGCCTGAAATTGCATCAGCAGCTCATTGACTGTCATGCCGCCATCGACCCGCAGCGACGACAGTTGAATACCTGCGTCCTGTTCCATTGCCCGCACCACGTCGAGCGTCTGGTAAGCCGTGGCCTCCAGCACCGCCCGCGCAATGTGCCCTTTGTTGACGTAGCGGGTCAGGCCGGCAATTACGCCGCGAGCGTCGGCTTTCCAGTAGGGGGCATACAGACCCGAAAAGGCTGGAACGAAATAAGCCCCGCCGTTGTCCGACACGCTGCGGGCCAGTTCATCGACGTCCGAGCTTTTTTTAATAATGCCCAGATTGTCGCGCAGCCACTGTACCAGCGCCCCCGTAATGGCGACGCTGCCTTCCAGCGCATAGTGTACGGGCTGACTCCCAAACCGATACGCCACGGTGGTGAGTAATCCGCAAGTAGACTGGCGGAGTTCGGTGCCGGTATTCATCAGCAGGAAGCAGCCCGTGCCGTACGTATTTTTCGCCATACCCGGCTCGTAGCAGGTCTGCCCGACGAGTGCCGCCTGCTGGTCGCCCAGATCACCGGCGATGGGTACGCCCGGCAGTACTTCCGACACCACCGTTCCGTAAACCTCGCTGCTGGATCGAATCTGGGGCAGCATGGCACGCGGGATATCGAAGGCCGTCAGCAGTTCGTCGTCCCAGTCGAGGGTCTGGAGGTTCATGAGTTGCGTCCGGCTGGCATTAGTGACGTCGGTCATGTGCAGGCCGTTATAGGTGCCGCCCGTCAACTGCCAGATCAGGTAAGTGTCCATATTGCCAAACAGCGCCAGGCCGCGCTCTGCATCCTGCCGCGCTTCGGGCACGTTGTCCAGAATCCAGCGAATTTTCAGGCCGCTGAAATACGTAGCCAGCGGCAGACCCGTTTTTTCCCGAAAACGGTCCTGACCGCCGCTTTCGCCGAACTGACCGACGAGGTCGCCGGTGCGGGTATCCTGCCAGACAAGGGCGTTGTAATACGGCTTGCCGGTTTTGCGGTTCCAGACAACGGTGGTCTCCCGTTGGTTGGTAATGCCGACCGCCGCCACGTCGCTGGTCTGAATCTGGGCGTTGATCCGGGCTTTGGCGATGACTTCGAGCGTGTTGCGCCAGATTTCGTCGGGGTCGTGTTCTACCCAGCCGGGCTGCGGATAAATCTGTTTATGCTCTTTCTGACCAACCGACACGATGGTCCCCTGGCGGTCGAAGATGATGCAGCGGGTGCTGGTTGTACCCTGGTCGATGGCGGCGATGTATTGCGGCATAAAAATTTCTGATTACAAAGCGAAAATCCGAATCAGCAGACCGCCAAGAGCGCCGCCGACGAGCGGAGCCACGACGGGCAGCCAGGCATAGCCCCAGTCCGACGGGCCTTTTCCGGCAACGGGCAGGGCGGCGTGGGCCAGCCGGGGACCGAGGTCACGGGCGGGGTTGATGGCGTAGCCCGTGGGACCGCCGAGCGACAGACCGATGCTCCAGACAAGAATGCCGACCAGATACGGCCCCAGCCCGATTGCCAGCGTACCCAGCGATTTGGACGAAACACCCGCCAGACCCAGAATCAGCACCAGCGTGCCGATAACTTCACTCGTAAAATTGGCGGGCGTATCGCGGATGGCCGGTGCCGTAGCGAAACAGGCCAGTTTGTCGGCGGGGTCGGGGGTGGCGGCCCAGTGTGGTCGGTAGTGCAGCCAGACGAGGGCGGCTCCCAGAAAAGCGCCTGCAAGCTGAGCCGGAATATACGTCAGGATATTGCCATAATCGTCGGTGGCGACGGCGAAGGCCAGCGTGACGGCGGGATTCAGGTGGGCATCGAGGCTCCCGAACGACTTGGCGACGAACACGCCCATCGTGACGGCGAAGGCCCAGCCGGTGGCGACGACGATCCAGCCGCCGTTTTCACCTTTCGATTGTTTCAATACGACATTGGCGACGACACCATTGCCCAGCAGAACCAATACGATGGTGCCGATAAGTTCGCCTAAAAAGGGAGATGTTTCCATAAAAGCTTACGGGGATTAAAGGGTTATTTCGCAGAGCTACGCAGAGATTAAATGAGTTTAACAGAGTGCATCTTAACTATTCTCAGCGTAACTCCATAAGTCTCCGCTTAGCTCTGCGAAACAACCTACCCCCCTAAACTCCGCGAAATAATTTTTTCTTCCAAAAGTCCAGCATAAAATCCTTCTCCCCCATTTGGCCCGCATCCCTTACCTTTGTGGTCTGCAATACTCGTTTTATGCAACTTTCTGCTCTTACTGCCATTTCACCGGTCGATGGGCGCTACCGTCGTCAAATTGAATCGCTTGCTCCCTATTTCTCGGAATGGGGGCTGATTCGCTACCGGATTCGGATTGAGATTGAATATTTTATCGAACTCTGTGAACTCCCCCTGCCGCAGCTAAAAGGCGTCGAACCCGCCGCTTTCCCCCGATTGCGGGCGCTATACGAGAACTTTTCGGAACAGGACGCCATCCGCATCAAGGAGATTGAAAGCGTGACCAATCACGATGTCAAGGCCGTGGAGTATTTTATCAAGGAAAAGCTCGCTGACCTCAACATCGGGCAATATCTGGAGTTTATTCATTTCGGACTGACGTCGCAGGACATCAACAATACGGCCATCCCGCTGCTGCTCGATGAGGCGCTGGAAAACGAAATCGAGCCGCTGTATCGGCAGGTATACATGCGTTTGCAGGAACTGTCGAACCAATGGAAAGACGTTCCGATGCTGGCCCGCACCCACGGACAGCCTGCCTCGCCCACTCGTCTGGGTAAAGAGTTTCGGGTATTTAACGAACGAATTGAAAATCAGCTATTACTGCTGTCGAGCATCCCCACGGCGGCTAAATTTGGTGGGGCAACCGGTAATTTCAACGCCCACGTCGTGGCCTATCCTGACATCGACTGGAAAGGATTCGGCGACCATTTCTGCACCCGCCTGGGCCTTGTTCGTAGCCAGTTTACGACGCAGATTGAGCATTATGACATGCTGTCGGCCACGCTCGATGCCTATAAGCGGCTGAATACCATTCTGATCGACTTCGCCCGCGACGTGTGGACGTATGTGTCGATGAATTATTTCAAACAGAAAATCAAGGAGGGCGAAGTCGGTTCGTCGGCCATGCCGCATAAAGTCAATCCGATTGATTTTGAGAATGCGGAGGGCAATCTGGGCATTGCCAACGCGCTCTTCGAGCACCTGTCGGCCAAACTGCCTATCTCCCGTCTGCAGCGCGATCTGACCGACTCGACCGTCCTGCGCAACCTGGGCGTCCCGTTCGCCCACTCGGTTATTGCTCTGAATGCGCTGCTGAAAGGCATCGGCAAACTGGAACTGAACGAAGAAGCGCTGAAGGCAGACCTGGAAGACAATTGGGCCGTTGTGGCGGAAGCCATCCAGACCATTCTGCGCCGGGAAGGCTATCCCAAACCGTACGAAGCCCTGAAAGACCTCACGCGGACGAACGAAAAAATCACTGCCGATACCATCCGCCAGTTCATCGACGGGCTGGACGTGAAGGAAGAGGCAAAAGAGGAGTTGAGAAAGATTTCACCGTTCAATTATACGGGAGTTTAATTTTATCACGCAGAGACGCGGAGTCGCAGAGAGGTTTAAGAGAGTTCTCTCTGCGACTCCGCGTCTCTGCGTGAAATTACCCTTTCGATAATTCCGTCGCCCGGATCTGCGCCGCTTTGATACCCTCCACCAGCGTTTCGGCCAGGTGGCCTTCTTCAAAACGCTTCAGAGCCGCTTCGGTGGTGCCGCCTTTGGAGGCCACGGCTTTAATGAGGTCGTCGAGGCTTTTGTCGGCGGTATTGATGAGGTGGAACGAACCCAGCATGGTCTGCTTGACGAGCAGCGCCGCTACCGAATCCTCGAAGCCCATCTGGCGACCCGCCTCCACCATCGCTTTGACGAGGTAATAAAAATAGGCCGGGCCGCTGCCGCTCAGCGCCGTCACTGCGTCAATCATCGACTCGTCTTCCAGAAAAATCGACCGTCCGGTGGCATTAATCAGATTTTCAACTTTTCGCAGATTTGCCACGTCGACTTCCGGGGCAGCAGCGAAACCCGTGATGCCCATACCGAGCATGGCAGGCGTATTGGGCATCGCCCGAACGACGAGTTTGTGGTTCAGACGTTCCTGAATCAGCGCCATCGGGATGCCCGCCATAATCGACAGCACCACCTGCCGGGGCTGAATGACATCCCGGAGCGCATCCTGAACGCCGCTGAAATCCTGCGGCTTCACCGACAGAATAATCAGGTCATATTCAGAAAGCCGGGGACCGATGGTGTCGACCACGACGCCGGTTTTCTCCGCTCTGAGGGTGTCGCAGCGACCACTGTTCTTCTCGATAAGTAATAAGTCTTCTTTCCGGACAAGGTTATACTGCAGAAACGACTTGGCAAAAGCCATACCCATGTTACCGCAGCCGACAATGGCAATTTTCATCCTGATAGAAATTTAATGATACAAAAAATGGCAGGAGTTCGGGTTCCTGCCATTTGATGAAGTTGTTTCTGCAAACTTAGCAATAAGCCGCCGTTTATTTCAATACTTCGGCCAGTTTGTCTTCCAGGGCCTGCCCCCGCAGGTTGCGGGCAATGATTTTGCCCTCTCGGTCGAGCAGGAACGTGGCCGGAATGGCCCGAATGCCGTATTGCTGGGCCGCTGCCGACTGCCAGTATTTCAGGTCGGAAACGTGGGTCCAGGTGAGACCGTCTTTCTCGATGGCCTTGAGCCAGTTGGTTTTATCCCGGTCCAGCGAGACGCCGTAAATGGCGAACCCCTTGTCTTTGAACTTATTATACATCCGCACCACGTTGGGATTTTCCTGCCGACACGGTCCGCACCAAGATGCCCAGAAATCGATGAGCACGTATTTGCCCCGCAGCGACGACAGCGCCACCGGCTTTCCGTCCGGGTCGCTGAGCGTGATGTCGGGCGCTACCGAACCCACCATCAGGCCCTGCAGCCGGGAGACGTTCTCCATGAAGAGCCGGGCTTGTTTGCCGGTTGCTTTCTGCTTATCCAGGCTTTTGGCGAGGTTTTCGTAGAGCGTAAAATCCTCTTCCGGGTTCAGGTAATTGATTGCCATGATAGCCACCAGCGAAGGTCCCATATCCGGGATCATCTGCCGAATAGCCGCAATGGCTTTCTTGTTGGCCGCATCCGACTCCTGCGAAATAGCCTCCATTCGCTTCACGTCGGCCTTCTGGTTGGCTTCCGAATATTCTTTCTGCCAGACTTTAGCCTTTTCACGCATTTCCTGCTCGACGGCCATAATTTTCTGATAGAACTCCATGTTCCGGGAGCCGGACACCACGGGCATTTTAGCGCCTTCGGAGAGGTCCGCCGAGACCTGTAGCGTTTCGCCGCCTTCGATCAGCAGCCCTGCCCGCTGTTTACCAAACAAGTTGAGCTGATAAAAGCTGCCGCCGTCTTTCTCGACATTATTGATAGTGAAACGGCCGCTGGCGTCGACCTGTGCCGAGTCGATGCGCCGGGCGGGCTGTCCGGCTTCCAGATAAATCTTCTTCCCGGCAACGGGATTCTTCACCTGTCCCGTAATGGTAAATTTCTGGCCGTTCTGGGCAAAAGCGGACAGCGACAGGCCAACGGCGGCTATTACGGCAATCGTCACCCTGCGTTTTGTATGCGTCAATACGTTCATATAGCTACTGTTCGGATAGAGTTTTCGTCACCAACTGATTTGCCAGTTTAGGGTCGGCGCTGCCTTTGGATTTCTTCATTACCTCGCCGACGAACATTCCCAGGAGGCCTTTTTTGCCTTTTTTATATTCAGCAACCTTGTCCGGCCAGGCTGTCAGCACCTCATTTATCAACGCCTGCAGGGCGTCGGTATTGCTGTTCTGTATCAGATTCTGCTCCCGGGCCAGCGCTTCTGGTTCTTTGTCGGGTTGTTCCAGCAGCAGGGGAAACAGACGCTGGCTGGCCGTCGAGAAGCTCACCTGCCCGGATTCAATCAGATTGACCAGGGCAGCCAGTCGGGCCGGATTGAGCGGAAAAGCCCCCTCACGCACTTCTTTCTCCGTAAGCTGTGCCTTAATCGGGCCCATAATCCAGTTGGACACCGCTTTATACTGCGTTGTATGCCGACAGGTTTCCTCAAAATAATCTGCCAGTTCCTTCGCTTCGGTCAGCAGGCCAGCATCATATTCCGGTAAACCATACTGCTGAACGAAACGACCGTATCGTTCGGCGGGCAGGAGAGGCATCTGCGCCCGAATGTCGGCCAGCCACTCCTCCGAAACAACCAGCGGCGTCAGGTCAGGGTCCGGAAAATAGCGGTAATCGTTCATGGTTTCCTTCATCCGCATCCCATACGTCTGATTATCCGCCACGTCATACATCCGCGTTTCCTGTACCAGCGTTCCGCCATTTTCGATTACTTCCACCTGCCGACGGAACTCGGATTCGATGGCCCGTTGCACATTGCGGATGGAATTCATGTTCTTCACCTCCACCTTCGTACCCAGGCGCTCTTCGCCCCGCAGGCGTACCGACAGGTTGACGTCGCAGCGCAGGGAGCCTTCTTCCATGTTGCCGTCGCAGACGTCGAGATACCGCACCAGTTTCCGGACTTCGGTCAGGTAGGCGGCGGCCTCTTCAGCGCTGCCGATCACCGGTTCGGTTACCATTTCGATCAGAGGCGTTCCGGCCCGGTTATAATCCAGAAGCGTGTGGGTATCCTCCAGGGTGTGAATCGACTTACCGGCGTCTTCTTCAAGATGAATATGGTGAAGGCGAACGGTTTTTTCCTGCCACTGGCCGCTGCTATCTTTATACATTACGGGTACGCCGCCGCCGACACAGATGGGTGTTTTGTCCTGAGAAAGCTGGTAGCCTTTCGGCAAATCAGGGTAGAAATAATTCTTACGGGCGAACACGTTGTAACGGGTAATTTCGCAGCCGCAGGCCAGCCCCATACGGATGGCAAATTCTACGGTCCGGCGGTTTAGTTTCGGCAGCGTCCCCGGATGCGCCAGTGTGATGACGCTGACATTCGTGTTGGGTTCATTGCCGAAGCGATTGGCATCGGCGGCGAATATCTTGGTGTGGGTAACTAACTGACAGTGTACCTCCAGGCCAATCACCATCTCATAGCGAGCCAGCACCTCGGGCAACACCGTTTTTTTATCAGCAATCATTGGCAATCGATAAGGTTATTCGACAAAGATAGCGGAAAATCAGGGAGTACGCTTTGACGGTGGTACGCCTACCGAAAAACGGCGGGGTTCCGGAGACGAATCTCCGGAACCCCGCCAGGATATTCAGTAAACCTGTTCAGTTACTGCTCGCCGCCGCCCATGCCGTTGCTTTGGGTGATATTCACCGTGTTCTGATTGCCAATCGTGTACGATTGAGCGAAGTGGCCGTTGCCGGTCTGTGAGATGCTCACCGTATTGTCGTTGCCCCAGATTTGAACGCCGTCGGCGCTCCACAGATTCGTACCCACTGAGTTATCAAAACCATCCTGGTCGATGGTCAGCGTGTTGCGGCGACCTGAGATGGCACCCGTTACCAGGTTATCGTCACCCGTCTGCGTCACGTCGACCGTGTTGCGGTTGTTCTCGCCGAAGTTGGTCTCACCCGAACCGGGACCGGTACCGCGCAGGTTCAGATACACGTCGTTACCCATGCCTTCCTGAACGACCGACAGATCGTTACGATTGCCTTCTACCTCCAGGCGGGTCATGTTCATGGTTCCGTCCTGTGAGATCGACATGACATTTTCGTTGCCGCGGGCAAATACCGAAGCGTCGTTGTCGTCGCCAAGCTGAGTGATTGACAGCTCATTGTCGTTGCCAATCAGGTTGACGCCGTCGGCATTCCACAGGTAGTCGCCTACTTCATTGGAGTTGCCTTCCTGCGTGATAGTCACCGTGTTGCGGCGGCCCGAAATGGCACCCGTCACGAGGTTGTCATCGCCAATCTGGTCGATGGTCACCGTGTTGCGGTTGTTTTCACCGGCATTGGTTTCGGACGAACCCGGACCCGTTCCGCGCAGGTTGAAGTACATGTCGTTGCCGTTGCCCGTCTGCGTCAGGTTGAGGTTGTTCTGGTTGCCCCAGATTTCCCAGCGACCCATGTTGCTGTTGCCTTCCTGCAGGATGTTGGCGTCGTTGTTGTTACCGACTGCATACAAACTGGCGTCATTGTTGTTGCCGGTCTGGGTGTAGATAGACGTATTGCGATTCCCTTCCTGATACAGATCGGCGGTGTTGGTCATACCGGTCTGCGTTACGTCCGCTTCGTTTTTGTTGCCTTCCTGCAACACCTTTGCTGTATTGTCCTGAGCGTAAGTCATCGTCAGGGCCAGCATCATCGCCCCCGTCAAAATAAGTTTTCTCATAGTGTGAGATAATGGTGATAGAGAAAAAGTACAGCCAGATCCCCGTGATCTGGCCGTACAAAATTCTTCACAATTTTCGCCGGATGCAATATGAAGTAAAACAGTTTTATTCACAGGTTAATATAGTCATTATTAACATAATAGACTTTGTTTATCAGACATTAACCTAAATACATTGCAGAAAAAACTGTCTAAATTATAGGCCTGACCCAGACTTTAGGGAGGATTATCAGATAACATTCAGCCGGTGCTTCAGGTAGGTTTGTGCCAGAAGGGCGATTTTTTTCGCATCCGGCACCCGAATGCGTTCGTGCTGAATACGGGAGGCAGGGAGCTGCTTGATTCGGTTGAAAAGGGTCTGATAATACGTATAGGCCAGATGGACGCCCATGCGTGCCCCGCGTGGCAGATTCAGGATGCCGATGTAAGCCTCGTCAAAATCGCGCTGAATGTCTTCCTCGATCAGGTTTTTGGCCCCCCGCGTAAACTGGTTGAAATCCACTCCGGGGAAATACACCCGGCCCCGATCCTGGTAATCGCTTTTCAGGTCGCGCAGAAAATTCACCTTCTGAAACGCCGCCCCCAGCTTTCGGGCGGGCTCCCGCAGGCGGTCGTACATGGCTCGGTCGCCCTCGCAGAACACCCGCAGACACATTAGCCCCACCACTTCCGCCGAACCATAAATATATTCCTGATAGCCGCGCTCGTCGTAATCGGCACAGAACAGGTCCATTTCCATGCTTTTCAGAAATGCATCGATCAATTCCTGCTCTATCCCATAGTCGCGCACGACCAGTTGAAACGAATGCAGAACCGGGTTGAGGCTGATGCCATCGCGGATAGCCTCGTAGGTATCTTCCTTAAATTTACTCAGCAGACGGGCCTTGTCGTATTCGTGAAACGTATCCACGATCTCATCCGCATAGCGCACGAAGCCATAGATGCCATAGATGGGAAAGTGAAATCGCCGATCCAGCGTTTTGATACCCAGCGTAAACGACGTGCTGTAATACTCCGTGATGAGTTTAGAGCATTCAAAAGTGGTTCGGTTGAACAGATCCATCATACGGCGATCAGGCTTGCCCGGCGAAGGGGCAGTCAGGTGGTTTATAGTTAGTTATAAGTTACTACAAAACGGCAAATTCCTTCTCCACCTCATCCGCCACCACCAAACCGGAGATTAACGAGGGCGGTACACCCGGCCCCGGCACTGTCAGTTGACCCGTATAAAACAGATTGTTCACTTTTTTGTTTTTCAGCGACGGCTTCAGAATGGCCGTCTGCCGAAGGGTATTTGCCAGCCCGTAAGCGTTACCCCGAAACGCGTTGTAATCGGCAAGAAAGTCCCGGTGAGCGTAGCTTTGTCTGAACACCACGTGGCTCCGGATATCTTCACCGACGTATTTCTCCAACCGGCTCATAACCAGATCGTAATACTTCTCCCGGACGTCGTCGGGATCGGTAAGGCCGGGCGCAACCGGAATCAGCAGAAACAGGTTCTCCATACCTTCGGGCGCTACGGACGGGTCGGTTTTAGATGGCGCAGAAACGTAGAACAACGGACGGGAAGGCCACTGCGGACGTTCGTAAATCTCGTGGGCGTGGCGCCTGAAGTCTTCGTCGAAGAACAGATTGTGGTGATTCAGTTGAGGAACCCGCTTGTTGACGCCCAGATAAAACAGCAGCGACGACGGGGCCATCACCCGCGACCGCCAGTAGTCTTCGTCGTAATTGCGGAAGGCCGGGTCGAGCAACTGGCTGTCGACGTGGTGGTAGTCCGCCCCGGCCACGACCACGTCGGCGTCGAAAACCGCCCCACTGCTCAGTACCCGGCGGGCCGAGCCGTTTACCACCTCGATGCGCTCCACGTTCTGATTCAGCCGGATGTCCACGCCTTTTTCTTCGGCCAGACTAACCATCGCCTTCACAATTTCGTGCATACCGCCCATGGGATACCAGGTGCCCATCGAAATTTCGGCGTAATTCATCAGGCTGTACATCGCCGGGGTGTTTTCGGCAGTTGCCCCCAGAAACAGAATAGGAAACTCCATCAACTGCAGCAGCCGGTCGTCTTTGAAATATTTGCGGACGTGGCTGGCAAAGGACTGGAAAACGTCGAGCCGGGTTACGTCGGCCAGTAATTTCAGGCTCATAAACTCCGACACCCGGCGGCTGGGTTTCCAGACAAAATTATTGATGCCGACGTCATACTTATAGGAAGCCTGTTTCAGAAAATCGAGCAGCCGTCGGCCAGCCCCCGGCTCCATTGTCTCGAACAGGCCCCGGATATTATCGATACCAGCGGGCAGATGAACGGCGTCGTCCGGGCCAAAAATGACCGTATAGGACGGATCCAGCCGAACCAGATTGTAATAATCGGAAGGTTTACGGCCAAACCGACCGAAATACGTCTCAAATACATCGGGCATCCAATACCAGCTCGGCCCCATATCGAAGGAGAAACCTTCATGATGCATCATTCGGGCCCGCCCGCCCGGTGTACTGTTTTTCTCCAGAATGGTGACCTCATACCCCTTATCCGCCAGACTGGTGGCGGCGGACAATCCGGCAAAACCGGCCCCGATTACAATAACCTTCTTTGTAGCAGACATAAACGATGGACGGCGGAGCGGTACTGGACGGTCATCCGCACGACTCCGGCAAAGACCGGAGACAATGTTTTAGGACCAAATTTGACGGTGAAGTTTGCCGGGACACAAACCAAAAAAGTTAGACGCAAAGCATCTAACTTTTCGGAACCTTCCTCTTTTTTAACCAAAAACTACTCAATCAGTACTACTTCATCATGAGTCGTCACTGTAAAGCTATCCAAAAGTTTCATATACTAATCTATGGCAGCCTTAAAATGCACCGTCCTGACGTAATATTTTAGTAAGCGTAAACTTTGAGCTTATCCTTCAGCTCCTTACGCGCAATGTGGATCCGATTCTTAACCGTTCCGATGGGGATGTCCAGCCGGGCGGCAATTTCGTGGTATTTAAATCCCCGGAAATGCATCATGAACGGTGTGCGATAGGTCTCGTCGAGTCCGTTGACCGCCCGCTGAATGTCCTCCTGCGCAAAAGTTGAATACGCCCCGTTGTCCGTACTGCTATCCATCGAATTGATATAATGCAGATTGTCCGTCGTATCGATGAACGTATTCTTCCGCATCATCCGCTGATAGTTCGTGATGAACGTATTCTTCATAATGGTATACAGCCAGGCCTTCAGGTTCGTACCGTCGGTGTACTTATCCCGGTTGGTGAATGCCTTCAACAGCGTATCCTGAAGCAGGTCATTGGCATCTTCTGCATCTTTTGTTAACCGGAGTGCAAACGGCTTCAGCGACTTTGAAACTTTACCGATATGATAGGTGAACTCGAGAGCTGTCATGATGTGAACTGTTTTTGTTGAACCAAAGCTACTAAAACATTAAACAAACTTGCAAGCATTGAGCCAACTTTTTTTTACCTCCACCCCCAGATAGGGCTAAACATCTTATAAACAAGATTTTAAAACAAATAATAATCCGTTTGTAAAGCGGTATACAAACCTTTCCACATCGTGGAAGTGTGGAATATATACTACAGTGTGTAGAAACAATCGCCTGATTTTTGTTTAACCACTTCCCTATATATATTAAACAATCTCTTGCTTAACGCCTGAAATCGCACGTTTTGTTTAAGTTTCACTGTACTCTCTCGCTCTTCTTTTTGAACCATTCTTATTGCAACACAGTTGCAGCTAATAGTATCTTTATGCCGTAAATGGGCTTCCCGTGGTTCTGAACCAGTATCTTTTTCGTCTGACTCTCACCTGTCTGGGTGCTTTGTGGATTATTTTCCCCACAAATGCTCAGGATCGATGTGACTGTTTCGTAAAAGGGTATGTTCTGGATAAAGAAACGAAGCGGCCCGTACCCGGGGCAACTGTTTACCTGAAGGAATCGATGCAGGGTACCACAGCGGACTCGGCTGGCTTCTACCGAATCGAAAAGTTATGCCAGGGTACCTACACGCTCATCTGCCGGGTTGTCGGCTATGAAGAAACGCAGCAGCCTTTTCGCCTGACTCATGCTGCCGAGCAGGATTTTTTCATTACGGAAGATGCCATTCACCTGGCCGACGTCAATGTCGCCGCCCGGCGTACAACCCTGATGAGTAGCCAGACGGCCACCGTATTGGAAGGCCAGTCTCTTGACCAGACGCGGGGTGGTACCTTAGGAGAAGCACTGCAGCAAATGGCGGGTGTAACCAGCCTGCAGACGGGTTCGTCCATTGTCAAGCCGGTTATTCATGGAATGCACAGCAACCGGGTGCTGATTCTAAACAACGGAATCCGGCAGGAAGGTCAGCAGTGGGGTTCCGAACACGCTCCGGAAATCGACCCGTTCATTGCCAGCCGGATCACCGTTGTGAAGGGCGCAGCGGGCGTCCGGTATGGTTCCGACGCCATCGGCGGGGTGATTCTGGTAGAGCCGGGATTACTGCCCACCGACCCGGCTATCCGGAGCCAGCTCAATCTGGCGGGGTTCGCCAACGGTCGGCAGGGCGTTGCGTCCTTCCAGACGGAGGGCGGGCTGAAGGCCTGGAAAGGTTTCGGCTGGCGGCTACAGGGTACGCTGAAACGGGGCGGCAACATCCGGACGGCCCACTATTTTCTGGACAATACGGGCATAGCCGAACAAAACATTTCGGCGGCCACGGGCTACCGCAGCAATCGCTTTCACACCGAACTCTTTTACAGCCGGTTTGCCAGCCGCATCGGTATCTTTTCGGGGGCCCATATCGGTAGTCTGACTGATCTGCGGACGATTTTTGAAAACGGCAGACCCCTCCGGGAAGCGGGCTTCTCGTACGATATACAGCGTCCGTATCAGGACATCCGGCACGACTTACTGAAGTGGCGGACGATATGGAAACCGCAGGGTGGAGGCGTATGGAGTCTGACACTGGCCCGGCAGTTCAACGACCGGATGGAATACGATTTGCACCGACCCCGCAATGATTCACTGGCGGCGCTCAACCGTCCCGAACTACGGTTCCGACTTACCACCTATACGGGTGAGCTTGTTTTCGAGCATAAACCGATTGGCAGGCTCAGCGGCAGTATCGGCATCGACGGTTTATACCAGTTCAATATCATGAACGGCCGACCGCTTATTCCCAATTTCCGGCAGTTCAACACGGGCCTGTTCTGGATCGGGAAGCTGCGTCTGCAGCAATGGGAACTGGAAGGCGGTATTCGCTACGACATTCGGCACCTGCAGGCGTTTCGGTTCGTCAACCGCGTGCTGACCTCACCGGAATTTCTGTTCCGGAACGCTTCGGGAACGCTAGGACTGACGCGTCAGCACTCCGAACGCTGGACGACCCGGTTCAATGCCGGTACAGCCTGGCGGGCACCCAACGTCAGCGAACTGTTCAGCGACGGTGTCCATCACGGGGCCGCCGCCTATGAGCAGGGCAACGAAACGCTGCGGCCCGAAGTGGCCTACAACCTGAGCCTGAGTACGGAATATACCGGTAAGCGCGTTCAGTCGGAAGTCAGCTTTTTCTACAATACCATCCGAAACTATATCTACCTGCGTCCCCAGGCGGAGCCTGTTCTAACCATTCGCGGGGCTTTTCCGGCGTTTCGCTACACACAGACCGACGCCCTGTATGCCGGCGCGGACGCCACGGTAAAGGCAACGCTGCTCCCCCGACTGGAACTGACGTCGAAGGCTTCGGCGCTGTATGTTCAGGATCGGGTGCTTGATCAGCCTATCGTCATGATTCCGCCAAATCGCTGGGAGAACAGCCTGCGGTATAATTTCGGACAGGTGGGGCGTTTACAGGACGTGTATGCCAGCGTGGGGAATCTGTGGGTTGCCCGTCAGAAGCGCGTTCCGGCCAACAGCGATTTTGCTCCGCCCCCACCGGCCTATTCGCTCTGGAACCTGTCGGCAGGTTTCGGCCTGCCGATGGGCGAAACTCACCGGCTCGACTGCAGCCTGAGGGTAACCAATCTCTTCAATACTGCCTACCGTGATTATTTGAACCGGTTCCGGTATTTTGCCGAAGACATGGGCCGGAACGTAGCGCTCCGGGCCAAGTGGTCGTTTTAGCGCGGTGAATAAAAAAACGCCAGCGGGTCGGGAAACAGAAACCTGTACTGTAGTTCCTCGTTCAACTTCCCGCCGCTGATCACTTTATAGGGAACCGGCTCCGACGGTTCAGCGAACGTCGGCAGTTCATAGCCGAAATCAGCGCAGCTTTTTCGATAAACCGCCTCCCGCGTGGGGTGCTCCGGAGCCACGACGTTGAAGGTTTGACCGGGTCGGGGCGTTTCAATCAGGTGCTGAATAATCCTGACGGTATCATCCCGATGAACATAATTGACCGGAATCCCGCCCGTGGTCAATCCCTTCTTCCCGGCCACGTATTTCCCCGGAATGCGGTCGTAGCCCATTAGCCCGGCGCAGCGCAGAACGGTACTGTTCCCGGTTTGCAACATCAACTGTTCGGCTTCGACAAGGGCTGGCGCTGCCGACTCTTCGGGCAGAACGACATCCGTTTCAACAACCTCCCGGTTCAGTTCCGGATAAACCGACGTCGAACTGATATATATAATGCATGGCGGCGTTCCGGCGGGCAGGTGTTCGAGCAGCGTCCGAATGGATTGCGGATGAAACGAGTCGCCCATCGCCCCCGCTTTCGGAGGAATATTGACAATCAGCACGTCGGTTTGCAGGAACCGGGTCACATCATCGCCATCCGGCCACGGCCTGAACCGTATCAGAAACGGCTCGATGCCTTTTTCGGTCAGCAGGGAAAGTTTGTCCGGCGTTGTGGTGCTGCCCCGCACGGCACAGCCCGAACCGATCAGCTTTTCAGCCAGCGGCAGTCCCAGCCATCCGCATCCCAGAATACTTATCGTTTTTTGACTCATAGCTTGTTTTCGGCTACCGACAGCAGCATGATGCCTAGTGTATCGACGCTTATCTGCGCATTGGACAGGACGACGACGGCCAGCTTTTTCGACGGGTTGAAGGCTGCAAAACTCATAAATCCGCCCGTACCGCCATTATGCCAGTACCAGGGTTGAGACTCGTTTCGCCAGAACCACCCCAGCCCCACCATCCTGGGCAACTGCCGGGCCGTGGGCTGCTGCGTCAGCCGCATCGCCCTGACCAGCCCGGCGGGCCCGATGCCCATTTCAGCTTTCAGATAGGTTATCAGATCGGTGACTGTCGAACGGATGCCTCCGGCCCCGGCCAGCGACTGAAAATCCCAGCGGGAAACAGGTTCCCGGCTGGCGGAGTGTCCCTGCGCAAATGCTTTCTGCTGGTCTTCGTTCAGGATCTGAGCCGTGCGGGTCAGGCGCAGCGGACCGGTGATTCGCTCCTCCAGAAGCTGCTGGTAGGTTTTGCCGGTAACGTTTTCCAACAGCGTACCCAGCAGCCCGACACCCAGATTGGAATACTCGATTTTCAGGCCCGGCGTCTGCAGATACACCGGCTTCATCAAATAGGCATACAGCGCCTTTCGGTCATAGTGTTTATACGGATTGGTTATGTCTGTCAGTGGCGAAAACAAATTAGCAGGCAGCCGGGTCAGCCCCGCCGTGTGGTTGGAGAGCATCTTCAGCGTGACATTGACGCTGTCTTTCCGGAGCGGCGGCAGGCTGTCGGGCAGATAACGGCTGACCGGATCGTCCAGCCGAACCAGCTTTCGCTGCACGGCATCGGCCAGCAGCGTCGCCGTAAAAGTCTTGCTGATGGATCCTATTTCGAAAAGCGTGTTTTCCGTAGGAAGCTGCCCGTTGCCTCTGCGGGTTTCACCATAGCTATACACAAACAGGCTGTCGTTGCGCAGAATACCGATTGACAGCCCTACGAGCGGCGTCCGGCGATGCAGCCCCCGAACGGTCGTATCCACGCGAACGTCCGTGAGTGTCCGGAGCGGATTGGCAGCGGGCAACTGCGCCTGCGCCCACACGGGTAGAAGCGCCAGAAGCGCAGCGAAGCTTCTTTTTATCAGCATATTTATAAAAAAACAGGGCGGATCTGCGCCCGCCCTGACAGCTTATTTCGTTTCTTCATATCCCTGCTCTTCCATCCATTCCTCCCATTCGTCGGGAGAAGCACCAGGACGCGGTGCGGTTACTACCCCGCGTTTTTTCGTTTCGGGGGCCTTCAGTTCCCACTCCTTTTCTTCCTTTACGCCACCCTTTTCAAAGACAAGTTTGTAGGTCCCAGGCCGTAAATACAGCTTTCCGTCGTCAGCCGCTTTCAGCTTGACGGGCCGACCTTCCTTTCGACCGGCGTTCAGCCAGTTCTGATACGTTTCGCGGGCGGTCGTGTCGACGGCATAGTCGAACGTGACATAATTCAGTCCGGCCTCGCTGGTGTCGGTCAGCGTACGCAGCGCCAGACTGTCGGCCATGAGCGTAATGGTTGTCTTACCGGCGGTTTTAACGTAATAGGGCAACTCGAATTTGTATTCGGGTTTCTCACCGTACTTGTTCCACATCTTCCCCCAGTTGGCTTTATACTTATCCGGTTTAAGCTCAAAAACGTAGAGCGGCTTCGTCGTTACCGAATCCGTCATCTGCTGCAACTGGCTCACGGGAGCCACGTACAGCGACCGACCGTGGGTTCCGACAATCAGATCATTCTCGCGGGAGTGAACGACCAAATCATGAACAGCCACAGCGGGCAGGTTCCCAGCCTTCATGAACGATTTGCCTTTATCCATCGAGATGTACAGCCCATGATCCGTTCCTACGTAGAGAATATTGGCGTTTTTTGGGTCTTCTTTCACTACGTTAACTGGCTCGGCGGGCAGGTCGGTGCCGATGGCCTGCCAGGTTTTGCCGTAGTCGGTCGAGCGGAAAACAAGGGCATCGAAGAGATCATCGCGGTAGCCGTTCATCGAAACGTAAACCGTACCTTCTTCGTGCCCCGAAGCGGTTACCCGGCTTACCCAGAGTTTCTGAACCGCAGCGGGCAGACCATCCGAGATTTTCGTCCAGCTATAACCGCCATCCTTCGAGATGTGAATCAGACCGTCGTCGGAGCCAGCGTAGAGCAGACCGAACCGCAGCGGCGATTCATCGAGGGTCGTCAGGGTTCCGTAGGCTACGTCGCCTTCCCGATAGCCCCGCGTGAGGTCGCCCGACAGCGTTTTAAACGCATCGCCCTTGTCCATGCTGCGGTGAAACTTGTTCGAGCCGAAGTAAATGACGTCCTGATTATGACGCGAGACCAGAGTCGGCGACTGCCAGTTGAAACGCAGTTTCGGTTCGCCCACTTCTTCGGGAAACTCCAGCTTTTTGCGCTCACCGGTCTCCTTGTTTATCCGGAAATAATTCCCAAACTGAAACCCTGTATACACCGTCTTGTTGTCGCGCCAATCGACCTGCACCTGCATTCCGTCGCCACCGAGCAGGCTCCTGTACGGGTACTCGCCGCTGTCGTACCAATCGGGAGCCGCTTTGTACGTGCTTGGTCCCGCCCAGACGCCGTTGTCCTGCAAACCGCCATATACGTTATAGGGCTTCGCCATATCGACGGCAATGGCATAAAACTGTCCAACCGACGGACTATTGGCCTTAAACCAGGTTTTGCCGTTATCGTACGATATGTTGATACCCCCGTCGTTGCCCAGAATCAGGTGATTGTTGTTTTTGGGATTTATCCAGAGCGAATGATGGTCGGCGTGAACATTACCCGCGTCCATGCCTTTCCAGGTTTTTCCGGCGTCGTCGGAGCCAATGACCGGCACACCGGCAATCACGATTTTGTCGGCATTGTCGGGGGCAACCCAGACGTTGCCGAAATAATAGCCATATGTATTATAGATTCCGTCCAGATAATCCGTGTTCATTTTTTTCCACGACTGTCCGCCGTTGTCCGAACGGTAAACCTCCGCCCCCACGACTTCCGCGTTCAGCAGGCGGGAGTTAGCATCGTCGGTGTATTCGAGGACGGATAACGGCTTGATTTTATCGGCTTTAATCAACTCCTTCAACGATTTGGCCGTATATTTTTCCGGAAAATTCTGTTCGTCCAGATATTCGGTCAGAAGGCTGTCGGGCACGTCCAGAAACTGCTCCTTCGTCATGGCCTTGAACTGTTCTTTGGTCAGCTTGCCCGGCTCGTCGGGGTCTTTTTTCGGCTGCAGCGACTGATTATCCAGAATGGCGTATACGATCTTAGGATTGCCGGGAAACACGGTTACGCCGATGCGCCCCGTGTTTTCGTCCTGTGGGAAACCCGAGGTTCCGCCCGTGATGAGTTTCCAGGTTTCGCCGCCATCCGTACTTTTATAAATACCTGACGTTTTGCCGCTTTCCACAAAATTCCACGCCCGGCGTTCCTTATGCCACATCGAGGCGTAGAGCGTCTGCGGGCTGGCCGGGTCCAGGTCAACGTCGATGGCTCCGGTTTTGTCGTCGATGAACAGGGTTTGTTTCCAGCTTTTGCCGCCATCGGTGGTTTTGTAGATACCCCGTTCGCGGTTAGGCGTGTACAGATGCCCGACTGCTGCCACCCAGGCCACGTTCGGGTCGGTTGGGTGCAGCACAATGCGGCCAATGTGATGGGTCTCGTCCAGACCCGGCAGGTGCTGCCAGGTTTTGCCTTTATCGATTGATTTATAGACGCCTATCCCGGAGTAGGACGAACGGCTGGCGTTGGCCTCGCCCGTACCGAGCCAGATGGTGCCGGTCTTCCAGTCGACGGCGACCGCGCCAAGGGTCATCACGGCTTCATTGTCGAAAAGAGGGCTGAAGGATAGTCCGTTGTTATCGGTATACCACAGCCCCCCGCTGGCGTAGGCTACGTAGAATTTCGTCGGGTCATCGGGGTTAACGGCAATGTCGACCACGCGCCCACTCATGACCGTTGGACCGATGTTGCGAAAGGGCAGATTTCTGACCAGGGAAGTTTCATCCAGTTTTCTCCGCTGACTGAAAGCCGAGAGGCGGGCAGCGGCAGGCGTGTAAGCAGGGGTAGAGGCAGGGCGGCGGGATTTTTTTTGGGCTTCGGCGCTCAGGCACAGCCATACTAATCCCAGAACAAGGTGATACTTCTTCATAAACAGGGTCAACGATGACAATGGGAGAAAATCAAAAATACAACAACATCCGCTAACGGCGAAGAGAGAAGTGCAGGCCGAACAAGATTTTGGCAATAAACCAATGAGCAAAATCTTGTTCTAATACATAGTTGATTGACAGACATAATCTATTAAAAATAGATTAATATGCCGTCGAAAAAATATATTATATTTCATCATACGTTATTTTTACATAAACGCCTGACTCATGCAGCCACTACCCCGCCCCGAACCGGCCGATCTGATTCCGGGTATTTTTAATTTTTGCGACTCGTGGTGTGAACGATGTCTTTTCACCCGGCGCTGCCAGAATTTTCTGCTACAGCACGCGGATGGAAAACCCAATGATGACATGAGCGCCGAAGCCCTTGCGCAGCGGTTGATGGAAGCCCTGGAAATGACTCGTCAATATATTGAACGTCAGCGCATAAAGCAATTACCTCAACAGACCGTGACAACTTTGGAAATGCAGGCCGTCAGTCTTCCGTCAGCCGCCGGGCCTCAACCCCTGACAGACTGGTGCGATACGTATCTGAAGGCGACTGCCGAATGGCTCCGCGACGAGAAGAACCTCCTTGTACGCGCTGGCCGTCAGCAATATCAGGAAATAGAACTGGGGATTCGGTCCGAATCGGAGGCGATGTCGCTGCTGACGGCGCTTAAAGATGCCTGGGAGGTCATCAAATGGTATCGAACGCTGATTCCGGTAAAGGTCATTTCGGCCCTTCAATCGGATCGAATCGCCGGAGCCGACCCCGAACTACTGGCTTATTTTAACGGTAAGGCCAAACTGGTGCTGGTCAGTGTGGACCGCTCGCTGGCGGCCTGGCACACGCTGCTGGAGCACTATCCGGAAAAAACCGACGACGTGCTGGACATGATGGTGCTGCTGGACCGCATCCGCCGGGCGATGCAGGAGCGCTTCCCCGAAGCACGGGCCTTCCGTCGACCGGGACTAGATTAGCTTTATACCACAGAGCTACACAGAGAAGATCAGAGATAATCAGAGGCTTATAAAGATTTCTTTGATAAACTCTGATCTTCTCTGTGTAGCTCTGTGGTTAATTTCTCTTACTTTTTCAAAATCGTAAACTCCACCCGCCGGTTTTGCTGACGGCCTTCTTCGGTGTCGTTGGTGGCAACGGGCCGACCTTCACCGTAGCCTTTGCCCTGCACCCGATCGGGTTCGATGCCTTTGCCGATGATGTATTCCCGCACCGCATCGGCCCGATCCTGCGAAAGTTTGGCGTTCAGTTCTTTAGGGCCGGTGTTGTCCGTGTGACCGCCAATCTCGATGGTCAGTTTGGCATTTTCGTTCATCGTCGTCACCACTCGGTCGAGTTCGGGGAAGGATTCGGGGCGCAGTTCGGCTTTCGCCAAGTCGAAGAAGATGTTGTTCAACCGCACGGATCGGCCTACTTCAATCGGCACCATTTTTAACTCTTTCCCCGTAATTTCCCGAAAGCCTTTCACTTCGGTCAAGTCGAGGTTATCGCTTTCGGCGATGAAGTCGGGGGTGATGGCCCTCATGCTGTATCTTTTGCCGTAGGGCAGCACAATCTTGTATTCGCCCGTGTTCGGATCGGTGGTAGCCTCGCCCGCTTCAGAACCGTCGGACAGGTCTTCGTAGATAATCCGGGCCTGAATGGGCTGACCGGTTTTCTGGTCGACAACCTTCCCACTGACGATCACCACCGGCTCAGGAACGGTTTCTTTCGGTGCTTCCGGACCCTGCTGCAGGTCGAGGAGTTTCACGCGGCCAATGTCGCCTTTTCCCAACGTATTTTTGAAAGTCGTCAGATAGGCGTATTCGCCGGATGCCGACACGGAGTAATAGGCATCGTAACCATCGGTGTTGATGGCGGGGCCCAGGTTTACTGGTTTACTCCAGTGTTTCCAGGTTTTATCGACCCGTTTGCAGACGTAGATATCATTACTGCCTAATCCGCCCTGCCGGTCGCTGGAGAAATAAAGAGTGGCTCCGTCGGCGGCCAGAAAAGGGGTTGTTTCCGTAAAAGCCGACGTGTTTACTTCCGCCCCCAGATCCATCGGTTTGCTCCACGAGCCGTCTTTCTGCCGGAAGCTAACGTACAGATCGTCTTCCTTACTGTTTTTTTTCTCGCTGAATGCCATCAGCAGCACCTTGCCATCGGCGGAGAGGTAGCCGCAGTCGAACTGCCCTTTGCTCATTTTCTCGTAGCCGGGCAGGGCTATTTTCTGGGGCGGCGACCAGCCGCTGGCCGTTCGTTTGCTGAGCGAAAAGCCCCGTGTTTCGTAGTTTCCGTTGACATAAGCGCCCTTGATCAGCATGGTGTTGCCGTCGGGCGTAATGCCGTAAGCGCAGTTATACTGGTCTTTATTAAGCGGGGCAGTCATGCGGCGGGGTGGGTTCCAGTGTCCGTTGGTTCCCACTTCGGCAAACCATATGTCCTGACTGCCTTTGGCCCCGTGCGTATTCTGAGGGTGACTGATACGGGCGAAATAGAGCGTCCTTCCGTCGGGAGAAATGACGGGATTGATTTCATTATATTCTGAATTGACCTGACTGCCCAGATTCTCGACTTTCGACTGGGCGCAAACGACCACCGTGAAACCAAGCCAGAGAAGAGCAGTCAGGCAGTAAGTATTACGTAAATTCATTGGTACTATAGGGAATGAAAACCGGTCTGACAACCCAAGCTCCGGCTATTTAAAGAACGAAATTACGAAAATGTTCGTCTGTCATTATCAGGTTACCGGTTTGTTGATAAGCCGAAAAGTGAGCAAATAAAGGTGTCCCGGAAAGAAAACACTCTTATTTTTGGGAAAATCGACCTATTCTATGGCCCGCCGCCGACTGAAGCGACCTGTTTGTCCGAACTGCGAAACCCCTTTGCCTGCTCACGCCAACTTTTGCCCGAACTGCGGTCAGGAGAACCATTCACACACGCGCCCTTTTGGGCATTTGCTGTATGAATTTGTCGAGAGCATTACGCATTTTGACGCCAAACTCTGGGCCACGCTTAAAGCCATTGTAACCCGACCCGGCCAGTTCGTCGTTGATTTTGTCAGTGACCGCCGCGCCCGCTACGTACCGCCCGCCCGCCTCTACGTGTTTGTGTCGGTTATTTTTTTCCTGCTGGTCAACAAATACGTCGACAAAGGCCTGGAATCCAATAGCTACCGGGATAGGGCGGCAGAAATGTATGGCCCCAACGCTGATTATTTTACGCTGGGCGGCCTATACGGCAGCGGGGCCACGCAGGTCAGAACGACGCCGACGACGTTGAACCGAACCCTGACGGCGGCCCTGGACGCTACCCAGAAATTTCCCATTTATTATGACACCAACGCCGATCCGAAAGGCATAGAGGCCCTCCGGCAGCTTAAAGCCATGAAGCCCGGCCAGCTCGATTCGCTCGTCCGGGAGTTCTACCAGGGCGAAGATTTCAATCCCGGCCTGTCGTCCCATTTTCGGGAGATGGTCCGGCAACTGCCTGACCGCCTGCCCGCCCGTTATTATCGAACGAAAATTGCGGAACGACTGGTGCCAATCGGCCAACTGGTGAACGAGGCTCGGCTCGACTCGCTTTCCTACCTTGAGGACATCTACCTGCCATTTTTGCTAACTGATTCGACGGGTACCCAAAGCCTGAAAGACATTAAAACCGCTTCCGACGGCCAACTGCTGGATATTTATCGGCTGAGTCATCCAATTCTGGCAGGCCAGGAGAAGAACGTTCTGGCGGACATGCGCCGACTGCTGCCTATGCTGCCCGATACCCATTCACTCCGAAAATCGGAGGGCGTTGAATATACTCTTGTTTCGGGTTCCAAACCGATGCGGTTCGACAACGATTCGATCATGAAGGCCACCATCCGTCAAACCCGCTACATGCGTGATGACGACGTGCTTCGTCTTATCGAAAAATACAGCGGAGGATCGACCGCCAATTGGAGCTGGTGGCAGAAGGTCTTCGTTGTCCGCAGCATCCGGCAGAGCGCCCGATTAAGTGAAAACGTAAGCGGTATGCGGGGCGAAAACGTTCAGCAACTGATCCACGTCATGGTCAAATATATCTCCTGGACGATGTTTTTGCTGATGCCCATCGTGGCTTTCATGCTGCTGATACTGTATTACCGGCGGCAGAAGTTTTATTATGAACATCTAATCTTTTCGGTTCATCTGCATACCGTTTTCTTCCTGATATTCAGCCTCTGCCTGCTCATTGCGTATTATACCCATTGGGATACCGTGCTGTTCATCGGGCTATTGCTGGGCTATATCTACCTGCTGCTTGCGCAGAAACGGACCTACGGCCAGGGCTGGGTGCGGACAATTTTGAAGTTTGGTCTTTTTACATTTCTCTACGGAGCCATTTTCGCCTTAGCCACCACCGTCGTCAGTGTGCTGGGTTTTCTTAATTTCTGATACTCGATTTGAAAATAAGGCGGTCACACTTCCTGCTCCCAGAACTGCTCGATCTGCCCCAGCGCTTCATCCACCGACTCGGCTACGATGAGCAACTTCCGGTTCTCGGCCCGCAGGAAACCATCGGCCACCATGCGGTCGATCTGCCGGAGCAGCAGGTCGTAGAAGCCGTTGACGTTCAGTGCCACTACCGGACCGTGGTAGAGTTTCAGTTGCCGCCAGGCCAGAATCTCGAACAGTTCGTCGAAGGTTCCGTAACCGCCGGGCAGGGCAATGACCCCTTTAGCAAACTGCACCATCTTGAACTTCCGTTCGTGCATGGTTTCCACAAAATGCAGTTCGGTGAGCGTCTGATGGGCCACTTCCAGTTGTGCCAGAAAGTTGGGAATGACGCCTGTCACCTGCCCGCCATTCGACAAAACGGCGTCGGCTACGGTGCCCATCAGGCCCAGATTGCCGCCGCCATAGATGAGCCGGATATGGCGGCGGGCCAGTTTTTCGCCCAGTTCATGAGCCACTTCCCTGTAAATATGATTTGTTCCGGGGCTGGAACCGCAGTAAACGACAAGGCTTTTCATGCGGCAAATGTAACCCGGAAAGATTTTCCGGGTTGTGCGAAGCACAGGAATATTACGCCTGACGGCGTCGCAACGGCGCACCGTCCCGGAAAGGCTTTCCGGGTTACTTGGTCAGAGTCTGACTCAGCGCCTGCCAGTCGGTCTTACGGATGATTTCCTCGGCTACGTCGAGCGGGCCTTTGATGGTGACAACCAGATTCTCGATCAGATTGCCGCCTTTGGCAAATGAGTAATGGTAGAGTTTACTGCCTTTGGCATCCGTCTTCTGGTTATTTTTCCAGTTGCCCAGAAACACAACCGTTTCGGGTTGCGGCTGAAGTCCTCCGCTGTCGCCAACCGATTTCAGTACAACCTGCATCGCCATCGGGGCACCCTTCACCTGGATGGGTTTATAAGATTGCACAAAGCGGTTGCTGATGGGGTCCTGAAGCCGATAATTACCGGCGTTCATTTCCACGTTTATATCGACGGTCGACTGAGCCAGTTCGCGGGCACGTTCGGGACTGGATTCTTTATAAACGGAATCCGTGCTGAGCACCAGCGAGGTCTCCTGCTTGTCGGGATCGGCTTTGGCAACGGCGGAATCGATACGGGCACGGCGTTCGCGGGAGGCGGAACCACGTTCGAGCGTCAGATCATAACGGTCGCCGCAGGCATGAAACAGCCGCCCATATTCATCACTGACCTGTAGTTTACCGACCGAATGGCGTTCGTCAAAAATTCGCCAGTTGCCCGACGGAAGGTTGTTTTTGAATTGCGATTGCAGGGCGTTTACGACCCGTTCATACGAGGCGTTCTGCGCCGCCGAAGCCGGGCTGCATTGTCCGAAGACTGCGCCAGCCGACAGCATCAAACTCGTTATTGAAAGAAAAAGCGTTTTCATCGTTGCGAATGGAAAGTTTGTAAGAACAACTTCAGGCGAAAGAAAAGGTTGTTAAAATTGACTGACCGAACAGAAGTTATGCAGCAGGAGCCAGGTGACAATCAGTCTATTGAAGAAGAAGGATAATTGAACTATTTCGTAAATTTGAGGCTTATTTCTTAACCACGGAGAAAACAGAGAATACACAGAGTTTGCGTAAACATTGACAGCTTTACCTCAGAACAAAGCTCTTTTTATCTCTGTGCGTTCTTCGTACCTCTGTGGTTAAAACATCACTATCGATGATTGAAAGACCCATTACAGACTGGTTGCCGCTGACGAAGCAGGAGGTTGAAAAACGCGGCTGGGATGAGGTGGACGTCGTACTGGTGTCGGGGGATGCCTATGTCGATCACCCGGCCTTTGGCACCGCCGTGATTGGCCGCATCATGGAAAGCGAGGGGTTTCGGGTTGCCATCATCGCCCAGCCCAACTGGAAAGACGACCTGCGGGATTTCAGAAAATACGGTCGACCGAAGTATTTCTTCGGCATTACGGCGGGCTGTATGGACTCGATGGTCAATCATTATACGGCCAATCTGCGCCGCCGTTCCAACGATTCCTATACGCCCGGCGGTGAAGCGGGCTTCCGCCCCGACTATGCCACGATTGTTTACACGAAGATTCTCAAAGAGTTATACCCCGACGTACCCGTGCTGCTCGGCGGCATCGAGGCCTCCTTGCGGCGGGTTACGCATTATGACTACTGGCAGGACCGGCTGATGCCGTCCATTCTGGTCGATTCGGGAGCGGACATGCTGGTCTACGGGATGGGCGAACAACCCCTGCGCGAGATTCTGAAACTGGTCCGGAAAGGTGTGCCGTTCTCGTCCATGCGCAACATCAACCAGGTGGCTTTCCTGCATGACAGTCAAACGGCACTCCGCGATTACAATGGCTGGAACACAGTCGAGCTGGCGAGCCACGAGGTTTGTCTACAGGACAAAATTGCGTATGCGGCGAACTTCAAAATCGTTGAGGTCGAGTCGAATAAATGGCAGGCTAACCGCATTACGCAGCAGGTGGGCGATAAGATTCTGGTGATTAATCCACCGTTCAAAACGATGGACGAGGCCGAAATTGACCAGTCGTTCGATTTGCCGTACACGCGTTTGCCGCACCCGAAATACAAAAAACGCGGCCCGATTCCGGCTTACGAGATGATTAAGTTCTCAGTGAACATGCACCGGGGCTGTTTCGGCGGATGCAGTTTCTGCACCATTTCGGCCCATCAGGGCAAATTCATTGCCTCCCGGAGTGAGAAATCGATTCTGAAAGAGGTCGACGAAATCACAAAGCACCCGGAGTTTAAGGGGTATATCTCCGATTTGGGCGGCCCATCGGCCAATATGTACAAAATGAAGGGCAAAGACGAATCCATCTGCGCCCGCTGCCAGAGTCCGAGCTGCATTCATCCGGTTATCTGCTCCAATCTCGACACCTCGCACAAGCCGCTGACGGAACTGTACCGCAAAGTGGACGCTAACCCGGCCATCAAAAAAGCGTTCGTTGGCTCCGGCATCCGCTACGATTTGCTGGTGGATGATTTCAACAAAAACAATGGGGACGGCAACCACGACGAATACATGGAGCAACTGATGACACGCCACGTGTCGGGTCGTCTGAAAGTGGCTCCTGAGCACACGGCGGACGACACGCTGCGGGTGATGCGGAAGCCTTCGTTCCGGTATTTCAAACAGTTCAAGAAAAAATACGACCAGATTCAGCAGAAACACGGCCTGAACCAGCCGCTGATTCCGTACTTCATTTCGTCGCACCCCGGCTGTGAGGAGGCCGACATGGCAAACCTGGCCGCTGAGACGAAGGATATGGGCTTTCAACTGGAGCAGGTGCAGGATTTCACGCCCACGCCCATGACCGTGGCTGAAGTAATTTATTATTCGGGCGTTCATCCCTACACGCTCAAGCCGGTCAAAACGGCCAAAACGCGGGAGGAGAAGCTGGCCCAGAACCGCTATTTCTTCTGGTATAAACCGGAAAATCGGGACTGGATTCGTAACCGTCTGAACAAACTCAAGCGTCCGGATCTGGCCGAGCGGCTGCTGGGAAATGGGCGGAAAGAGGGTAACAGTGAGAAGAAGTTTTTCAAAAAGAAAAGGTAATCTCACGCAGAGTCGCAGAGGCTAAGAGAAAACTCTCTGCGACTCTGCGTCTCTGCGTGAGACTAACTCAAAACCTCCTTCACTACCCGCTCTCCCGACCGGATGGCTCCTTCGATGTAGCCATTCCAGACGTCGGAGGTCTCCGTACCGGCCCAGTGAATGCGGCCCGTAGGCTGGCGGAGGGCGTCCCCCGCGCTTGTCCAGATGCCCGGCCCGAACACGCCTGCGTAGCACCCGCCCGACCATTCTTCATTCAGAAAACTATGGTCGAGGTAACGAACCGGACGGGCGGCTTCGGGACCAAAGAAGGCAGCAAAGGCCGATAACGCCTCTCGCTGCCGTTGTTCGGGCAATAGCAGAGCGAACTGCCGGGCCTGGTTGCCCAGCACGAAGCCCATGAGAATACCCCGGCTGCCATCCTTCGGTGAGTTATCAAACGTGACAGTCACGTAACCGTCAGGCGTAGCGGCAATCCCGTTCAGGCCCTGCGCCCGCCAGAATGGTTTTTCATAGATGGCGTAGCATTTCCACACGGCACCCATCGGCACGCGGGTGGCTATTATCTGCTTTTCTTCCGGTAAAAAAGGATGAAAATCAATTTTTGAGAACATAGCTGGTGGAACGGTGATAATCACCCGGCCCGCCCGATACGCTGCCCCGTCGGTTATCACCTCAACACCGGATTCGTCCTGTCGAACGGCCCGAACGGGCGCATTGAACCTGATTTTATCCTGAAACGCTTCGCTCATGCGGTCGGCGATGGTTTGCATTCCGCCGACCATGCGTTCCTGCTGCGCTCCATTTTTGATGTTCATCAGCGTGTTCAGGTCGCGGCCTGATCGGATGTAGAACAGGGCATGAAGCAACGAAATGTCGGCGGGGTGGGCGGCCCAAATGGCTTCGGCGGCAATTTTGAAGAATCGCCGGGCCGTTTCGAATCGCATCTGCCGATCCATCCAGTCGGCCAGTGTCTGCTGGTCGAGACTGGCGGCTTCAGGCGTTAGCCAGGGCTGCTGCAAATCGACGGTCTTTGAAAGCTTGGTCAAACGTTTGATGGCTCGGTCGAGGCTCAGCAACGAGAGCAACGGCAGCGGCGGAATCAACCCCTTGTATCGCTTGACTTTTTCCCGAAAAAACTGTGTGCTTTTGCCCTGATCGTAGGTGTGAAACGTTTCAACCCCAAACTCACGGGCGAGCGCATAGAGCCGGTCCTGCGTCGGGCCGACCCAGGCACCGCCCCAGTCGACATAGGTGCCGTCCTCGAAGCGTTCGGTCCAGACGCGGCCCCCGACGCGGTCGCGGGCTTCGAGAACACAGACGTTTTTCCCGGCTTTAATCAGTTCGCGGGCGGTGGTGAGACCGGCAAATCCGGCCCCGACAATGATGACGTCGTAGGATTCGGTGGGCATGAGGGTTGGGCTTGTTCGACGGAATTTATGAAATTGAGTGTAATTTAACTCGCTTTCCTATGCCTGTCGCCTTCTCCCGCCGGAGCCAATTCCTGTTTCTTTTCGCTGCATCGATAACGGCCCTGCTGGCAATTGAACACGTCGTAGTGCAGTCTCTGGTCTTTGTGCGCCAACCCCGCACTGTAGCTTTCGGCATCACGTTTGACATCGTCGTGGGTATTCCGGTGTTATACTGGCTACTGATTGTGCGGCCACTGCGAATAAATCCACTAACTCTGATTGCTGCATTACTCTTCTCAATCACAATCGCTTCTCTATTATTACCGCCTGGTTATCAGCAGTTTGTGCGTCCCGCTCAATATGTATTAATGTTAGTTGAGGCGGTTTTGCTGATTATTGCTCTTCGTCAATTCATGAAAATCATTCAGGCATACAGGCTACTGTCGTCTGAACGGTCAGATTTCATAGCTAATTTCGAAGAAGCCATGACAAACGTTTTAGGCAAGATGGCGGTCATGTCGGTTCTGGTGACGGAGATTTCTACCCTGTACTATGCCTTCTCGTGGGATAAGAGGATTGAGGCAAAGCCCGGACAGACGATTTACACAACATACCGCCGCACAGGTATTTCGGCGATATTGATAATGCTGTTCGTGGTAACGATAATTGAAGCCGCCGCCGTTCATCTTGTGATCGCCCGCTGGAGTCCGGCAACGGCATGGATACTTTCTGCCCTGAGTGCTTACACCGCCTTACTGATTGCTTCCTACGCCCGATCTCTGCCCAAACGACCTGTTCTGGTCGATAGCCAGCATATTCATCTGCGGGTGGGGCTATTCTGGCGGGCGACAACTCACCGTCTGAATGTGGAAACAATCAGGTTGGTTCACTGGAATTCTTCTCTGGACGCTCATACGTTGAATGCAGCCAAACCGCTGATGACCGAACCTAACCTGTTACTAGTGCTGAAAGAACCTGTTGAAGTTGTCGGGTTATATGGTATACGTCGGAAGGTCAGCCGGTTAGCTATTTACATTGATGAACCCGAAGCGTTTATCGCCCAGATGTCCTCCTGAACCAGTCATCGGGAAAAAACGTACGCCATATCTTTGGAGATATGGCGTACGTTTTTTCCCGATGACTACGGAATTAGTTAATCAGCGCATCCATAATCCAGCCAATGATGGCAATGACGATACTGAATAGCAGGGCGGCCAGAAAACCGTCGACCTGGAAACCGCTGACCAGATACGCCGCCAGATAGACCATCAGAATATTGATGACGAAATAAAATAGCCCCAGCGTCAGAATGGTGATGGGGATGGTCAGAAAAACCAGAATTGGCTTGACGAAGGCGTTCAATAATCCTAAAACGATGGCAACAATCAATGCTGTACCGAAGCCGTCGACCCGGATGCCGGGAACGAATTGACTGGCTAAATACACCGCTACGGCGCTAATCAGAATGCGAATCAGTAGACCCATAGAGATTTTTCGGTTAGTGTTCGTTTGATTTTGTTGGGAGTAAACATGAACAAAAACCAGCAAAACCGGAAACGGTTGCCCAAAAACTACTCTATAGCCTTATTTCGCGGCGTGTCGCTGCTGCAGAACGGCGATGATATCGTCAAGGTCCATATTTTTATGCTCAAGCAGGACCAGAAAATGAAACAGCAGGTCGGCAGCCTCGCCCCGGAAAAGACCGTCGTTGTCGTCTTTGGCCTCGATGACCAGTTCAACGGCCTCTTCGCCCACTTTCTGGGCAATCTTGTTGACGCCCTTCGCAAATAGACTCGTCGTGTAGGATTTTTCAGAAGGATTGGCTTTTCTCTCCCGGATAATATCCTGCAAATAATTCAGGAACTGCCCTTTCCCCCGGTTTTCTTCCCTGAAACAAGTGTCGTCGCCCGTGTGGCAGGTCGGCCCGTCGGGTTTGGCTTTGATTAGAATCGTATCACCGTCGCAGTCGACCAGAATTTGCCGGACATGCAGAAAATTTGATGAGGTTTCGCCTTTGGTCCAGAGGCGCTGTTTGCTGCGGCTAAAGAACGTGACGATGCCCTCGTCCACGGTTTTGTCATACGCTTCGCGGTTCATGTAGCCCAGCATCAGCACTTTACCGGTTTGTTCGTCCTGAATGACGGCGGGCAGCAGGCCATCGGGAGATTTATCGAAATGGAGTTTCATTGTAAGTCAAGTGTATTTTCGTACGGTTTCAGCCACCGTTTTCTTCACATCTTCCCATAAAACCCGCCCTTTCAGGATTTTAGGCGTTTCGGTTGGTTCAGCATCTTCAAAATAACTTAAGCTTTGCAGCACCATAAAAATGTTCCATTCAGGGAATTTCTCCCGGAAGAAATCTAATAGTTGCGGCAGGGAATATGTCTGGAGCAGGAAGTATATGTCGTAAAAATCTTTTTTAGACCCTCGATTCGTGATGGCCGCTAATTTCATAGCGGCAATATCCTCCACAGAAGCCAGGCGGATGTTCTGCTCCTGTACGACCGGGCGTATCCATCTGTAAGGGTATTTGACAATGTCCGTTTTGACATCGTCAAACAGCAAATGCAGCGATACGGGAGAATTATTCAGATACTCCGTTTTGCCTACCCGTCTCAACTCGGATATCAACTGCTCCACGTCCAGCGGTTCCGGCGAAAACAGGTCGATATCAACCGACAACTGATGCCCCAAATACAACGCCAACCCCGTTCCGCCAACCAGAATCCGGTCGCTCAGGTACCCAACATCCATCAGTTTATTCAGAGCGGCCAGAGTTGCCGCTGGGAGGGCGTTAGTTTGGAGCATCGAAAGTTTTCCAATGGTTCATTGAAATACAAGCTGCAAAAATGCCAGACTTTTTTGTTAAGCCACCTCGCCTGCAACGCCGCCTCCCGGATTTTGTCCAGTCCGTAATACCGCTTGATTTCCTGCCACTCCTCGAACGTACCGCGTTCCAGCACCCGCTCGATAATGAAACGGTAATTTTTGTCCCACTGAATCTGGTCGTAGTCGACGTCCCAGAACAGCGGTCGGCGAAGATTGGGTTTACGTTCAGCCATAATAGACAGGAGACAAACGCTTATGAGGTCAGTCGCATTTCGATGCCGTTTTGCCGAAGGTACTGCTTCAGGGCCGGAATCTCGATTTCTTTGAAGTGAAAAATGCTGGCGGCTAGTCCAGCGTCGGCTTTTCCGGTTGTGAACACGTCCACGAAATGATCCATCGTTCCGGCCCCGCCCGAAGCAATCACCGGAATGTTGGCCGAACCGGAAATCTGCGCCGTCAGTTCTAGGGCGAACCCGGCTTTAGTGCCGTCTGTATCCATCGACGTCAGCAGCAGTTCGCCCGCCCCCCGGTTTTCCACCTCCTTCGCCCAGGCAATCGTGCGCAGGTCGGTGGGTTTGCGCCCCCCATGCGTGTGGACGATGTGGGCGTAGGGCGTAGGGCGTGGGGCGTGGGGTTCTTCCGGCGCTGTGCCCGCTGCCAGATCGGCAGACCGCCCCTGCTCCACGGCGATCCACCGGGTGTCGATTGCCACCACAATACACTGACTGCCAAACTCCCGTGCCAGTTCGTCGACCAGACCGGGATTTCGGACCGCCGACGAGTTGATGGAAACCTTATCGGCTCCGGCATTCAGGAGCGCCGACACGTCGGCTTTGGACGAAATCCCGCCGCCGACCGTAAACGGAATATTGACGACGTGGGCCACCCGCCGAACGAGGTCAATCAGCGTTTTCCGCTCATCGACCGTGGCCGTGATGTCCAGAAAAACCAGTTCGTCGGCCCCCTGTTCGGCATAAATTCGTCCCAGCTCGACCGGATCGCCCGCATCACGGAGATTCACAAAGTTGGTGCCTTTGACGGTACGCCCGTCCTTAATGTCCAGGCAGGGGATGATGCGCTTTGTGAGCATTTGCTTTAATTAGTATTGAATAATGTCTCGACGACTATGCATTATACATTGTTCATCATCCATTATACGAAGTAGTCCAGACCCGGTGCATGTATTTTTCGGGCTTGTTGGGGTTGACGAAGCCGAAACGGGCGTAAAGTTCCTGCGCATCGTCGGTGACCAGAATCCAGCGGCGCAGTCCCTGTAGTTCCGGGTAGTCGATGATGTATTGCACGAGTTTTTTGGACAAGCCCCGCCCCCGATGTTCAGGCAGTATGAACACATCTGAAAGATAGGCCATCGTCGTAAAGTCGGAGATGACACGGGCAAAACCCACCTGCTGCCCGCTATCATACACGCCAAAGCAGAGCGAATTAGCAATGGCTTTCTGAACCGTTTCCAGCGGAATATTCTTTGCCCAGTAGGATTCTTCGCTCAAAAACCGGTGGACAACCCCGACATCAATCAGCGATTTGTCCGAACTGACAATGTACTTATCACCCATTGTTCATCATACATTATACATTGTTAACTCCTTCAAGGTCACGCGGCCTTCATAAATCGCCTTTCCGACAATAACGCCGTGGAGGTTCATTTCAGCCAGTTTTTCAATGTCGCTCATGCCGCTGACTCCCCCGCTGGCAATAATGCGTAGGTCAGCAGAGCGCTCCTGCAAGTTTTTGTACAAGTCGAACGATGGTCCCTGCAGCAATCCGTCTTTGGCAACGTCGGTGCTGATAACGTAGCGAACGCCCTTCTCCACCCACGTATCCACAAAATCATACACCCAGACGTCGGTGCCTTCTTCCCAGCCGCTAACGGCTATTTTTTCGTTTTTAGCGTCGGCTCCCAGAATCATAGCCTCTGGCCCAAACCGGCTTAGCCAGGCCTCGAACACCTCCGGTTTTTTGACGGCGATGCTGCCGCCCGTCACCTGCTTTGCACCGCACTCGAATACAATGCGCAGGTCATCGTCAGACTGTACGCCCCCGCCGAAATCGATGTGCAGCCGGGTTTTGGCGGCAATCTGCTCCAGCACCTTCCAGTTGACAACCCGCTTCGCTTTGGCCCCGTCGAGGTCGACAAGGTGCAGGCGGGTCAGGCCGGCGTCTTCAAACTGCTGCGCCACCTCCAGCGGGCGGGCGTTGTATTCTTTTTTCTGGCTGTAGTCGCCCTGCGTGAGCCGGACGGCCTTGCCTTCGATGAGGTCGATTGCGGGGATGATATGCATAATTTTATTTCTCACGCAGAGCCGCAGAGATTAAGAGAACATCCCTCTGCGACTTCGCGTCCGCTCCGGAGGCCCGGTCTGAGTGAAATTATAACTTCAAAAAATTCTCCAGTATCCGCTGACCGATGTTTCCGCTGATTTCGGCGTGGAACTGTGCGGCGTAAAAATTATCCTTCTGCAGCATGGCGCTGAATGGCCGCACATAATCGCAAACCGCCGTAGTTTCCGGACACACGTCGGCGCAGTAGCTATGCACGAAATAAACATACGCCTGTTCGGGGATGCCGTCGAGCAGCGGTCCTCGCAGGTTTTGCAGACTATTCCAGCCCATATGCGGCACCTTGAAACCCGGCTCAGCGGGAAACCGGCGCACGTCGACGTCGAATACTCCCATGCAGGTGGTGTTGCCTTCTTCTGAGTATCGGCAGAGCAACTGCATTCCGACACAGGTACCGAGCACGGGCTGCTTCAGTGAGGGAATAACCCGGTCGAGACCGCGTTCCCGCAGATACGTCATGGCAGTGCTGGCTTCGCCCACGCCGGGGAAAATAACCTTATCCGCCGAGCGAATTTCGCTTTCGTCATCGGTCAGGTGGTAGCTGGCCCCGATGCGGTCGAGTGCATACATGACCGACTGCACGTTTCCGGCGTTGTATTTGATAATGACGGTGTTCATTTGCGTACAACGGAGCGGGGCTCCGTTGATTTTTTAAACTACTGTAATTTTGAATGTTTCAAACAAAAATCAACGGGGCCGCCCGTTGTACAGAAAAAGCCCGGCTTCTTGGCAGAACCGGGCTTGTGTTATCGGGTAATTCGTTATATGGCGTGTATTCCCAAAAACGCATCCGCTCTGCCGGTTACCGGGCAGAATGATGATGGCGACGGATGACGTTGGCGAATTTCATGCGGCAAAGCTAAGCGTAAAAATATATTTAAAAAAATATAGGCTATCTAGTGCTGCGACTTCTGACCTTTTGAACACTCACTGTAGTAAAATGCCCCAGCAACGCATCTAACCGCACAGTGAGCAATTTTACTAAAACGGATTTCATAGATTCTGTCTCACTGAAGTGGTATCGTAGGAGGACGACACTGATTTCCTTCACATTGTGCGCAAAAACCCATCGGCTATAATCACGCAGCATTCAAATAGATTACCTCTTCATTCGCCAAAACGTCAGAGGCATACATTAAGGCGGCCAGAACATCCTCTTCTTTCAAAAAGGGATACATTAAGCAAATCCATTATGACCGCCCCTTCAGACAGCTTTCTGAGCAGCAATTCGACCGTAAGGCGTGTATCTTTAATGACAGGCTTACCCAGCATAACCTGGTAATCTGACGTGATGCGTTCCCGATAGTTCATATAACTGCACTATATATCAAAACAAACTCCCCTGCACAACTTTCGGCTGAAGCACGGGCTCTTTCAGATTCAGGCCGCAATGTTTGTTCAGTTCACGAACCCAATATAGAATCAGTTCGGGGGCGGTGTCGTTGTCGCCGCCGCCGTGAATGAACAGGTAGGCGGTCTGCAGGCCTTTTTCAAACCAGGTTTTCAGCCGCTGCACCCAGGCGTCGGCCCGGCTGTAGTCGGTCGGGTGGCCTTCGTTGGCGATGAAGCGCAGCGTCAGCACGGGGCTGCTCAGGCTCATGTGCAGCACGTCGCGGCGACCCGCCACGTCCGTAATGACCACGTGGCGGTGCAGGGCATACAGGCGTTCGAGCGTGCGCTGCCAGGTTTCGGCCCGACGGAACCAGTCGGGATGGCGGAACTCCACGGCAACGTCGAGTTCGTCGGGCAGGCTTTTCAGATAATCTTCCAGCACCGGCCACTTATCAGGTCCAAAGGTGGGTGGCAGTTGCAGGAAGGTCATACCCAGAAATTCTTCCAGTTTCAGTACCGCGTTGACGAACTCGTCGGTGAGAGCCTCAGCCGCCAGCAGAGCCCGGTCGTGGCTGATGGCCTGCGGGAATTTCGGACAATACGTAAATCCATCCGTAGCTTCCTCTTTCCATTTGGCAATCATGGTTTCGGTCGGAATCTGGTAGTGCGTCAGGTTCAGCTCAATGGTGTTGAACTGCCGGGTGTAATAGTGCAGAAACTCTTTTTCTTTAGCCTGCGACGGATAAATGCGGCCCGCGTAGCTCTTGTTGGCCCAGAGTGGTCCGCCGATGTAGACCTCCGGGTGTTTGGTCGGTTCTACGCTCTGCCAGATGCGGGCATTGAAGGCGTGTCCGGGCGGCAGCGTAAAATTGACGGTATCGGGGTTTTGTACTTTACCAAAGTCCATAGTGGTCAGGATAGGATGAAGTGTTGAATGTTAACTACCTGCGATAACCTTTCGTTTTCGCACCCACTCTAAATTACCTAATTTTGTGCTGAAATAGACAAAAGAGATCAGACAAGAGACGGATGTCATCCGCCCCATTCTGGTCTTTTCTCTTTTGTCTTTTATCTCTTGTCTAAAAACTGGCATGATTTCAAAAACCTATAATCCCACGGATATTGAGGCAAAATGGTATCAGTATTGGCTGGATAACCATTTTTTCAGGTCGACTCCCCCAACAGACATTGCCGATGAGCGGGAGCCGTACACCATCGTGATTCCGCCCCCGAACGTGACGGGTGTGCTACACATGGGCCATATGCTCAACAATACCATTCAGGACGTGCTCATACGGAAAGCCCGAATGGAGGGAAAAAACGCCCTTTGGGTGCCCGGCACCGACCACGCTTCCATTGCCACCGAAGCCAAAGTCGTTGCCATGCTCAGAGAGCAAGGCATCGACAAACGCCAGATTGGCCGGGAAAAATTCATTGAACACGCCTGGGAGTGGACGCATAAATATGGCGGCATCATCCTCCAGCAACTCCGCAAACTCGGTGCTTCCTGCGACTGGGACCGCACCCGCTTTACGATGGAGCCCGTACTGTACGACGCCGTTATCGATACCTTTGTCGACCTCTACGAAAAAGGCCATATCTACCGGGGCGTCCGGATGGTAAACTGGGACCCGCAGGGCCGCACCGCCGTATCTGACGAGGAAGTGATTACCAAAGAAGTCCAGCAGAAGCTGTGTTATATCCGGTATGAAATAAAAGGAGAAAAGGAGGAAAGGAGGAAAGGAGGAGAGGATTTCACTTCGGATGAAACTCCTTCCCGCCCGGCGGCCCGGTCCCTTTCTCCCTCCTCCTTTTCTGCTTCGTTTATCACCATCGCCACCGTTCGGCCCGAGACGATCATGGCTGACGTGGCAATTGCCGTGAATCCGAACGACGAGCGGTATAAGCACCTGATTGGTCAGAAAGCGCTGATTCCGCTCATCAACCGGGCCATTCCCATTATTGGCGATGACTACGTAACGATAGAGTTCGGAACGGGTTGTCTGAAAGTGACGCCCGCCCACGACCCCAACGACTACGAACTGGGGCTGAAGCACAATCTGCCCGTTATCGACATTCTGAACGACGACGGAACGCTGAACGAGAAAGCACAGATTCTGGTCGGTATGGATCGCTTCGCCGCCCGCCGGGAGATTTTGAAGATGCTGGAGGAAGCCGGTCATCTCGAAAAAATAGAAGAATATACATCGAACGTAGGCTTCTCTGAGCGTACCAATGCCGTTATCGAGCCACGGTTGTCGCTACAGTGGTTCCTGAAGATGCAGGAACTCTCCAAACCCGCGCTGGAGAACGTCATGAACGACACGATTCAGCTTCTTCCGCCGAAGTTTAAGAATATGTATCGTTCGTGGATGGAGAACGTACACGACTGGTGCATCAGCCGTCAGCTCTGGTGGGGCCACCGCATTCCGGCTTTCTACCTGAAAGACGGCACCATCATCGTGGCTAAAAACAAACGGGAGGCTCTGCGCAAAGCCCAGCGGGAGCTGCATCTGTTTGCGCTGGCCGAAGTCGATCTGACCCAGGATGAAGACGTGCTGGACACCTGGTTCTCGTCGTGGCTCTGGCCCATGTCGGTATTTCTGCCGACCGGCGACCCGAACGATCCGAAAGCGGGTCCGAATGACCTTGATTATTACTATCCGACCAACGATCTGGTGACGGCCCCCGAAATTCTGTTTTTCTGGGTGGCCCGGATGATTATTGCCGGATACGAATACAAAGGCCGGGAGCCGTTCAAAAACGTATACCTGACGGGCATTGTCCGCGATAAACTGGGCCGCAAAATGTCGAAGCAACTCGGCAACTCGCCCGACCCGCTCGACCTGATCGAACAATACGGGGCCGACGGCGTCCGGACGGGCATGTTGTTCAGTTCGCCCGCAGGCAATGATTTGCCGTTCGATGAAAAACTCTGCGAACAGGGGCGGAATTTCTGCAACAAAATCTGGAACGCTTTCCGATTAGTGAAGGGGTGGACAGTTGCGGAAGCTTCCAATCCTCAGAATGAGTTAGTAGGTCGTTGGTTTGAATCAAAACTGAACGCGGCTTTGGTCGACATTCATGACCACTTTAGTAAGTACCGCATTTCGGACGCACTGCAGACAACCTATAAACTAATCTGGGATGATTTCTGCTCCCAATATCTGGAGATGATTAAGCCAGATTTTGGGCAACCAATTGATCGGGCGACGGCAGACGACGTCGAAAACTTCTTTGAGCGTCTTCTCTGTCTGGTACATCCGTTCATGCCCTTTATCACAGAGGAAATATGGCATAGCATTCGTGACCGGCAAGCAGGCGCGAGCATCTGTCTGGCACCTTACCCAGAACCGGAATCTGGGCGGATAAATCAGGAATTAATCTCAGACTTCGATGTTTTGTTCGAATTAGTCACCAGTATCCGCAACCTGCGGAATGCGAAGCAAATCAGTCCCAAAACGGCGCTTCCGTTGGCAATCCGGACCGAAACCCCGGAACGATTCGAGCCGCTGGAAGGGCTGGTTCAGAAGTTAGCAAACGTGTCGACGGTCGAGTATGTGACCCAGAAGGCCGAGGGCACGGCGTTTGTCATCAAGGGCCACGAGTTTTTTGTCAATATCGCTGGAGAGGTCGATGCGGAGCAGGAAATTGCCAACCAGCAAAAAGAACTTGAATACGCTATCGGCTTCCGGGATTCGGTGCTGAAAAAGCTGTCGAATGAAAAGTTCGTTGCCAACGCTAAGCCTGACGTGGTCGAGCGCGAGCGCCAAAAACTCGCCGATGCCGAAGCCAAAATTAAAGCGTTGCAGGAAAGCCTGGCAACCCTGTAACCCGGAAAGCCTTTCCGGGTCTTGCGCAAAGCGCAAAATGCTCCAGTGCAAACAAACTACGCCTGTCGGCGTCGCAGCGGCGTGGCCGACCAGGCGAACCGCCCCGGAATGTCATTCCGGGTTACAAAATTGTCACCTCGACCCGCCGGTTCAGTCGGCGGGTTTCTTCTTTGCTGTTGTCGGCGACGGGGCGGGTGCCGCCGTAAGCCTGCGTTTTGATGCGGGCCGCTTCGATGCCCTTGCCGACTAAATACGTTTTCACGGCCTGCACCCGCTGCCGCGACAGTTCCAGGTTCAGTTTCGCATTCCCGACATTGTCCGTGTGGCCCGACAATTCGATGGTCATCGACGGGTTCTTTTTCATCAATGCCGCCAGTGTGTCCAGTTGTGAGTACGAACCCGACTGAATCCGGTAGTCCGACTGGGCGAAAATCAGATTGGAAAGTCGGTATGTTTTGCCCACTTCGACGGGAGTTTTGCCGAAATCTTCGGCTTGCCGGGCGACAGGCGGCTTGACCGATGGCGCTCTGGCTGTCATCGTATCGCGGGGCAGCGGCCTGGGTCTGGCAGGCGGCGCAGGAGTTGGCTTTCTGGCCGAAGCGGTCGGCGGTGTTGTCCTGGATTTGGGTACGGGTTTCTTAGCCGAGGCCGTCGGCGGGGCTGTTTTTGGCCGGGGAACCGGTTTTCTCGCGGAGGCGGTCGGTGGGGCCGTCTTTGGTTTGGTGGAGGGGGGCAGGCGCAGATTATTTCGGGATAGCGCCGGGTCGTTGCGCTCGTCATAGGGCAGCACCCGCAGAGCGTAAACGTTATAAGGCCATTGGGAATGCTGAGGACTCACAAACGTTTCAATATCTTTTTCTATGAGGTCGACACGCGAAGCGCCCTTGCCGGGCCGCTCAAAATGGGCTTCGCAAGTCAGTTTTTCCACATCCCGGAAGGATGCCTCGTCGGCTTCGTCCAGGTAATCGATTTCCCGATAGCCGTCGATTTCTATATTTTTTATATAAATCAAGCGGTATTCATCCCCTGTCCGCCGGTCGATCAGCCGCCAGCAGTTTCGGTGGCCCGGTCCATACAGCGTAGAAGACTGGTTGTTCATCGATTTGAAGTGTATAATCATTTTGTGGCGGGTATACTCCACTTTTGTGACTTCGCCACCACCACGCACTCTGTCCTGCGGCGGATTCAGGTCACGCTGGATGATTTTCTGCGCCCAGCCGGTCGACAGGGCAACGAGCCAGATAAATAACGTTATGCATAACCACTTTTTCATCCTTGCACAGCCTGAAAGTCTCTTATCAGAAAACGTTGTAAAACGATTTTCTACGTAGCTGTTTTGTTAAATTTCGTTAATTGATCTCAGAATCGAATGCAACAAATATTACTTTTGTCATAGTTTTTAATAAATACTTACAATAACCTAACTGATAAGGAGTTGGCGCCTATGAACCGTTGTATTTTTCTGGATCGCGATGGTGTACTGAACGAAGATCGACCAGACTACGTCTATTCAATCGATAAAATAATTATTCCTGAAGGCGTAAATGAGGGATTGCAATTATTGAAAGAGGCTGGCTACCTGCTTATCGTCGTCACCAATCAGGCGGGCATTGCCAAAGGACTGTATACGCGGGAGGACGTGATGAAGTGTCATCAGTATCTACAGGATATTTGCGGAAACATACTGGACGATATTTATTATTGCCCCCACCACCCGGATTACGATACCCGCTCACTGCTACGGAAACCCGATTCGCTAATGCTGGAGAAAGCCATTGCCAAATACGACATCGACGTCAGCCGCTCGTGGATGATCGGCGATGCGCCGCGTGACATTCAGGCAGGCCGACGCGTGGGCGTCCGGACGGTGCATATCCGGCAGACGCCACTGGAAACGCCCGTAGGCGACCAACAGGCCAGAAACCTGCTGGAAGCTTCACGGTATGTCGTCAGCCAGACTTAGACCGTCCGGACCGACGTAATTTTTGTCTTTTGGATCGATGCGCCGTCATAGGCCGGGCACGCCCGGCGGGCACAGGAGGCCAGTGACATAACGGCCAGAAGGCCCAACACAATACCTGCTTTTTTCATCTTCTTCAGCTATGCTTTTTGCGAACGTACACGTACGTTCCGTTAATCTACAAATAGTGTGCAAAAAAAAGGAAGTTTCAGTCCTCCTGTTTCACCAACTCCGGCTCCGATTGCTCTTCCGACGACATCGATTCGGCCTTCTCAGCCTCAATCTCGGTTGTCGACGGAACATCCGGAGCAGGATTATAACCCAGTATCCGCAGCATCACCTCGCTGTCCTGCTCCGGCGCAAAGAGCCGGGTTGTGATGTTACCTTCGGCATCCCGGTCGACAATCACGTGTTGCGGGGCCGGAATCAGACAGTGCTGAATGCCGCCGTAGCCGCCCAGCGACTCCTGATAAGCGCCCGTATGGAAGAAACCGATGTACTGATCTTCGGTTTCGCGGTCGTAAATGGGCAGATACAGGTCGGCGCTGTGCGCTTCCGTATTATAGAAATCATGCGAATCGCAGGTCAGGCCGCCCAGGTTCACTTTCTGATACGGGTTATCCCAGTTGTTGACCGCCAGCATGATGTATTTTTGCCCCAGCCCCCACGAATCAGGCAACTGTGTGATGAACGAGCCATCGATCATATACCATAACTCCTTATCGTTCTGAAGTTTCTGGTCGATAATCTTATATATAACGGCGCCGCTCTCTCCTACCGTATAACTACCGAACTCGGTGAAGATATGCGGTACGGGCACATTGTTTTTATTACAAATCCACTGAATGCTTTCGACAATCTGGTCGACCATCGCCTGATAGTCGTACGTGAACTGAAACGAGGTCTGAATGGGCATGCCGCCGCCGATGTCGATAGAGTCCAGATCCGGGCAAATCTTGCGCAATTCGCAATATTTGTACATAAACCGGCTTAATTCGCTCCAGTAGTACGCACTGTCTTTGATGCCCGTATTGATGAAGAAATGGAGCATCTTGAGCTTAAACCTGGGATTATGCTCAATCTTGGTCCGGTACAATTCATTGACGTCGCTGTAGCGAATGCCCAGACGGGAGGTATAAAACGCAAAGTTTGGCTCTTCGTCGGTCGCAATCCGGATGCCCAGGTTCACCGAATCGGCAGTAATAGCTTGTTCATAGGCTTCAATCTCTTTCAGATTGTCCAGCACCGGAATACAATTGAAGCCGTCATTGATGAGTTCACTGATATACTGCGTGTACAGCGGCCGTTTGTAGCCGTTGCAGATGATGTAGGTGTTTTTACTGATTTTACCGACGTTGTGCAGATGCCGGATAATCGGAATATCGTAGGCCGAGGAGGTCTCCAGATGGATATTATTCTTCAGGGCCTCTTCCAGAACGAAACTGAAATGCGATGACTTCGTACAATAGGCGTAGGTATAGGTTCCCTTGTAATTATACCGCTTGATGGCGTTCTTGAACAGCATCCTGGCGTGTTCGATGTGTTCACTGATTTTAGGCAGATACGTCAGTTTCAGCGGTGTTCCATACTGTTTGACGATCTCCATCAGGTTGACATTGTTGAACAACAGCCCGTCGTTCTCTACCTTGAATTCCAGAGTTGGAAATTCAAATGTCTGTTCAATCAGGTCGAAGTAACTTTTCATCCTTTCGGCCGGAGCATAGATGTGTTTTAGTGGTTCCGAAAAAAGTCTGCGAAAATGCGATAAAAAAGGGAGCTTTGCAACCGTCAGTCAATTGATTTACAAAACCTTAACCTGCCGCCTGACTGCCAGGTGAACGCCCGTATTCTCATTCGCAGTATAGAGAACGTTTTTTTTAACTTTTTTGATTCGGCGGATTTCAATTTTTTAAGCCTCTTTTGCCGCAGCACTACAGGCAGTTTCAGCAGAAACGACAGGAAAATTTTATTTTTGACCCACGGTAACCTTGCGTACATGACATCTCGGACATTTCACTTCATTTCCATCGGCGGCAGCGTCATGCATAATCTGGCGCTCGCCCTCCAGCAACAGGGACATCATATCAGCGGCTCTGACGACGAAATCTACGAACCCTCGCGTTCGCGCCTGGAAGCGTACGGGCTGCTGCCCGATACGATGGGCTGGCAACCGGACCGGATTCACGCAGGCCTCGATGCCGTTATTCTCGGTATGCACGCCCGCCCCGACAATCCTGAGCTGAAAAAAGCGCAGGAACTGGGTTTGCCAATCTACTCTTACCCTGAATTTGTTTACCAGCAAAGCCTTAATAAACAAAGGGTTACAATTGCCGGAAGCCACGGCAAAACTACTATCACGTCGATGATTCTCCATGTGCTGAATCATCACCAGCGCCGATTCGATTATCTTGTCGGAGCTCAGGTCGAAGGGTTCGATACGATGGTGAAGTTAACGGATGATGCTCCTGTCATTATTATCGAGGGGGATGAGTATGCCACTTCCCCCACCGACCCGAGTCCGAAATTTTTGCATTATCATCCGCATATCGCCCTGATTAGCGGCATTGCCTGGGATCACGTCAATATTTACCCAACCTACGAGCAGTATGTGCGGCAGTTTGAGCTGCTGGCCGACTCACTGCCGAAAGCCGGGGCTATCATCTTCGATGACACCGATGACATGCTCGACGTAATCGCTTTGAAAGAGCGCGAAGACGTGGCCCGCATCCCCTACGACGTTCACCCCTATCGAATTGCAGATGGCAAAACGCTCCTGACGACCAAATCGGGCAGTGAAATACCGGTGCTGGTCTTCGGTGAGCATAATATGAAAAACATCAGCGGGGCAATGGCCGTCTGCGACCGGCTCGGCATTACGGAGGAGATGTTTTATGAAGCCATACAGACCTTTAAAGGGGCAGCCAAACGGCTTGAACTGCTCAGGGACGGGGATGAACTCAGCGTCTATCGTGACTTCGCCCATGCTCCCTCCAAAGTGGGCGCTACCACAGCAGCGGTTCGTGAACAATTTCCCAACCGGAAACTTATCGCCTGCGTCGAACTCCATACGTTCAGCAGTCTTAAAAAATCTTTTCTGTCCCAGTACCGTGATAAGCTCGACAAGGCCGACGTAGCCGCCGTTTTCTACAGCCCCCACACGCTGGAAATGAAACGCATGGAGCCAATCAGTGCAGAAGACATCATCAACGCTTTCGACCGTTCCGACCTGCAGGTTTTCACGGAAGCCTCGGCCCTGAAGTCTTTTCTGGAGATGCAGCAGAACGGTCAGCCAACGGTTGTGCTCCTGATGAGTTCGGGGACATTTGGAGGTATGGAAATTTAAATGCGATGGAACGCGAACCATCCGCGTTCCATCACCATCAATCCTTTTTCAATAGAAACGCTACCAGGTCGGCCAGTTGCTGTTCGTTCAGCCCCATCGCTACGGGGTCGGGCATGAGGCTGGTCGTATACTGCTTTCTGGAAACAATCTGACCCGTGGGAATCGTGTGCTTCTGTCCGGCGGCATCCTTCACCACCACAGCCTGCTCACCGTCGCTCACCAGAAAACCGTAGTAGGTCTGCCCCTTTTTTGTGGTCAGCAGCCAGGGCTCATACCCAAAAGCCAGACCAGCGCTGGGATTCAGAATGGCGTCGAGCAGGCCGTTTCTGTCGAACTTCTGATGAATCTGGGTCAGGCCGGGTCCGATGTCTTTGCCGAGGTCACCATGCCGGTGACAGGTGCCGCAGTTAGCGCTGAATACAGCTAGCCCGGCTTGTTCATTGCCGGTCAGGCCGGCGATTTTTTTCAGGGACAGCGCCGCCGCTCCGCCCGGGCGGGTGAAATAGTCCGCCGCCATTGTCCGAACGTTCAGGTCCGGATTCAGGAAAATTGTTTCACCGATGGCCGCACTTACTTCCGGGGGCAGTTTTTTGTCCGCCGCCAGGCCGACCAGCAGTTTTCCGCCCTCGGAGCTGGCCGCCATGTCCCGTGCCAGTTTTTGCTTATCTTCCGCCGACGTATATTCATCGAGCAGTTTCTGACGTAATGCCAGCATGTTCTGCTCCGATTCCGACAATTTGGGCGGCATTACCTTATCCCAGTCCAGCAGGTTGGCCCAGTCGTTGCTCCGGCGGAAATTAACCCAGTAATCGGCCTGACGGGCGAGTGTGGTATCGGGCGATTTGGTCAGGTTGACCATTGCCCGGGCGGCGGCGGCATCACGGATAAACCCCAGCGCCACAATAGCCTGTTTCCGGGCGGCGGGTGACAGCGTCGGCGACACAACCCGCTGACGGAAGGCTTCGACAGCCCCTGTCGGATGTATCTCCCAAACCACGTCGGCCATACGCTGTTCCCACTGCGTCGGGTCGGCAGGCAATAACGGTTTCAGCATGTCATAGATGGCCTCCCCCTTCCGCCAGGATGCAATACCAAGAGCAGTCAGATAGTAGGGGTCACTGCCATTGTACTGCGTGATTAGGGCGGCGAGTTCCTGCCGACATTCATCAAAGGGCGCATCCCGGAGCACAATGGCGACTTCCCGGCGCACGGCAGGCGAAGGATCAGTAACCAGCAGTTGAATCATCCCCCGTAATTCCGGCGAATTCATTGGATTCGGAGTCGCATAGGTTTGTTTCAGCGCTCTGAACGCCGTAACCCGCGTCGTTTCATCAGGCGACTGCAGCAACTTCTCAACTTCCTGAACACCTTTTGGACCAAGCTGTGACAATAGCCAGATAGCCCGTGCCCGATGGTAAGGATTGTCGGCCGACAGCAGTTTGCGAACGGGCTTCACTGCCTTTTGTCCCTGCGCCCGCAGCGTCTCGAAGCCCAGCGCCCGAACGTTTATTGCCGGGCTGGTCAATGCGGCGATTTGTCCCTTCAGGGTTTTCAGATCGATTCGGGGGGCTGTCAGATTTTTTCCCTTCGGTGTAATGCGGTAAATCCGGCCATACCCTTTCGGATCTTTCATCTGATGACCGCCTACAATGGGGTCGTACCAGTCGGCGATATACAAGGCTCCGTCCGTTCCTGCGGCCACGTCGCTCGGCCGGAACCATTTGCGGGTATCGTCGGCCACGTCGTTCCACTTATACTCTCCATCTACGTTTGGAAACGTACTGATGAAATCACTGCGGGTCAGTTTGAATCCTGCTCCCAGAGGTTCGGTCTTGTAACCAAAAATTACGTTTCGGCCAGCTTCGGCGCTCAACAGCGTACCGCGGTAGGCCGGGCCGAGCTGATCACCTTCGTAGACGACCACGCCCGTTGGCGAACCGGCGCCCGTGATGTCGCCGACGGGCATCACGCCCGGGTCTTCCTGATGCCAGTGTGCGGTGGGGATATCCTGACCGGGTCGCTGGTCGGCCTGCCAGTAGCGGGTTCCATCCTGACTAAAATACCCCGCGCTGGCCCCTTCCATCAGCCAGCTTGTCCGGCAGGAGACCACCTGGTCGTCGTTGTCGTTCTGCCACAGATTGCCGTAGGAGTCGACGGCGGTTTCGTAGTTATTGCGGAAGTTATGTCCCAGCACCTTCAGGCCTGTTCCGTCGGGGTTGATACGCAGGGCCAGTCCGCCGACCCACACATGACCGTCGTCGCTGATCATGTTGCCCTTGTTGGTGGTGTTATACGGCGACCCACCCGTGTAGATGCTCCCCGATCGTAGGGTCCAGCCTGCCTTATCGGTAACGATATGCGGCCCGGCATTTCCGGTGTTGAAATACCATTTTCCGTCGGGCCCGACAACGAGCGAATGGAGCGCGTGGTCATGGTCGAGGCCGCCGAATCCGGTCAGCAGGATTTCTTTTTTATCAGACTTATCGTCGCCGTTTTCGTCGGTGTACATGACCAGATTTGGTGAGCACGACACGATAACTTTATTGCCGACAACGGCAATGCCCAGCGGCGAAATGAGGTCTTTGTCTTCCACGAAAACTGTAGACTTATCAGCCTTGCCATCGCCGTTCGTATCCTCCAGGATCACGACGCGTTCGCCGTTGGGGTGGTCGAGCCGGGCGTCCGGTTTGTTGTTAAACTTGCGGTAGTTGACCGCCTCGGTCACCCAGATGCGACCGCGATGGTCGACGTCGATATTGGTGGGGTTATAAAATAGGGGTGCCTCCGCCCAGACAGTCGCTTCCAGATCGTCGGGAAGATACAATTTGTCTACGTTACGCAAACCTTGTTTTTTTTCTATTTCAGCAGTTCTGCCAGTGACTTTCTGCCTGCCTGTCAGTCTAATTTCTGGTTCTGAGACTGGCACCTTATTTGCACAGACAAGGCTCAGCCCCAGGGGAAGCAACACATACTTCAGCATTGTTAAGGGCTCCATACTTACAGATGTTTCACGTGGAATAAACCTCTAAAAAACAACATTTTACGCTTCAAAACTTATTATAATGAGTTGTTAACAAACAAAATCGTGGAACACTATGAATTTTCCACTAAACTAACAATTCTCTCACAAACTTATTATTATAAGTGTAACTTTCCAAAACCGTTTTTCCCTGAGGAACAGCCCCTTCCACCTGAATCCATCCATTATAATCAATCTCGTCAAGCACCCTCCGCACCCCCTTGTAGTCTACTTTACCCTGACCCAGCAGGTAGCCATTCTCTTTGAAGTGAAATTCAGTGATCATTTTCTTCTCTCCCAACCAGCGCATCTCCTTTAAAATGTCATATCCCATGACCGTGGAATTGCAAACGTCGTAATATACTTTCACGGCGGGAGAAGCAACAGCGTCGATAATAGCCATGTGTTCTTCGGCACTCAGCCAGGATTCAATCGCCAGAATTACCCCGGCTTTTTCCGCGTGTGGTGCCACGACTTTCAAACGGTCGATGACAACCTGCGTCCCCCTCGCATCATTCTTCAAATCGTTTTTGCTGAAGAAGGCAAGCAGGATATTCCGTACACCAAACGTCCGGGCGACGTCGATGCTGTCATATACCCACTGTTCCGTACGGGGGTCTGATTTGTAGGGAACGTTGTTGAGTTCGCCCAGCGCCAGACTGCCAATGGCAACGCCCGTTTGCCTGGACGCTTTCAACCAGGCCTGTTGCTTTTCTTTCTGCCGCAGATGCATATTATCAGACAAAGAACCCATGTTGACCTGAATGCCGTCGAGGCCGATCTGCTTCGCTACCCCGAAGGCTTCCAGCTTACTCGACTGGTTGATGGACCAGTCGCAGGCACCAATGAGAAAACGTGGTTTGACGGTCGGCCAGTCCGCAGCCGACAAAAGAAAACCAGCTCCTGTTAACGATAGCGTCCGGCGAAGTGCATGGCGACGATTTATTTTCATGACGAAAGCTCCTTTTAAATGTTGCGTTTCAAAAAGTGATGGGCGGCGGATAACTAACCTAAGCCCTTCTTAATTTTACGGGGCAAAAAAATTAGACTGGTTTCCAACCGTTTCAGGGTGGTGGGGGTCTGTAAGGCGAACCGGTATGCTGGATGAACGAGCATTAGTAGAAGGCTGTCGACATAGGGATCGAACTGCTCAGCGAAAACTGTATGAGTTATTCGCCGGGAAGTTATTTGTCGTCAGTCAGCGGTATACCAAAAATCGGGATGATGCCGCCGATGTGCTCCAGGATGCGTTCGTCAAGGCGTATCAGCACATCGATACCTTTCGGTTCGAGTGTCCGCTGGAAGCTTGGCTTAAACGCATCGTCATCAATACGGCCCTGAAACACCTGCGCAAAGAAAAGCCCTGGCAGCATCAGGCCGACATTGACGACATGACGAATGTGCTGCCTCAACAGGGCGACATCCTGGCCGGACTCCACTACCAGCAGTTGCTGCGGCTGGTTCAGGAACTACCACCAGGATGTCAGGCCGTGTTCAATCTGTATGCCATCGAGGGCTATACGCACCCGGAGATTGCCCAGTTGCTGGACATATCGGAGGGTACATCGAAATCGCAGTTCTCCCGGGCACGGGCGCTGCTGCAACAAAAAATAAAAGAAGAATTTCGTTACGGAAATGAGTCTGTCCGAGGACAATAACCAACCTGAGAACGAAGCATTCGGTGCCGAGTGGCGCCAAATCTTCAACGAGGCGGCAGAGACACCGCCCGACCGGGTATGGAATGCCATTGAACGCCGGCTCGACGAAGATGACCGGGGGACGGTTGTCATTCCATTCTGGTCGCGGTTCCGCCCGGTCGCTTATGGCATGGCAGCAGCGGTGACCTTGCTGTTGCTGGGCTGGTGGGCGTTCCAGACGTACGATCAGCCTGCAAACAGTCCGGATGCCACTATGGCCGTGAAATCCCGGCAGCCTGCCTTAGAATCCAATCCTAATCCGGCAACCCGTACGTCCAGGCCGGAGGAGAAACGCATTGCCGACGCATCATCTTCGGAGGCACCGTCTCCGGCTCAGAAAAAACCGGCAACCCGTCGACGTCCGGCAGGTTCGGTACCAGGCGATGGGTCATCAGGTCGGCCTTCGCTTGCTCAGAACCGGGCCAAAACACGGTACGGCAGCCTGCGGGAGACTGAGCCGCAGCCCTCTGTTCCGGACGCGAACGGGCAGCGAACGGCGTCTGCAAGGTCTTTCCGGCAATCGATGAATGCAGACCCGTCTGCCCCGACCCAATCCGCCCCGGCTTTCTTACCCAGTTCCCCGCCCGTTACGGATCAGGTGGTTATCTCGCGGCTGGAACAACCGATTGAACCGGTCCGGCCAAACACCGGATCGGAGGCCGCGTCCTACACTCCACTGGCGGGCAAACCCCTGCGGCTAACGTCCAAATCAGGCATCGACCGGGTCGTCTGGTACCGCGTCCCAGATGCCGGGCCGGTCATCGAACCGGAACGCGCCTCGAAGAAAGAATACTGGACCGCTGTTGCGTTCGTCCCAACTTCGTTCAATCCTTCGGCGTCGGTATCGACCCGTGGGCTTACTCCGGCTCCGGCATTTACGACGTCGAATCAGTCGTTCACAACGAGACAATCGGTTAGTCAGGCCGAACTTCAGAACCAGCCCCAGCTATCGATAGCGCTGCAATTCAATACAGGTGTCAAATTAGCGGATCACTGGTCGCTGGAAACGGGGATCAACTACCTCGAAGGTCGCTCGCAGGTGCGGAGCAACGCCGTTGTCGTAACAGGCATAGCCTCTATCTTCGCCCAGGGCAACAAATCGTCCAGTATACTGGAAAATGCCATTCTTAATAGCAGTAGCGCTGCGCCTTCCCGTTCTTACGGGTTCGCCTCCAGCGATGTTCTGCTCGCCGCTGCCGATAACACGCCCGTTGCCACGACGAATAATTACCAGTTCCTGCAAGTACCGCTTCAGGCAGGTTATCACATTCGGCCCCGCAAAAAACTGAGCTACACATTGCTGGGTGGTTTTCTGGCGAATCTGTTTCTGCGCAACTCGGTTGGCTCCCTGGAAGTGGCTCCCCGCGACCAGATATACCGCCCGGTTACGCTTTCGGGCATGGCCGGTATGCGGTTCAGTTACCGGCCCACCCGCCGCTGGTCGGGTTCGCTGACGGGTTCGTTCCAGCAGGCTCTGCAGTCGGGTACGCGTCCGGAAGCGCTGTTTCAGACCCGCCCGCAGGCGCTGGGTGTAGGCTTCGGCGTCAATTATCACTTCTGACCGCTAGCCGGAACGGCGTTCCGGGTAACTTTTTTTCATACGGTTCCAACTCCTGCTGTCTGAAACGGGTCTTTGATTGCGAAAGCGCTATTGAAACCCGTTCGGACAGCAATTTTTATTTACAACAAATATGCCCTGAATAATGAAGACGCTTGCATTGAAAACCCTATCCATACCTGTGCTGACAGCGCTGCTGGTGGCCGGGTGTCAGAAAGACAATACACCCGCCCCCGGCGGCGAGCCGTTCACTCCATCGCAGGGAGCCCGGCAGATGGTCGCTAAAGCCAATGATTTTTCGTTTGATTTCCTGAAAGGAGTCCACGCACAGCAGAAACCCGGCGAAAACATTTTTGTCTCGCCGGTCAGCCTGCACATGGCGCTGGGTATGCTGCTGAATGGGGCCGACGGCAAAACGGCAGAGGAAATGCGTAAAACGCTGCGCCTGGATGGGCTGAATTCAGCGGAAGCCAATGCCGTTTTTAGTGAACTGCTCAAAGGCCTGCCCAACGCCGATCCGAAAGTGACTGTGAAACTGGCGAATGCAGTCTTTTACCGCAATACGTTCACGGTAGAAAAGACGTTCCAGGATGTTATGCGGGAGACATTTGGGGACGAGATTGCGGCAAAGGATTTCAGCAATCCGGCAACTGTCAGTGACATCAACCGCTGGGCTTCCGATAACACGAACGGTAAGGTGCCGAAAGTGATTAAGGAAATCTCGGATGAGATGGTCATGTTCCTGATGAACGCGCTGTACTTCAAAGGTGACTGGAAATACACCTTCGATGCCAGCCAGACGCAGGACGCGCCTTTTACGCAGGGCTCCGGACAGACCGCCAACGTACGGATGATGCGCATGAAGACCAACCTGCGCCACGCCTACCGCCCGGCTTATGCCGCCTTCGAACTGCCCTACGGCAACGGGTCGTATTCTATGACGGTGCTGCTGCCCAACCGCGAATCGTCGGTAGATGCCCTGCTGAAGTCGCTGTCGGCCAGCGAGTGGAACGACCTTCAGCAGAACCTGCGGGAAAGCAAAGTGGACATCGGTTTGCCGAAGTTCACGATGGAATACGAAGTGTTCCTGAATAAAGTGCTGGCCGACATGGGCATGCCGACTGTCTTTACCGACGCCGCCAATCTGACAAAAATCAATCGGAATGGCGGACTGGCGGTCAGTTTCGTGAAGCAGAATACGTTTGTGGCCGTGGACGAAAAAGGTACCGAAGCCGCCGCCGTGACCACCATCGGCATCGAACTGACCTCGGCGGGTCCAGATCCAATCGTCTGCGACCGCCCCTTTGTATTTCTGATTACGGAAAAAGGGTCGGGCGCTGTGCTGTTTATGGGTAAAATCGTCAATCCGGTCAGTAAGTGATGAAAACGATTTTAATAGCGCTGTTGACCGGAATGCTGGTGTCAGCCGCTGGTTGTGAGGAGAAGGAAACTATTTTGCCGCCAGATGCAGACCGACTGGAGGGCGAATGGCAATTGGCTGAACCAACTTCGACCTACGTGGTGACGCTCCGGTTTACAGACAAAAAGCGATTTGTAGACGCGTTGAAGACCCCGGTTACCTACCAACTGGCGGGCCGGGCGTCCGTCAATCAATATTTTGCAACGGCCTCAATTGGAGCGGGTGCCCGATATGACACGGAGAGTCAGTTTTCTGTTTCGACCATCGGCGCTACCAAAATGGCCGGGCCGCCCGAGGCGATGGCCTTTGAAACGGACTATTTTCAAAAGCTGGGAAAGGTGGAACGCTATGAGCTGACCAACCGGAACCAACTCAAACTGTATTACGGTGGTGAAAACCCAGGTCTGCTGGTTTACGAAAAAATAAAGTAACTACAACCTGATGTCCGACAGGCCGGTGGCCCCGATGTCGCCGGTCTGTTTCCCTGTAACCCGGAAAGTCTTTCCGGGTCTGCCACAGGCAGAAAATCCTGAGCTTCGCTCAGACCCGGAAAGACTTTCCGGGTTACGAACGATACCATACCTCTGATTCATTGTGCAAATTCGAATAACCCGCAGCCCTGCCGTGGGTTATTTTTTTGCTTTATTTTCTTCGTTTATTCCAACCCTCCCGTCCGTGTCGGGGTCGTTGGCATGTAGCTATCAACCCTGATCGGTTTTATGAGACCTAACCATTACTTCCTTTTCTTTGCATCCCTTCTCGGCCTGTTTGGCTGCACGGACCAATGCAAAGAAACCCGCACCTTCAGGCGGTTTACGCCGCAGACGTTCACCGCCGCCCAGCTCCGGCAGGGCGTTGGTTCCGAGGCCCCCCGAACCTTGCAGAATCCGGGAAAGATTTACACTAAAGACGGTTTTCTGTTTATCAACGAAGTCAAGGAAGGGCTGCACATCATCGACAACCGAAATCCCGCCAGTCCCCGCTTTGTTTCGTTTCTGAAAATACCGGGCAATGGTGACATGGCTATCCGCAACAACATTCTGTATGCCGACAGCTATATGGACCTGGTAGCGTTCGACATCAGCGATCCGACTAATCCACGCGAAATCAACCGGGTAAACGACGTGTTCCAGAATGGACAGTTCGACGGAGCCTGGTGGAGCTACAACACGACGACGGCGGTGGTTGCCGACCAGCGTGTCGATTACGTCACCGAAACCATCTCCACTAACTGCGACAATACGCAGCCGCAGGCGGTCTGGTGGCGGGGTGGCTGGTTTATGGCCGCCGATGCCATGTCGTTTGCCCAGCGGTCCAACTCGGCCGCATCACCGGCTCCCAATACCAGCGGCACCGGTGGATCTATGGCCCGTTTCACGCTGTACGACAACTACCTCTACACGGTTGGCAATCAGAACATGCAGTTGTTTGCCATTCATAACCCCGATCAGCCCAAAAAGGGAGCTCTCATCAACCTCGGCTGGGGCATCGAAACCATTTTTCCGTATAAAGACAAACTCTTTATCGGGTCACAGACGGGCATGCATATCTACGACGCCTCCAATCCTGAAAAACCGACGCATATGTCTACGTTTCAGCACGCCCGCGTGTGCGATCCGGTGGTTGTGAATGATAATGTTGCCTACGTAACGCTGCGGTCCGGTAATTTTTGTCAGGGTTTTCAAAATCAATTAGACGTTGTCGACATTACTAATCTGTATAATCCGCGTCTAATAAAAAGTTATCCGATGCAGAATCCCCACGGGCTGGGTGTCGACTTTCCGGATCTGTTCATTTGTGAAGGCCAGCATGGCCTTAAATCGTTCGATGCCAGCAGCGCAACGGACATTAAACAACTGGAACATCTGACCGGTATGAATGCCTACGACGTGATACCGCTGGGCCGGTACGCCGGGATGGAGACGCTGCTAATGGTGGGGAAAGACGGGCTGTATCAGTTCGACTACAGCAATCCTCGTCGTCTGAGGCAGATCAGCGTGCTGCCGGTCAAACGTCCCTGGGATCGCTCGTGATAACCCTACACACTGTAACTAATGACTATGAACTTTTATTCCCCGGACTGGCTGGCCTTCTGCCGCCGGTATGGACGACTGACTATTCCGCTGGCGCTTGTGTTCTGGCTTCTGCTGCTTTCGGCCGCCATCGCTCAGGATAAGCCCTTCAGGCGGGGTTACACCAACATGACCGAATTCGGCGTATTGTTTGGCCGGGTCAAACACGGGCCCACCGGATCCCGAACGGTCGAGAATCGCCGCAGCCTGACGGTTCAGAGCTTCAATGGCATTCTGCTGACGCCCCGTCTGGCCGCAGGCGTAACCGTAGGTGCCGACTGGTATGAATCGACCCTGCTGACACCCATCGCGGCGGGTATTCGTTACGATCTGGCCCGTCCCGGACAGAAAAATCTTCGGGTCTTTACCAGTCTGGATTCCGGATATGGGTTCACCTGGCTGCAGGAGGACGCTGACGGGTATAAAACGAAAGGAGGATGGATGATTTCGCCGGGAATCGGCTTCCGAATCGGCAGACCGACCGGCACCAATTTCATTCTGGCAATGAGTTATAAGCGGCAGGAGTCCGGTGCGGAGAAGCCCCTCTTCTGGAGCGAAGTGGAAAAGTCAGAAACGCGGGTATACAACCGCATGGCGTTCCGGCTGGGGCTGAGTTTCTGACGTAAAACGGAATGATATTCCGTTTATTTATTTACCCATCCAATCAGAAAAGCCCCCAATATGCAGAAAAGAGCATATTGGGGGTTTTATTTAGTGCAATGCCATCAAAAAATCAACCGGGCGGTGCCCGATTGTACGTCAGGCCATCGCCAGTTTATTTTCGTTGCGTTTGCGCTCGTTCTCGTCGAGATAGATTTTCCGCATCCGGAACGTTTTAGGCGTAATCTCCAGGTATTCGTCTTTCTGGATATACTCCATCGCTTCTTCCAGAGAGAAATCGACTTTCGGCGCAATACGCAGGCCCTCGTCCGACCCGGCGGCCCGGATGTTGGTCAGCTTTTTCGAATCCTGAAGGTTTACGACAATATCATTGGGACGGTTATGCTCACCAACCACCATGCCGCCGTAAACCTCCTCGGTAGGATCGATGAAGAACCGGCCCCGGTCCTGGAGTTTATCGAGCGTATAGCCTGTTGCCGGCCCTGTTCCTTTCGAGATAATGCTGCCGTTGATACGCCCCGGAATGGGTCCTTTATACGGTTGATATTCCTTGAAACGATGGCTCATGACGGCCTCGCCGAAGGTAGCGGTGAGTACGCTGGAGCGCAGGCCAATCAGACCACGGGAGGGAATCTCGAACTCAAGGTGCTGCAGGTCGCCTTTCGGCTCCATCACGAGCAGTTCGCCCTTCCGCTGGGTTGCCAGTTCAATCACTTTTCCGGCGGTCTCTTCGGGCACGTCTACCACCAATACTTCGATGGGCTCCAGCCGGTTGCCGTGTTCATCTTCCTTGAACAGTACCTGCGGCTGGCCTACCTGCAGTTCGTAACCTTCCCGACGCATGGTTTCAATCAGAACCGACAGGTGCAGGATGCCCCGGCCATAGACCAGAAACGAGTCTTCGCGATCGGTTTCCTGTACGCGCAGCGCCAGATTTTTCTCTGTTTCCTTGAACAGCCGGTCGCGGAGGTGACGGGAGGTTACAAACTTTCCTTCCTTACCGAAGAACGGCGAGTTATTAATGGTAAACAGCATGTTCATCGTCGGCTCGTCGACGGCGATGCGGGGCAGCGCTTCCGGATTCTCGACGTCGGTGATGGTGTCACCAATCTCAAAATCTTCCAGGCCCGTTACGGCGCAGATTTCGCCCGACGACACTTCACCGACTTTCTGTTTGCCGAGGCCCTCGAACACCTGAAGTTCTTTGATACGGACCTTCTTCAGCGAACCATCGGCTTTGATAAGGCCCATCGGTGCGCCTTCGCGGAGCGTACCCCGAAACACCCGTCCAATGGCAATCCGGCCCACGAAAGAGGAGTAATCGAGCGATGTTATCTGCATCTGCGGCAGCCCCTCGTTGGACGGGGCGGGCGGAATGACGTCGACGATCGTATCGAGCAGGAAGGTGATGTTATCAGTCGGCGTTTTCCAGTCCGGCCCCATCCAGCCCTGTTTCGATGACCCGAAAACGGTTACGAAATCGAGCTGGTCCTCCGTAGCGCCGAGGTTGAACATCAGGTCGAATACCTGTTCCTGGACCTCGTCGGGGCGGCAGTTTTCCTTGTCGACCTTATTGACGATGACAATTGGCTTCAGGCCCAGTTGGAGGGCTTTGCTCAGTACGAAACGGGTCTGGGGCATCGGGCCTTCGAACGCATCGACCAGCAGACACACCCCGTCGGCCATTTTCAGTACGCGCTCTACCTCCCCGCCGAAATCAGAGTGCCCCGGCGTATCGATAATGTTGATTTTTACGTCCTTGTACCGAACGGAAACGTTTTTAGAAACAATGGTGATGCCCCGCTCCCGTTCCAGATCGTTATTGTCCAGAATCAGATCACCAAACTCCTGGTTTTCCCGGAAAATCTTGGAAGCATGAATGATTTTATCGACCAGCGTCGTTTTTCCGTGGTCGACGTGGGCGATGATGGCGATATTGCGAATGGATTGCATACAGGTTATAGACAAGAGAGAATAGACAAGAGACGCTTTCATCTTGTTTCTTTTGTCTATTCAAATAGCCCGCAAAATTACGAAAATTCTACCTGAATAGCAGATTTTTACAATTTATTAATACGTAGAAAATAAAAAAGCCGGTTTTCACCGGCTATAAGTACAATTCAGGCAGATACGGACGAAGGCCTATAGTATAATGTCAATGGTTAGGGCAACCGCAGTCGTTTTTTCGAAACAGCCCCCACATGAATCCTTTCTTCTTACGGTAGCCCCGCGCTTTTTTACGTTTTCCAAAACTCATTTCCTTCACGGTCGGTGCCGAAGACGCATGTGAATACGCCATCGCCTCCGCCGGCAGCAGCAATCCCGAAAGGACCAGAAGCAGCAGTAGTTTTTTCATAGGGTTACCAAGTTGCCATTAGAACGTATAAAAGTAGCCACTCCGTATACAGACTGGCAATTTTAAGTTAATCTTTCTTTTACCACCGTCGTCCCCGACCCCGTCCCGGATGATCCCAGCGCTTACCATAATAGCGTGGCCCCGGACCATAGTGGCGGTGAGGGCGGTAGAATCGGGGATGGGGTTTTACCACGATTACTCTGGGAGCGGGCCGGTAATACGGGCGCGGACCGTAGTAACCATAACGCGGACCGCGGTCCGGATAAACCCGGACGCGGGGGCCGCAACCCACCAGGACCGTAAGCAGCAGAATGGCGATGATTGAAAAAGCTCTGACCGACTTCATCGTAATGAGTTGTTAAGTAAGTTCATCAAGTAGCCGAGGTGCCGCTTAGATACACTTATAACCGGAAGGTTTAATGCCGGGGCGATTTTTTTTGCCTGATTTGTTTATGCTTTCAACCGCTTTTTCAGATAGTCGAGCGAAACCCTGTAGGCGTCGGCGGCAGCTTCTTTGTCGTATGCCGGATTACTGGGATTGGCAAAGGCGTGATCGGCCTCATACATTTTCACCGTAACCGTTTCGCCCGCTTTTTTCATAGCCTCCTCAAATTGACTGACCGTTGCCGGAGGAATACCTTTATCTTTTGAACCAAAAATTCCTAAAACGTCCGTCTGGAGCGCTTTCAGCCGTTCGCTGTCCAGTTCAGGCCGTCCATAGTAGATCACGCAGCCAACGGCCTGTTTGCCGCCAAGAAGAGCCGAATTAAGTGACATCGAGCCGCCGAAACACCAGCCAATGCTGGCGATCTGCGCCCTGGGACCAGCGTAGGCAATGGCCCCTTTCATGATGCTGCCCAGCCGTTCGCGCTTCACTGACTGAACCAGCCGGGCGGCCTCTTCCCGTTTGTCGGTAACCTGTCCGTCATACATGTCCACAGCCAGCACGTTGACATTGTCGAGGTCATTGTAGATCCGTTCTGCTTCCCGTTTGATGTGGTCGTTGAGCCCCCACCATTCCTGATACACCAGCAGCCACTTGTCAGAGGGCTTCTTTGCTTTTAGCAGAAACCCTCTCGCCGTTGCGCCATCGTCTGTCGGAAAGGAGACCATCTCGCCGGAAGCAGTGATGTGAGTGTAGGGCAGCGGATTCTCATGCAGTTGCTGAAATGCCGGGCTGGCAGCCAGTAATGCCATTTCGTTGGAGATACCGTGACAGAGAGGAGCGTCACCAGACGTAGTGCCGCGCTCCGGTGAAGAGGGAGACAGCAGGCTGACTCCCGGCAACAGGAGCGTAAACGGTAACAGGAAGATCGTTTTCATACAGTTAGGAGAGACCCATTTTTGGTTGTCTAAACTATCGGGCCGACCGTAAGGTTTCGGCTTTCATCACTCGGTAAACCTACTTAACATCTTTTCTGCGAAGGGCTTCATTTTTCAACCTATATCTTTTGCTAAAACCCTTTTTCTCAAAATTTTCCTTCAAAAAAGAACCATTTTTTGAAATAATATAAACTATTGAAGAATATGAAGTAATAATTTGAACTATAAAAGTATTGCTATTTATTTCGTAAGTGATACTGCGTTTTTTCATCTCCGTCTAACTATTTCTGTCCCATGAAAAAACTTATTTTACTTGTTCTCTTCGTATCTGCGACTGCGGCGGCCTGGGCACAGGCAAAGAAATCTTCTTACACAATTGGTCTGAATCAGGACAGCTTCTTTGGCTTCTACCCAACCCTTGCAGGCAGTTATGGCCTCTCGGACAAGGTTGACTGGACCTTCTACGGCATATTCTGGACGACCCCCTCGTTTGGTACAGGCGGTGGGGGCGGCCTCTGGACCGAATTAGGCACGGGTGTCAGCATCAGTACGCTAAGAGGAAACCTGAAGCTGAATCCGCAAATCGGCCTGACCAACGGCAAACTGCTTTCCAATGGTTCGTTTGCCATGCTGGCCGAGGGACTTGTCCCCAGCCTAACGGCCAATCTCAACAGCAGCAAACTGGAAGGTCAGTATTATCTGGGTTACTATGCCGCCGTGCGAAAGGGGCAGGTACTGCAGAATGAGCGAACGCTCGTTACGGCACCCATTCAGAACAACTTCCTGCATTGGTGGGTGAATGCAGGGTATAAAATCTCTCCGGCCTTATCGCTGGGTGCTCATTACGAACACCTTCGCTCCAATCCCAGCGGAACCCGCGCTCCGGATGCCTCCAACGTTTACAAGTGGTTCGGCCCATACGTGCAGGCAAGTCTGCCCAACGGTCTGGCCTTGCGCTTCACCGGGGGACCTAACATTCTGGACCGCCCCGCTACCGACGGTAACAATACGTTTTATAAACTGTCGGCCTCCATCTCATTCTAGCCTGTATAGTTACCGAATAGAAAAAGCGGGATTTTTGTCCCGCTTTTTCTGTTTCAATCAGGCTTTGACGAGTTCAAAAATTGTTATTTCCGGTAAAATGCCGACCCGGCCCGGGTAACCCAGATAACCATAACCGCGATTGACATACAGAAACTGCTCTCCCTGCTGATAGAGCCCAGCCCATTGTTTGTAAGCATACTGCGACGGGCTCCATTTGAACTCACCAATCTCGACGCCAAACTGCATACCGTGCGTATGCCCGGCAAACATGAGGTCGATGTCGGGAAACTCCCTCCGAACCTGAGCATCCCAATGGCTGGGGTCGTGCGAGAGCAGAAGTTTAACCGGATAATCCTCAACGCCTTTATACGCTTTCGCCAAATTGCCGTATTTGGGCCAGCGACCGCCGCCCCAGTTCTGAATGCCCAGAACGGCTAGTTTATCGCCGTTCTGATCGAAAATCCGGTGTTCATCCATCATCAGATTCCAGCCCATGTGCCGGTGAGCCGCCATGAGCGTCTGCAGGTTCCGGCGTTTGGCTTCGGCAGACGACCAGGCCACGTAATCGCCGTAGTCGTGATTGCCCAGTGTCGAATACACGCCCAGGGGGGCTTTTACTTTCCCGAAGATGTCGATATACTCCCTGACCTCATCGGCGGTGTTATTGACCAGATCGCCGGTGAAAAAGACCATATCCGGCTTCTCGTTCAGCAGCATTTCCACGCCGCCTTTCACTGCCGTTTTATTGAAAAAGCTTCCGGAATGTATATCCGATAACTGCGCAATTTTCAGCCCGGTGAAGCCGGAGGGGAGATTTTTCAGCGGCAGTTTTATCCGCCGAACGCGATAATCATGTGCGCCTGAAACAATTCCGTACGTAAACCCGACCAGCGGCACGGCCCCGGCCACCAGAGCCGCCTTCATCAGAAAGTCGGAGCGGGAGATGACGTCCGCTGCCGGAATGGTCCGCTGCGTCGTATCATCGACGGCGGCCCGCAGTTCGGGGCGATGTACCAGCGAAACCAGCCAGCGGCCCAGTCGACCGATATCGTCGATGAGCAGAATGATAACGGGCAGAATTTTACAGAGATAGGGTATGGCGATAAATGAGTACAGAAAATTTCGGGTTACACGGCCAAATGCATCCGGCGGGCTGAACTGAAGAGTCAGGTAGGTCATTAGTATCAACCCCGTGAAGCCCCAGTAGAGTAGAAATATAGTCCGCTTCGCCCCGTCCGATGAATCGCTGGTAACGGTTTTAACCGCCTGAAAGACATACCAGTCGACGAGCAGAATCAGCGCGGAGACAAAGGAAATAACAAGGAGTCGGTTCATAACAGGGGATAATTTCGTTTACAACGACGGGTGGGCGGGTTAAGTTTTAGTTGTCATTTTACCGGTTGTATTCTGAAAAAATAAATGCCATATCCGTGTGAGACATGGCATTTATTTTTTCAGACCGGAACGGTTATTCGCTGGCGTACTCCGGCTCCGGCTGGGGTTTTATTTCCAGCGCGGGGTCTTTCTTGCCAAACCACTTCATCCGGATACGCTCGTTGACCCAATACAGACAGGGCACGATAACCAGCGTCAGAATGGTCGAGAACGTCAGACCGAAGATGATCGTCCAGGCCAGAATATTCCAGAACACGGCACTGTCGCCACCAACGATAATGTGCGGGTCAAGGTCACGGAACAGACCCACAAAGTCGATGGTCAGACCGGTTGCCAGCGGCACCAGACCCAGCACTGCCGCCGATGCGGTCAGCAATACGGGTGTCAGACGAATGGCTCCACCTTCAATGATGGCCTCCCGCAGCGGAATGCCGCGCCCCCGCAGTTCGTCGATGAACTCGATGAGCAGGATGCCGTTCTTCACCACAATACCGGCCAGGGCAATGATACCCACACCCGACATGATGATGGAGAATGTTTTCCCGAAGGCCATGAAGCCCAGCAATACGCCAATCAGCGACAACACAATCGTAATGAATATGATAAACGGCTTCACGACCGAGTTGAACTGCGTCGCCAGGATCAGGTAGATGAGCAGAATTGCCATCCCGAAGGCCGTAATCAGAAACTGCATCGACTCCTGCTGGTCTTCCTGCTCACCGCCCATTCGTACTTTGTAGCCATTGGGTACGTCCATCTGGTCCACCAGTTGCTGAATCTGCCCGACAATCTGATTGGCATTATAGCCCGGAACGATGTCGGAGCTCAGCGTAATGATCCGCTCCTGATTTTTGCGGTTAATCTGGCTGAACGTCGTTGAATACGTCACATCGGCCACCGACGAAAGCGGCACCTGACGCAACGCCCCGCCCATGTTCATATCCCGGAAAACGATGTTCATGCTCAGCAGTCGCTCCACCTGGTTGCGGTCGTCTTTCTTCAGACGAATCATGATGGGATACTCATCTTTTTCGTCCCGAAATTTGGAGATCTCCAATCCGAACAGGGCCGTTCGGACAGCCTGCGCCACCTGCCCCGACGAGATTCCTTCCCGCTGGGCCTTATCCCGGTCGACGTTGACAATAATCTCGGGCTTATTAGTGATCAGGTCAGATCGCAACTGGTCGATCCCTTCGATGCCGGCCTCCGAAATACGGTTGCGAACGTCTTTTTCCAGCTTTTGCAGGGTTGCAAATTCGTCGCCAGCGATTTCGATGGAAATGGGCTTACCCGTCGGCGGGCCGTTCTGCTCGCGTTCAACGGAAATTTCGGTGCCTGGAATACCCTGCATCGCCGCCCGGATTTTGTTCAGAACCTCTTCCGTCGAACGGCCTCCGCGTTCTTCGTTTTTCACAAAAGCCACGGTGACTTTCGACTTATGCGGCGTGGCCGAACGGTCGGGGTTGAAGGGGTCACCGGCGTTTTTGCCCACATTGGAAATCACCGAGTTGACCATATCCATCGTCTTATTCTGCTCCAGGACGGTAAAGACCCGCTTTTCGATAACTCTCGTTACCGAGTCAGTCACACGGGCATCCGTACCGACGGGCATCACGTTGTACACGTAAACGTAATCCGGCTCACCGCTGGGGAAAAAGATGACCTTCGGCTGCACGATGCCCATCAGGACGAACGTAACAACCAGCAGAACGAACATCGAAGCGATGGCCCCTATTGGCCGCCAGCCGTGCAGCAGCCAGGCGATCAGGTTGCGGTAGCCATTTTTCAGCTTCGGCAGCAGACCTTCCTGGAAGGGTACGATGATGCGGGGCGTCAGCACATAATGATTAAATACGTACAGGGCAATGAAGAATACGAACAGATTACCGATGCCCCGGTCGATGATGTAACCCACGCCCGCCAGCACCGCCATAATGACCAGAGGCCGCTGAATGGTCCGGAGGCTCGTATCCTTTTCTTCATGATGCTCCTCGTCATGCCGTTTCATGAACGACACGGCAAAGACCGGGTTCATGACATAAGCCACAAACAGAGACGCAAACAGCGTCAGGATGAGCGTCAGGGGCAGGAACTTCATAAACTCGCCCACAATACCCGGCCAGAACAGCAGCGGGAAGAACGGTGCAATGGTCGTCAGCGTACCCGAAAGTACGGGAATGAACACCTCGCCCGCTGCCGCCTTCACTGCTTTTTTAATATCCCAGTCCTTATGCTGGTTGAACAGACGGTGGGTGTTTTCGATAACGACGATGGCGTCGTCGACCACGATACCCAGACCGAGCAGGAAGGCAAACAGCACGATGGTGTTCAGCGTGAAGGTCGTGCCCACCACCGGCCCTACGATGGGCATACAGACGAAGGCCACCAGCGCCGACAAGGGTACGGATAATGCCACGAAGACAGCATCCCGCACTCCCATGAAGAACATCAGAATCAGCACTACGAAGATGAAGCCCAGTACTACGGTGTTCAGCAGGTCGTGCAGTTCGGCCCGGGTCCGCTCCGACTGATCAGCCGTAATTTTCACGTCGAGGCCCTGAGGGAATCGATCCTGCCTATACTCCTCAATGGTTTTTTCGATATTATCGGAAGCCGAAATCAGGTTGGCTCCCGCCCGTTTGATGACATTCAGTGTCACGACCGATTTGCCGCCCAGGCGGGCAAAATCCTGCTGCTCCTCGAAACTATCCACTACCTCGGCCACGTCGCCCAGACGCACGGTTGCGCCGGTTGCGGTCCGGATTTGCAGATTCTGCATCTGAGCTACATCCGTAAACTCGCCCTTCACCCGCAGCGTCCGCCGCACGCCATCGACGGGCAGTTCACCGCCCGAAGCATTGACGTTCTCACCCTGAACGGCCATCATAATGTCACCGAACGTCAGGCCAGACGACTGCATCCGGGGCAGATCGACGTTGATCTGAACCTCCCGTGTCAGAGCGCCCACAATGTCGACCCGGCTGATTTCGGGCATAGCTTCGATGGCGTCCTGCAAATCTTCGGCGTACTCCTTCAGTTGCTTGAGCGAGAAGTTTCCGGCCATGTTGATGTTCATGATGGGAAACTCGGAGAATTCGACGCTCTGGGCTGTGGGGCCGGAGGTCAGGTCACTCTCTTTGGGCAAATCCTGCTTAGCCTTGTCAACGGCGTCCCGCACCTTCTGTAGTGCATCTTCCGAGGTTACGTCGGGGTTGAATTCGACCAGAATAACCGATACGTCCTGCAGCGCATTCGATTTCACGCGCTTTACGCCTGAGATAGACTTAATCTGCTTCTCAATCGGTTTGTTAATAGTGTTTTCGATATCGGCAGGGGCCGTCCCGGCGTAAATCGTCTGGACATACACCTGCGGCACCTTGATATCCGGAAACTGCTCTTTTGGCAGGTTGTTATACACAACCAGACCAAACAGCGTGATAATGAACGTGAATATGTAAATCGCCGTCCGGTTCTCTACACACCAGTTTGTGAATCCGAGGGTTTTATATTGTTCAAATTTCATGGAGAGATTGGTTTGTGGTCATTTCAGTGGGTCAGTAAGCAGTCAGGCCGCCCGGCCCGAAACAGACCGTCGATGACCACTCTCCGACAATAGAAGACTCAAAAATTGATCGGTTGTCCGTCCACTAACTCCTGATAGCCTCTTGTGATGAGCTGGTCGCCTGGCTGCAGCCCCGCCGTAATCTCCACTTGTCCGCCGTAGCTCAGACCGGTCTGAATGTTCCGGCTTTTTGCCACTTTTTTGCTGCCTTCGTTCACTGCCACATAGATTGTCTTGCCGGTTTCCGTGTTTTGTACAATGTTCTGGTCGATGACAACGGCCTTCGGTTTTGAAATGTCGTTGATACGAACCTGCGCCAGCATGTTTGGTTTTAGATCGTTGCTGGAAGGCAGCGGGGCCTCGATGGTAAATGTCCGGCTCAGTGGGTCGACCGTCGTTGACACGAAATTGATACTGGTCCGCAGTTCCTTGTCCACGTCAGGGAAGCGAACGATAATGGGGTCTCCCTTCTTCACGCTGCCTACATACGTATCGGCTACTTTGGCAACCACTTTCAACTGAGAGAGGTTCACCACCCGCACCATGCCCATACCGGGGGCGGCCATATCACCGAGTTTAACGTTAACTTTATCGACAACGCCTGAAATAGGCGATGTTACGGTGAATTGTGAACGCTGGGTCGCCAGCGTCGCCAGTTGACGTTCGATAGCCTCCTTGTTGGCTTTCGCCTGAAGGTACTGAATCTCCGTACCGATTTGCTGCTTCCAGAGGTTGGCCTGTTTCTCGTAAACGGTCGTTGCCAGGGCCAGTTGCGTCTTCAGTTGTTCGGCATTGTCACGCAGAACGGCATCATCGAGACGGGCAATGACTGAGCCCGCCCGAACCACGCTGCCTTCCTTTACGTAAAGGGCGGTGATGGCTCCACCGGCTTTGGGCGAAACCTGTACGTTGTTTTTGGCATCGATTGTGCCCTGTAGCTCGACAAAGTGCCGGAAGGTCGTGGCCGCAACCGGCGTCACAACTACGTCTTTTACCCGCACCTGCTCCGCCTTTTTCGGATCCAGTTTGGCTACCTCCGACTCCAGCGTCCGGATTTGGGTTGCCAGTTCGGCCTGTTTGCCTTTCAGTTCAGCCAGTTCAGCTTTTTTGGACTCCAGATCGGATTTCTTGTCTTGTGAGCAGCCCACCAGCAGGCTTAGCGTGAGTCCAAGGGCGTAATATGCTTTCATTATCGATTGTTCTAAAAATTCAGGTTGTACTCCGTTTCGTTAATTCCCGGTGAAAAGTTTGCCGGTTGCCTTGTCCAGGTCTACCTTGGTGAGCATGTAGTCCAGCAGGGAGGCATAGTAGTTGGTTTGGGCCTCCCGCGATGCCGATTCCGCATTGATGACTTCAATGTTAGACCCGACTCCTTCCTTGTATTTGATTCGGGTTACCCGCAGTACTTCCTGTGCCAGTTCCAGATTGCGTTGCTGGGTCCGTAAAGACTGCAAACTATTCTGAAGCGTGATCTGTGCCTGCCGAATCTGCAGGTCGATGGAGTTCTTCAGCAGATCACCGCTGTTCCGGGCTTTCTCAAGAGTTAGTTTCTGCTGTTGAATTCGGTATTTTTTTGAGAACCCATCAAAGATTGGTGCCGACAGATTCAAACCAATGGATGACAACGCAAACCATTTGGTGGTAAGCATATCGCCAAAGCTGTTTCGTCCGTTGTTGTAACCATAGTTAAAAAATGCGGACAATTTCGGAAAGTACTGTTTCTGAGTGTTTTGAATATCCAGGTTGGCTAATTCTAACTGAGACTGCAATTGCGAGAATTCAATTCGGTTGCCATAATCAAATGTCGCTGGCATACTGGTTACCTCGCGCTCCAGATCGTCTATGCTCAATTCAGGTATTCGGTCGGTGAGCACAATAGGATCATTCACGCCAAGCCCCATCTGAAACTTCAGCAGATAATAGCTTAGACCCACCAGATTCTGAACTTTCTGTTTTTCGGTCTGCAGATTATTCAATTGAACCTCCAGACGGCTTACGTCGATTTTTTCTACGAATCCCTGCTGATTCAGGGCACGGGTTTCGCGAAGGAGTGTGTCCAGCCGCCCGATATTGTAGTCGAGCAGTTTCATCCGCTCCTGATTGACCAGTACGTTGTAATAAGCCTTGGCTACCTGCTCAGCGGTCGTAATTTTAGAAGCGGCAATGTTCTTCTGCGCCAGTTCACGATAGGCATCCGCCGCTTTCAATCCAATTCGATACGAGGCATCAAACAGAAGCTGGTTCACCGACGCCTGTAAAGCTCCCTGATAGTTGACACCAAAACGAACAGGCTGGGGGCCAGCATCGGCTGGCAATTGAAAAAATTCCGGGGGCAGAAAAACGGTCTGGATAGCCAGATTATTCAGAAACTGACCCGAAACATTTACCTGCGGCAGAGCTACCGCTTTAATTTCCTTAATTCGGGCATCGGCGCTTATTGCATCCAGTTGCGAATTTTTCACATTCAGATTCTGCTCCGTGGCAAAACGGATAGCCTCATTCAGGCTGAATTCGCGGGGAGTTTGAGCCACTATTGCACCGCCGCCTATACTCAACGAGAGCACAAATAGCCACGCATGCTTAGACAAACTTGGTAACTTCATCAGATTGTGTAGTTTGGTAATAATTATAGAGTTCAAAGCCCTTTTCGGTCAGTATACCTCTGATAAAATGATGCAATAGCTGCATCTGAACGTTAAACAGATTTTTGTGAGGGAAAAGCTGCGGGTTGAAGCCAAGCTGAACGGACTCTACCCGCAATCGGGCCAGTGTTTCTATATCCAGATCGGGCCTGTAATAGCCCCGGTCAATTCCATTACGAAGGTTCACCCTGACAGATTCCAGTACGTGTTTATCTCTGAAATCAGTATATACCTGCCACGCACGTGGGTGATATCGCTGGATATCGATGAGCAGTGAAGGGTTGATATTTCCCATCATCTCCCGCATCATTTCCGAAACCTTCAGCATGCCCTCCACAGGGTCCACCGCTTCAGCTATATGACAATCTACGCGTTCTTTATCTTTCTCGAGCCGATAGCTCGTCACCTGATAAACGATATCGTCTTTATCCGTAAAGTGCTGATATATAGTCTTCTTTGAAATACCTATCTGTCGGGCAATATCATCCATTGTGATACTGCGGACACCGTATTTCCAAAAGAGAACTTCTGCTTCTGTAAGGATTCGCTCTTTCACGTTTCTCGCTATATTCTCCTTCGAAAACCCTGGAAACTTTATTCAAGTTCATAGTTTCCAAACTATTTTTCAGGAAAATTTTCAACGTGGCGCAAAGCTAGTTTGACCCGACCTGAAGGACAACAAAAATGGGATGAAGCTACTATTTTCGGGGGCGAAGTACGCTGGGGGTGGTACAAAACAAAAAAGGGGGGTGGGTGTCGTGCGACTCCCTCCCCCCCCCCAATAACGGGTGGCGGCTTCCTACTCTCCCGGATGCGACTCCAGTAC